>Ga0076930_100060_pt1 | contig 182957 bp, 152 predicted proteins | sample HotLakConsoUCCRE_FD_71149 | JGI IMG/M metagenome (GOLD analysis project Ga0076930, IMG submission 71149) | Hypersaline microbial mat communities from Hot Lake, Washington, USA - Hot Lake Consortium UCC-RE (version 3) (version 3) ...
GTTAAAAATTAAATACTATCCTACACTAATAGGGATGGTTTGCTCGGACGGATACGATTGGTTTGCAAATGAATTCTTGGAACAAGAAAGTATTCATAGTAATCTTTTTAAGATTGGTTTTAGTTATGCTCCATTTTTTAGCAATTTCTATAAAAGTACTTTGAGTGTTGATGATGTAAAGACTGTTAAGAAGGAAATTAATAAGTATACAGTATTTATATTGAGTTCAATTATCAGTTCTTTTAAAGACAGTGGGTTATATCTTAATGATAATGATAAAAGTATTTGTAATTACCTTTTTGACAGTGATGTAGATAAGGATTCATTAGAAAATATTTTAGAGAAAATACAAAAACGGAATTATGAATATTCATTTTCAAATGAGGTATTAGAGCTTGTAAATTCAGTGTATGGAGAAGTTTATCACGAATTAGAAGATATTTATATATCTGAATCTATTGATTTCAAATTTATAAAAAGAACAGCAGATGAACGTTTCAACGCTGGGCATAAATATTCAGCAGTAATAGTATCATCCAACGGAGAGGTTGGTTTAGGTGAACTCAATCCTGAATTTCGAATAATGGGTGAATTATCTGATACTGATGAAATATATTTGATACTCAATCCTGCGTCTGGTATGCCATTTCTACAAAAGAAAAAATGGGAAGACATAATTAATGGAAATCTTGAATGACAAACAATTACAGACAACATGTAAATTTGATCGATATAACATTTATTAATTGGGGCAGCAAATTGATAGGTAGGAGCTTTGAAATGTCCCACTTTTCTTAGCTACGACACATTATCTGTAAAATCATACTACGAACCTGATGACAAAAATATATCACTATACCAAACTATCCACGGCAATAAAATACATTCTCCCAACCAAACAACTTCGAACGAACTCCCTTTCGCAAACCAACGACCCGAGAGAAAACCAACCGTGGGCATTTGGAGGTGTTAACATAGATTACAAAGGTATCTATCCAAACACATATAATGACAAAACCCATATTGATCATCAATACCAACTCGGTAAGGAAATAAAGAGCAGAGTTCAAATTATTTGTTTTGTCCATTCGGATAAACGCTCTGGGTTTGAAAACGAAATGATGTGGGCTCACTATACCGAAAACCATGAAGGGATTTGTCTTGAATTAGATGAAGAGGTTTTCTTAAATGAGAATGCCAACATTCCCATATTTCAACTCGAAAACGTAACTTATGGAACGAGAGGTAAACCTTGGCTTCATTGGAACAGATCAAGGAACAAGGAAGAAAACATTGACAATTTCATCCGATCGGGGTTCAAAAGTCTTGTTCTCTCTAAATCTGAGTATTGGGAACGTGAATATGAAAAGCGTTTATTGATTTTATCAACAGATCAACATTATCTATCAATTCAAAAATCTCTAACTGGTGTCTATTTCGGAATATCGATGGATACCAACTACCGTCCAGCAATTGATCGGCACCTTAACCCTAAACAAACTAAAATTTACGATCTTTATTACGATAGTCAACGAATCAATGCGATGGAACGGAAGTTTGAAGATTTCCGACCGTCTATAATGAAGAAATATCTATGAATTATGAATTGGATCAATTGGAACGGCAAATGAAAGTCTGGAATTTATTCTTTAAATTTAATATTAAATTCGAAGAGTGCAGTTTCTTTGGTAGCCACTGAAAGATCCGCTCGTCTATCTTAAGCTATGTATCATTCCCGAAAGAGATATCTTGAAAAATGCTGGATTTGTGGTAACACTGCTGACTCAGATGAACATAAATTCAAAAGGTCGGATATCGTCAAAGCATATGGTAAAGGTCAATATGTGGAGAAGGGTGAATTTCAACCAATGTTGATCAATACAAGAAATTCCTACATTAGCGGATCAAATGATAAGAAGATAACGATTCGTAATGTTTTGTGTCAAAAATGCAATAATCATTTGAGTCAACCCTTTGACACTTCCTATGAAAAATTTTCTAACTATATCTCTAATCACATTGATCTCATTAAGGAATCAAATAAGATAGATTTTCAGGACATATATGGAGGAGAATGGCCTGATCAAATAATAAATTTATATAAATACTTTATTAAGATTTTCGGTTGTCGATTATCAAAAGAGGGTATAAAAATCAGTAAAAATGTTATCGAGTTTCTAACTTCTAAAAATGATAAGTTGAACCATATGAAATTTAGGTTTGCCATTAAGCCTGATATAGTAAATCTTCAAAATTTTGGGGAAAGAGGATATCATCATCTTTATTTTGGGGGACTAGAATGGGTTGGAGTTTCAGAAAAAGAAACGGAAACAATTTTCAGTTGGTTTACTAATTATGGAATTAGCATTTACTGGGTGTATAACCTATCAATTGAATCAGGAAACAAATATCAACCATTCTTATTTCAAAAAGAGGAATTAGTCGAAGTCCAACAGAGTGAACACTTACCAAAGGAAGAGACCACGATCAACGGATTGGTTGATTTTATCGAAGGCGAAAGTTACAACAAGATTGATTTGATAAATTCAATATTATTTGATTAAAAATGGCAATGCTTACAACAATAAATATAGGTCATTGGGCTGATAGTACGAAAGTTGAAAATGTTCGCTTTTAAGAAAAAAACTCAATAATACTGCTTTTTTGAGTCACAATTATACATGCTTAGTTTTCAATAATCTTAATTTCTTCATCAGTCAATCCATAAAGTTGATATACCAGTTGATCAATTTCAGCTTCTAATTCCGATACATCTAGGTCAGGATTTTCTTTTTTACGATTAATAATTTCGTTCACTTTATTAGTGATTACAGTCTTTTGACTTTCATTTGCTGTTGCAATTGGCACCTGGCTAAAGTATTTCCAAATTAGTTGGTAACCATTTTGGATAGCAGTGCAATATTTTGAAATTAGCCACCATCCTAGTTTTGAATTTAAAATTCCAAGCAATACTTTATCGTCAGTAGGCAAAATCCACATTGAATTATTGCAATAAGCTTGTTCTTCATCATAAATGAAACAAGGTTTCACTTGTAAGACCTGATACATAATTTTAGGCTTTTCAAAATCTCTCCAATATGAAATTGAATCTTGTGTTTCGAACCATTTTCCAGATGTTTTTTTTCGTGAGCCAGTCTCTCCACTTTGTTCTAATCGCTTTATTCCAAAAGATTCCAAATGATTTTTAATACCAGTAAAATTTTCAATATCCAATTTAAGGCTAGGGAATGTACCAATTAAATAGGAGTTTTCAAGTTTCGAATACCAAGGAGTAATATCTCTCCCTCTAAGCATTGGCTTAATTAATTTTAAAGAATGAGGATCAGCTGCTGCTATTTGATTTTTAGTTTCTTCATTTATAAAAAATGCAGAAGAAAAGCCAGGTAAAACTCCTCTTTTTGCATTTCCTTTAACGAAATCATTTAGAGGTTTACTTATAGACTTAATTTTTTCAAGTAAATGTTGGTCTTCTGAATTAGAAATAACCCATGTTTCATTATTAAGTGAATTCTGATTTATTACATTTCTATGAGTATCAATATATACTTGAAATCCATCAGGGAATTTAAGTGTATCTATGTTTATTACTTTTAAATCTTCATTTGGATTTGATTTTTGAGCAAATAAAATACACGGATAAGTTGTAGCTTCTTCAAAAACTTGCAAGTCACCGAAATTCAAGAACTCTACAATATTATGTTCGAGTAAAAACTTTCTTGCATTTCTACCATATCCAGCTTGCATGAACTTATTCGGCATTATGTATGTGAATTCACCATTCTTTTTCAATATGGAATATCCTTTTTCAATAAAAAAAACATAAATATCCGCTGTGCCAGAATAAGATGGGAATGTAGTCTTGAAATAGTTTTTAAACTCTTTTAATTCCTCTTGCCTGATATAAGGTGGATTACCAATGACAACATCAAAGCCTAAATAGTCTCCTTTGTCACTTAATACTTCTGGAAATTCAAAACGCCATTCAAAGGCATTATTAAAAATTGGGTTATTTTGCTTCTCCTTTATTTTTAGGTTTAAGTTTTCAATATTATCCTCTATAGTTCTTTTATCCTTTAATTGCTTTTTGGAGAGTTTAGTATCAAATAATTGTTTAGACTGATATCTTTCATATAATTTTTCGTTTTCTTTTTGTAAATCGCGCACATCACGATCAGAGTATTTAGCTATATCAGTTCTAAAATCCCCTTTAATTATTTCTATTAGTCGTTCAAAGTCTCTTTTTTCTTCTTTGGTTTTTGCGTTTTGATATGACTTTACTGCTGCTTTATATGTGCCGACATTCCATTTTTTATTTTTCAGTATCTTACTTATGCTAACATCCAAATCGAAACGACTGACTAAAGAATTACCACATTTGATATTGATATCAATATTTGGGAGGGTTTCAAGTTCGGTTTCGTTTTTATAATAGGCATTTTTTAGAAGTTCAATCCACAAACGTAATCGACAAATTTTAACTGAATTAGGATTAATATCTACACCAAACAGGCAATTTTCAATGATTGTCTGTTTTTCATGAAAAAGAGCTTCTTGCACTCGCTGACTCTCTTTATTCTTGATAGAGTACTCAAATAATTCGCTGTCATCATCTGTAATAACTAACTCATCATTTATAACTTCAAAATGATACTCTTTTAGCCGTTTACCTTCTCTATCTTGAAGTATTTTTAAATCATTTTTAACTGCAATTATCTCATTGAGAGCTGATACCAAGAAATGACCTGAACCAACTGCTGGATCACATATTTTTATACTGTTGATTATTGAGTTTGCTTCATTTCGGTCTTCTAATTTATCGTATAATTCGTCAAAATTCTTACAATCCCATCCCTTATGTTCATTGAATTTTTGAATTACAGATCTTCTGATACTCTCCCTGCACATATACATCGTAATGAACCCAGGCGTAAAAAATGATCCATCTTTATAACCATTGATTTTTTCAAATATTAAACCAAGTACTGATGCATTAATTAAAGTTTTATTATCTTCTTGAATTTCTTCTCCACCTTCACTACTAAAGTCATAAGCTTCAAGAAAGGCAAATAGATATTCCAAGGTATTCAGTTTTCCACTTCTTTTTTTTCCATTACTATTTTTTAGGACTGTATTGGGGTGCAATGGTATTTCCTTTTCGTCTCGTAGGTTGCTAATGAAAAGTGTATTATGCTCTAAATCATTTGGTTCAAATAAGGAAGAGTTTAGGTAAGGTACTTTTTGAAAGTTGTTTTGAATTTCTTCGCTACGGTTGTTATTTTTCTTTGCTAATACTTGAAAGAAAAGGCTGTTAAGATCATCAAAATTTTTTATTTTTTTAAAATTCAAAAACGCATAAGAGTTATCCCCTTTGTGATAATTGATTAATTGAGCCTCCATTAGTTTTAGAAACAAAATTCTATTGATCCATGTAATACAAAGTTGAAGTCCAACATTAAAGAGTCTATCTTCATTTGTTGTACCATATTGATTTGGCTTTTCTAATCGATATATCTTATCTAAAGAGTCTAATTGGATAATTGTATTTTCAAGTAAAGTTCCTGCATTTCGCTCACTTTCTTTTTTTCTACCAATTACTCTTTTCCCACCTTGCTTTTCATCAATTAAACCTATTATATGCAATAGTTCCTTGTAAAATTTGCTGTCAAGAGAGTTGCTGTCATTTTTGAAGCGTAACTTAAGTAGGTGCTCCGGGGATAGAAGTTTGAATAGAACAATTAATTTATTATCGTCTTTCTCATCATTATTTAAAAGTGGTTTTTTATACTCATTTAGGTCAAAATGAGTATAATTCAATTGACCTAGTACTTTTTCAATAAAAGGATTTGCAATTTCTTTATAAAAGAAATCTGTAGTATTACCACTTAAGCGACCAGCTTCAAATTCTTTAAATTGATTCACTAAGGGTTTATTATTGTAGAATAGTTTTTCGAAAAGTTGAGCATCAAAGATGAACCATTCATTAATATTTGTGGCTATTAAGTGTTTAAGCTCTTTGTTGTTTTGATGGACTCGTTCACGTAAGTAATAAAGTAACAGTTCCTGTAATGCTTTTGTATTCAGTTTTTTGGTTGACAGCATTTCTGCTTTATTGCTAGCCTTTTTAGTTTCTATAATTACCCCAACACTAGAATCAGCATTTTTCCCATTATGTACTACTAAATCACTACTTTCTTTTGTATTGATATAGTGGTTAGGATCATAATAGGTCTTTTTTAAAAAATCTATTAAAACGATTTTATTATGTTCTTCACGTTTTTCATTATCAGCCCTTTCAATCAATTGAATCATATTGATTTTAAAGTTTTCAATAGACTCTCGGTAAGGTTTAACCTTTAGAAATGCTTTATTGAGTGATTTTCGGGGAGTTAATATTTTATGTATTGACATTCAAATAAAAATAAGAATTTGTAAATTGAATTCAATTTAATAGAATTTACTTAAAAGGTTAAAAAATTCTAAACAAAGTAGCTTCAAATACATTTGGTTTTACTAAAATTTAAATGGTATTGAATTTATATACCGAATCTAAGTAATTGAAAGTTCATAAAGTATTTAATTATAGCGCATTCTTAAATTAGTAAAATGCATAATCCAGAACATCCGGGCAGAATAATCAGGGAAGAATATTTGGAACCATTGGAATATTCTACAGAAACTCTTTCTAATGCACTTAATTGTAATAGGGGTGTAGTTGAGTCGCTGCTTAATGAAAAGTCTAATATAAGACCTGAAATGGCTGTAAAATTAGCTAGAGTGTTTAATACAAATGCTGAATTTTGGATGTCAATGTAGCGTAATTATGATCTCAAAAAATCAATCTAGCTCGATCAAATCCTCCTTGTTCTTGCAAGTCAATATAGCCCAGTTGATTGGTCATCAATTGCGTTTCTCCAATTTGAAAATCTTTCCTATTAGCATGATGATGACCATAAATCCAATAATCAGGTTTAAATTCTTTGATAAAATCTTCCAATTCGACAGCAAAGGCTTCATTTAATATACTACCTTGATATTTTGAAGGGTAATTAATTTTGGTTGGAACATGATGTGTAACTACTATTGATTTTTCATTTTCACCACAACCTTCTAGCTCTTTCTGAATAAATGAAAGACAATCATGATGAAGTTGATTGTATTTTTTAGGTCTGAGACTTAATCCATCATCTTTAATCACCCTGAAATCGGCCATTCCTCGTTTTATCTCATTTGCGTGTTGATCTCCAATAGAAGTCCAAAGCGTACTGAATATGATTTTATAGTCTTGGTATTGAATGGATTTGTTGTTCAGCAAAACTACATTGTCTCTGATTTGCTCTTGAAATGCTCCGTTTCTCTCATTTATTTCTGATCTGTAATATTCATGATTGCCAGGTATCCAGTAGACCATCTCAAAATAATCAGACACATAATCAAAAAAGTTATCTGCAGCATGCATCATTTTGAAAGGAATAATGTCACCTGCCAAAATCAAAATATCACCTTTCGCTTCTAAAGGGTATTTCTCAATATAAGCCTTATTGAAAATGAATTCTAAATGAAGGTCTGATGCGAATTGGATTTTCATGGGTAAAAGATATAAAATCTAAGCTGATTTTAAAATTGTCTTCCGTTCTCATTTAAGATTTCATCAATTTTCAGAGTATTTATAAAATAAACGAAAAAATAAATTCTCTTGAGTTTAAAATTTTCGGGCTATTTACTACTAGAAGTAATAGAAAATAGGGCTGAATAAAAAACAAGCACGTTTTAGAAGGGATTTTTTTTCTGTCCTCTAAAAGGAGTTTGGTTTTTTTAAGCTTTACGAAGTATTTAATTGTAAGTGAAAAAACAAAGGAAAGAAGATATTGACCATAATTCAGTCATAAGATTGCAAAATATGATAAAAGTGCCATTGACGCTTTTTGTCTGTTTTGTGCCTTCTTTGGTGGCTATACTGCTGGGCAGTCCTAATGCGGCAGGCATTATAGTAATGCTTTTTTTATTGATGGGAGCAGTTGCTTGTTTGGTCTGGGGAGTTTCAATTTATTTAAAAATGCATAGAATAGATAATCAATTATGAATATATATGGTTTCAATGTTCCTTACAATATCACTAACAATTAAAATACCGAAAAGGGTATAAAAAGAAAGCCGTTGGATCCCCACCCAACGGCTATATTTCAACCAAAACCTTAGAAAGTCAATTGACTTGACTTGATAAGATGGTATAAAGTAAAATAATTTATTTCAGAGATGCAACTAGCTTCTAATGAAATAATAAGTATCTCTTAGGTTAGCAGTTTTTAATAAAATGGGAAATGCATAAATGGAAAAAAAGCAGCTTCATTTTAATAAAGCTTCTATAAATAGTTTCTAAATAACTTATTTTGATTGTTCTTTAAATTTTATTGCTAGACTTCTCTGAGTCCGTATTCTGTTTAGTAAATCAGAGAATTTCCCTAATTCATTTACCTCCCTTAATAATGCGATGAAATTAATAAGGGAAATGTTCTCACCTGCTTCAAATCGCATAATCGTCTGTCTACTTATGCCAGTTTTCTCAGATATGTATTCCTGAGAGTATCCTGCTTCCCTTCTTGCAAAGCGGAACTTCTCCGCAACATCAATCAGAAGCTCTTTATTGGATTTGAATAAATAGTCGTTTTGCATGGCGAATGTTTAATATATTATACATTATAGGCAAATATAAGGTATTTTGTCTAATATATTAAACATAAATAAGTATGAGTAAGTAATTTATTGATTTAATAAAATGGGAAATGCTTAAATGGAAAAAAATTAAGCTTTGTTTTGACGTGATTCTACTTCTGTTACAATTTGAGATGGTTTAATATCTAAAACTCGACAAAGTTTAAATAGGGTGGGAATGGAAGGAACTGATATTTTTCGTTCAATCCGAGAAAGCACTACTCGCTCCATATTGGCAAGATCACAAAGCTTTTGTTGAGTAAGGCCTTTTTCTAACCTTACCTCCTTTAATACATCTGCAAAATACTCTTTAAGTGATTCTTCCACGATGGAAAGGTAAAATTGACCGACCATTTTGTGTGAGTGGAATTGTACTCATTAGTATATTTTATTATATTTCGGCTTTATTATTAACCCAATCAAAATGGAAAAAGCATTAAAATTAACAGTCAATGATTATACAGATGCAGAGGTAAAGGAATTTGATGACCTAAGAAAATACTGCTCTATGGAATCAATGGATATAGAGCTTTTAAAAGCCTCAAAACAGCCAGAAGCGAAGATTGAAAAATATAAGGAATATAAGGAAATATGCCTTTCAAATTATAGAGCTGCAAACTTAAGAGAACCTTCATTGCTTAGACAACGAGATTTTCACGAATTTTCTAAGGAAGAACTTGAAAAGTTTACTGATCTATTTAAAATCAAGATTTTAGACCCCTCATATGTATTCGAAAATATTCAAGAGAAAAGATTGTTCAAAGAAGTTATGATTGCATTTCACTTGGCAGCGCCAGGAGTTTTGTTAAGATAAGATACAGAACAAAACTAGAGAAGTCATGGAAAAGAGAAAATTTACGATAGCTTACTACACAGGAGAGGAATTTGACAGACCTCAGCTAAAAGAACAACATGAGAGCATTAAAGAAGCTGCAAGGTGGTGTCAGAGGAACTACATACCTTTTGCAGTGGTGGAAATTACAGAATGGAAGGCAGTAGAAAATTCAGCCTCAATAGCTTTAAGCTCATGCAGCTTAAAAGATGCTTATGAAAGCCAAATGGAATCATTGCCCAAATAGAAATCAATTTATTCAATCAAAATATAAACTATCATGAGAAACATTTTAATTACAATATTAGCATTGACACTTATATCATGCGGCCCGGATACTAAGGAAACAAAATTTCCCGATGGAACGGTCAAAGAACGTTTTGAATATACCGTTGACGAGAACGGTTCTGAATTGAAAAACGGGGAATACACCCAATTTTATCCGAACGGACAGGTGAGTTCAAAAGGAATGTATGAAAATAACCTTATGACCGGAAAATGGAAAAAATGGGACAATAAAGGGAATTTGATCAAGGAATACTCTACCCTTAAAGGAGATTATGATGGAGAGGAAATATCCTATAATTCCAAAGGTGACACTATTGAGAAAAACACCTTTAATGAGGGTATTTTAACCCATTTAATGGAATATGATGAAAAGGGTAAGCTGATTAAGGACATAAAACTGGAAGAAGGACATAATAAGTCAATACTGGGAAAATGGAAAATTCATGATAAAACCTATGAATTTCTGGATAATGGCACTGTATTGGTCGGGAAAAGAAAAATAAAGGGCACTTATCAAGCTAATGCGGAAAAGATCAAGATCAATGGGCAAATATTTAATATTTTAACCCTTAACAATAAACATTTAATATACGGTCGCAAAACTTTTACCGGTACTATGAATATTACAGGAGAAAGAATTTAATTTTTAATCAATCAAATATAACTATCATGAAAAAATTATCACTAATTATTTTAAGCTTACTTTTTGCCTTTACAGTATTGGCACAGGAAAAATCCTTTGATCAGGTCAATAAAATTGACGGAAGTACAATTGAAGTTAAAATAACCAAAGTCTCTACTGACTTTATTGAATATAATTACCCTGATGAATCACTCACTAATCAATTAAAGACCAGTGAAATTGAATCGATCGTTTTTGCCTCCGGAAGGACACAAACTTTTCAGCAAAAAGAAAAAGATACTGAATTTGAAAAAATCTCATGGAAGGATATAAAAATATATGAAGATGAAAACAAAATGAGTGGAATGGAAATGCTCGATGATATCGAAGTGGAAAAAAGCAAATACTACGGTGCTAAAAATAAACTAAGAGAACAGGCGATTGAAGCCATGCAAAAAGAAGCGGCTGCCAAAGGTGGCCATGCGGTACTGATCACCAATGAAAACTTCAAGAGAGTTCCTATTAATACTTATTCCATAAAAGGGATTACTTATAAAAAAGAGTAAACAATTAAAATTAAAAAAGGGGCTGTAAACAATACAGCCTCTAATACTTCTCTAATACTTCTCCCCAAATTACTATTAGTGTATGGTCAATATTATTCCCACTAAGATGCCAATTAGCATGCAAGCCATTTGTATTTCAAGTCATGATGTTTTAGTATTCATAATATTTAATTTAGGCTTTGTCCTTTGTCGTTGTTTCTTTTTTTACGGAGGAATTCTTCTTTCCTCTCGTCCTCGCTAGGGGCATTGGATCCGTCTGGTATAAATGGCTTTTTAGACGTGGTGTCCTTTGATGTTTTTTGTTCCGTGGAAAAACTTTCTTTTGTCTTTGGGAATGGATCTTCTTTAGAAAATTCATTTAATGCAAAGTACCTATTCAAGTTGCTAAAAGAAAAGTCTCTTTTTATATCGCTTCCCTTAAATAATAGGTCGGGCGATTTTTCGCTAAAAAAGGAAACACCTGAAGGTTTCGGACTGCCGTTGAATTTGAAACCAATTCCCTTGTTTTTTAAAAATTGGGCGAACTCATCCCAAGACTTTGACTGTTTATACAGTCTTGAAATATTTCCCTTTAGGAAAGTTTTGGTTTGTTTGTCCTCAAACGAATGCTTTTTTCCGAAATGTTGCTGAATCCCTTCCCTTGTAAATCTTTGGCTTATATTATAATCTCTGTAATAATCGGTCTTGCCGTTTTGTGTTATGCCATAGCTGAAATGCTTTTTTGATTTTACCTCTCTTATGTATAGTCCTGATTCTTTCACATTGCTTTCAAAATCGGTAGGGCTTTTTGATGATAGTAAAGCTTGATCAAGCTTTAGATAAATCTTTTCTTTGTTAGTGTACTGCAGCAAATCTTTCTTGCGAAGTTCGTTGTTAATGAAATTAAAATTGTCGTTTCCGACTAGATTTTTAATTTCGTTGTTGGACATGGTCGTTTCGGTAATGGCGGTGAAATTGTCCTCACCTATTTTATTTTTAATAGAAGTATTGACGTAGGGATCAGCTTTGAAAGATATCGTGTTGAATGATTTGTTCAATCGGTAATTGGAAAAATTTATTTCGGAAAGTTTTGTTGATTTTTCTTTTTTATACTCGGTTTTCTTGAGTCCAAAATCTTTTTCGATCTGTCTGGAAATTTCTTGGCTTTTTTTAAAGTTATTATATTCTTTAGTTTTGACTCCTTTGTTATCGCAGGTGGGTACTAAAATGTGAAAATGTGCTTTTGATGTATCATCATGTCGGTACATGAGAGTGGGTCGATTATCATATCCCATTTGTTTTAAGTATTGCTCTCCTATTTCAGTCATTTTTTCAGAGCTTGGATTTTCGCCTTCTGGAAAAGACAATGAAAAATGAGCCACTTTATTTTTCATTTCTTTCGGGTTTTGTTCAACTGTTTTTAAGAAATCATAGATAAGTTCTTCTCGATCAGTTAATCCAAGGGTATTATTATAAATACGATCAGCCTTATTTTCATCCACTTTTTTTTCATGGTAATCAATAAGTCCTTTAACAAATGCTCCTATGCTAATATCTGCTATCATCGGATTTTTCTGTAGATATCTCGTAATTGAATCGTAATTGTATCAAGATCACTCTTGAATTTTTTAATTTCACATGGATCTTTAGTGATGTTTAGAACCCTTGCAATTTGATTTATATTTACGCCTATTTGAGATAATTCCGACAACATATTTTTATCAACTTTTGAAACAATAGTCAGACCTTTATTCAATGCTGCCCTTCTTACATATTCAGATACAGAAAGAGGCTTAGCAAGTTCTTTAATTTTCTTTTTTTCTTCTTCTGTACATTTGAAAGGAATGTATCCAGATCTTTTGGACTCTGGATTTTTTTTCGGCTTACCTTTAAATGCAATTTTATGTTTCGGTTTTTCTTCCATAGTAATTCTATATGCTTTTAACTCAAAAATGCGACCTGTAGAGAGCATTTTAAAGAACGTCCCTGTTCTTTGGGGTTAAGGGGCTGAAAGCCCTTTGCAAGGAATTTTGGTGTTACCAAAATATACCTTGCTCTTTCGCCTATGTCATATTCAATCATTTAAATATTTATCAATGATTACATTGCCATTGGGGTTCTTATTTTCAAGGTAGTATCGATTAGCATACTTGACGATATAGGCTAAATCCCCTTTAATTTCTTGCTGTTCCTGCTTTTTTCTAATCCTGTAGGATTTTTGCTTGCACTTGATGCTGCAGTAATTGGAGTTTCTATACCCCTTATATTCACGTTGACACTGTAAACATTTCTTTTCCATTTGGTAACGTTATGGATTAAATCAAAATAGAGCAGGAGTTAAGACTTCTTTTTTGGTCGTTTCTCAACATTGTCAATAGATTCAAATAATAAATCCAAGGCATTTTCTAAAGCTTGTTTTTGGGTATAATTATAATCTTCCCTGAGCTTTTTAGTATGAACAAAATCTTTGAGTTTTTCTAAATGATCATCACTAATTAGAAATGTTTGCCGAGTATATTTTTTGGCTTTTTTATCATTTGATAAAACTGGCTCAGGCTTCTCATTACTATCTTCAAAATTAGAGAAGAAATCATCAGTTGATTTCGGCTTCTGATCCCGTTTGATACTAATTCTACTTTTCGACATGGCTGTGAATATTTAAGATTTCATTTGCTAAATTTCTATAATCTGTAGCACCATTTGATTCTGGTGCATATTCAAAAATATCCTTACGAGCTGAAGGAGATTCTTTGAGCTGAACGCACTCTCTAATCCCAGTATTTAAAAGCAATCCCGGATAGTCATTCTGTAAGATATTTTCTACTTCCTGACTGATAAGTTTTCTTCTATGGTGGCGTGTGAAAAATACGCCTGATAGTTTTAAGTCAGGGTTTAATCGCTTTTTCATTTTAGTGATTGTTTTAATTACTTCATCTAGCCCATCTAAGCTAAATTCTTGGCTCTCCAGCGGTGTATATACCTCCGAGGCTGCTACATAAGCATTTACTGATAAAAGCCCTAATGAAGGCGGACAGTCCAAAATAATGAAATCTATATCCACTGACTTAGTCAGTTCTTCTAGCTCTTCCTGCAGGATGTAAAAAGCATCTGGATTAGTCCCGCTATTTTGTTCAAATGCTGCTAGATTTTTGCTTGCGGGTATCAATAGTAAATTTGGACGAATCTTTACTACTGTTTCTTTTACAGAATATTCCTTCAATAGGAGACCATATATATTCTTTGCTGGATCATAAACACCTAATGACTTAGTTAAATTAGATTGCGGATCAAGGTCAATTAAAAGTGTTCTTTTTCCATTTAATGCAAGAGCTGCAGCTAAATTCAGGCTTGAAGTTGTTTTTCCTACTCCTCCTTTTTGATTAGAAATTGCTATTACTCGACTATTCATATAGTTTTTATTTAAAATGTTAACTATTAATAATTTGAATACTGTATTAATTGTATTCCCTAATAACACTCTATTACACTTATTACATGGTAATACAGTATTTTTGATATTATCAGTATTTCCAGTATTACACAGTAATAAAGTATTACACCTGAATACTTGAGGACTGGTATTTACCGTATTACATGCTCATACCTTTTGATTTTTTAGGATTGGGTTTATTTATGAGCATTTCGTTATAATCATTATAACCCTTGTAGATATAGCTCATGTCAAATATTTTTCTGTCCAAATTTTGAAAAATCTGACCTGATCTCTTACCAGCTTCATCTCTATCCAAAAAAAGAAAGACTTCCATATTTTTAGGCAGCTGCAGAACTTGTTCTTTAGCTGCTAATGTGTTGTTGGTGCTGTTTAGAATTATAATGTGATTTGAAGTATGTTCCTTCTTAGAATAGCTGAAGTGGGATAATAAGTCCATGAAGCCTTCAAAGACTAATATTTTATTATTGTTACCCTTGAAGTAACTGATTGCTTTTGGACCTAATGTTCCTTTAAAATATTTATTTCTGAGTTCAACTCCACCTTTTACGTTGTCTATTCCAATCCCAAAATAGTTTCTACTGTTAAGGGAGTAGTGATATTCATTCACCATTCGTTTGGCTACAGGCAATTTGATTGCTCTTTCTTCCAAGTAATCACATAGTCTTTTTTCTTTCAATAGCTCCTTTGAAAGAATCTTAAAGCTTGATGTTTTCTCAATTTTGGGTTTAGCAATATTTAGCTGGTGAAAGGAAAAAGAGTCATTATTAAATTTCTTCACTACTTCACTTACAGACAAATTCTCTAATTTAGTACAAAGATCAACTAGTGTACCACCCTCACCGGTCCCTCTATCTATCCAAACGTTCTTTTCTAAAGAAACATCAAAGGAAGGTGTGCTTTCATTTCTAATAGGGGAATAGTACCTAAATCGATTTCTTAACTTTTCTGCGGGGTCTATCCCTTTATTTCTCAGGTATTCAATAATTGAGTACTTATTGATTTCTGCACATGTTAAAGATTTATTTTTTTCCATTTTAGAAAGTGTTTTAATTACCAGGTCGTTTTTATGTTGTTTTGTTGATTTTTGAGTTAAGTGATTGAAATACATTTATTTATAAGTCAACTTTCAGTCAACATGGGATCAATAATTGTTGAATTTTTAATTCTTTCTCTCAACATTTTCTATTTTGTTGCTTAATTGTTGACTACTTTGTTGATTATTATATTATTGATATACAGTTAATTAGGGTGGTATGTCAACAATTTAACAGTTTGTCATCTATAAATTCTTTAGTAACTGTGTAGTATCTACCTTTTGCTTGAGGTGTTTCATAAATATTTCCTTCTGAGCTTATTGTATATTTAGTGTATGTACTGGCATTTCCGATTGGAGAAAGTTGCCATTTTTGCTGTAAAATTTCTTTAATTTGAGTTCGTTGAGTATCTCTTAGTTTGGATCTATTGAGGAAAGCTACTGCATCAGTTAATGTGAACTTGATTTCGTCTTGATCGAAATCGTATAATATATCATTGAAAATTGATGCCAATTCAAGCTCCGCTTTACTTTTATTCCGATTTATTACTCTTCGAAGAGCATCAGTTTTTAATAATGAAGGGTGAAACCACATTCGACTAGAATGTTCAGTAGAAATTTTCCGATTAGCTAAAAAATACATTATGGCAGGTATTTCTTTCTCTAATTTTTCTATGAGAAAGGGATCCTCTTCACCTTCAAAAGGCTTCACCTTGATAACCCAGTATCGGGTTTCACCTTGATCTATTGGAATAAAAGTTTCTTCATGATTACTACATAAAATGAACTTTCCAAAGAACTCCTGTTCAACTCTTTGTTTGAATTTTGCTTCACTTTTAGTTGTTTTTGCAGTACTGAGATTTTTTATCCTTTCACTATCTTCTTTTCGATCTAATAAAGCTTCATCAATGCCAATCAATAATTGACTAGACCAATCCGAGTTGTATTGCGATCTAAAATCCTCATTTTTATTGACTGTCATATTTTCACCAAATATTAACTTAGATAAATTAAGAATAGTAGTCTTTCCTGTTCCTCTTTCTCTACTGACTAAACATAATATAGGAAGTGCTTGTGTTGGCTTTTGATAAAGGATAGTAAAGAAATCCAATCCTAATTCATACTGTGATTGAAAAATATGTTTCATGTATGCTTTAAAGTTTTCTATACTACCTTCCTTAGGTTCATAATTAAGTTTCTTGTAAGTATTAAACAGTTTGCCTATTGTCTGCTGGTAATTTGTATGACTAGGATAATTACAAAACCCGTCATATTTAGCAATATCCTTTAGGCATTTTTTTCCATAGTCATCGATTAATGTTTGCCTACTCCAAACAGTTAAGTAGTTGTGGTAATCACCCGATAAGAGAAGTTTATCCACTTTTTTATAATAGGTAGTGACAACTCTTAGAAAGAGTTCTATATCTTTTTTCCAGTTCATAAAGCTTTAGATTTTTGTTTTAATCGCACTAAAGCCTTATCTTTGACTTACCACAGACAAAGAAATTTAAGACCACAGCGCGAAAGTGTTGTGGTTTTTTATTTTCTAGATGGCCCTAGTAGATGTCTGTTTTTAGAGATTACTTTTTTCAGCTGTGACTTGTAGTATTTTACCTTAGTAGATCCAGGCAGCTGTTCATAGGGTATTTTTCCTTCCCTTTTGTATTTTATAATGGTTGTTTGTGTAACTCCTAGGAATTTAGCAGCTTCTTTTTGGTTCATTTCATCTCCTTCAGTAATGACTGTTGAAGGTGAGGTGGAATTTTCCAATGTCTCTCTGATAGCTTGTTTAAATTCATCTAAACTGAGAATAATTGTGACGTTCTTTTGCATAGCCGTTTTGAATTGATTTGTGTTGGCTAAAGTCTGCAATAACGGCTTGGACTGAAACAGATTTTTTATTTGGTCAGAAAAGTTGAATTGATAAAAGCAATGAAAATCAATATCTTAGCCCCTGAAAAAAGTTTTAAAAAAGGATTAATATTTAATTGATGGTCAAGAATTTTCGATGAATTTTATGAAGTTTCCGTGGTTAAAAGGAATTGATTCGAAAGATATTATATTGTTAGATTTACGTAATTCTGAGAAAGCATTTTTCCATCCTGTTGCAGATAACCCATCATGGTTTTTAGTTATTAATTGATTTATATTTTTAATGTACTTAGCTCTAGAGACTGTAAATTTGATAACTCCTTTAATTGCAAGAAAGGCGAAAATACTCTTAAGATCGGAGTTTGCTTTTTTGGAACTTGTTTCACAAAGGTTTGCTTCAAATTCTTTATTAATTTCTGATTCTATATTTCCTACTAATGAATAAATGAACCAGTCGATATTTTGAGTGTTCATTAAGATAATCCTATTATTTACCATAAATTCAATTGCTCTTTTTAATTGAGCTAGTCTAATTACTGTAATTCCTTTTTTCAGTTCTTGAACATTTTCTTGATGTTTCTTAAAACCTTCAATAGTAGGTATCTTATGCGCTAGATTTATAAGTAAACTATTGTACTCGGTCTTTTTGTGAACGAAATGTTCTTGTTTAGGTCCCTTTTCAGATTTACTTCCGAGAAACCTAGAAATTAGAATGGGATCCTCATTTATATTATAAAGGTCTATTTGAATTTTTAATAAGGCGTCAAAGGGATGTTCAGATTTATAAATTATATCTTCTACTATTTTTATCCATTCAATTGGAGTATGCTCTTCTATAATAGGTAATTCGAAATCTGGTAAAGAATTCTCAATTTTTAATTGATTATATCTTACATCTTTGGTGCTTAAAATGCTTTTTAGTCCAGTCGTGTGATCAAATGCTATTCCGAATTTATTTTTCTGATATTCATAAACATCTTGAGCTTCTTGAATATCTTTTAGTATTCTTAGAATCAAATCTTTTAATATTCTCTTTTCTTCTTTAGTCGATAAATTTGGAGTAATGTGATCATTATACCAGGTAGATTTCTTTTTGCTTATTAGTAGGTCAACTTTTGTTAATATATGGTTGGTATGTTTGCTAGGATTATTCAAATCAAGAATCTGTTTTTTAATTTCCAGCAATTTTGGAAAATCACTTGATCCTAAATCTAGCATTAATTGATTGTAGTTAGATTTACTATATTTTTTATCTCTTAAAACTATTTTGGGGCTACTTAGATATGAAAATATTTTGTTAACTATATTTTGTCCCATGTATTTTCCATTTCAGTCTTTTTAAGATTGTCTGCAATTTTAACATATTTCTTAAATGAAGCTTCTTTTTTGTGTCCTGTGATATTTCTGACCACCAATTCTTTCATTCCGAGAATCAATGAATTAGTTACAAAAGTTTTTCTGGCCACATGGCTTGTTATTAGGTCATATTTTGGTATTGTTTTTTCTATTCTGTTGCTACCCCTATATTCAATAAGCGTTATCAGGGAATTGATACCAACTTCTTCACAGCATTGCTTAACATATTCATTATATTTTTGTTGAGAAATCACGGGTAGGGGAGAGTGAATAGTATTCTTATACTTTGATATTATTTCTAAGGCATACTTATTTAAAGGTATTTTGGCTGATATTTCTTTCGTCTTTTGGATGTTTTTAACAATGTATCCATCTACGATGCTATTTTCATTCAGTGAAATAACATCGGAAAATCTTAAGCCAGTAAAACATGAAAAGCAAAAGGTGTCTTTTACATGTTCTAATTTCTTTGAGTCAAATTGATAATTATAAAGAGTGAATAGTTCATCCTTAGTTAGATAGATTACCTCTCTTTCTCTTTCAGAGGTTTTAAATTTTCTAAATTCAGTTGAATTAGTATATCTTTTATTGATACACCAATTCATGAAGGTTTTAAGGACAGAGATAATCTTGACAAAATAATTGTCCGCAACTTTTAAATTAGAAAATGAATAATCTCTTAATTTTTCGAAAAAGTCTAAGTCTATAAGGTCTAATTCAATTTTTGACTTTGTAGATGATTCATAATCTTCTAGGAAATTTCTAATGGTAGTATAATTTTTAATCGTATTCTTGGCTTTATGTGATTTGCATGATTTTAAAAATTCATCAAATGCTTGGAAGAAGCCTATCGTCCTAGCATCAATACTATGAGGATTTTCTAATTTTGAGATTATATACTCTTCTGTAAACTTTATTTCATCTCTAAGAGCAACCTTATTTATCTTCTTAATATTTTCTTCAAGCTCCTCAAGTTTGGCATTTAGTAATTCTGCAGTTATACCTTTACTATTTATAGTGCCCTTCTTTACTCTTGATTTTGTGGAGTTCCAATTTTGTATTCTTATTTTTGAAGCTTTAATTGATTTCCGGATTCGGTAACCATTAAATGTCAAAGTCATCCAAATAGGAGCTTCGTTATTACTATCAAGTTTTTGCTTGTTATGGAAGAAACTAATATTTATCATAATGTTGTAGGTGGCAATTCTGGTGTCAGAAAAAAGATTTAAACTCGTTTAAATTCATTTAATTTGATGCAACATTGTAATAATAGCTTGTTTTTAGCGGTTTTGAAAGGATTTAAGCGAACTTTAGATGTAGGGTATTTCGGCCCAAGGTACTAAAACCTCCCTTGTGGAGGTTTTTTATTTTAAAAGTGTTGATTCTGATATATTGAGAATTAGTAAAGAGTTAGTAATCAAAAGCTTGAAAATTTCCTCAATTTATTTTCTTTCTAGCTATTGTAGGTTAAGAAAAAGGAATTACCTTTGCACTCCCAATCACGGAAAGCGTGAGACGGAAAGAGAAAATTGAAAAGATAAAGGTGGTACTAAGAAGAGAAAAATTAAGTATTAAAAACTTAAGGAAGCCTCAAAAATATCTCTAAAAACTTTTTCAAATAAATTTTCAAAAAGGCATTGCGGAATTAAAAACTTCTTTTACCTTTGCACACCCAATCACGGAAAGCGCGAGACGGAAAGTAAAACGATAAGCTGTTTAGAGCGGTTTTAGGGAGGGGAAACGAGTTTTGAGAGCTTGAAACAACCCCAAAAAATAAACTAAAACTTTTTCAAATTTAATTTGGAAAGTGAGAAACAAACCACTTATCTTTGCATCCGCTTTCGGGAATAGAGAAAGTAAAAAAACAGCAAAAAGAGATTCAGGAAGAAAGTTTCTGAATTAGAAAACAAAAAGATTTTACGCCTTGCGAGAGGATATAATCACGAAGCGATCCGACATCATTTAAGGTGTTACACCTTACGAGAATAGCCAAGAGTGTGACGGTTGAATGAGTCAATAAGGAAAGCAAAAGTTCTTTGAATGAATGTACGACAAGATAGCAAACCACTTAAATACTATTATTAGTACTTTGAGAAGTAGCCACGGTTCAAACACATAAGCTGAAAGAGGAGACTCTGAGGCCTTTGATAGCCTTCGGGCTTGAGAAGAAAAATCTATATACAATGGAGAGTTTGATCCTGGCTCAGGATGAACGCTAGCGGCAGGCCTAATACATGCAAGTCGAACGAGATTCTAGACTTCGGTTTAGATGAAAGTGGCGCACGGGTGCGTAACGCGTATGCAACCTACCCTTTACAGGGGGATAGCTCGGGGAAACTCGAATTAATACCCCATGGTATCATAAGATCGCATGATTTAATGATTAAAGATTTATCGGTAAAGGATGGGCATGCGTCTGATTAGCTAGATGGCGGGGTAACGGCCCACCATGGCGATGATCAGTAGGGGTTCTGAGAGGATGATCCCCCACACTGGTACTGAGACACGGACCAGACTCCTACGGGAGGCAGCAGTAGGGAATATTGGTCAATGGGCGAGAGCCTGAACCAGCCATGCCGCGTGTAGGATGACGGCCTTCTGGGTTGTAAACTACTTTTCTACAGGAAGAAAAAGCTCATGCGTGGGCAATTGACGGTACTGTAGGAATAAGCACCGGCTAACTCCGTGCCAGCAGCCGCGGTAATACGGAGGGTGCGAGCGTTGTCCGGATTTATTGGGTTTAAAGGGTGCGTAGGCGGCTCTTTAAGTCAGTGGTGAAAGCCCGCAGCTTAACTGTGGAACTGCCATTGATACTGGAGAGCTTGAGTACGGTTGAAGTAGGCGGAATTTATGGTGTAGCGGTGAAATGCATAGATACCATAAAGAACACCGATAGCGTAGGCAGCTTACTAAGCCGTAACTGACGCTGAGGCACGAAAGCATGGGGAGCGAACAGGATTAGATACCCTGGTAGTCCATGCCGTAAACGATGATCACTCGCTGTTAGCGATATACTGTTAGCGGCCAAGCGAAAGCGTTAAGTGATCCACCTGGGGAGTACGTCCGCAAGGATGAAACTCAAAGGAATTGACGGGGGCCCGCACAAGCGGTGGAGCATGTGGTTTAATTCGATGATACGCGAGGAACCTTACCTGGGCTAAATGCCCTTGACAGCTTTAGATATAGAGTTTTCCTTCGGGACAAAGTGGAAGGTGCTGCATGGCTGTCGTCAGCTCGTGCCGTGAGGTGTTGGGTTAAGTCCCGCAACGAGCGCAACCCCTATTCTTAGTTGCCAGCATGTAATGATGGGGACTCTAAGGAGACTGCCTGCGCAAGCAGAGAGGAAGGAGGGGACGACGTCAAGTCATCATGGCCCTTACGTCCAGGGCTACACACGTGCTACAATGGTGCATACAGAGGGTAGCAAGCTGGTAACAGCAAGCCAATCTCAAAAAGTGCATCTCAGTTCGGATTGGGGTCTGCAACTCGACCCTATGAAGTTGGAATCGCTAGTAATCGCGTATCAGCAATGACGCGGTGAATACGTTCCCGGACCTTGTACACACCGCCCGTCAAGCCATGGGAGTTGGGAGGACCTGAAGATGGTTGCTGCAAGGCGCTGTTTAGGGTTAAACCAGCGACTAGGGCTAAGTCGTAACAAGGTAGCCGTACCGGAAGGTGTGGCTGGAACACCTCCTTTCTGGAGACCTTGAGCTACGGGGTTTGTTATCTTGTACATTTATTCAAATTTTATTAAGTAATCGATCGAAAGGATGCGGTTACATATTTTATTGAAAGAACCGGCCTACCAGTTATAATTAGTTATAGAGAAGGTTGGTAGTTAATTGAAATGATAGCAATATTATTTAATTAATAAAGCCAGTCTCGTAGCTCAGCTGGTTAGAGCGCTACACTGATAATGTAGAGGTCGGCAGTTCGAGTCTGCCCGAGACTACAAGTCTTAATTAATAATTAGTAATTATTAATTGTTAATTAAAAACGGGGGATTAGCTCAGCTGGCTAGAGCGCCTGCCTTGCACGCAGGAGGTCATCGGTTCGACTCCGATATCCTCCACTTGATAAAAGTGGTGAATGATAGAGGATGAGAGATTAAAGGATTAGCTCAGATGGCTAAAGCGTCCCGACTTATGCAAGTCGGGAAGGTCATCGGTTCGACTCCGATATCCTCCACAACTTTAGGAGTTGTGAAGATATCACAGTACATTCATTAGACAAGAAGAGAAAGTCTACTTGTTAGAGTAAAATAAAGAAATTGGTTAGATAGGATGAAAAGTCGATCTAATCACACGGCTAGCCATACTGTTAGTACCCGTCACATGAGCCAATGTTAAGGGGAGGAGAGTAGGAGTATCGAGCGGATACAGGCGAAGCATAAGTTCATTGACATGTTGTGAAAGAGTAGAATTAAGGTAAACATAAGAGATACGAGAAAGTAAATAAGGGCGTATGGTGAATGCCTTGGCTCTCAGAGGCGAAGAAGGACGTGATAAGCTGCGATAAGCTACGGGGATTGGCACATACAAATTGATCCGTAGATTTCCGAATGGGACAACCCAGTACATTGAAGATGTATTATATCTAATTTATTAGGTAGGCTAACCCGGAGAACTGAAACATCTAAGTACCCGGAGGAAGAGAAAACAATAGTGATTCCGCAAGTAGTGGCGAGCGAACGCGGAGTAGCCCAAACCACATCAGTTAAGGCTGGCGTGGGGTTGTAGGACTGCAACGTGGACTTATACAATGAACATGAATCGGTTGGGAAACCGAGCCATAGAGGGTGAGAGCCCCGTAAAGGAAAGTTGTATATACCTAGCAGTATCCTGAGTAGGGCGGGACCGGAGAAATCCCGTTTGAATCTGCCGGCACCATCCGGTAAGGCTAAATACTACTGAGAGACCGATAGTGAACAAGTACTGTGAAGGAAAGGTGAAAAGTACCGTGAATAACGGGGTGAAATAGAACCTGAAACCATACGCTTACAAGCGGTCGGAGCAACTACGTGTTGTGACGGCGTGCCTTTTGCATAATGAGCCTACGAGTTACTTTTCTTGGCAAGGTTAATCCTGTTGACAGGAGGAGCCGAAGCGAAAGCGAGTCTGAATAGGGCGAATTAGTCAGGGGAAGTAGACGCGAAACCTTGTGATCTACCCATGGTCAGGATGAAGGTGCAGTAACATGCACTGGAGGTCCGAACCAGTTGACGTTGAAAAGTCTTTGGATGAACTGTGGGTAGGGGTGAAAGGCCAATCAAACTGGGAAATAGCTCGTACTCCCCGAAATGTTTTTAGGAACAGCCTCGGGAGATGTTTGATAGAGGTAGAGCTACCAATAGGACTAGGGGGAGTCAAATCCTACCAAATCCTGATGAACTCCGAATGCTATCAAATTATCCCGGGAGTGAGGGCAAGGGTGCTAAGGTCCTTGTCCGAGAGGGAAAGAACCCGGACCATCAGCTAAGGTCCCAAATTGTATGTTAAGTTGAACTAAGGCGGTTCAGTTGCTTAGACAGCCAGGATGTTGGCTTGGAAGCAGCCATTCATTTAAAGAGTGCGTAACAGCTCACTGGTCGAGCGACAGAGCATCGATAATGATCGGGCATCAAACATACAACCGAAGCTATGGATTTAGTCCGCCATCTGGCGGACTGAGTGGTAGGGGAGCATTCCATTTGCGGAGAAGGTGTGGCGTCAGCCATGCTGGAGCGGATGGAAAAGCAAATGTAGGCATAAGTAACGATAATGCTAGTGAGAAACTAGCACACCAATAGACTAAGGTTTCCTCAGCAATGCTAATCAGCTGAGGGTTAGTCAGGACCTAAGGCGAAGCCGAAAGGCGTAGTCGATGGACAACAGATTAATATTTCTGTACTACCTTATAGAGTGAAGGGGTGACGGAGTAGTGAAAGTCCCGCGTACTGACGGAATAGTACGTTAAAGGGTGTAGGTATTGGACTTGTAGGAAAATCCGCAAGACTAGCTGAACCTGATAGTACCACAACGCTTCGGCAGCGTGGATAGTGGACCTAATCAGACTTCCAAGAAAACCCTCTAAACATATGTATAAGGTACCTGTACCGCAAACCGACACAGGTAGTCAAGGAGAGAATCCTAAGGTGCTCGAGTGATCCGTGGCTAAGGAACTAGGCAAAATGGCCCTGTAACTTCGGGAGAAGGGGCGCCTCGTTAGTGATAACGAGGCCGCAGTGAAGAGGCCCAGGCGACTGTTTAACAAAAACACATGGCTTTGCGAAATCGAAAGATGAAGTATAAGGCCTGACACCTGCCCGGTGCTGGAAGGTTAAGGGGGGATGTTAGTCAGCAATGGCGAAGCATTGAACTGAAGCCCCAGTAAACGGCGGCCGTAACTATAACGGTCCTAAGGTAGCGAAATTCCTTGTCGGGTAAGTTCCGACCTGCACGAATGGTGTAACGATCTGGGCACTGTCTCGGCCACGAGCTCGGTGAAATTGTAGTAGCGGTGAAGATGCCGCTTACCCGCAACGGGACGAAAAGACCCCATGAACCTTTACTATAGCTTCACATTGACATTGGGTAAAATATGTGTAGGATAGGTGGGAGACTTCGAAGCTGTGTCGCCAGGCATGGTGGAGTCGTTGTTGAAATACCACCCTTATTTTATCTGATGCCTAATCCGCTAGCTAGCGGAGACATTGTGTGGTGGGTAGTTTGACTGGGGTGGTCGCCTCCAAAAGAGTAACGGAGGCTTTCAAAGGTTCCCTCAGCACGCTTGGTAACCGTGCGTAGAGCGCAATAGCATAAGGGAGCTTGACTGTGAGACCTACAAGTCGATCAGGGTCGAAAGACGGATATAGTGATCCGGTGGTTCCGCATGGAAGGGCCATCGCTCAAAGGATAAAAGGTACTCTGGGGATAACAGGCTGATCTCCCCCAAGAGCTCACATCGACGGGGAGGTTTGGCACCTCGATGTCGGCTCGTCGCATCCTGGGGCTGGAGAAGGTCCCAAGGGTTGGGCTGTTCGCCCATTAAAGTGGCACGCGAGCTGGGTTCAGAACGTCGTGAGACAGTTCGGTCTCTATCTGTTGTGGGCGCTAGAAGTTTGAGAGGACCTGATCTTAGTACGAGAGGACCGGATTGGACAAACCGCTGGTGTACCAGTTGTGCCGCCAGGTGCATCGCTGGGTAGCTATGTTTGGAAGGGATAAGCGCTGAAAGCATCTAAGCGCGAAACCCGCCTCAAGATGAGACTTCTTTAAAGGAACCCTATAGATGATGGGGTTGATAGGCTACAGGTGTAAAGGCAGTGATGTCATAGCCGAGTAGTACTAATTATCCGTAGCTTTCCGTTCAACAGTCTTGTGTTTACTTTAAGACTCTTTCACATTAACATGTTGATTAATCTCGAAAGGAGAGATTAATTTAAAATATTGATACTACCGTATCATAAAGAAATTAAACGCTTTATGGTGACTATAGCGGTGGGGTACACCTCTTCCCATTCCGAACAGAGAAGTTAAGCCCACCAGCGCTGATGGTACTGCCGTAAAAGGTGGGAGAGTAAGTCGTTGCCAACTTTTATTTTGACCTGCCTTGAGCAGGATAAACCCTGATAGTCTAACTGTCAGGGTTTTTTTATGCGCTTTGCTTTTTCTTCAAGTTGCCCCCACAGATAATCAGGATTAAGCCAATCCTGATTCTTCATAAAATCTACTTCTAAGATCGAGTAATTATAAGCTAACTTTACTCTTATTACTAGGCTAAAGAAGGCTTTGCCTCTAAAGGGATATTTCTCACTTACTAGAGGAATATGCACTGTGTCGAAAGTGGTTTCCTAACAGTCAGCAAATTAATTTGCTGTTGATTTTTTATATTTTTGGTAAAAAAATATAATTTTTTTTGGACTTTAAGTAACAACTAGATATGTTTGCAATGCATACTAAAGTATGATAGTCATTTAATTCAACCAAAACCCAAAGTCATTGCGCTTTTTTATTTTATTTGTAGTAATTAGTATTAAGGTTCTTCAACTATATAGTAGTGATAGAAATCTTTCTATTAAGAGGCTTAATTCCATCCCATATAAGCTATCTTCCAGCAGAATTAGTTTTGAAAAAGTAATACCACTTCCAAATCGGAAGATAGATTTAGTCACTTTCAAAAGTTATCAACAATTCAGGACATTTGAAGGAAGTGAAAAATCTTCACAAGTTGTATCATTTAATGATGAATTGGCAGTTGAGAATTTGTCTTTTGATGATTCAATGAATGCTGATTCTGTTCAATATCATATAGAACAAGCCCATAAAGTAGCTCAAGAAGTCGAAAACCAAGGAAGATTTACTGATTATCTGTCCCTGGGTCAAGCCTTTCAATTACCTGTCGGGGTGAAAAAGACAATTTCAGAGCTAGAGTACACCGTCATATTCCATAAAGTTATTCTTGAAGAAGGATCTGCATTTATAGATGCTTATTTAATTATAAAACTACCAAGTGAAAAAACGCTAAGTTTTATGGGTAGAGGGATTGAATTTTCCAATGATGGAGGGATCGCTGGTGTTGGAAGAGTAGAGCTTTTGGGGAATAATAATATTGGTTTTTCTGAAAATAGTGAAGAGCAAAAAATATTACTAACCTTACTTGGTGGTAGTCCAACTAATCCGGGAAATACTTATGCGGAATTTGATTGTTATGGTTTCCGTGAGCTTTCGATTGATGCAAGGATTACGTTTTCAAAAGATTTTTTACTTAGGGAAAATGAAGATGGTTCTATTTCTAATGAAAGGGTTACTTCAAGATTTGCAACTAAAGTAACGGATTGGAATAATTTAATAGCAGACATAACACTACCGAAATTTCAGGTAAATGGATTGAAAGAGTGGTCTTTTCGGGTTATTAATGCTGTAGTAGATTTTTCAGATACCCAAAATGCTGGTAATGTGATCTTTCCTCCTGATTATGAATCTCCTTATTTTCTTGAAGGTAATCGGACCTTGTGGAGAGGCTTTTATCTAAGGGAAATTGAAGTCACATTACCTGATGAATTTAAAAAGAAGAACAAATCGGCTAGAACTGCCTTTTTAGCTGAAAATCTAATAATTGATGAAACTGGTTTGACTGGCATAGTTGGAGTCAGGAATTTATTTGATTTGAATGAGGGAGATGCTGATTCATGGAACTTATCAGTCGAAAGCTTATCAGGTTCGTTTGTTCAAAACGAATTTGTAGGAGGTGTTATTGCTGGACAAATAGAAGTTCCTTCTCTAGAAACGGAGGAACCTCTGTTATATGCAGGTTCTTTTTCTAGCAATGGTGATTATAGTTTAATAGCAGAGCTTCAAAGTTCTGCAAAATTCAATGCGTTCAATGCTGATTTAAATCTTGAACCTAATTCACTGATAGAACTGAAAGTACTTGACGGAAAATTTAAGCCTAGAGCTATTCTGCATGGTAATATGGATGTGAAACCAACCACTAGTTCGGGTAAAGAAGGAGCTGAGTTAAATGGATTGAAGTTTCAATCTTTAGTATTGCAAACTGAATCTCCATATTTTGATGCGGAATATTTTGGATTTACCCCTGAAGCAGATGGTAATAAAGCTGGAGGTTTTCCAATTATAATTGAAGAAGTAGCTTTAAAAACAGAAGGAGATAGAGTCGGGATTTATGCTGGTATCATTGTTAATTTAGTCCGTGCTACTGATAGTGGGTTTGGTGCTGGCGCTGGAGTTACAGTTTGGGCGAAGCAAAACCGATTAGAAAACAAGGTTTATTATGATTATGAATCACTTGAGTTTTCAGCTATTTCTTTAAAAGTATCTAGGGCTGGCTTTTCATTCAAAGGGACTTTGAATTTTTATGAGGGAGACAATACCTATGGAGATGGTATAAAAGGATTGCTCAACGCAGAATTTGCAGGGATTGCAGTAGAGGCGACTGGACTTTTCGGATCTGTAAATGGTTTTAGGTATTGGTATGTAGACGCTATGGTAGAGTTTCCTGATGGAGCTCCCGTAATTGCACCTTTTGCTATAAATGGACTAGGAGGTGGAGTTTTTTATCATATGCGGCAAAAGGGATTAAATGAAAACCTTAATTCTCCTTTAGGGAAATCTGCATCTGATATTATATATATTCCAGATGAGACATTTCATTTGGGTTTAAAAGCTTCTGTAAGGTACAGTTTGCAAAATGCTGAAGCAGCTGCAAACGGCAGGGCTGAATTTGGAATTGCCTTTAATTCCAATGGAGGTGTTAACCAAATTGGATTTAATGGTAGCATTGATATAATGAGTTGAGAATCCCTCGGTCATTATATCAATGCTACCAAATTGGATTTAATGGTAGCATTGATATAATGACCGAGGGATTCTCAACTGATTTAGGAGAAATATCCGAATTAGCTTCGAAAGTTTCAAATCAAGAAGATATATTATCTGTGCCAGGGTCTGCAGTACGAGGTAATGTGAACCTTCTTTTCGATAATCAGAATAAAACCTTTCATGGAGTTGTCGATGTCTATGTAGACGCTGCTGGCGGAATTATTAAAGGAATTAATGATGGTGGATTAGCAGGAAGGGCTACAATTCATTTTGAGGAAAGCTATTGGTATATACATGTAGGCAAGCCAGATCATCCTATTGGATTGAGCTTTATTGGATTAGCTCAAACCAATAGTTATTTTATGATAGGCCATGATATACCAGGGATACCACCTCCTCCTCAGTTGGTGTTAGATATTTTGACTAGCGAACAAAGAGCAAGGAATGAGGAAATCAGAAATACTAGCAGGGAGGTAACGAATTTAAGTTCTGGTCAAGGGTTTGCATTTGGAACGAATTTCACGCTTGAAACAGGCGAAAAAAGACATCTTGCCATTTTTTACGGGAGGTTTGCTGCCACGGTCGGATTTGATATCAATATGGCGCGTTATAATGCTAGTTGCAGCGGTGAGGCTGGACTTGTTGGCATAAATGGATGGTATGCTCAGGGCCAAGCATATATTGGGCTGTTGGCTACTGTTGGAATGGACGTTAATTTAAAATTTATTAAAAAGAAAGTAGAAATTTTTCATGGAGAATTAGCTGCTTTGATGCAGGTGAAAGGCCCTAATCCAATCTGGATGAGAGGTGATGCTGCAGGAAGGTTTAGTGTTTTAGATGGTTTGGTAGAAGGTAGTTTTGATTTTGATGTTGAAATTGGAGAGGAGTGCAAGTTAGAATCTTCGGGAGAAAGTCCGCTGAAGGAGATGAATATATTAGCAGCGCTTACTCCTGATGATAAATCAAAGGATGTAGATGTATTTACTACACCACAAGCTGTATTTAATATTCCTGTTGAAAAGGAATTCGAAATTTTGGACTTTGACAGGAATCCGATAGCCTACAGAGTGAAGTTGGACTATTTTGCATTAATGGAAGGCGATAAAAGCCTGGATGCGGATATTACTTATAATGCTGATCAGAATGTTTTTGTTTTAGATCCAAAGAGAGTTCTGCCATCCACAACAGATTTAGAATTAGATATAAAAATACTTTTTGAAGAAAGGGTAGATGGTAATTGGGTAGAATTCGAGGAGAACGGTGAGGCAGTATCTGAAAACTTAAAATACTCATTTACCACGGGCTTGCAGCCTGACTATATTCCAAGAGATATGGTAGCATATTCTTATCCGATTGAAGGAATGGTTAATTTTTATCAACAAGAATCGGATTATGGGTTTATAAAATTAAATGTTGCTGGCTTAACCAGACCATTTGAGAAGGAAGGCAGATGGGATTTGAAAGCTAGTTTTACAGATGAGAACGGGAACTCAATAAGGACGGATTTCACCTATAATGATAATTCACAGGAGGTGCGATTTGAAATTCCTAATTTAACGAAAGATAAAATATACCATTTCCAATTATTAAGAGTCCCAAGCCAAGAGAATGTAGCATATGACAGTAATATTGATAGAGTTAAAAATTCAATAAGTAAAACTGACGATGGTACAACTATAGATCTTGAAGTCCAAACAATGGAAGCTGAAGGAAGTATCGAAGCGCTTTCAGAAGAAGAAATATATTCATTTTATATGCGGACTAGCAAGTATAATTCACTTGAGGAGAAGTTTTTTTCCGAAGATTATAACCTTTCTTCTAGTTCAAGAGAAAGATTGAGAGATGGTGTACATCAACTTTCAATTGATATAACAAAAGGTAAAGAACAATTTGATAAATATGAAATTGATGGTGGCACTAACTTTAATCCACTTATTTATATTGAAGCTGATTTCGAAAATACAGTTTGGTATGAAAATCATTTAGGGCCTCTTCTTTATGATAATTACCCTTATTTCCCTACCGGTAGTGTTACTAATTCGGAGTCTTTAACTTACGGAGTCCCACCTGTTACTGCATTTTATATTAGCCAAAAAGATACAGAAATAGAATTAAATCAAGAAAGTGAATTTGGGCAATCATTTTTTAATGATGCTGAATATTTTGCTGTTAAATACTTTAGTTCTGATTATGTTGAAAAACAATATGCTGAATTAAGGAATAAGGCATCATCCTATTATAGAAACCGAACAAAGACGGAAAGAATAGAACGCTTGCTAAACTCACGTTTTCCTTTAATTAGAAAAGGTTTATATCCTGCTCAATTTAAATACATGCTTCCTGGAGGAAATGAGGGCAGAAGTAATTTTAATTTAAGTTTTTACAGTTCAGTTGGATCAGAAGAATGAGAAATAAATTTGTCATAACGGTCTCAATAATAATGCTTGTAGCACAATTTGCGGTTTCTCAGGAAATTCCAAGTATTAAGGTCAAAGCTGCTTATGATTCTATAAATAGCAAGATTTTACTTCGATGGGCACCCAATAACCCGAATTTTTGGCTTTTAGCAAATGAATATGGCTATACAATTGAAAAATATTATTATCAAAGAGATGGGCAATTATTGGATATTCCTTTAAAAAAAGATCTTTTGATTGAGAATTTTAGACCGAAAAAATTAGATGACTGGGAAGAAATAGTTCAAAATAATGATTACGCAGCAATAGCGGCTCAATCATTATATGGTGAGGGAATTAATTTAAATAATAATCAAAACGGTATTATTTCAATTGTAAATAGAGAAAAGGAAATTAAATCACGCTTTTCTTTTGCCTTGTTTTCAGCGGATCAGTCAGTAGAAATTGCAAGTTTATTAGGATTGTATTATGAAGATTTAGATGTAAAGGAAAACGAACGTTATCTCTATCGAGTTTTTGCCAATGTTCCGGATTCAGTTTTATCAGCTGATTCCGCTTCTGTTTATTATGGACCTGATGATTTTTCATCTTTACCTAGCCCATTGACTGAATCGATCGTTCAGAAGGAGAATTATGTAGTATTAAAGTGGTTAAGCGCCCCTTATAAAAATGTATTTTCAAGTTATATAGTAGAAAGGTCTTTTGATGGTGAAAATTTTAAAGCTGTAAATAAATTACCTTCTATAAATTTTGATGAGAACCTTCAAAAGCGTAATGTTTTCAGCACTTACGTTGACACAACAAACTATTCCGGAAAAGCATATTACAGAATAATAGGGAAAAATACTTTTGGACAAAAGAGCCCACCATCTGATACCCTTATCATAGAAAAAACAAAGTCATTCGAAGTTTCTGCCCCTCGAATAGATTCCATTAGCTTTGGTAAAAATGTTAATAATATATATTGGTCAGTAAATGAACAGACCGAATTAGTAGATAAGGTCTTTTTGGAGAAGTCAGATAAATCAGAGGGAAATTATAGGCTTCTTCAAATAGATAGTTTACTTAACAACCAGATTTTAAAAGACACTTCACCTAATGAAATAAATTATTATAGGGTTGGAATAACTGCTGGAGATGGTATAAAATATTCCTTGCCATTTTTATTTCAAAATATTGATAGCATACCACCTCAAAGACCAAGTTTTGGTAAGTATTATGTGGAAGATAGCATATTGCATCTTAGTTGGAATGCAAATTTGGAAAAAGATTTAGCAGGTTATAGAATTTATAAGAGTCATAAACCAAATGCTGAGCCTTCTTTGATTTATGATGAAAGTATTCTTGACACAGTCGCTATATTTACTGAAAACCTTTCCTTTATAAACAATGAACGGTACTATTATTTAGTAGCTGTTGATCAAAATGGGAATGCTTCTGAATTATCGGAAAGATTCAAAGTAGAATTGCCGGATATCGTTCCTCCTTCACCTCCTCTTATTAATAAGATTTCTCAGAAAGGGGATATCATAATAATAGATTTCATAAATAGTTCAAGCAAGGATGTTGAAAACTATCTGTTATATAGAAAAATTGATAACTCCCTTTATAAGTTAATTAATCAATATGGAGTGGAAGTCGCTCAAATAATAGACAATGTAGAAACGGAAGGCAAGTATAAATATAGATTGCTTGCATTAGATAAGGCTGGGAATGAAGGGGTTTCCAAAGCATTTCCTATTAAAGTGGTTTTAGTACAAAAGAATGAATTCGAGTATGAAGTAATTGAAGATGAGAACACATTCAAAATTATCTGGTCTATTCCTCAAAGCGCCAAAAACACAAAAGTAAAGATCTACTACAAATCTGAGGAACAGTACAATTTCATAAGGGAATCAGCTGCTAATGAAGGCTCATTGATATTGGAAAAGGGAAATAGAATGAAGGAAAATTTTAAATTAATTTTCATATAAATGATAATTACTAAAGAAAGGAAATTAATACTTTATCTAATTACTATACTAACTTGTTTAGTTACATACTCATTAAGTGGTGCTCCATCTAATGATAATATATCTACTACTTTAACTGCAGAAATTACTGGAAAGACTAATGTCTGCTACAATAGCCCCGAATATTATAGGACAATCAGCAAACCGAATTCACAAACATGTGACTATTACTATACCTGGAGAGTGACAGGAGGTAAGTTTGCCGGTGGATCCACTGTTCTCAATGGTTATGGAGAATTCAATGTTTATGTTACTTGGTTAAAAGATCAGGATGCATATAGTTTGGATGTATTGGTTTCAGGAGAGACCCCTCCAATTGGAGGAAGTTGTACGCCAACTTCTATGGAAAAAGAAGGTTCTTTAACACCTGTTTTCAAAGGCGATGCCGAAGGAACCCCTTCTTTATCGAGGTGGTCATTCAAAGACAAAACAAATATCACAACTTCTTTTATTTGTCTTAATTCCAATAATATCTCAATTGATGAATTTGAAGGAAAGAATACAAATAATTATGATATCGAAACAAAGTTATCCTATTATAATGATAAAGGTAATATTGTAATAATCAAAGATTGGGGTACTCCTAGATCTTCAAACCCGTCTTTAGCAATTAATTTTGAAAATTTATATAGACAAATTGTGTTTATAAGCGAAAGCAGATTCGCTAATTGTATCAGCACAAGAAGTTCAGAAGAAATAGTAATGGATTTCTATAGATTACCAGAGCTTGAATTAGTTGGTGAAACTCAGCCCCAATGTAAGGGTGAAAGTGCAGTTTTTGAATATAGGTTTCTGGAAGGGGACATCAGTTCAGTTGTAATAAATCTTAAAGATACAGTTAGTGGTTTCAATCAAAGCTTTAAAATAATTTCAGACAATGAAGATAATACTTTTACTATATCAGATGGAATAGAGATTAATGTTTATGATCCATCTGATAGTAGTTTTGGTACTAAGTATTTGGATTTCTCTCCAGGAGAATATTTGATGAGCATTGAGCCACAAATTTTTTTTGATACTGAGGATGTTGATTTTCCATGTGGGGAGGAAATAGAAATAGAAGTTAATGACCCTCCAAGTGACGAAATTAAATTAAATACCACAGCTGGGTCTATTAATTTAAACTGTTTCGATGACAAAACTAATTTATATTTTGAAATTGAAAGATACAATGTAACTGCTGCTAGTTTTGATTATAAATTATTTGACAGTAGTGGTGAAGTTTTGGATTCAGTCGAGACTATATCTGATGAAGTTAGTTTCCAAGTTGGATTAGGAGAATATTACATAAAAGGGAAAGAATCTGGTTGTGAATGGGGTTCTCCTGCAGTTTTGAAAAGTGAGATAGTAAAAATTGTGACTCATTCTATTGATTTTATCAAAGAGCCAGTTACTAACGACTTAGAAGAAGTTAATGAGTTACATATTCTTTGTTATGGAGATAGCACTGCTTCCATATCAGTTACTGCCAAAGATGACCTGTCCGGAAATCTGGATTATTTGTTAAGAAAGAAAAATGGTAACTCTTGGAATGATTATGATACTTTAACTAATCGGTCAAGTGGTACAAAAGTTGAATTTCGAAACTTACCAGAAGGAGAATATAAGGTTAGGGTTAAGTTTACCGATTGTGATGATTGGAATGTAAGGGATCATGAAGTAATTGAATCCACTAATATTCAAATAGATGCGCCCGAAGTCATCACGGTTAATAATCAACCAATCATTAATGAACCAATATGTAAAAATGGATCGGATGGTTCTTTTACTTTTGAAGCTGATGGAGGAAATGGTGGGCCTTATGAAATAATTGGTGCTGTAATAAGCAATAATGCAAATGGTCAGAACGATTCCTTTAATTCCATGACAATAAATAAACTGGCTTCAGGTGCTATTGTAGATAGCATCACTGTAGTGGACAGGTTAGGATGTCCAGTTAAAATTGATATCCCAGATCAAACTATGTTGCCAGCTGTTGATCCACTCCAATTCACCTACCAAAAAAAGATTCAACCCCAATGTTACGATTCGGATGGGATATTTGAATTTATGTATGACCATGATAAGTATAGAGATGGGAATAATAGCATTAAAATATATGTGGTTCCCTCAAGTGATGATTGCCTTGGAGCCAGAAATTGCAGTCAAACTAATAATGAGGTTGATGATTCAATTGTTACTCTTAATACCGGAGGTGGTGATACGCTTAAAGTCTTTGTTGATGAAAGTGCGATTGTCAAAGGAAATGCATATAAAGTATATATAGAAGATGGCTTTTGCACAATAGTATCAAATACCATAAGTTTTGGCAGAAAATTCCAACCTGAATTATCTTCTCTCGAAGATCCATTCAAAATACCTTGTAAATATGGTTCTATGGATGTAAAACTTCCTATGGATCATAATCAAGGCTCAATAGATAATTTTGATCTAAAACTTTACAGAAAACCATCAGGGGAAGCCAAGTTTACGGAAGCGGGTCAGGATACAGTGCAAATAGATCGAAATGCAGATAATGAACTCGTTATAAGAGATTTATACGAAGGCGCTTATAAAATATCAGGTACTGACGGAAAGGGGTGTAATTTTAAGGATTTTGAATTTACGATTAATGAACCAGATGAGCTCCTAGAATTGACAGCTTCACCTGTTATTAAATTTAGCACAGATGGTACAGATTATCATATAAGTGAATACGGTGTTGACGATGGTGAAATTAAATTTGAAGCAGAAGGGGGAGAATTTAATTACAGATTTAATCTTTATAAGAATAATCAATTTCAAAAATCAATATTGACGAATAATGAAGGTTCATTCGATGGTTTAACAGCATTAGATGTTAATGGTGATCTTAATGAATACTACATCGGGGTAAGAGACTCAAGGAGTTGCTTTAAAAGGTCTAAAACTTTCACACTAACCCAACCCGATTCTTTAATTTTCAACTACGAATTAAATAATTATATCTCTAGTGAGAATGATACTTTTAATATAAAATGTTATGGTGGAACGGACACCATCAGGGTTGAAACAGAGGGTGGGGTTTATCCGCATTTAGTAGAGATTTCTAAAGATGGTGATTTGGTACAGAATGATTCAATCTATTCAAATGAGGAAGTTTTGATCTTTTCAGACCTAACTCAAGGTATTTACAAAATAGAAGTTACTGATAAATATAATATTGATGGGGTTACAAGTAATTTAAGAACAAAAATAGATGATTATACTGTTTTAATCGAACCAACCCCATTAAGTGTGGCGACAGAAATGACCCAACCAATTTGCTATGGGGATAGCACGGGTTCAATTACCATTACTCCTTTGGGAGGAGTTCCTTTTGCAAATGGAGAATACGATATTCATTTATTTGATCATGATGGTAGTTCGATACAAAATGACACCACAAATGAATTATCAATTGTGGCTGATTCGGGTATTTATTATTATTCCGTTTTTGATGCCTTTAATTGTGAGTATGTTTTTGAGGATGAGTATTTTCCTGATCTTGGCAATAAAATTACAGTAACAGAATTAAGTCCTAGACTAAGTGTAGTTAAAGATACCATTACTTACCCTCCCTGTGCTGGTGATGAAACTGCCACCTTATCAGTAAGTGCAAGTGGTGGGCGTTCTGAGGATGGGAATTATATTTTAGAACTTTACGACAACAATGATCCCTCTTTATACGGGCCTAACTCGCTAATTGATAGCGTTTCAACAGTAGAATCTGGCAATTATACTTTTCAAAATTTGTTTGCTGGTGAGTATACAATTATTGCTTATGATGATTCATTATGTTCAGAAATCTTTCCAATCACAATCGAAGAAAGAAATGATCCTTTAGAGTTTATTTCTGTTGAACCGGTACTCTCCAAATGTGCTAACTCTTCCGATGCAAAACTGAAGATAACTTCTGCTGGTGGAGATATTCCACATTTATTTTCATTAGATAGTTTTAATTTTCATCCTATAGATAGTACCACTACTTCAAATGATGGTAATATAACTTATTATCATAAAACATTCACAGGTTTAATAGGTGATAGCACTTACAATATTTATTTGAAAGATGATAATTATTATGATTCATCCTATAACAATGTATGCTTAATCGAAACAAGTCAGATTATTCCTAAAACACCCTCTCTTGCACTGAGTTTTGAGAAGACTGATATAAAATGCTTTGGAGAAGAAAATGGGGATTTTACCCTATCACCTTCATATGGAGATAAGAGCAATATCAATGACTTTACTATAATAATTAGTGGACCAAATGGTGCAGCAAGTCATGATCAAGGATATGTAGATAATCTTTCAGCGGGTAGATACGACATACAAATAACACTAGCAGATACCACCGCTTGTCAAACCCCTTTGCTGGATAAAATTAATATTGATCAACCAGAACCATTAGTTCTAGATATATTTTCTTGCACCAAATATAATTGTTCAAGTAATGAAGATATTATTGTGAATGGAGAAATAAGTGGAGGATTATCAACGGCTAATAAATTTTTATACGCTATAAACAGTGACAACAAGGCTGATTTCGATTCACTTAAAACATCTAATAGTGCCTTTAGAATTAAGAAGCAGCTTGAACCAGGCTGGAATGTCTTTTATCTAAAGTCTTCACCTTATAATTGTATGGTTTCCGATTCTTTTTTTGTGGAATCAGAGCAACCAAATCTTGAAATTATTGCAAATCAAGCTGCGAGCTGTTTTGGAAAATCAGATGGAGAAATCAGCGTGACTTCAAATTTTGAAAAGCTTGATTTTAAGCTTATGAATCATCAAGATACATTTTCAGTAGCTGCTTCAGAAGCAGAACCTGTAGTATTTGAAGGTCTTAAAGCTGGAAATTATCAACTTACAGGGAGTTCTTCAAGCTGTTTTGCTGATACCATAGAAATTTTCCTTGATCAGCCAGATTCGTTAGTGTTTAGTCCGGAGATAATTGATCAGCCGTCATGCAATCAGGCTAATGGAATTGGAAATGTATATATTTCAGGAGGCACTTCTCCATATGAGATTTTTTGGCAACTGGAAAATGGGAATATTTTAGATAGTACATCTTTAAAGTCAGGTTACTATGATATTATAGTTGAAGATGCCAATAATTGTTCAGCCATTCTTACTGACTTTTTTGTAGAGGAGTCTAGTGATTTTATGGTTTCTGTTGATAATTTATCAAATCCTACTTGTGGAAACGATAATGGTTCGATTTCCATTCAAACTATGGGAGGTGTACCTCCTTTTGATATCAATTGGTTTAAAAATGGGAACTTGTTTACTGATGGAACAGACTCATTAACATCATTATCGGAAGGAAGTTATACTTTCAGTGTTTCAGATGCCATGGGTTGTGTTTTTGAGGATAGTGTAGCATTAGAAGGTACGGAATCTATGAGTATAGATATTTCAGATGAAATTCTAGCTGATTGTGATACTCAAAATGGATCCATAACCTTATCAGTTGCAGGAGGCACTCCTCCATACACTTTTATATGGCCAGATTCCATTCCTTATGCAGATGGAAACTACGCAGAAGGTTTATGGGGAGCTAAGATATATACGGTAAACGTCAGAGACGCTAATTTATGTTCAAAGGACTATGAATTTACAATCGGAAATAAGGGAGCACCAGAAATAGCCGTACATACTACAAATCCGAAATGTGACTTAGCAAATGGAAGTATAGAAATTGAATTGCTTTCTGAATATGAGGCTAGCTACGAATGGAGGGGTTTTAAAAATGCGAGTTCAACTTTAGAAAATGTTCCTTCAGGCATTTATTTTGTAACCGTAACAGCCAATAATTGTCCGATAACTAAAAGGATTGAACTCACGGAGGATATTACAAATCCTTTAGTGGTAAATCCAATTGTGACGAAAGCAGGATGTAATGATGCGGACGGAGAAATTGATCTCAATATTTCAGGAGGAACTCTACCCTACACTATTACTTGGTATGACGCGCTACTAAAAAATGATATAAGATCAGGTCTATCTTCGGGGAATTATAGTTTTATCGTGACGGATAGTGTAGGATGCACTGTATCTAAAGATATTTATTTGGATAAAGAGAAATTGCCTAAGCTTTCATTAAATTCTTTAGGAAATGCGGCATGTGGTGAAACCAATGGTTATATCCAGTTAGACAGCCTTTCAAGTGAGTATACTTTCAGATGGTTTCATAATAACTTGCTTAATGATAATTCAGCTGAGAATCTTTCCTCAGGATTATATTCAGTATATGCTGTGAATCAAAGAGGGTGTACTACAGATACTGTTTCCTATTACATCAGCAGTAGTAATACAGATCTTAGAGTTCAGGAAATTGACGTTATTTCTGCCTCCTGTAATGAAAGCGCGGATGGTTCCATCGAAGTGAATGCCGTAAACGGTGTTCCACCCTATCAATATGAATGGAATGATGATGATCAGCAAAGTGGCAAAATAGCTCAAGATTTACGCCCAGGAACTTATACTGTCCGTGTAACAGATGCCACAAATTGTAGTAGAGTAAAATCTATAACCTTGGGACAAGTTAATCCAGTTCACATTTTAAGTGTATCAAAAAATGCTCCTTCTTGTTCTAATGCAGCTGATGGCAGTATTTCAATAACCACAGCAGGCGGCAAGGGTAATTATTCTTATGAATGGTCAACAGGAGATACTACCTCGACTATTTCTGGACTGGAAAGTGGGGAATATTCGGTGACCGTATATGACAATGGCGTATGTTCTGATCAGGCGAATGTTATCATTACTGCACCAGACACTTTATCAGTGGAATATACAACAGAGAAACCCACATGCTATTCTACTTCTGATGGGCAAGTTGAACTTTCAATTTCAGGAGGGATACCGCCTTATAATGTTGAATGGGAAGATGGTGTAACATTAAATAGACGATTTGATTTGGCCGCAGGCAGCTATAATTTGTTCATCTCAGATAATAATAATTGTAGCCTTAACCAAAATATCATAGTTCCAGCAAAAGATTCAGTCATGATTGATTATGAGATTACTTCAGTTTCGTGCAATGGCGGAAATGATGGTAATGTTAGAATCCAAAGCATTTCCAATGCAAATAACCCAAAAGTTGTTTGGTCTAATGGGCAAATTGGAAATACACTGAAAAACGTATCTTCTGGTTCATATGAAGCGGAGATCACGGATTCCTTTGGGTGCACTACAGCTTTTGAATTTGAGGTAGACTCACCTGATCCATTGCATATTGTTAATGACACTGTAACTGATGTTTTGTGTAAAAATGGTTTTAATGGTTCGATTATTTTTGATGTAATAGGAGGTAATGGAAATTATAGCTTCAACTGGGATGATGGACCAAGAACCAAAAATAGATTCAATCTAACCGCAGGTAATTATAAAGTTACGGTATTGGATGATCTTAACTGTTCTGTCGAAAAGGAATTCGTAATTGAGGAGCCAAATTTATTAGTACTTGATTATAACGCAGCTGCAGTTAGTTGTTTTGGAAATACGGATGGGCATGCTTCTCTTGAAATAAATGGCGGAATAAAGCCATACCAAATTACTTGGGATGATGGCGCTACTGATAGTGTCAGAAATGACCTTGCTGCCGGAACTCATGATGTTTTAGTAATGGACGCCAATAATTGTTCAAAAAGTATAGAAGTGAGTATTCCAAATATTAATCCAATTAGAATCAATGAAGTTATTGAAACTATCCCATCTTGTTATCAGGGTTCAGATGGTAGTCTTGAATTAGAAATTAGTGGAGGGAATGCCCCATATTCCATCAGCTGGGATAATGGCAAAACAGGGGATGCTATAGATAGTATATCAGCAGGAAATTATAGTGTTACTATTACGGATAATAAAAATTGTCAGTTAACCGAATTGATTGCTCTACCAGATGCGTCTCCAATATATCTTAGCAGTTTAACTACGGCTAACCCTATTTGCTATGGGGAACCTTCCGGACTTGTAGAACTTGTTCCTGAAGGGGGGAACCCACCTTTTGAAGTACTTTGGGAAGACGGAACACTAGCCACAAAGAGAGAAAACTTATTAGCAGGATCGTATGCATTTGAGGTCGTGGATTCTAAAGGCTGTTCGATTAGCTATACGATTTCCCTCCAAGATCCGCCATTGGAAGTAATAGAAGGTTTGCCATCGGAAATCATTCTATGTACCGGAGGTGTGGCTAATCTTGATGCAGGGGAATGGAATAGTTATAACTGGACTGCTGACAATGGGTTTTCTAGTAGTGAAAGAGAGGTTGCAATAGATGCTGTAGGGAATTATAATCTGCTTGTAACCAATGAGGCAGGTTGTGAAGATAATCATCCATTTACAGTATCCAAGGATGATGATTTGTTAACCGCAGACTTTTTATTAACCACTGAGGCAGTAGTTCAAGATACCGTTGTAATTGTAGATGTAAGTTGGAAGGTTCCCGATTCTGTACGATGGATTAATCCTGATGACCCAGATTTTTACTTAGTATCGCAGACTGAAGAATATCAAGAGGTTATTTTTACTCGAACGGGTGATTTTGAGCTTAAAATGAAAGCAAAACTGGACTATTGTGAGTCTGATGTTTCTAAAACCATTACTGTGCTTTCAAAAGAAGAAGCTGCGCGCATAGCTGATGAGGAAAAAAATAGTATCTCAAAAGACCTGCATATTTCAACATCAATTTATCCTAATCCTAATTTTGGAGATTTTAGAATTGAAATGAAAGGGAATAAGCAATATGATCATCATTCAAAAATTATTGATGTGAATTCCGGAATTGAGTATTATCGATTTGAAGGCAAAAAGCAAAATAATTATATTTTCAATATAGAAGATAACCGACTTCCTGATGGAGTTTATCTTCTAATGATGGAGACGGAAGGAGAAACAATTACAAAAAGATTTATAGTTAAGTAATGAGAAAAAGCTTTATTTTTTTTCTAGTACTATCATTGACCTCAGTTTTAGTAAAGGGTCAGACCTTTAGTGAAGTTGTTTCTACAGGGCTTCCAGCTGTAGGAAATAGTCAGATAGAGTGGGCTGATTTTAATAATGATGGATTTAAGGATGTTCTGATTCTTGGCACTGATAATTCTGGTGGAATAAAATTTGAATTATATTCCAATAATGGAGACGGCAGTTTTTCAGCCTCGGGTTTGCCAGTTAGTTCTTTAAAAAATTCAAGTTTTAAAATACATGATTTTAATAATGACAATCAGCTTGATATTTTTTATACAGGAAAAGATGATTCAGAAAACATTATAAATTATCTAATGATTAATGATGGAAGTGGATTTACTGTTTTAAATGATGTCATTGGTCAGTATTATAGAGCTAGAATTTTAGCGCTAGATGTAAATTTAGATGGTCATGTAGATTTGATCATCAATGGTTACAATGAAAGTAATTCAATAGAACAATCTGTATGGATTCAAGATGATTTATCTTTTACTAAAAGTACAGATTATGCACTTCCAAATATAGCCTTAGGTAGTTTAGTGGCGGCTGATTTTAATAATGATGGGATTATTGATTTTTTAACCTCGGGGCAAAATTCTAACGCGCAGTTTGAAACCCATATCTACTTAATCAATAAAGATGCTAGCCTAACAGAAGAAATTTTCTCACCTATTTCCAATATCTTAATTAGCGATATAAAGGCTCAGGATTTTACTGGGGATGGGCTGACTGATTTTGTGTTTTATGGCATAGATGATTCATTTAATTCCGTTCAAAAATGGTATAAACAAGTTGGATCGAATTACACTGAAATCAATAATGTAATCGATGTAGAGTCGAATGCATCAATCGATATGCTTGATCTAGATAATGATGGCGACAAGGATTTTGCAGTAAGTGGTTTGAACAGCTCTGGGAATTTCACTACTCAAATTTATGATAATGATGGTTCGGGGAATTTCACTTTAAATGGAGAGGTATTAACAGGTATTTCTAACGGAAGTATCAATATTGTTGACTTTAATAACGATAGTAAGAACGATCTGTATATAAGTGGCTATTCAGATGTTGATCCTGATAATGCCATTATTAGTTATTTGTCCGAAAGTTCAGTTGCTTCTGCAAATTCAAGTCCGTCCATTCCTAGTAATCCGGCAAGCCTTGTAAGTGGTAAAGAGGTGGATTTTTCATGGGATTCGTCAACTGATGATTTAAGTGCTTCTGCTGAAATTAAATATGTTATCACTTTAGGTAGTTCAACTGGTAACTATGATCCAATAAGCCCACTAAGTCTTAATAATGGGGTTGATCCTTTAATGGCGGAAGCATCTTTATCAACTCAAAATCAATATTACCTCCGAAATTTAGCAGAAGGGGAATACTTTTGGAAAGTAAGGGCAATTGATGCAGGGGGCAAGAGCTCCACATTTTCTTCCGAAGAAAGTTTTATCATTTGTGATTCTCCCGATTTAGGAGCAGATCAACAAATTTGCTATGATGATGTAATTAATTTATCCGCAGGAACACCTTCAGATATTATAAATTGGTATTCCAAGAATGATGGATTGCTTCAAAATGGAGGAAATGATTTTTCAATGAGCCTTCAAACTAATGATACTATCATAGTAGAAGTAGAAAAAAAACCACTGGGTTGTATAGTCTATGATACGGTAAATGTAGAAGTCATCCCACTTCCCGTAAGCAATCTTCCGGCTGATACTTCCGCATGCTATGGATCAAATATTTTGCTAGAAGTTTCTTCTGCTTTCAATGAAGTCAATTGGTATAGAAAAAATGAAGGCTTGATTAAATCAAATAGCGAGTTTATTGAAATCGAGATGTTTGATAATGATACGATTATTGCAGAGCTCATCAATGCTGAAGGCTGTATCGGAAAGGATACTGTTCTACTTTTTACTGATGACCTTCCAATTAATATAGCCACTCAAAACTTTTCTCTGTGCTATGGTGATACCTTAAGCTATGCTTTGCCCAAAAATTACGATTCAATCCGTTGGGAATCCTATCAATTGGGTTTGGTTGCCTCAAATACGCAATGGTTAAATTATCTTTTTAATGAGAGTGATACTTTATTAATCACCAAAGTAAATGATAAAGGATGTTCTGTTACGGATACAGTAGAAGTAAGGATAAATCCTTTGCCAACCATTGGGTTGTTATCAGAAAAAAGAGTTTGTGAAGGAGAAATAGCTGAAATTTCCATTGATGGTACATGGGATAATATAGAATGGAGAAGCGCAAACAATGGTTTGATTGATATCAATGTGAATAGCATTGAAATTCCCGTAACAGCAGAGGACTCCATTTTTTTATCAGTTGAAGATTCATTTGGCTGTGTTAATTCAGATACGCTACTTCTCATTAAAAAAGACCTTCCTGTATTTGATTTAGGTAATGATACAACGCTTTGTGTTTATGAAAGCATCTTATTAGAAACTTCCTCAGGATTTTCGAAGGTAGAATGGGAGTCTTTACAGCAGGGGATATTAGAAGAAGAGGATTGGTTTCTGAATTATGAAATTTTGCAAACCGATACTTTGATTGCTACAGCTTATGCCTTTAATGGTTGTACTTATGCTGATTCTATTATTGTGAATGCCGTTGATTTACCGCAATTTTCATTGGGTAATAATCAATCAATTTGTATTGGGGATTCTGTTAGCATTAGTTTAGATGGAAGTCCCGACAGTCTGAATTGGTATATGGATGGGACTCTTCTAGAAACCCATGAGAATTCTATTCAATTATCACCTCAAAATGCTACCACTATTATTTCAGAGTATTTTAACAGTACCAATTGTGTAAACTCCGATACTCTTTTGGTTACGGTAAATGATTTACCTACTCTCCATCTAGCAGATTCTATAAATGTGTGCGAAGGAGAAATAACCACCATTTCAATCGATGAAAATTATCAATCCATTGAATGGTATTCAGAAAATGACGGGCTAATAGCTTCTGATCAAATTGAAATTAGCTTGGAAATTTCGCAGTCTGACTTGATATGGGTTGAGGTTCAGGATACTAATACTTGTTTCAATAGTGATAGCATTAGAGTAATTAAAAATGATTTGCCCGAATTTTCTTTAGGCTCCGATCAACAAATTTGTGAGAGAAGTATGGTCCAGCTTGAGATTGACAATCCTGCAGACTCCATCAATTGGTTTAATGATTTGGGTGAGCAATTGTTGGATACTACGGCTACTTTGAATTTTGAGGTAAATCAAAATTCAAAATGGTGGGCAGAACAATGGAATGCTACTTCCTGTGTTTTTAGTGATACTATTCAGATCACTCATATCCCACTGCCAGTTTTTGATGCAGGAGATTCCATTTTGATCTGTGAAGATGCAGAAGTACAATTAACCCCTGTGGCGCTAAATGAAAACTGGACCTTAATATGGAGCCCAGCTGCTTACTTATCTGATGCTTCCATTGCTAATCCTATTGCTAAACCTGAAGAAGATACATGGTTTTTACTTGAAGTACAGAATGAAGAAGGTTGTGTATATACGGATTCTGTTTTTGTGGCATTGGATCAACCGCTTATTTTAGATGCAGGTGAAGATAGAACCATTTGTTTGGATGATGTTACCGAACTGGGGGGACAGCCCACAGCTGAGGGTAGCAATTTTTCATACCAATATGAATGGAGCCCGGCTGAATCCTTGGATGATCCGAATGTAGCAAATCCTATAGCCAATCCATCAGAAACCACAACTTATCAATTAATTGCTTGGGCAGGAAATTGCAAAGCGGATACTGCTGAGATTACGGTTAGCGTTCAATTACCTCCTGAAATTACGCTTACGGCAGACACAACTATTGGAGCTGGTGACGCCATTCAGTTGCTGGCTTCTGGTGGACGTTTTTACCAATGGAAGCCGGAAAGAGGTTTGTCGGATGCCACTATTGCCAATCCTATTGCCGATCCGAATCGCACCACTACTTATACAGTGGAGGTATTGGATAGTTTAGGCTGTATATCGGAAAAGCAAATGACCATATTCGTAGAGAATCAACTGTTTATCCCTAATCTTTTCACGCCTAATAATGATCGCCAAAATGATTTTTTCAAAGTCTATGGGGCAGGGATAAAGCAAATTGAATTCAAGGTGTTTACCAGAGGAGGTAAATTATTGTACAGCACAAACTCTGTGGAGGAAGCCTATGGAGTAGGTTGGGATGGGAATCATAACGGGAATCCGGTGGAATCAGGTGTCTATGTTTGGAGCATAAAAGGGGAATATTTTGATGAGCGTCCTTTAAGTTTTAACGGACAGCAATCAGGCTTAATTAATTTAATGAGATAGCGGATGGAGAAAATTTACGAAAGGGATCTTATTTATTTAGAGAATTACTTGAGCAATTGCTTTTCCAAAACAGTTGGATTAGCATTGATTTTATGCGCTATAATAAGTACTTCACTTTATGCTCAAAACGCACAATTTTCCAATTATGGCTTTGGTGAAATAGCTTTAAATCCTGCTGCTTCCGCCTCGAAAAATTTAATTGGCGCAAATGCGCTTTACAGAATCCAGCGCTATAACAATGGTATGAGCATTAATAGCACTCAACTGCAATTTCAATATGCGCTTATAAATCAAACAGCTGGAAAACGATGGGGAGGATTTAGTTTAGTGGCCCAAAGTGATAAAGTTTCGGAAGGCATTCCATACACCTTTTATAGCATTAAGCCGGGCTTCGCTTATAATTTGGAGATAATCCCCAATAATTTCCTGGCTATGGGCATAGAGTTAAGTGCTAACCAATCAGGGTTTAATACTGCAAATTTCACAACCGGAAGCCAATGGATGAATAACCAAGGCTTTGATGAAACCGCAGCTTTAGGGGAGGAATTTGAAAGACAGCAGTTGACTTATTTTTCTGCAGCAGCGGGATTAATGTGGTATGATCAGGATAATGAGGGTTATCGAAGAAATTATTTAGGCTTTTCAGTTTTTAATCTCAATCAGCCGGCTCGAAGTTTTATTAGTGAAGATGATCAAATCCCATTTCATTATTCAGCTTTAGGAGGGTATCAATTTTTCAAATTGAACCGCCATGCTTTTTATGCAGAAGCTATTGGAACAAAAAGTAGGAATGAAATATTTTGGGGAGCTGGTTCGCGATGGTCTTATAGATTTGAAGATCAAAGCCCTTTTGATCCTTTTACAGCTGGTGAGCTGGATATTTTCGCCCGCTATTATTCTGGAGACCGCATAAGCCTAGGAACTCAAATAGGTCAAAGAAATTTCTCAGTTGGCTTTTCAGTTGACATGCATTTGGAAAATGAAACTCAGATGGCTTCCACTGAATTTTCAGTTAGCATTTTTAAGCGATTGTCCATCACCAAAAAAGAAGAACTTCCTGACGAGGAGTATGCAATCGGTAGTGCTAGGGATTTTGAAGAGGATAATTTCCAAGATCAACCGGTAAAAGTTATCGAAAAAGAATACAAAACTTCAGTGAGCCGTGATTTTTCTTTCGAATTAAGGAAAAATTTCAATTATGGGTTTAATGAAACCAATTTGAATGATGAAGCCAAATCCTATTTGGATGATATAGCCGTAATGATGGAAGCTAATCCCGCATTAAAACTAAGAGTGACTGGTCATACCGATAATGTTGGAACAGAACAAGCCAATCAAAAAATATCAGAGGAACGGGCAAAAGGAGTTCAGGATTATCTTGAAAGCATCGGGATAGCGCCTGAAAGATTGAGCTATGAGGGTAAAGGAGCCACTAAACCTTTGGTGAAAAATAATACTGAAGAAAATAGAGCAAAGAATAGAAGAGTAGAATTCTTGATTTATGCAACTAAAGACTAAATATTATATCGCCCTATTAGTTTTGGTCTTTGCTGTTTTTGAAATAAAAGGGCAAGATTTGTCTCAAATTGGAAAAGGGGAAGCTATTAAGGTAAATGGTGGGATTTCCGTCTCTCAATTGTTCAATAGCTCTTTTGGTGGGGAACAAAGACGTGATCCCTATAATTATTACCTTAACGGTAATCTTAATTTTTCCATTTATGGTTTAAGCATTCCGCTAACCTTCAATTTCTCCAACCAACAATTTGGCTTTCAGCAGCCCTTCAATCAGTATGGCATCAGCCCCACCTATAAATGGATCACTCTGCATGCCGGCTATACCAGCATGAGTTTTAGTCCTTATACCTTGAGCGGTCATTTGTTTTTGGGAGGAGGAGTAGAGTTAAGGCCTGATGGGCCTTGGAGCGTGAGTGCCATGGCCGGGAGATTGCAAAAGCCTATTGCAGCAGATACTTCGGCAGGCAATGACCCTATGTACCAGCGTTTTGGATATGGCACTAAGATCGGATATAATGGAGGAGATTATCAAGTGGATTTGATATTGTTCAAATCCAAGGATGATCCTAATTCCATAGATTTTGTACCGGAAGATTCGGATGTAATGCCAGAAGAAAATATGGTGATTGGGCTAAACGGCAGCACCACGCTTTTCAGCCGTTTTGCTTTATCCTTTGAGTATGCGCAATCTGCTTTAAGCCGAAACGTAGAATCCGAAAGTACAAACAGAGAAGCTTTTGCCCCTTTCCCGAGCAGCAATGGACTTTTTACCCATCGTTTGTCCACTTCCTATTATCATGCTTTTAAATCCAATTTAAATTATGGAGGAAATGGCTATACCATCGGTTTAGGATATGAGCGGGTAGATCCAGAGTATAAAACCCATGGTGCTTATTATTTCAATAGTGATTTGGAGAATGTCACGATGAATGCGTCTACTCAATTATTTGACAATAAAGTGAGCATCAGCAGTAATGTTGGGTTACAAAGGGATAATCTGGAGGATCAAAAAATGAATCAAATGACTCGTTGGGTAGGAGCGGTAAATTTAAATTATACGCCTTCCGATAAACTCAATTTGAGCAGCAGCTATTCCAACTTCCAGACTTATACCAATATCCGTTCGCAATTTGAAGACATCAATAACCCCAATCCATTGGTGCAGCCAAGTGATACTTTGAACTTTACCCAAATATCCCAGAACCTAAGTTTAAGTGCCAACTACATGCTTAAAGCCAATGAAGAAAAATCATCCTCATTAACGGCCAATTTATCTGCTCAACAGACTATGGATGAGCAAGGGGGAGCAGAGCAAAATTCCAGCTCCATGTTTTATAACGGGAATTTTGGCTATGTCAGCCAATGGAAACCTATGGAGCTTAATTTTACGGCCTCTATGAATGTAAGTTTGCAAGAGGCCACCGAAACGCAAAACTTAACGATCGGACCGGTTTTATCGGCCAGCAAATCACTATTTGAAAAGCAGTTGCGCTTAAGTTTGTCTTCCGCTGTAAACAATAGCTACGGCAATCGAAAATTGCAAAATACCATTGTCAATTGTCGCTTGAGCGCCACTTATAGCCTGAAGGAAAAACATAATTTCAGTTTCACCAATGCATTGATTAATAGAAAAACAGTAGGAAATGAATTTTCTGAAAGTACCATCAGGGCAGAATACAATGGGACATTGACTTATAGCTATCAGTTTTAAGGTACGAGCTGGGAAGCTCGCACCAGCATTCAGCTAGGAAGCTTGCACCAGCACTCAGCTAGGAAGCTTGCACCAGCACTCAGCTAGGAAGCTTGCACCAGCATTCAGCTAGGAAGCTTGCACCGGCACTGAGTTGGGAAGCTCGCACCAGCTCTCCAGCGCAGTGCGACCAGAAAGCTAGCGTGAGCTTCCTAGCCCCCAGAAAGCTAGCGCGAGCTTCTTAGCTCGTGCTATTTATAAAAAAGCACCCAGCTATTACTATATATCCAATTCATGCAGATAATACAAAAAGAAAATGAGTAGAAAATACAAATTTTTAAATACGGAAGGAATATACTTTGTCAGTTTTGCAACGGTCTATTGGATAGATGTTTTTATCAGGGAACTTTATTTTAATCAAGTAATTGAAAGTTTAAAGCATTGTCAAAAAGAGAAAGGTATGGAGATATTTGCTTATTGTATTATGACCAATCACATTCATTTGATTTTTAGAGCTAAAGAGAATAATCCTGGAGACGTATTGAAATCATTTAAGCAGTTCACATCAAATCAATTACAGAATCTGATATCGGAGAATGTAAAAGAAAGTAGGAAAAATTGGCTCTTGTGGATAATGGAAAAGGCAGCAAGCAAAAACTCAAATGCTAAGAAAAGACAATTCTGGCAACAGCATAATCATCCTATTGAACTGTGGAGTCCAGAGGTGATGGATCAGAAATTAGAATATACGCATAACAATCCTGTGAAAGCTGGATTTGTAAGGGAGCCACAGGATTGGAAATATAGCAGTGCAATAAATTATTGTGGAGGAAAAGGAATGTTGGAGGTTACATTTCTTTGAGTAATGGAGTTCTAGCAATGCAAAATACATTTACCAATCAGTAAAAATTAAGTGATTAGATATTCATATATTGGACATTTGTAAGAGGTGTATTGAACATTGAATCATTGAGCTAAAATGGTATGGCACGAGCTGGGAAGCTCGCGCCAGCGGGGAAATGTTACTGATGATATTGAAACTTTTGGTGGGAAAACCATTAAATTTGAGCATAGTATAGGCAATGCTAGGAATACAAATTCCTCACTAGATGTGTTTTGTAATAACTGTGAAATACCTAACTTAAAAGTTGAATATAAATCAGGACCTAATAGTATTAATTCTGATATTATCAAAAATCAGTTTATTGAACGTGATTTGTTTAATGCTAATAACTTAGATGAAGTTCAGTGGAGAATGGAAGAGACAGAATTCAGCAAGGAGACTTTAGTTGATTGGTTAACTGATAATAAAAGTAGTATTGAAAATCTGGGATTTGAAAAGGTAAATCAACTTTTTGATACTTCATTTGATGAATTCACACCTAATGAAGAACTTGCACAAACGGTAATTGACTATTTTAGTAATTTAAATAATTATAACTTGATCTTTAATTAAAATGTATTTTAAAAAGACTTTTTTAAAAGATTTAAAACCCTCCTCATTTAAAATTGATTCCAGTGGTCAAGTTTTTGTCAATACAGAAGGTCGGATTATTGTTTTTGATCAGGACTATAATGATAATGTCTTTTTAGAGTCTAATAGTGTAAAAATTACTATAATTTTAAACGATTATATTTGGGTTGGAGATACTCATAATGGACAGACAAGTATTTATAATAAAAGGGGATTGATATCTACATTAAATTTTGTTGCTACCATTCCTAACGGTAAGGTAGATTCTTTCTTGACAAATAGGTACATCTACCCAAAAATTTATATAAATCGAGATTTTTCTGATTTCTATTATGCAAGAATTTCTATAAACGATTATAGTGAATCCGATCTGTTAAAGGGAAATTTTGCTAGCAATAATATAAGTTTGATAGTAAATGACGATGCATATATTTCAAGCAACAAAGAAAAAATAGGTTTATTTGACTTCGATAAGGAATTGATTTGGCAAAATTCATTCATTGGTCTCTCTAATTCTGATAGAGCAGTTTTACATAGTAAAGTTTTAAATAGCCATAATAAACTATTTTTTGTAATCACTGGTAATAAAAATAAAGGGCTTTATGTATTAGATGTTCATATTGGTGAACTTTTAAAAAAGTTTGGTGAAGTCTGTTATGAAATTTTTCAAGATGGAGACTACATCTTTTCTTCACGTTTTGAAAATATCCTTTGTCGTATCAATACTAAAACGTTGGAATTAGATGAGTGGGATTGTAATTCGCTTATTAAAACAAATGGCTTTGATGCCATACATGATCACCGTTGTGCAGCACTAAATAATAAATTTTATTTCACACAGTCTCTTGGGGATAATAAAGCAAAAGTTGGAGTGTTAGATTGGGATACGAAAGACCTAGTGTATAAGCATGAATTTGATCCTGAAAATGGAGCCATTGGTAGTATTCAAGTAAACGAATCCAGAATGTTCATACATACTCAAGATAATACCTTGCACATCTTTGAAAAAGAAGCGTGATGTCAAAAAAGGAAACCTCTAAAAGTCGCTATTTCTTTAATTTGGCCTATACCTTTTTTGGTGGAGTAATGTTTGCCTTTGTATTAGGAGGTACCATTTGGAATATTATCCAAAGAGAAGAGAACCAAGATAATACCATCGACTATATTGAAGGTTTTAAGATTGATTTTGGTGACAGAAAAGTGATGGGTAAGTCTTACCAAGATGTGGTTCGTTATCGGTTAAGATTTTCAAATAATAAATCATGGGGGAGTACCATCATTCTGAGAAAAAAACAAGAATGGGAACAAGTTAAGTCTAAGTTTTATAGTGTTTTAGGAATAGATACCACCAATATCTTGGAAAGAGTCCCTTTTGAATTAAATCAATCATATTTTAAAGAAATTTCTAATAAAGGGATTGTAGGGGTTTGGGAGGAAAAAAAAGGATGGCAACTACTTAAAATAGGAGATGAATACCTTGTTAATGGCAGTACCTCCTCAATTGGCACTTTTCTATTGTATGTTGTATTAGTTCTGTTTGTTTTATTAGGACTGTTTTTTATGCTTAGTCCGATAGCTTTATTACTAATTGATACAAAAGGTCTGAAAGACTTTGACAATTTATCTTATCAATCAAACAAGTGGGATGGATTAAAATATGTGCTAAATGGTTTTAGGGACAATAAGGGTAATCAAGAAAAGAATCACAATAATGAAAAATAGTTTGCTTTTATTGTTGATATATTCGTTTAAATTAAATGTTCTTTTAATTCCTCACTAATATTGATATAGTACTAAATTATTATCTTGAGGTTTAATTTGATAGTTTAGATTCAATAAATATAAAAATGGTTTCTGCAATGGCGGAATTAAAATGTTGGAGCTCATAAATGCAAAAATAAAAGAGGAGAAAAATAAATCAAAATCAGAATAGCATGAAGATATTTTTTACATTAATTATCATCTTACTCACCACCCTCACCCAAGCCCAAAACCTCACCCAATCCATTGAGCAACAAATTAATGCAGCAAGGGAGAATGAAAACAGCACTGCCCTGAACTGGAGCAGTTATGGTGAGGAAGAGAAGACAGCCGCTATTTCAAGCCTGCAAACCTATATACAGGATAGTTTATTGTCAGTACGGTTAAAGGCTTATGATTTGCTTTATCAACTTTCACTCAAAAGTACAGTTAATGACAACGCTCAAGATAGCCTACCTTCGCTAAAGCTACGGCAGGCAAGTTTTCAAGCTTTTTTACAAGGACTTAACGATGAGGAAAGGGCAGTACAAGGTTTTATAGCAGACAGATTACAGTCAGCCGAAGTAGAAGTTTATACAGACGAAATGCGTAACCAATTGCTCGATAAACTCAACCCCCGACCTTTCTATTATGAAGAACTGGTGCTTGCGCTTGCCCACATCAAGGAACAACAGGCGATCAACCCCATCATCAACCAATTGCGCACGCAGTCAGCGGAGATGGACCAAATGGAAAGATGGCAGGCACATATCGCTTTAGCCAGATTAGGCGAAAAACCAGCCCTTGATTTTATTGTCCGCAAGGCACAAGAACTGCCCGTCAATGACAATGCCATTTATGATATTTATCCTACTTTAGCCTTTACCCGCCAAAAAGCAGCCGTGGATGTATTGGTAGAGCAGGTATTCAACGAGGAGCAAAACTGCTCCTCACCAAACCCCGACAGCAATCAAAAAATCACCTGTGCCTACCGAATATTGGAAATCATAGCCCCCATTATCCAAGATTTCCCCATCCCCCTAGATGAAGCCACAGGGGATCTGGACACGGATGATTACGAAACAGCACTGCAACAGGCAAGGGAGTGGTTAGAGGGCAATCGGGCGGATTATTCCATTGTTGAACGATAGAATTTTCTTATTGAAAGGAATTTTTGATATAGATTGCTATGTTAGGATATTTTAATTTGTAGATACAAGGCATGCCTTGTATCTACAAATTAAAATACATTACCCCCAAAACCCGCAGGGTTTTCAAAACCTTGCGGGTTTCTAACGAATTTATCAGATAAAGCAAGAATTACAGAAATGTCCGACATTTTCAATATCTGACATAAGCACGGAACCATTTAATTCAATCAAAAGCTTTTAGCTACCACTCGGTGTCCTTCGTGAAAGTCTTTGCGTAACTTAGTGGTAAAAAAAAAACAGCCTTTGGCTGTCCATCGCTAGCGCGAGCTTCCAGCTCGTGCTTTTACCCCCTCAGGCTCAGGCTGCCGCAAATAAACAAAACTCTCTTTTAAAAAACCCATTCCATATGCAAAAAGCTGAATAAAGGAAGTGATTAAACTTAGCCAAGCCACTAGGAAGTTTTTAGTTTTTATAAAGGCATCAATTCCAATCAAAATAAAATAGACTGCTAATACAGCAGCCCCTAATTGAAATAGATCCCATTGCCATAAGGCAGTAGATAACCAGAAAAACAAAGCTAACACAAATGATACAGGCAAAAGATGAACAGCTTTTAATTCACTTTTGTAAAATCTAAAGATGTTGATTCTACCTCTTCCGAAGAAAAATAATTGTTTGTAAAACTGACTCAGTTTAGTTCTTCTTTTATGGTAAACTTTCGCTTTGGGAATTAAACCCGTTTTAAATCCAGCCTTTTCTATTCTGATGCTAAACTCTATATCTTCTCCCATTCGGGTGATGTTATAGCCACCGGTTTTTTCAAATACTTCCTTTGAAATCCCCATGTTAAAACTCCTGGGTCGGAATTTCTCTAATTGCTTATTGCCACCTCTTATTCCACCTGTGGTAAAGAAAGACGTCATGGAATAACTTATGGCTTTTTGCACAATGGTAAAACTATCCAAAGCAGCATCAGGTCCACCAAAGGCATCAAGCGGATTTTTATTTAAGAAATGATCGACTGTTTCGAAATAATTTTCAGGAATAATACAATCGGAATCAAAAACGATATAGTAATCCCCTTTTGCTTTTTCAAAGCCAAAATTTCGGCTAAAACCTTGTCCTGAGTTTTCTTTATAGAAATATTGAATATTGAGCTTATCCTTGAAAGAATGGCAGATCTGCTCACACTTAATTTGAGAGCCATCTTCCACTATAATGACCTCAAAATTGGTGAAAGTTTGCTTAGTCAAGCTTTCTAGTAGCTCTTTTATTTCATCAGGGCGATTGTAAATGGGGATAACTACGGAATAAAATCGCATCAGAATCCTGTTTCTTCCTCTACAATATAATCTATTTTCCTCGGGGAATTCATGGTGATCATTTCCCCTATAAAGCCAGCCATGAAGAGCTGAACCCCAACAATTAATGCCACCAAAGCCAAAAAGAATAAAGGTTGATCTGTAATTTCCCTTACAGGAAGATTATAATGGATTTCATAGAATTTTCTGCCAATGATATAAATGGTAATGAAAAATCCTGCTATAAACGATAAAGTCCCGAATGCACCAAAGAAATGCATGGGGCTTTTCTTGAATTTGGAGACGAATGTGATGGATAAGAGATCAAGAAATCCATATAGAAATCGCTCTAATCCGTATTTTGTCTCCCCATATTTTCTGGCTCTATGTTGCACTACCTTTTCGCCTATTTTTCTAAAGCCATTCCATTTAGCAATAACAGGAATGTAGCGATGCATTTCGCCATATACTTCTATGTTTTTTACCACTTTACTGCGATAGGCTTTCAATCCACAATTAAAATCATGCAATTTGATACCCGAAATCTTACGGGTAACAAAATTGAAAAATTTAGAAGGAATGGTTTTGCTAATCGGGTCATGTCTTTTCTTTTTCCAGCCTGAAACAATATCATAACCTTCTTTAGTCACCATATCGTACAAACCTGGGATTTCATCTGGGCTGTCCTGCATATCGGCATCCATAGTGATCACAACATCACCCTTTGCATGTTTGAACCCTGTATGAAGTGCCGCTGATTTCCCGTAGTTTCTAGAAAATTTTATTCCTTTAAGCTGAAGGTGTTTCTGTGAAAGTTCCTCTATAATTTTCCATGAATCATCTGAACTTCCATCATCAATCATCAATATTTCATAACTTATTAATGGATGAATACCCATTACGCTATTAATCCATTCCGTTAATTCAGGCAATGATTCCTCTTCATTAAAAACCGGTATAACGATGCTTATATTATACTTCATAATCTTTCTGCTTCACTTGTTCTCATGAAAAGGGAAATTAAAGGAGTGACCAATGCTCCTATAATAATATTATTGAAAGCCAAACTACCAATTATTCTTCCATTGGATGACTCCCCTGATTTCAAATAATCTTGATAACCTTCTTCGCCCATTTTGTCAACCAGCATATCTTTGCCCGCTATAATTTTCTCGATTATCATGGCTCTGTACTCATCAAAATGATCAGTTTCAAATAATGTGGCATCTGCCCAAAGTACAATAGAATAAAATAGTGTGAAAAATAGTGTGTATAAAATACCTATTGAAAAGCCTTGCCAAAATCTTAACCCATCAGTATCACGAAATACCTTTATACTAAAGAAAAGAAATATACTCAATAGCGGACCAATGAAAATAATATTACTGGAATAAATCACCGGATTTTTATCTAGAAAAATCAAAATGAAAAACATCAGGATCACAAAAACTATAGCAATCAAGCTAAACCTTAAAGGGCTTTTGATTAATAAATTCATATCAGGAATTGGTAAATTTTGAATCTAAATATTGGTGCTTATTTTTAAAAACCCCAATTGCCTTAGCTGAAAAGGGTTGACCCATAAAAGGTGAATTGTCACTTTTCGAAAAATTACTCTCAGCATTAAATTCCCAATTTATTTCATTGGAAAACAATGTGAAATCTGCTTCCGCACCTTTTTCTATTTTTCCTTCCGGCTGTTTCAATATCTTTTTAGGATTAGCTTCTATGCAATTGATAAAGGTTGAAAGCTCAATTTTTTTAGAAAGGAATTTATGATATAAAGGATACACAATTTGAGCACCCATAATGCCAAATTCAGCCAAATCAAACTCCATTTTCTTATGATCCTGATCGTATGGCTGATGTGATGAAACAATAACATCTATGGTGCCATCATTCACTCCGGAAATCAAAGCTTTAATATCTTTCTGCGTCCTTAAAGGTGGCAGAACTTTGTAATGGGTGTCAAAGGTTTCTAGGGTTTCATCATCCAAAATCAAATGGTGAATGTTTACATCGCAAGTCACATTTAAACCTTTTGCTTTTGCATTCCTGATCATTTCAACACTTTTGGCACTGCTGATGCAACTAAAATGCAGCTTTCCGCCCGCATATTTCAACAATTCTAAATCCCGTTGGATAATAATTTCTTCTGCCAAATGTGGGATTCCTTTCAAGCCCAATCCTGTGCTGACAATGCCTTCATTCATCTGCCCGAAAAGTGCCAATTTATGATCCTGTGGCATGGTCATCAGTAAGCCATCAAATTTTTGAAGATATTGCAAGGATTTTACTAAGATGTCACTGTTCCATAAAGGCTGAGCACCATCCGTAAACGCGATAGCGCCTGCATGGTAAACATCCAGCATTTCGTTCAAATTCTCACCATCACAATTAATGGTTACGGCAGCAGAAGGTAAAATTTGAGTCACTTGCCCACTATTTCGGGACATCACCGTTTTAATATCGGCTTTATTTTGAATGACAGGATTTGTATTGGGCATTAATAAAGCACTTCCAAAGCCACCGGCTTCCAAAACATTTGCCAAACTTTCAAAATCTTCTCTGTATTCCTGGCCAGGTTCCCCTGAAAAAACGCGCATATCCAGCCATGAACCAGAGGCATAAAGTTCTTTTTCCTCTATAAGAATATCGGATTTTATTTTTCCTGATGGATTGATTTCTGTGATGACGCCATCATCCACCAATAAATTAACGGACTGATTGTGCCACTGAGAGGCAGGATTAATGATTTTTACAGCTTTGATGTAAGTTCGCATATCTATTTGAGCAAGCGGATGATTAAAACTTCAGCTAATAAACTCAGCAAAGCTAATACTAAGAAATATTTCCACAAAGGAAAACCGTTTTTGGTTTCATCAATATACTCTTTGATTGATGAAAAATCATAACCATCTAAAATTATAATATTTTCTTGATCTTGAAAAAGGGTTTGCAATTCTGAAGTGGTATAATAGTCTGTTTCGCTTTCTTTTTTAGGGATGTTTAAGGATAATACTCCCAAGTTTTCTTCCGTTTTGGTATTGATAATGGTATAAAAGCCAGATTTTAAATCTTCCTGTGGCAAGATTAAGCGCATTTCATTTCCACTTATTCTTTGATCCGGCACTAATTCTTGTTCTCCTTGTTGCAGTTTCACCACTGTGCCTTCCGGAATATCTGCTTTGGATAATTCGATAACATCCTGATTTAAATAGAAATATTGAGTTTGATTTTCTTTTTCGCCACTAAAAGCAATTTTATAAAAAACTGGTAAGAAGATTCCATGTTGGGTGAAATTGGTAAATTCATTATCAAATGGAGAAGCAAATAGATAGACATTGTCATTTAAACCGGTTAAACCCAAAAATGGATAGTCGTTGATAAAGGTCAGTAATTTTTGTCCTGAATCCCATTTTAAATACAAGGCGGCTTCCGGCATACTGATAGCTTCATTCATATTATTAAATACATTCTTAAAAAAAGGGTTTTGCAAATCAGGACTTTGAAGCTTCACGGGCTTTTTATCAGGACGAGAAATATTGGAGACATTTGAGAAACCTAAATCTTCCAAAAATGGATATTGGTCAAAATTTGTTTTAGGAATTACCACTAAATTATGGCCACTTGCGGCATAGGTTTTCAATGCTCCTGCAGCAAAATTATTGAGTTGATCTCCAAGTTCTACCACTACCAAATCATATTCATCCAGATCCTGAAAGGCAAAATTATTCAAAGACTCTTTTCTGAAATCGAACAACTCATCATTTTCAAATACCGCACTTAATAAAGTATTGCTATTACTTTCAGCCAGCAATAATATTTTCAATTTACTTCGTTCAGGAAGACTAAAATAGAAAGTGTTATCAAAATCTAAATCGCCCGCCTCCAATTGAATCTGAAAGGAAGAACTCATGTCTGCGGAGAATCTTTTAATCGGGAAGCTTACTGATTTTTGATCATCATCTTCCAAAAATATTTGTTGAGTACCAATTAATTGTTCGTCATTTTCTAATGCGATATTGAGATCTCCTGATTCTCCCAAAGAGCTGATTTGTACTTTTAATTGCTCATTTCCCGATCCATCCTCCATTTGTTCTATCCATAAAGAATCAACCCAGATGTTGTTGGGTTTTTGCTGATAGGGCGGCATTAAAACAAAACCTTTTGATGAATCTGAAATAGTGGAAATATTATCATCTATGACCGTTTTTTGGAAATCACTTAGTAATAATAATTTTTCTGATGATGGATTATTATCGATTATTCTTTCCAAATTCATTTTAATTTCATTTTCCTCCACTTCAATTTCCTGATAGGCTTCCAATGAATTTCCGGATTGATTTACTGCTTTCAGGGATTGAGGATAACTTTCAAAAAGTTGGTTGATGTAGCTCATATTTTCCTCAATGATAGGGTTAGAGCTTCCTTCAGCAAAAGATGTATTAGAGGCAGATTGATCCAAAACCAATAAATTAACTTCAGAATTCATGGCTTCACTTTTCCAAAAAGGTTTGGCAATGCTTAAAACCAGAAAGAGGATTAAAAGGATCCTACTGATTAAAATGAGTATGTGTTTTAATTTTCGGCTTCTCTTTTGCTCCTCATTAACTTCCTTGAGGAAAAAGAGATTGCTGAATTTTAAACTTTTGTATCGCCTAAACTGAAAAAGATGAATCAGGATAGGAATTATGATTAAAAAAAGAAGCCAAAAGGCGTTAGGATTGGTAATATTCATACAAAAGGCAAATTACTTCAATAGCGGAAAGGAATCAATAGTTTGCAGTATTATTTAATGCTATTCATAATAAAAAGTTGAGCTGTCAGACCTTTTTTGTCAGTTATTTTGATTTTATTCTGTATTTTAAAGTGGAAATATTAAGTCTTATTCTATAGTTGAAATAGAACTAACTCGACCACTTCCGAGGAACTCGGAAAAGCGGGAGGGAGGAAAGTTTAGCGGGCCAGCGTGGGCCATGTGGGTAGAAGCATTAAACTTTCTAGAATTTTTGTTTCTTTTTGTTCATGCAAAAAGAAAGGAAGAAAAATGAAAGCTAAGAACTTCGCACTTTGTGATTTTAAAATGAAAGTTAAATTAACTCTATTATCTTCTCTCCATAAACCCCCAATACGCCTTTTTTCCTTTTTCCGTCAAATAGGGATAGATCATTTCAAAAAGCAAATCACCATAATATGCAACTGAGTTTTTATCATCAAAAGTAGCATAAACGTTGATCCAGCTGTCTCCGATAATATTCATCCTTTGATATAATCTTTCATACTCTAGTTGGAATTCTTCAGGTCTTAAAATATTAGCTTTTATAAGGGACTGAAAAATAGATTGAAATTGCTCATTCCTAAGCTGCATTAAAGCTGCATAATGAGATTTGATCTTTTTATTTTCATTCATCAAATGAATAAAATCTATTAAGATAAATTTATAGTCATACATTTTTTCCATTGTCGTGATAGAGGACTGATATAATGAGGCTAATTGATTATCAAACTCCATTACTTTTATTTGCTCGTCCATTTCCTCTACGAGCTGAAAATACAAAGCTTCTGTAATATCTTCTTTCAATTTGAAATGATAATTCAAATTCCCCTGACTGATGTTCAATTCTTGGGCAATCTGCCTTAAGCTTACATTTACAATGCCTTTTTCATTGAATAGTAGGAGAGATGCTTTCAGTATTTTCTCTTTAGTATTTTTCATTTTAGTAAACTTGACCTAATAATTTTATTTTAGTACATTTGACCTAAAATTAAGAATAAGTATGGAGATAGCAATAATTGGGGGCGGAATAGCAGGGCTTACTACTGCTTTAGCCTTAAAAAATGAGGGTATTTCATCCATTGTTTATGAACGTGCAGATCAATTGAATGAAGTGGGAGCTGGAATATGGTTGCAACCAAATGCACTAAAAGTATTAAGTCATTTAGGCTTGAAAGAGAAGATTTTAGAAAATGCCATTGAATTGGATAGGGTGGATATTACAGATCATCAATTGCGATCATTCCAAAAGGGAAAGGGTATCGTTCAAGATAAAGAAGGAAATCAAATTTTATCCATCCACAGGGCAAAATTGCAGCAAATTTTATTTCAGGCTCTTCCAAAAGATACTGTAAAATTAGGACATGAATTCAAGTCCTTTACTCAAAACTCTTCTAAAATTGAATTGGAATTTGAGCATATGCCAGTAGTGGTAGATTATGTTTTGGCTGCTGACGGAATAAATTCTAAAATCCGTAAACAATTATTTCCAAAATCTGCTTTAAGGCATTCGGGTCAAACTTGCTGGAGAGGAATTGCAAAGATTAGATTGCCAAAAGAGCTACAAAATTTAGGCAGAGAAGCTTGGGGCTATAATGTCAGGTTTGGTTTTTCTCAAGTTTCTGAAGATTCTGTTTATTGGTTTGCCGTTGCAAAAGCTAAACCATTTCAAAAAGATGATAAATCGACTGTTAAAAGCCAATTGAAAGAGAAGTTTAAAAAATTCAACCCCATTGTGAATGAAATAATTGAAGGAACAGACGAACAGAAAATCATCAGAGGAGATTTAATGGATTTGAGACGATTAGAAAAATGGCATCATCAAAATATAGGGTTAATAGGAGATGCGGCACATGCCACTACACCCAATATGGGACAAGGAGCAGGGCAAGGGATAGAAGATGCTTATGTAATCGCAAAATTGTTTTCTCAAAATCAAGCTTCAGGAAATCTTTTTGAAGATTTTGAAAAAATAAGAAGGACAAAGGTGGATTATGTGGTAAATAATTCTTGGCGCTTTGGAAAAATGGCGCATAGTCCATCAGGAAGAATGATAATGAAAGCAGTGATGAAAATGACTCCATCTTCTGTGATAACTAAGCAACTAGAAAAACTTTATAGTCTTCCTGAGATAAAATAAAAAAGCTGCTTGATCTTGGAGTCTGTTAAATTAAGTGTCCCGTTTCGCTGTTTTTACCTAGATTTTTTCATTGACAGCCGACTTACATCTCTAATGTTATTACGTTAAGCTTTGCAGCCCCATCTTTTTTCCTTCTACGAGCATGTAGAAATAGAACAGGAGTAATTAACACCTAATATTTAACCACAATAGAAACAAAAGAACACAATAGATTTTATATAAATATAAAATTGAATCACCTATGATTACTTAAATTACAAGATAAAGAATTGCAGCTTTGCAAATATTAAAGAGCTTATCTTTTCAACCTAAAATGAAATTTGTTTACCTCACAAATAACCTTGGTTATTTTCTTATGTGTTCTTTTGGTTCTATTGTGGTGGGACAATGCTGGTAAAAAATTATCAGTTGAATTAGTCTTAACTTAATAGTAGTGCTGACATCTCAAAGGGAAGTAGTGAATGAGAGGAATTGTGAAATTCAATTTTTAAAATGTAGCTGAGCAGAAATAAAAAAGCTGTTTTAAAAGTAAAAGAAAGATTTGGTTATTTACCATTCCTGACTTTATAATGCTTTTAAAACAGCTTTCAATATAATTTAGATTGACAATTAAACCGTCATAATCTCTTTCTCTTTATGCTCTAAAATTTCATCAATTTTTTTAGTGTAATCATTAGTTAAGGACTGAACTTTTTCCTCACCTCTTTTTACATCATCTTCAGAAATTCCTTCTTTTTGCAATTGCTTTAGTTGGTCGTTAGCATCTTTTCTAGCATTACGAATTGAAATTTTTCCATCCTCAGCTTCATTTTTGGCTTGCTTAGTTAAGGATATTCTTCTTTCCTCAGTTAATGGCGGAATATTAATTCTAACAATTTCACCATCACTTTGAGGTGTAAATCCTAAATCGCTGTTAATTATCGTTCTTTCTATTTCACCAATGATATTTTTCTCCCATGGTTTAATGATGATTGATCGTGCATCTGGGGTGCTGATTGAAGCAACTTGACTGATAGGAGTGTCATTGTTATAATAATTAACCATTAATCCTTCCAACATTGCTGGAGAGGCTTTTCCTGCTCTAATTTTCTGTAAATTGCTTTTAGTATGCTGAATGGCTTTATCCATTAGCTCTTTTGCTTCATCCAATACTAAAGTTATCTCTTCCATTGCTTTTTATTTTTCAGAATTTATCAAAGTACCAACATTTTCTCCATTCATTAGATCGTATAAGTTGCCGGCTTTATTCATGTCAAATACAATAATAGGCAAATTGTTTTCTTGACAAAGCGTAAAGGCAGTCATATCCATTACATTTAAGCCCTTTTCATATACTTCTTGGAAACTAATAGTAGAGTATCTTACAGCATCTGCATTTTTCTCAGGGTCAGATGTATATACACCATCCACTCTTGTCCCCTTTAAAACTACATCTGCTTCTATTTCAATTGCTCTTAAGCTGGCAGTAGAATCTGTTGTGAAATATGGATTTCCAATTCCAGCTCCAAAAATCACAACTCTTCCTTTTTCTAGGTGTCTGATTGCTCTTCTTCTTATGAAGGGCTCGCAAACTTGCTCCATATTGATACCAGACATTAATCGAGTAAACATACCGTGGTTTTCTAAAACTCCCTGAACCGCCATTCCATTAATTACAGTGGCAAGCATTCCCATATAATCACCTTGCACTCTATCGATACCTGCGCCTTCAGCTTGAATTCCTCTAAAGATGTTTCCACCACCTATTACGATTGCTACTTCGATACCTTGGTCGTGTATTCTTTTAATTTCTTTTGCATATTGATCAAGTCGTTTAGGATCAATGCCATAGCCTTCATCCCCCATTAGAGATTCACCACTTAATTTCAATAGAATGCGTTTGAATTTCATAAGTTAAATTGTTGCTGTCCGTTAAATTTCTAAATTATAACTATTAGTCCTTATTTTTATTCTTTAAATATACTTCAAATAATTAGAACTGAATGATTAATTGATTTTTCTCTACACTATCGCCTTTTTTGGCTTTTATTTCTGAAATGGTTCCATCTCCTGCCGCCTTTATCACATTTTCCATCTTCATGGCTTCTAAAATTAAAAGAGGATCTCCTTTTTTGACTTCATCTCCTGGCGCCACCATAATGTCAATGATTAGTCCAGGCATTGGAGCTTTCACATCATTCATTTGATTTTGATCCAAGTCACTTATTCCCATTTCTTCCAAAAGTAAATCCATTTTATCTTTCAACTCCAATTCAATGATTTTACCATTCAATTGTAATTTAAAGATTTTACTTTCGTAGTCTATTTCTACTAAGTGGGCATTAAAAGTTTGATTGTGATAAATAATGTGGAAGGATTGCTGATCGGTTTTACTTATGTCCCAATCAACTTGTTTATCGTCTATAAAAATATTACCGTTTTTAGTGGATAATCTATATTCTTTATCGGATTGACTGAATTTTATTTCGTACATAATTAAAATTTAACACGAAGATAGGAACACATATTAAATTTCACACATTTCATTTTAAAATATGTGAAAGTGTTTAGATTTTTTTTCCCTTTGATCTTAAGAATTCATTCAAAAGCCAATAAGTATAAATCAATTCATTGGTTTGGTATATTTTTCTTAACTTATCTCGATTTAAAACTTTATATAAAGAACTGATTTACAAGAGTTAGCAAGTACTTTCAAATTTACTTTGAAAAAAAGTAATCTTTTTTGTCAGTAAAGTTTGATAAAATATAAAATCCATATAATTTTGCACTTCCTAAAACGAAAGGGATTTAGGAAATGCTTATTGATACCAATGGGGGAATACCAAAGCGGCCAACTGGGACGGACTGTAAATCCGTTGTCTTCGACTTCACAGGTTCGAATCCTGTTTCCCCCACTTTGCAATCCAAAGCTTAAGCGAAGGATTGCATTTTGATTAAAAATACATCTAATTTTTAGATGTTGTTAATCAAACAAGCGGGAGTAGCTCAGTTGGTAGAGCGGCAGCCTTCCAAGCTGCAGGTCGCGGGTTCGAGCCTCGTCTCCCGCTCTAATAATACAATAGGCATTTCGGTGATAAATCAAGGCAGAACGGAAACGTCACTGCCTTTGTTAGGATGTGCTTGTAAAAGGCACTGAATGATTTCAAGCCGATGTAGCTCAGGGGTAGAGTGCTTCCTTGGTAAGGAAGAGGTCGGGGGTTCAATTCCCCTCGTTGGCTCAATCAGTGTTATTAAATAAATATAATATAAATTTTAACTAAACTGAGGATTTTTCAAATATGGCTAAAGCAACCTTTGACCGTTCGAAACCACACGTGAATATCGGGACAATCGGTCACGTGGATCATGGTAAAACTACATTAACTGCTGCAATCTGTAAAGTATTGTCTGATAAAGGATTTGCAGAGATGAGAGACTTCTCATCAATTGATAACGCTCCTGAAGAAAAAGAAAGGGGTATTACAATTAACTCATCTCACGTTGAGTATGCAACTGCTAACCGTCATTACGCACACGTTGACTGTCCAGGTCACGCGGATTACGTAAAGAACATGGTTACTGGTGCAGCACAAATGGATGGTGCTATTTTGGTAGTAGCAGCAACTGATGGTCCAATGCCACAAACTCGTGAGCACATCTTGTTAGCTCGCCAGGTAGGTGTACCTTCTTTAGTAGCTTTCCTAAACAAAGTTGATTTAGTGGACGATGAGGAATTATTAGAGTTAGTTGAGATGGAAGTAAGAGAATTACTTTCTTTCTACGACTTCCCAGGTGATGATCTTCCTGTAATTTTGGGTTCTGCATTAGGCGCACTTAACGGTGAAGCGGAGTGGGTAGCTAAAATTGACGAATTAATGCAAGCTGTTGATGATTATATTCCATTACCAGAGCGTTTAACTGATAAAGATTTCTTAATGCCAGTGGAGGATGTATTCTCTATCACTGGTCGTGGTACTGTTGCTACGGGTAGAATCGAAAGAGGTGTAATAAACTCTGGAGATCCTGTTGATTTGATCGGTATGGGAGCTGAAAACTTAAAGTCTACTGTGACTGGTGTTGAGATGTTCCGTAAAATATTAGATAGAGGTGAAGCCGGTGATAACGTTGGTCTTTTGTTAAGAGGTATTGAAAAATCTCAGATCAAAAGAGGTATGATTATCTGTAAGCCAGGTTCTGTAACACCGCACGCTCGTTTCAAAGCTGAGGTTTACGTTCTATCAAAAGATGAAGGTGGTCGTCACACTCCATTCTTTAACAAATACCGTCCACAGTTCTACCTTAGAACTACTGACGTAACTGGTGAAATCATGCTTCCTGAAAATGTGGAAATGGTTATGCCAGGTGATAACGTAACTATTGAAGTAAACTTGATTAACAAAATTGCTTGTGAGAAAGGTTTACGTTTCGCTATCCGTGAAGGTGGTAGAACAGTAGGTGCTGGTCAGGTAACTGAGATCTTAGACTAATATTTAAGATAGTTTATAAAATTCAACAATGCGCTCTCAAAATTTTGGGAGCGCATTTGTTTCTTATAAAACTTTTATCTACCTTTGCAGACCATTTTGAGTTGCATTGGTAAATACGGGTGTAGCTCAATTGGTAGAGTAGTGGTCTCCAAAACCATTGGCTGGGGGTTCGAGTCCCTCCACCCGTGCAATTTTAACACATAATAAGATGCAGAAATTAAGCTTATTCATTAAAGATTCGTGGTCAGAAATGCGATACAAAGTAACATGGCCGCCTTATAGTAAACTTCAAAATAGTTCTATTTTGGTGTTGGTTGGTGCTTTAATTTTTGCCCTTTTAATTGGTGTTATTGATTTGGCATTCGATAATGCAATGGAATGGTTTTATAATGCATTTTAGCATTTAAGATATATTGAGATAATGTCAGAATATAAATGGTACGTTTTAAGAGTAATTAGTGGTCAAGAGAAGAAGATTAAAACCTATCTTGAAAATGAAATTGCTCGTCAAAAAATAGAAGAATTTATTCCGCAAATTCTTATTCCTACAGAAAAGGTATATGAAATGAGGAATGGTAAAAAACGTGTCAGGGAAAAGAATTTCTTCCCAGGATATGTATTTGTATCTGCTGACATCTCTCATGGAGAGGCGCATCACGTGATCACCAGTATCCCTGGAGTTATAGGGTTTCTTGGTGGACAAGGTGATGAAAAAGAACCGGTTCCTTTAAGACAGAATGAAGTGAACCGAATACTCGGGAAGGTTGATGAAACTGAAGAGATGGATGAAAAGCTGACTACTCCTTATATAGTAGGAGAATCAGTAAAAGTGATGGATGGACCATTTAGTGGTTTTACCGGATCTGTAGAGGAGGTTTTTGAAGAAAGAAAGAAACTAAATGTTATGGTGAAAATCTTTGGACGAAATACTCCGGTTGAATTGAATTACATGCAAGTAGAAAAAACAGAATAGCAAGATGGCTAAGGAAATAAGTGGATATCTGAAATTACAGATTAAAGGAGGGGCAGCAAACCCGTCACCTCCAGTAGGTCCTGCATTAGGTAGTAAAGGACTTAACATAATGGAGTTCTGTAAGCAATTTAATGGAAGAACTCAAGAGAAAGCTGGGCAAGTGTTGCCTGTGGTGATTACAATTTACAAAGACAAGTCTTTTGATTTTGTAATTAAGACTCCTCCAGCTCCGGTACTTTTGTTAGAGGCTTCAAAGAAGAAAAAAGGTTCTGCTGAGCCAAACCGTATAAAGGTTGGTTCTGTAACTTGGGATCAGGTGAAAGAAATCGCTGAAACCAAGATGACTGATTTGAATGCATTTAAAATTGAATCAGCCATGCGTCAAGTTGCAGGTACTGCAAGAAGTATGGGTATAAAAGTTACAGGAACTGCTCCTTGGAAATCTTAAACAATAGGTAAAATGGCAAAGCTTACTAAAAATCAAAAAATTGCAGCTGAGAAAGTTGATTTCACTAAAGTGTACGCTTTAGCTGAGGCTTCTTCTCTAGTTAAAGAAATTACAACTACCAAGTTTGATGCTTCAGTTGACCTAGACATAAGATTAGGAGTTGATCCTCGTAAAGCTGATCAAATGGTTAGGGGTGTTGTTGCACTTCCACATGGAACTGGTAAAGATATTAAAGTTTTAGCTTTAGTTACTCCTGATAAAGAACAGGAAGCTAAAGACGCTGGAGCTGACTACGTAGGATTAGATGATTACATCAAGAAAATCGAAGGTGGTTGGACAGATATTGATGTTATCGTAACCATGCCTACTGTTATGGCAAAAGTAGGTAGGTTAGGTAAAGTGCTAGGACCAAGAGGTCTTATGCCGAATCCAAAGTCAGGAACTGTTACGCTTGATGTAGGAAAGGCGGTTCAAGAAGTGAAATCAGGTAAAATTGATTTTAAAGTGGACAAGTTCGGAATTATTCACGCTAGTATTGGTAAAGCTTCCTTCTCTAAAGAGAAAATTACTGAAAATGCTAATGAATTAATTCAAACTTTAGCGAAGCTGAAGCCAGCTTCTTCTAAAGGTACGTATTTCATGAGTATGACCATGTCATCTACGATGAGCAAGGGAATCTCAATTGATAAAAACTCTATAGCTGGAATTTAATATGAATAAAAAAGAAAAAGGACAACTTATAGAGGAACTTACAGAGAAATTTGCGGAATATCCGCATTTCTATCTGGCAGATGGTTCAGGAATGACTGTGGCTCAAACTAACACTTTTCGTCAGTTGTGTTTTGAAAGAGGTCTAGAGTATAAAGTAGTTAAAAACTCTTTAATACAAAAGGCATTAGAGAAGCAAGAAGCAGATTATTCTCAGATATTTGGAGCACTAAAAGGTTTCTCGGGAATTCTTTTTTCCCCTGAAGTAGGTAATGCACCTGCTAAGGCAATTAAAGAATTTCATAAGAAAAATAGTACCGAAAAGCCTTTATTCAAAGCGGCTGCTATAGATACAGATATTTATGTAGGTGCAGAGCACTTATTGCCATTAAGCGAGCTTAAATCTAAGAAGGATATGCTTGGCGATATTGTTGGTCTATTACAATCACCTGCGAAGAATGTTATTTCTGCTTTACAAAGTGGAGGACATACTGTTTCAGGATTAGTGAAAGCGCTTGAAGAAAGAGCACAATAATTAAAAATTTACTAGAACAAAATCATTAAAATTTAAATAATACAATCATGGCTGATATCAAAGCAATTGGAGATCAATTAGTAGAATTAACAGTAAAAGAAGTTAATGAACTTGCTGGTTACCTAAAAGAAACACACGGTATCGAACCTGCTGCAGCAGCTGCTCCTGTTATGGTAGCTGGTGGTGCTGGCGGTGGAGATGCTGTAGAAGAAAAAACATCTTTTGATGTTATTTTAACTTCTGCAGGTGCTGCTAAATTACAAGTTGTTAAAGCTGTTAAAGAATTAACAGGTTTAGGCTTGAAAGAAGCAAAAGAATTAGTTGACGGTGCTCCTAAAGCAGTAAAAGAAGGAGTAGCTAAAGACGAAGCAGAGGCGCTTAAAAAGCAACTTGAAGAAGCTGGAGCAGAAGTTGAATTAAAGTAATAAGTTGATCCTGAAAGGGTTAACTGATTTCTGCGCAAGAAATTAGGCCTGGTCCCCGAGAATGATTGTTCGTTTTCGTGGTCAGGTCTTTTCCTGTTTGTACTAATTTTTGAAACAGGATAGTGCTAAAAAGCACACTATAGATTTACACAACTTTAAATATTCAGAGCCTTGGCTAATATAAATCAATCTGAAAGAATCAATTTCTCGTCTATTAAAGCAGTTATTGATTATCCTGATTTCCTTGATGTTCAACTCCAATCTTTTCAAGATTTTTTCCAATTGGAAACTCCCGCTGAAAAGCGAGCTGAAGAAGGAATTTTTAAAGTATTTCAAGAAAATTTCCCAATCTCCGATTCCAGAGAGAATTTCGTTTTGGAATTTGTTGATTATTTAGTTGATCCACCAAAATATGATATTGATGGATGTATTGATAGGGGATTAACTTATTCTGTTCCTTTAAAAGCAAAACTACGTTTGATTTGCAACGATGAGGATAATGAAGACTTTGAAACAATTGAGCAAGAGGTTTTCTTAGGGAACATCCCTTATATGACCGAAAAGGGCTCATTCATCATTAATGGTGCTGAACGTGTAATTGTTTCTCAATTGCACAGATCACCTGGTGTTTTCTTTGCTCAAAGTAAACACACCAACGGAACTAAACTATATTCTGCAAGAATTATTCCTTTCAAAGGTTCTTGGATTGAATTTGCTACCGATGTGAATAATGTGATGTACGCTTACATCGACAGAAAGAAGAAATTCCCGGTAACTACTTTGTTACGTGCCATCGGTTATGGTTCTGATAAAGATATTTTAGATCTCTTTAACCTCTCTGAAGAAGTTGACGGTACTAAAGCGGCTCTTAAGAAAGTGATCGGTAGAAAACTTGCTGCTAGAGTTCTTAAGACTTGGACTGAGGATTTCGTGGATGAAGATACTGGTGAAGTGGTATCTATCGATAGAAATGAAGTACTTCTAGAAAGAGATTCTGTTATAGAAGAAGAAGATATAGACTTAATTATAGATGCAGGTGTTAAATCCATCATTCTACATAGAACTGATGTGAATATCACCGATTACAGCATTGTTTATAATACACTTCAGAAGGATAACTCTAACTCAGAAAAAGAAGCGGTAGAGCAAATTTACCGTCAATTAAGAAATACTGAGGCTCCTGATGAAGCAACTGCAAGAGAAATTATTCAAAATCTTTTCTTCTCAGAGAAAAGATATGACTTAGGTGAAGTTGGTAGATATAGAATCAACAAAAAATTAGGGTTAGATATTGATGCTGAAACTAAAGTATTAACTAAGGTGGATATCATCCACATTGTAAAATACCTTATCGGTTTGATCAACTCTAAAGCTATTGTTGATGATATCGATCACTTAAGCAATAGAAGAGTTAGAACAGTAGGGGAGCAGTTATATGCTCAGTTTGGAGTTGGTTTAGCTAGAATGGCTAGAACAATCCGTGAAAGAATGAACGTTAGAGATAACGAGGACTTCAAACCCGTTGATTTGATCAACGCTAGAACATTGTCTTCAGTAATCAATTCATTCTTTGGAACCAATCAGCTTTCTCAGTTTATGGATCAAACCAATCCATTATCTGAGGTAACGCACAAAAGAAGAATGTCAGCCTTAGGGCCTGGTGGTCTTTCTAGAGAGCGTGCTGGTTTCGAGGTTCGTGATGTTCACTATACTCACTATGGTAGATTATGTACTATTGAAACTCCTGAAGGTCCAAACATTGGTTTGATTTCTTCTTTATGTGTTCATGCTAAAGTAAACGGTATGGGATTCATTGAAACTCCATACAGAAAAGTTGAAAATGGCAAAGTGGATATGAGTGGTAATGTGTTATACCTTACCGCAGAAGAGGAAGATGATCACAACATTGCTCAGGCAAATGCGCCAATTGATGATTCAGGTCAATATCTTAACGATAGAGTTAAAGCAAGATTTGAAGGTGACTTCCCAGTATTAGAGCCAAAAGAGCTTTCTTACATGGATATTGCGCCTAACCAGATTGTATCGGTTGCAGCTTCTATGATTCCTTTCTTGGAGCATGATGATGCAAACAGAGCCTTGATGGGATCAAACATGCAGCGTCAAGCAGTTCCATTGTTAAGACCAGAAGCACCAATTGTTGGTACTGGTCTTGAAGGAAGAGTTGCTAGAGATTCTAGATCCATGATAGTAGCAGAAAAAGATGGTGTTGTAACCTTCGTTGATGCTACAAAAATTGTCATCAAGTATGAAATGAATGAGGAAGAGCAATTAGTTTCTTTCGAGGATGATGAGAGAGTTTATGATCTAATCAAATTCAGAAGAACTAACCAAAACACGACTATCAACCTTAGACCACTGGTTTATAAGAATGATAAAGTGAAAAAGGGGCAAATCCTTTGTGATGGTTATGCAACTGAAAAAGGTGAATTAGCTATTGGTCGTAACATGAAAGTGGCATTTATGCCATGGCAAGGTTACAACTTTGAGGATGCGATTGTAATCTCTGAAAGAGTTGTTAGAGAAGATATATTTACTTCTATACATATTGAAGAATTTGAATTAGAAGTTAGAGACACTAAAAGAGGAGAGGAAGAATTAACTTCTGAAATTCCTAATGTTAGTGAAGAAGCAGTTAAAAACCTTGACGAAAACGGTATCATCAGAACAGGTACTGAAATCAAAGAAGGGGATATCCTAATTGGTAAAATCACTCCTAAAGGTGAAACTGATCCAACCCCTGAAGAAAAGCTTTTAAGAGCAATCTTTGGTGATAAAGCGGGTGATGTTAAAGATGCTTCAATGAAAGCTTCTCCATCTTTAAGAGGTGTTGTTATTGATACCAAGCTTTTTGCTAGACACAAAAAGGATAAGGATGGAAGAGCTGATGCTAAGAAAGAAGTAGTAGTTCTTGGAAAAGAATATAGCCGTCAATTATTGAAATTAAGAAATCTTAAGATCGAGAAATTGTCCACTTTACTTGAAGGTAAAACTTGTCAAGGAATCAAGCACAAGTTTGGTGACGAGATCATGAGTAAAGGGGTGAAATTCACTCAGAATAACATTGAAAAGAACTTATTCCCTGAAAAGAATATCTACAGAGATGAAAGTAACTACAATGTTCCTGAAGAAGTGAACTTGATTTCTGATTTGATTTTGGATAATTGGACTAATGATGATAACACTAATAAGCTTATCGTTGATCTAGTTAGAAATTATAACAAGAGAAGAAACGAAATCGCAGGTAAATTCAAGAGAGAAAGATTCACTATTGAGGTGGGAGATGAATTGCCAGCAGGAATCGTTCAGCTTGCTAAAGTTTATGTTGCTAAGAAGCGTAAACTGAAAGTAGGAGATAAAATGGCAGGTCGTCACGGAAACAAAGGTGTTGTAGCCAAAATTGTTCGTGATGAAGATATGCCTTTCTTGGAAGATGGAACACCAGTTGATATCGTATTGAATCCATTAGGTGTACCTTCAAGGATGAACATTGGTCAGATTTATGAAACTGTATTAGGTTGGGCTGGGTTAAAACTAGGTCGAAAGTATGCTACTCCAATTTTTGATGGAGCTACTTCTGATGAGGTTTCAGCTGAGCTAGCCGAAGCAGGTTTACCTGAATTTGGTAGAACTCACCTTTATGACGGTTTAACTGGTGATATTTTTGATCAGAAAGTTACTGTTGGGGTGATTTACATGCTGAAATTAGGTCACTTAATTGATGACAAGATGCATGCTCGTTCTATCGGACCATACTCATTAATTACACAACAACCATTGGGTGGTAAAGCTCAATTTGGTGGTCAGCGTTTTGGTGAGATGGAGGTTTGGGCATTGGAGGCCTTTGGTGCTTCTCATGTTCTTCAAGAGATTCTTACAATTAAATCAGATGATGTAATTGGTAGAGCTAAAGCCTATGAAGCGATAGTTAAAGGTGAAAATATGGGTAAACCAAATATTCCTGAATCATTCAACGTATTGGTTCACGAATTAAGAGGTTTGGCATTAGAAATCACTTTAGACTAATTTCAATTGTTTTATCGGGGCTTTAATCGGCCCCATTTAGATACATTTATTATGGCGTTCAAAAAAAATAAAAAAATCAACACTGACTTTTCTAAAATCACCATTAGTTTGGCTTCTCCAGAATCTATTCTGGAAAGTTCTCATGGTGAAGTCACTCAGCCTGAAACCATCAACTACCGAACTTATAAGCCGGAAATGGGTGGTCTATTCTGTGAAAGAATATTTGGACCTGTTAAAGACTGGGAATGTCATTGTGGAAAATATAAAAGAATCAGATACAAAGGCATCATTTGCGATAGATGTGGTGTTGAAGTAACTGAGAAAAAAGTTCGTAGAGAGAGAATGGGGCATATCGAATTGGTTGTGCCTGTTGCTCATATTTGGTATTTCAAATCTTTACCGAACAAAATTGGATATCTTTTAGGCTTACCAACCAAGAAGCTTGATCAGATTATCTATTACGAAAGATATGTTGTAATCCAGCCAGGTACTAAAGAGGAAGACGGTATTGCATACATGGATTTCTTAACAGAAGATGAATATTTAGATATTTTAGATAAACTTCCTGCAGAAAATCAGAAGTTAGACGATGACGATCCAAATAAATTCATCGCCAAAATGGGTGCTGAAGCATTGGATATGTTGTTAAGCAGAATCCAATTGGATGAACTTTCTTACGAATTAAGACACCAGGCAGCAACTGATACATCTCAACAAAGAAAAGCAGAAGCTTTAAAAAGATTGAGAGTTGTAGAAGCTTTCCGTGATGCTAGAACAAGAATTGAAAACCGTCCAGAATGGATGATTATCAGAATGGTGCCAGTTATTCCACCTGAATTGAGACCTTTAGTGCCTCTTGATGGTGGTAGATTTGCTACTTCTGATTTAAATGATTTATACAGAAGAGTTATCATCAGAAACAACCGTTTGAAAAGGTTGATCGATATCAAAGCTCCTGAAGTTATCCTTAGAAATGAGAAAAGGATGTTGCAGGAAGCCGTAGATTCTTTGTTTGATAACTCAAGAAAAGTAAACGCTGTAAGATCTGATGGAAATAGAGCTTTGAAATCACTTTCAGATATGTTGAAAGGGAAACAAGGTAGATTCCGTCAAAACTTATTAGGTAAAAGGGTTGATTATTCTGGTCGTTCAGTAATTGTGGTTGGACCTGAATTGAAAATGCACGAATGTGGTTTGCCTAAAAATATGGCAGCTGAGCTTTTCAAACCTTTTATCATTAGAAAATTGATCGAAAGGGGAATTGTTAAAACTGTTAAATCTGCTAAAAAGATTGTTGACAGAAAAGACCCTGTGGTTTGGGATATTTTGGAGAACGTGATGAAAGGACATCCTGTATTATTAAACAGGGCTCCAACACTTCACCGTTTAGGTATCCAAGCTTTCCAACCAAAATTGATTGAAGGTAAAGCAATTCAGTTACACCCATTATCATGTACTGCATTCAATGCCGATTTTGATGGTGACCAAATGGCGGTTCACGTTCCTTTAGGACATGAAGCTATCTTGGAAGCTTCAACTTTAATGCTTTCTTCTCATAATATATTAAACCCTGCAAACGGAGCTCCTATCACTGTACCGTCTCAGGACATGGTGTTGGGTCTGTATTATGTTTCTAAAGGTAGAAAGTCTACTAAAGAAGAGCCAGTATTAGGAGAGGGTAAAAGCTTTTACAGCTCTGAAGAAGTGATTATTGCAATCAATGAGAAAAAGGTTTCTAAGCATGCAAATATCAAATTGAGAACTAAAGTTCGAAATGCTGATGGTGAGCTTGAAACAAAAATTATTGAAACAGTAGCGGGTCGTGTAATTTTCAATGAAAGTGTACCTGAAGAGGTTGGTTATATTGATCAATTATTGACTAAGAAGAACTTGCAAGGTATAATTGCACATGTTTATAAAATATCTGGTTCTGCTAAAACAGCTAATTTCTTAGATAATATCAAAGAATTAGGTTTCCAAAGTGCTTACAAAGGCGGTCTTTCAATGGGACTTGGTGATATTATGGTTCCTGAAGTTAAGGATACCTTAGTAGAGCAAGCTAAAGAAGAAGTTGATGTAGTATGGAACAACTACTTGATGGGTCTTATCACGGATAATGAGCGTTATAATCAGGTTATTGATATTTGGACTAGAATTAACTCTCAATTGACTAATACTTTAATGCAACAATTGGAGGATGACAATCAAGGGTTCAACTCTATCTATATGATGATGCACTCTGGAGCCAGAGGTTCAAGAGAGCAGATTCGTCAGTTGGGTGGTATGAGAGGATTGATGGCTAAGCCACAGAAAAATCTTGCCGGTTCAGTTGGAGGTATTATTGAAAACCCAATTTTATCTAACTTCCGTGAAGGATTAGATGTTATTGAGTACTTTATCTCTACTCACGGTGCTAGAAAAGGTCTTGCCGATACTGCATTGAAAACTGCCGATGCTGGTTACCTAACTAGAAGGCTTGTTGATGTAGCACAGGATGTTGTAGTAAATGATGTGGATTGTGGTACGCTTAGAGGACTGAATGTTTCTGCATTAAAAGATAATGATGAAGTGGTTGAGTCATTGTATGAGCGTATTCTTGGTAGAGTGAGTGTACATGATGTTTATCATCCACAAACTGATGAATTGATAGTTTCTTCTGGTGAAACAATCACGGATGACATATGTGAGAAAATTGATGAAGCTTTAATTGAGGAAGTTGAGATAAGATCAGTCTTAACTTGTGAAACTCGTCAAGGAGTTTGTAGCAAGTGTTACGGTAGAAACTTATCAACATCTAAAATTGCTCAAAAAGGTGATTCAGTTGGTGTTATTGCTGCACAATCTATTGGTGAGCCTGGTACTCAGTTAACATTGAGAACCTTCCACGTTGGGGGTACTGCATCTAACATTGCAGTTGAAGCAACTATTAAAGCAAAAACTGCTGGTATTGTAGAGTTTGAAGATTTAAGAGCTATTCAATCTACGGACGATGAAGGCCAGTCAAGAACTGTTGTGATGGGTAGATCTGGTGAAATCAAAATCATTGATCCGAAAAGCAAGAAAGTATTGATGAGTAATCACGTTCCTTACAGTGCTACTCTTAAAGTTAAAGAAGGAGAGAAAGTTGAAAAAGATCAGGAATTATGTTTCTGGGATCCATATAACGCTGTAATCCTTTCTGAATTTGAAGGGGTGACTGAATTCGACAGCATAGAAGAAGGTATTACTTATAAAGAGGAGTCTGATGAGCAAACAGGACACAGAGAGAAAGTTATTATCGATACTAAAGATAAGACTAAGAACCCTGCTGTTATTGTAAACACTAAAGGTCAGGATCCTAAAACTTATAATATTCCAGTTGGAGCTCACTTGTCAGTTGAGGCAGGAGTTACAATCAAACCTGGACAGATTTTGGCTAAGATTCCAAGGTCAACAAGTAAATCTAAAGATATTACAGGGGGTCTACCTAGAGTAACAGAGTTGTTTGAAGCGAGAAATCCTTCAAACCCTGCGGTTGTATCAGAGATTGACGGTGTTGTAACTTTTGGAGGTATCAAAAGAGGTAATAGAGAAATTTTCATTGAGTCTAAAGATGGAGTGAAGAAAAGATATTTAGTATCTCTTTCAAAACATATCTTGGTTCAGGATAATGACTTTGTGAAAGCTGGTTATGCGTTATCTGATGGCGCTACAACTCCTTCTGATATACTTTCAATTAAAGGACCAACTGCTGTACAGGAATATATAGTGAACGAAATTCAGGAAGTTTACCGATTACAAGGTGTGAAGATTAATGATAAGCACATCGAAGTTATCGTGAGACAAATGATGCAGAAAGTTCAAGTATTAGAATCAGGTGATACTACATTCTTACCTAATCAAGTCGTTGACAGATTTGTTTTCAGAGAAGAAAACGACAGAGTTTTAGATATGAAAGTAGTTACAGATGCAGGTGATTCGTCTAATTTGAAACCAGGTCAGATCATTTCAGCAAGAAAACTAAGAGATGAAAATTCTACACTGAAAAGAAAAGACTTGAAATTGGTGAAAACTAGAGATGCTGAACCAGCTGTTTCTAAACCAACATTACAAGGTATTACACAATCATCTTTAGGTACTGAAAGCTTTATTTCAGCGGCTTCATTCCAGGAAACTACAAAGGTTTTAAGTGAAGCATCTATCAGAGGTAAATCTGATCATTTGATGGGACTTAAAGAGAATGTAATCGTAGGACACTTAATTCCAGCAGGTACTGGACTAAAAGATTGGACTGAAATGATTGTTGGTTCCAAGGATGAGTTAGACAGTATGAAAGAAAGTAAAGTAAAAGAAGAGAAGACTGAAGCTTAATTCAGTCTTTCTCTAAAAATAAATCCAATATAATGGAGGAAAATAAAGGAAATAAGAAACAACAAAACCAAATCAATATTGAACTTCCTGATGATGTTGCAGAAGGAGTTTATGCTAATTTGGCAATGGTTGCGCACTCGAACAGCGAATTTGTGATTGATTTCATCCGGTTAATGCCAGGTGTGCCAAAAGCAAAGGTAAAATCTAGAGTTGTAATAACTCCTGAGCACGCTAAAAGGCTTTTGAGCGCTTTAAAGGACAATATTAGTAAGTATGAAAAAAACTTTGGTCCTATAAAGCAATCAGAAGAATCGCCAAAATTTCCAATGAATTTTGGTTCAAACGTTGGAGAAGCTTAAGCTTATTCCTTATAAATTAGGACTTTGTGAAAATAATTAATCAGATGTGTTTGGATAATGCATCTGATTTTTTACCTTTGCAGTCCTAAAAATCTCAAGTAGTAATAGAAGATAAAGTTATAATAAATGCCTACTATACAACAATTAGTTAAAAAGGGTAGAAAGAAATTGACTTCTAAGTCAAAGTCTCCTGCTTTGGATTCTTGCCCACAAAGAAGGGGTGTATGTACTCGTGTTTATACCACCACTCCGAAAAAGCCTAACTCAGCGATGAGAAAAGTGGCTAGGGTTAGGTTGACCAATCAAAAAGAAGTGAATGCGTATATCCCTGGTGAAGGTCATAACCTTCAGGAGCACTCAATAGTGCTAATCAGAGGTGGAAGAGTAAAAGATTTACCTGGTGTGAGATATCACATTATTAGAGGTGCTTTGGATACTGCCGGTGTAAACGGTCGTACTCAAAGAAGATCAAAATATGGAGCAAAAAGACCTAAGAAATAAAAAACAATGAGGAAAGCAAAACCTAAAAAACGATATATTCTTCCAGATCCTAAATTTGGAGATACCTTAGTTACAAAATTTGTAAACTATTTAATGGTAGATGGTAAGAAAAGTATTGCCTACAACATTTTTTATGAAGCCTTAGAAATGGCGGAGCAGAAAACAAAAGAGAATGGTTTAGAAGTTTGGAAAAAAGCTTTATCTAACATTTCTCCTGCAGTTGAGGTGAAAAGTAGAAGAGTGGGTGGGGCTACATTCCAAGTACCTCTTGAAGTTCGTCCGGAAAGAAAAGTTTCTCTTGGTATCAAGTGGATGATTACATTCGCAAGAAAAAGAGGTGAAAAAACCATGACGGAACGCTTAGCTGGTGAAATTATCGCTGCTTCGAAAGGTGAAGGAGCTGCTATCAAAAAGAAAGATGATACGCACCGCATGGCTGAAGCAAATAAAGCATTTTCTCATTTTAGATTTTAATAGCTAGTATAATGGCAAGAGATCTCAGATTAACACGTAATATAGGTATCGCAGCTCACATTGATGCTGGGAAAACTACTACTACTGAAAGAATTTTATACTATACTGGTGCAAGTCACAAGATAGGTGAAGTGCATGATGGTGCAGCCACTATGGACTGGATGGAGCAGGAGCAAGAGAGAGGTATTACAATTACTTCTGCTGCGACAACTGTTTTTTGGCCTTACAAAGACGAAAAATATCATATAAATATTATTGATACTCCAGGACACGTTGATTTTACTGTTGAGGTAAATAGATCATTAAGAGTATTAGATGGTCTTGTATTTTTATTTAGTGCGGTTGATGGTGTTGAACCTCAATCAGAAACTAACTGGAGACTTGCCGATAATTATAATGTTTCTAGAATCGGATTCGTAAATAAAATGGATCGTGATGGTGCGAACTTCTTGAAGGTTTGTAGCCAAGTAAAAGAAATGTTAGGTACTAAATCAGTGCCTCTACAATTACCTATCGGTGCGGAAGGTAATTTCAAAGGTGTTGTTGATTTAGTTGAAATGAAAGCCTTCGTTTGGAATGAAGAAGATAGCGGTATGACTTGGGAAGAGGTAGAAATACCTGCTGACATGCTTGAGGAAGTTAAAGAATATCGTGAGCACTTATTGGAATCAGTAGCAGAGTATGACGAATCCTTAATGGAAAAGTACTTTGAAGATCCCGAGTTAATTACTAGAGATGAAGTTATTGCTGCTTTGAGAGCTGCAACTTTGGACTTAGCTTTTGTTCCTATGTTGTGTGGTTCTGCCTTCAAAAACAAGGGTGTTCAAACTTTATTGAACTATGTAATGGAATTATTGCCTTCTCCGCTAGACAGAGATAAAATTGTTGGAATAAATCCAGATACAGATCAAGAAACTACTAGAAAGCCAACTTCAGAAGATCCTTTTGCAGCATTGGCATTTAAGATTGCTACTGATCCTTTTGTTGGTCGTTTATGCTTTGTAAGGTCTTATTCAGGAACATTAGAATCTGGTTCTTATGTTTTTAATACAAGAACAAACAAAAAAGAAAGAATTTCTAGAATCTTCCAAATGCATGCTAACAAGCAAAACCAAATTGATACTCTTCATGCTGGTGATATTGCTGCAGTTGTAGGATTTAAAGATATAAAAACAGGTGATACGCTTTGTAACGAGAAACATAAAATTGTTCTTGAATCAATGACATTCCCTGAACCTGTTATCGGTTATGCTATTGAGCCTAAAACTCAAGCAGATGTTGATAAAATGGGTATGGCCATAGCTAAATTAGTGGAAGAGGATCCTACTCTTCAAGTAAATACTGATGAAGAAACTGGTCAAACTATTCTAAGAGGAATGGGTGAATTACACTTGGATATTATCATGGATCGACTGAAAAGAGAATTCAAAGTTGATATTAACCAAGGTGCTCCACAAGTTGCCTATAAAGAAGCTATCACCAATTTGGTTGATCACAAAGAAGTTTATAAAAAGCAATCTGGTGGTAAAGGTAAATTCGCAGATATCGTATTTAAGTTATCTCCGGCTGAACCAGATGAGAAAGGTGAAATTCAACCAGGATTACAATTCAATAATAAAATCACAGGTGGTGTAATTCCTAAAGAATTCATTCCAGCTATTCAAAAAGGTTTTACTGAAGCAATGTCTAATGGACCATTAGCTGGTTACCCTATAGAAGCAATGGCTGTTGAATTATATCATGGTAGTTTCCACGATGTCGATTCAGATGCATTAGCTTTTGAATTGGCTGCAAGAATTGGTTTCAAAGAAGCTGCTAAAAAAGCTGGTCCTCAATTATTGGAACCAATAATGAAAGTAGAAGTAACGACTCCAGAAGAATATACGGGACCTGTTACAGGTGATTTAAATAAAAGAAGAGGATTAATGAAGGGAATGGATCCTAAAGGAGCAGCACAAGTTATTAGGGCTGACGTTCCATTGTCTGAATTATTTGGATATGTTACTGATCTAAGAACAATTAGTTCTGGTAGAGCAACTGCATCCTTAACTTTTTCACACTACGATCCAGTTCCTCGTAATCTTGCTGAAGAAGTAATTGCAAAATCTAAAGGGGAGTCTGTTAAATAATTAGGAATCATGAATCAAAAAATAAGAATAAAGTTAAAATCATACGATCACAATTTAGTTGATAAGTCTTCTGAGAAAATTGTGAGAGCTGTAAAGACAACAGGTGCAGTAGTGAGTGGTCCAATTCCTTTGCCTACTGAAAAAGAAATATTTACAGTATTGCGTTCTCCACACGTGAATAAGAAATCACGTGAGCAGTTCCAATTATGTACTTTCAAAAGATTGGTTGATATTTATTCAAATAGCGCAAAAACAGTTGATGCTTTGATGAAATTGGAGCTTCCTAGTGGAGTTGATGTGGAAATTAAGGTGTAAGAGAATATTATTTAAAAAGAGAAAAACCAATGGTCTGGGTATCATTGGTTTTTCTTTTTTAGAATTTTGCATTTTTTAATGTTGTAAGTTTTGTAGCTTATAATATTTTACTAACTTTGCAGTCCTTTCGGGAAAAGCTACGGTTAAACCCGCTAAAAGGTTGTTAATCAAATTAATAATGTCTGGAATAATAGGAAAGAAAATCGGAATGACTAGTATCTACGGTGTCGATGGACGAAATGTCGCATGCACGGTGATAGAAGCTGGTCCTTGTGTGGTTACACAAGTAAAAAAAGAGGAAACCGATGGTTATTCTGCTATTCAATTGGGCTACGATGAGCGCAAGGAAAAGAATACACCAAAAGCAATGCAGGGGCATTTTAAAAATGCTCAAACTACACCTAAGAAAAAGCTCGTGGAGTTTCGTGAATACGAAGGTTACGAATCTTTCGTAGATAACTATAGCCTAGGTCAAACAGTGACTATTAGCGATGTTTTTCAAGAAGGTGATTTTGTAGATATTGCAGGTACTTCAAAAGGAAAAGGATTCCAAGGTGTTGTAAAACGTCATGGTTTCGGTGGAGTTGGTCAAGCAACTCATGGTCAGCATAACAGACAGAGAGCGCCAGGTTCGATCGGTGGTGCTTCTTATCCGGCTAGAGTATTCCCGGGTATGCGTATGGCTGGAAGAATGGGAGGCGAAAGAGTTAAAAATACTAACTTGAGAGTCTTGAAAGTGATTCCTGAGAAAAACTTACTTTTAGTAAGTGGCTCAGTACCGGGTGCTAAAAATTCATTTGTAATAATAGAGAAATAAAGATGGAGCTTTCAATTATAAAACATACAGGCGAAGACACCGGAAGAAAAATTTCTTTATCGGATGCCATCTTTGATATAGAGCCAAATGATCACGCTATTTATTTAGATGTGAAACAAAAAATGGCTAATGCGAGACAAGGAACGCATAAATCTAAAGAGAGAGCTGAGATTTCTGGTTCAACTAGGAAAATTAAGAAGCAAAAAGGAACGGGTACTGCTCGTGCTGGTAGCATTAAATCACCAATCTTTAAGGGTGGTGGTAGAGTATTTGGTCCTAGACCGAAAGACTACAGCTTTAAATTAAATAAAAAGTTAAAAGCGGTTGCTAGAAAATCTGCCTTAACTTATAAAGCAAAGGACCAGATGATATCTGTTTTAGAAGGATTTACTTTTGATGAAGTAAAAACTAAAAATTTTACAGATATGCTGAGCAAGTTGTCTTTAGATACTAAAAAGACACTTTTTGTTCTTCCAGAGGTAGATAGAAATATTGTCTTATCTGGTAGAAATATTAAGAATACGCAAGTAACTACAGTTGATTCATTAAATACGTATGATGTTCTTCATGCTGATCAGTTGCTTTTCGTTGAAGGTTCTATAGAGAAAATTGAAAACTTATTAAAGTAAAAGATATGAGCGTTTTAATAAAACCACTTGTTACGGAAAAAGTCTCAGCCCTCAACGAAAAAGGTAAATATGGATTTGTTGTACATATCAACGCTAATAAAATCCAAATTAAAACTGAGGTTGAAAAAACTTATGGTGTAAATGTAGAGAGTATAAATACTATGAAGTATTTAGGTAAACAAAAATCTCGTTACACTAAGTCTAGGATTCTTACTGGAAGAAAACCTAGTTTCAAAAAAGCAATTGTAACTGTAGCAGAAGGAGAGGTAATCGATTTCTACAGCGAAATTTAATGATCTGAAAAATGGCAGTTAAAAAATTAAGACCAATTACAGCTGGTCAAAGATATAGGATAGCACCGGTTTACACCGAGCTAAGTAAAGTGGCTCCTGAGAAGTCACTACTTGCTCCAAGTAAGAAATCAGGTGGAAGAAACAACTCTGGCCGTATGACCATGCGCTATTTAGGTGGTGGTCATAAGCAAAGTTTAAGAATAGTTGACTTTAAAAGGGATAAATTTAACATACCTGCTAAAGTAGCTACTTTAGAGTATGATCCAGGAAGAACGGCTTTCATTGCATTGTTGCATTACGCTGATGGGGAAAAGAGATATATCTTAGCTCCAAATGGATTGAAGGTAGGGGAGACTATTGTTTCAGGTAAAGGCATTGCTCCTGAAGTTGGAAATGCACTTCCATTATCTGATATTCCTTTAGGTACAATAATTCACAACATAGAGATCAAGCCTGGTGCAGGTGGTGCTATGTCTAGAAGTGCTGGTGCATATGCACAATTATTGGCTAGAGATGGTAAATATGCTACTTTAAAGTTACCTTCTGGTGAAATGCGATTAGTTTTAACTACTTGTATGGCAACTGTGGGAACTGTTTCTAATGGTGATCATATGATCGTAAGATTAGGTAAAGCAGGACGTAAGCGCTGGTTAGGTCGTAGACCAAGAACTAGAGCAGTTGTTATGAACCCAGTTGATCACCCAATGGGTGGTGGTGAAGGTAAGTCTTCAGGAGGTCACCCAAGATCAAGAAATGGTTTATTGGCTAAAGGTTTAAAAACCAGAACGCCTAAGAAATATTCCAATAAATTAATTATCGGTAAAAAGAAATAATAGATGGCTAGATCGTTAAAAAAAGGACCTTATATCGACTTTCGTCTTGAAAAGAAAGTTGATAATATGAATGACTCCGGTAAGAAATCGGTTATCAAAACTTGGTCAAGAAGATCTATGATTTCTCCTGATTTTGTTGGTCATACTTTTGCAGTTCACAATGGGAATAAATTTATTCCAGTTTACGTAACTGAAAATATGGTAGGACATAAGCTAGGTGAATTTTCTCCTACAAGAAACTTCAGGGGTCATATAAATAAAAAAGATAAAGGTAAGAGATAATGGAAGCAATAGCTAAATTAAATAACGTACCTACTTCCCCTCGAAAAATGAGGATGGTAGTGGATCTTATCAGAGGTGAAAAAGTTAACCGTGCTTTGAATATTCTAAAATTTGAATCTAAGCATGGGGCAGCTAGAGTTGAGAAATTATTGCTTTCTGCAATTGCAAACTGGCAACAAGCAAATCCAGATCTAGATCTTGAAGATGCTGATTTATTTGTTAAATCTGTTCAAGTTGATGGTGGAAGAGTTTTGAAAAGACTTAGACCTGCTCCTCAGGGTAGAGCTCATAGAATTAGAAAGAGATCAAACCATGTAACTTTGATTGTTGACAGTGCTGCGGATAAAGCGGTATTGGCTGAAACTGATAACGCTGAAAATAAATAACAATGGGACAGAAAGTTAATCCAATAGGTTTTCGTTTAGGTATTGTTCGCGGTTGGGAATCCAACTGGTATGGAGGGAAAGGTTTATCTTTTTCTGACAAGCTAATTGAAGATCAAAAAATAAGAGAATATATATTGGCTCGTATTCCAAAAGGTGGAATCTCTAAAATTGTTATCGAAAGAACTTTAAAAAGAATCACTTTGACTGTACATACTGCTAGACCAGGAGTTGTAATTGGTAAAGGTGGTAGTGAAGTAGATAAATTGAAAGAGGAGCTTAAAAAATTGACTTATAAGGATGTTCAAATTAATATATTTGAAATTAAACGTCCTGAGTTAGATGCCAAATTAATTGGAGAATCTATTGGTCAACAATTGAAAGCTAGAATTTCTTACCGAAGAGCGATGAAGCAAGCAATTGCTTCAGCTATGAGAGTAGGAGCTCAAGGTATAAAGATTAAAGTTTCAGGTCGTTTAGGCGGAGCTGAAATGGCACGTACCGAAATGTATAAAGAAGGTAGAATTCCTTTGCATACATTGAGGGCAGATATCGACTATGAAATAACTCCAGCACATACAATTTATGGAACAATTGGTGTGAAAGTATGGGTTTTCAAAGGAGAGGTTTTCGGCAAGAGAGACTTGTCGCTTAATGTTGGGGCAGGCGCACCTAGTAATAAAGGTGGTGGCCCGGCTAATAATAGAAGAAGTGAACGTCCTAAAAGAAAGCGTAAATAAGCGCTTTCTTGGTAAAAGATTTTTAGAAAATGTTACAGCCAAAAAGAACAAAATTTAGGAAGAAGCAAAAAGGTAGAGTAAAAGGAATTGCTCAAAGAGGGCATAGAATTGCCTTTGGAAGTTTTGCTTTAAAGTCACTGGAGCCGGGTTGGATTACCAGTAGACAGATTGAGGCAGCGAGGATTGCCATGACTAGAGCTATGAAAAGACAGGGTCAAGTTTGGATCCGTATTTTCCCAGACAAACCGATTACTAAAAAGCCTGCGGAAGTAAGGATGGGTAAAGGTAAAGGAGCACCAGAATATTGGGTAGCTACCGTTAAACCTGGTACAATTATGTTCGAAGCTGGCGGTGTATCTATGGCAGATGCCAAAGAAGCACTTAGATTAGCTGCACAAAAATTACCAGTGAAAACCAAGTTTTCAGTAAGAAGGGATTACTCAGAAAATATAGTATCATGAAAAACGCTGATATTAAAAAATTATCCGTTGACGAGCTCAATGAGAATATAAAAGTTGAAGGACAAAAACTTCACAAGTTGAAGTTTGCACACGCAATCTCTCCAATAGAGAATCCTATGCAAATAAGAGATACTCGTAAGAATGTTGCTCGTTTGCAGACTGAACTAAGAAGTAAAGTACTTGCTAAATAATTGCTAAGATGGAAAGAAACCTTAGAAAGGAAAGAGTAGGGCTAGTTGTAAGTAACAAAATGGATAAATCCATTACCGTTTCTATAGAAAGAAAGGTCAAGCACCCTATGTATGGTAAATTCGTAAAGAAAAATACCAAATTCATGGCTCATGATGAGGCTAATGATTGTGCGATTGGCGATACCGTCAAAATACAAGAAACTAGACCGATGAGTAAGAATAAAAAGTGGAGATTAGTAGAAATCGTAGAAAGAGCTAAATAACCATGATACAACAAGAGTCAAGATTAAGTGTAGCGGATAACAGTGGTGCCAAAGAGGTACTATGTATCCGCGTATTGGGCGGTACCAAGAAAAGGTATGCTTCCATAGGTGATAAGATTATTGTAACTGTGAAATCTGCTCTTTCTTCAAGCAACTTGAAAAAAGGAACTGTTTCTAGGGCTGTAATTGTACGCACTAAGAAAGAGGTAAGAAGAAAAGATGGTTCTTATATTCGTTTCGAAGATAATGCTGCGGTATTATTAAATCCTAACGATGAACCAAGAGGTACTCGTATTTTTGGACCTGTTGCTAGAGAATTGCGTGAAAAGCAATTCATGAAAATTGTTTCTTTAGCACCTGAAGTATTATAATATTATGGAAAGGAGAAAAAATAAACAACAGAAGTTTCATATCCGCAAGGGTGACACTGTTAAAGTTATTGCCGGTAATGCTAAAGGCAAAACTGGTAAAGTGTTAGAAATGATAGGCGAGAAAGAAAGAGCAATAGTAGAGGGTGCAAATATTGTTACAAAACATAAAAAGCCTTCAGCTAATAGTCCTCAGGGAGGTGTCGATAAAGTGGAGGCACCTATTCACATCAGTAATCTGATGTTAGTGGATCCTGCAACTGGAGATGCTACAAGAACAGGGAGAAAGCTTGATGAAAAAGGTAAATTGCAAAGATATTCAAAAAAAACGGGGGAGGTAATCAACAATGGCTAATCCAAGAATAAAAGAATTATACCTGGGTGAAATTATTCCCGCTTTGAAAGAAAAATTCCAGTACAGTTCTGCAATGCAGGTTCCTAAACTTACTAAGATAGTAATTAATAAAGGAATTGGAGCTGCAACAGCTGATAAGAAGCTAGTTGATGTTGGAGTTGAGGAATTGACTATGATAACTGGTCAAAAAGCAGTACCTACTTATGCTAAAAATTCGATTTCGAATTTTAAATTAAGAGAAGGTATGCCAATTGGGGCTAAAGTGACACTTAGAGGAGAGAAGATGTATGAGTTTTTGGATAGATTAGTTTCTGTTTCATTGCCTCGTGTACGTGACTTTCAAGGTGTGAAAGACAAAGGTTTTGACGGTAGAGGTAATTATACCCTAGGCGTAAAAGAACAAATCATTTTTCCAGAAATTAGTATCGAAAAAATTTCTACTATTTCTGGTATGGATATTACTTTTGTAACCACTGCAAATACAGATGAAGAGAGCTACGAATTAATGAAAGCTTTCGGAATGCCATTTGCCAGTAAAAACAATAAATAATTATGGCTAGAAAAGCAGTAATTGCCAGAGAGAAAAAAAGAGAGAGAATAGTCGCTAAATATGCAGCAAAAAGAGCTGAGCTTAAAGCAAATGGTGACTATGAGGCTTTAGATAAATTACCTAAAAACGCATCTCCAGTAAGATTACATAACAGATGTAAATTAACTGGTCGTCCAAAAGGATATATGCGTAAATTTGGAATCTCCAGAGTTACATTCCGTGAAATGGCTTCACAAGGGAAAATACCAGGAGTAACCAAAGCAAGTTGGTGATTTTTAAAATTTTATTTTTATAAACAAATTAATTTCTTAACTTTGCACGCCTGTTTCGGCAGGGCAACTAGAAATTATAATTAATTAAGAGATGGTAACTGATCCAATAGCTGATTTTCTTACAAGGGTTCGTAATGCTATAAAAGCAAAACACCGAATCGTAGAAGTACCGGCATCAAACTTGAAAAAGAGTATGACCAAAGTACTTCATGAAAAAGGTTATATCCTGAATTATAAATTCGAGGAAGATAACGCACAGGGTAATATTAAGATTGCTTTGAAGTATGATCCTGAAACTAAAACTCCAGCTATTTCAAATTTGGAGAGAGTTTCAAAACCAGGACTTAGAAAATATTCTGATTCTGAAAACTTGCCAAGAGTTTTAAATGGTTTGGGTGTGGCTATTATGTCAACATCTAAAGGGGTTATCACTGATAAAGAAGCAAGAACGCTTAAAGTAGGTGGTGAAGTATTGTGCTACGTATATTAAATAATAGAAATGTCACGAATAGGTAAAAGTCTTATAAAATTGCCTCAAGATGTAACGCTTGAAATTACTAAAGATAATTTAGTAACAGTAAAGGGTTCTAAAGGTACTTTAACGCAGCAAGTTGATACTGCTATTTCTGTTAAAAATACGGAAGGTGTAATTCAACTTGAAAGAGCTACAGAATCTAAAAGACATAAAGCAATGCACGGGTTGTACAGGGCTTTATTGAATAATATGGTTACTGGAGTGTCGGAGGGCTACAAAAAACAGTTAGAACTGGTAGGGGTAGGTTATAAAGCTGCCGTTCAAGGAGATATATTGGAATTAAACTTAGGTTATTCTCACAGTATTTTCTTAGGGTTACCAGATGAGGTAAAAGCTTCCGCTGAAACGGTTAAGGGTCAAAACCCGATCGTGACTTTAGAAAGTTTTGATAAACAACTGATTGGACAAGTAGCCGCTAAAATTAAGTCCTTACGTACAGTTGAACCGTACAAAGGAAAAGGAATTAGATTTGTTGGTGAACAAGTTAGACGTAAAGCAGGTAAAACTGCCGCTAAATAATATTTAAAATGGCTATTAGTAAACAAGATAGACGAGCTCGAATTAAATTAGGAATTCGTAGAAAGATTTCCGGAACTGCCGAAACACCTCGTTTGACGGTATTTAAAAGTAACCGTGCCATTTATGCACAAGTAATCGATGATTTAAAAGGTCATACTTTAGTTGCAGCTAATTCTTTGGAATTAGGAGCAAAAAGTAATGCGGATATCGATACTGCTTCTAAGGTGGGTGAAAAACTTGCTGAGAGAGCTAAGGATGCAGGCATCAACGCGATAGTGTTTGATAGAGGTGGTTACAGGTTTCATGGTAGAGTAAAAGCATTGGCTGACGGTGCTCGTAAAGGTGGCTTAAAATTCTAAAAATATGTCTCAGAGTAATATAAAATCTGTTAGAGCAAGCGAAATCGAACTAAAGGAAAAAGTAGTAGCCATTAAAAGGGTTGCTAAAGTGGTAAAAGGTGGGCGTAGATTTAGCTTCTCGGCAATCGTAGTAGTTGGAGATGGTAATGGTGTGGTTGGTTATGGGTTGGGTAAAGCCAATGAGGTAACTGATGCAATTACTAAAGGAATTGATGATGCCAAAAAGAATTTGGTAAAGGTGCCTATTCTTAAGGGTACTGTTCCTCACGAGCAAATAGGCAAGTATAGTGGTGGATTCGTATTAGTGAAGCCTGCTTCTCCAGGTACTGGGGTAATTGCAGGTGGTGCAATGCGTGCAGTATTTGAAAGTGCTGGTGTTCATAACGTATTAGCAAAATCAAAGGGTTCTTCTAACCCACATAACGTAGTGAAAGCTACATTTGATGCGCTACTTAAATTAAGAGATCCTTATACTGTAGCTAAAGATAGAGGAATTGCACTTTCTAATGTATTTAACGGGTAATTACGATGGCTAAGAAAATTAAGGTAACACAAATAAGAAGTGTAATAGGAAGACCTAAAGACCAAAAGCTTACAATCGAAGCTTTAGGATTAGGAAGAATTAATAAAACTGTGAGTAAAGATTCAACACCTCAAATTGAAGGAATGTTGAGAAAAGTTGCTCACTTAGTTAATGTAACTGAAGGATAAGATGAAATTACATACATTAAAACCAGCAGAAGGTTCTATTAAAGATAGAAAACGTATTGGTAGAGGCCAGGGATCTGGTGCTGCTGGTACTGCAGGAAGAGGTCATAAAGGAGCCAAATCTAGAAGTGGATATTCTTCAAAACGGGGTTTTGAAGGTGGTCAAATGCCACTCCAAAGGAGAGTTCCTAAATTCGGGTTCAACAATATCAATAGAATCAGCTATAAAGCTATTAATTTGAGTGATCTTCAAACACTTCAAGAAAAGCATAGTGTTGACACCATTGATTTAGATTTATTGAAAAGCAAAGGACTTGTTGCTAAAAATGACTTGGTTAAAATTTTAGGAAACGGAACCTTGAAGGCTAAATTGAATGTTACTGCTAATGCATTTTCTAAAACTGCATTAGAAGCAATCGAGAAAGCTGGAGGAACTGCATCAAAAATATAATATGAATCGTTTTTTTTCTACCATAAAGAATATTTTCTCTATAGAGGAGCTTAGAGATAGAATTTTAAATACCATTGGGTTTTTAATTATTTTCCGTTTAGGTTCTTTTGTAGTTTTGCCTGGAGTGGATCCTTCGAAATTATCAGGAGATGCTCAAGGTATATTCGGTCTATTGGATACCATCCTAGGTGGAGCATTTTCAAATGCATCCATTTTTGCATTAGGTATAATGCCTTATATTTCTGCAAGTATTGTTATACAACTATTAACTGTTGCTGTACCGTACTTTCAGAAGATGCAAAAAGAAGGTGAGTCTGGTAGAAAGAAAATCACTCAAATAACAAGAGTATTGACCATTGCTATCACCTTTGTTCAAGGTGTGAGTTATGTTGCTGGAACTATTCCTAGTGAGGCAATCATGATGAGTCAAACATTCTTTACTTTCACATCTGTGATTGTTTTGACTGCAGGAACAATTTTCTGTATGTGGTTAGGAGAGAAAATCACAGACAAAGGGATTGGGAACGGTATTTCTATGTTGATTATGATAGGAATTATATCTCGTTTTCCAGGATCAATTGTTGCTGAAGCGATTTCTTTAGGAATGAGTGGCTTATTGTTCTTCATTCTTGAGATTGTTGCGCTGTTCTTCGTAGTTATGGTAACAGTTATGTTAGTACAGGCTACAAGAAGAATACCAGTTCAATATGCAAAACAAGTTGTAGGTGGAAGAGTGTATGGCGGACAGCGTCAGTATATTCCTTTGAAAGTAAATGCATCAGGTGTAATGCCGATTATATTTGCTCAATCGTTGATGTTCCTTCCAGCTTTGTTAGCAAATTTATGGGCAGATGATAGTGACACTGCAGCTTATATTGGAAATGTATTTTCTGATTTCCAAAGTTGGCAGTATAATGTAACATTTGCTATATTGATTATAGTATTTACTTTCTTATACACAGCTATTACGATTAATCCTAGTCAAATATCAGATGATATGAAAAGAAATGGTGGTTTCGTACCAGGCATTAAGCCAGGAAAAGACACTTCTGATTTTATAGATAATATATTAACTAAAATTACTTTACCTGGATCTATTTATTTAGCACTGATCGCAATTTTACCTGCATTTGTTGCTAGAGCTGGTGTAGGTACTCAATTCTCTCAATTCTTTGGCGGAACTTCATTGATCATTATGGTTGGTGTTATTTTAGATACCTTACAACAAATTGAGAGTTATTTATTGATGCGTCATTATGAAGGAATGATGAAATCTGGTAAAGTAAAGGGAAGTTCATCACAAAGAACAGCGGTAGCTTAATTAATAGTAATTATGGCAAAACAAAGTTCAATAGAGCAGGATGGAACAATAACTGAAGCATTGTCAAATGCAATGTTTCGTGTTGAATTAAGTAATGGTCATGAGGTTATAGCCCATATTTCAGGGAAGATGAGAATGAATTATATCAAAATTCTTCCAGGAGATAAAGTAAAATTGGAGATGTCTCCTTATGATTTAACAAAAGGTAGAATAGTATACAGGTACAAATAAAAAGATTATGAAAGTTAAAGCTTCAATCAAAAAGAGAAGTGTTGATTGTAAAGTAGTCCGAAGAAACGGTAAGCTTTATGTGATCAACAAGAAGAATCCACGTTTCAAACAAAGACAAGGGTAATTATGGCAAGAGTTTCCGGAGTAGATATTCCTGATAATAAAAGGGGAGTTATATCATTGACCTATATATTTGGTCTTGGTAGAAGTTCATCAGCAAAAATTTTAGAAATGGCTGGTGTTGACGCTGATAAAAAAGTAAGTGATTGGACTGATGACGAAGCGAATAGCATTAGAACAGTCATTAGTGAAAACTTCAAAACTGAAGGTGTACTTAAATCTGAGGTTCAAATGAGCATCAAAAGATTATTGGACATCGGATGTTACAGAGGTTTACGTCACAGAAAAGGGCTTCCATTAAGAGGGCAGAGAACTAAAAATAATTCTCGTACTCGAAAAGGAAAAAGGAAGACTATTGCAAATAAAAAGAAAGCTACTAAGTAATCATTAGATCATGGCTCAAAAGAGAAAAGATAAAGCTAAAAAAAGGGTTGTTAATGTTGAGGCTATAGGCCAAGCTCATATTAGAGCTTCGTTCAACAACATCATTATATCATTAACAAATTCTACAGGTCAAGTAATTTCGTGGGCTTCTGCTGGTAAAATGGGATTTAAGGGTTCTAAGAAGAACACTCCATATGCTGGCCAAGTTGCAGCACAAAATGCAGCTCAGACTGCCTATGATTTAGGTCTTAGGAAAGTAGAAGTGTATGTAAAAGGACCTGGTGCAGGTAGAGATTCTGCTATCAGAACTATACAAAACACAGGTATTGAAGTAACGGTGATTAAAGATGTTACTCCATTACCACATAATGGATGTCGTCCACCTAAAAGACGTAGGGTTTAATTCATCGTTTAAGTAATTAAAAAAAATGGCTAGATATAAAGGACCAAAATCCAAAATAGCAAGAAGGTTTAACGAACCAATTTTTGGTGCAAGTAAAGCATTAACCAAAAAAGCTTACCCTCCTGGGCAACATGGTAGAGGAAGACGTAGAAAACAGTCTGAATATGCTATACAGTTAATGGAGAAGCAAAAAGCTAAATATACTTATGGTGTATTAGAAAAGCAGTTTGCTAATTTATTTGATAAAGCTTCTAGAAAGAAGGGTATTACTGGTGAGGTATTACTTCAATTATTGGAAAGTAGATTAGATAATGTTGTTTTTAGATTAGGGATAGCTCCTACAAGGAGAGCAGCTAGACAATTGGTAGGTCATAAACACATTTTGGTAAATGGTGAGATTTTAAATATCCCATCTTATCAAGTGAAAGAAAGTGATGTTATTGGTGTTAGAGAAAAATCAAAATCTTTGGAGGCTATTACTAATAGTCTTTCTACAAATACAGTATCAAAGTATTCTTGGTTAGAATTTGACAAATCATCAATGTCAGGGAAATTTGTAAATGTCCCACAGAGAGATGATATTCCTGAGAATATTAATGAGCAGCTAATTGTCGAGTTGTACTCAAAATAAACAGTTAATTTAAAGAAATTTTATAATATGTCCATTTTAGCATTCCAAATGCCTGAAAAGGTTGCAATGGAGAAAGCAGATGATTTTCACGGGCTTTTTACATTCAAACCATTAGAAAAAGGATATGGCGTTACTGTTGGTAATGCCTTAAGAAGAATTTTGTTATCTTCACTTGAAGGTTATGCTATAACTGGGATTAAAATCCCAGGTGTTTTGCATGAGTTTTCTGCAGTGGAAGGTGTAGTTGAAGATGTTTCTGAATTAATCCTAAACCTTAAAATGGTAAGGTTTAAGAAGATCGCTGAAACTCCTGATAACAAAATCAATATTTCTCTAAAAAATACTAAGGAGTTCAAGGCTGGTGATATTAACAAGTTCACAACTGCTTTCGAAATCTTAAATCCTGATTTGTTGATTTGCCATATGGATGAGTCAATAAATTTTGAGATAGAATTAACTATCGAAAAGGGAAGAGGATATGTTTCTTCTGAGGAAAATACATTAGTTGATCAGGTGGTTGATTACATTGCTATTGATTCAATTTTCACTCCTATTAAAAACGTTAAATACAGCGTTGAAAATACTAGGGTTGAGCAAAAGACTGATTATGAACAATTAGTTTTAGATATTGAGACTGACGGCAGTATTCATCCAGAAGTTGCATTGAAAGGTGCTGCGAATATTTTGATCAAACACTTTATGTTGTTTTCTGATCAAAACATGGTATTGGATGCAGGTGGATCTGATGAGCCAGAAGCTGTAGATGAGGAAATGTTGCATATGCGCAAATTACTTAAAACGGCTCTTAATGATTTAGACCTTTCTGTAAGAGCGTATAATTGCTTGAAAGCTGCTGATGTTAAATCTTTAGGTGACTTAGTAGCTCTTGAGATTTCTGATATGATGAAATTTAGAAATTTCGGTAAGAAATCTTTAGCTGAATTAGAGCAATTGGTTGCTGATAAAGGGTTAACCTTTGGAATGGATTTATCCAAATACAAACTTGACGAAGAATAAGGAAAATGAGACACGGTAAGAAATTTAATCATTTAAGTAGAACTGCTTCCCATAGAAACGCGATGTTATCGAACATGGCGGGTTCTTTAATCCTTTCAAAAAGGATTACAACTACAGTTGCGAAGGCGAAAGCTTTAAGGAAGTATGTTGAGCCTTTATTGACAAAATCAAAAGAGGATACTACGCACAACAGAAGGGTTGTTTTTTCTTCTTTGAAAAATAAAGAAGTACTTAAAGAGCTTTTTGATGAAGTAGCAACTAAAATAGCTAATAGACCAGGAGGTTATACTAGAATTATTAAGTTGGGATCTAGATTAGGAGATGATGCTGAAATGGCATTAATTGAATTAGTAGATTACAATGAGTTGATGCTAGGAGGAGAGAAAGTAGAAAAGAAAACTACTAGAAGAAGCCGAAGAGGTGGTAGTTCTAAATCTGCAACAGCTAAGTCTGACGATGCTACTGCTGAAGCAAAGGAGACTAAAGAAAAAGCTCCTAAAAAAGAAGCTAAAAAGGATGATGCTCCAAAAGCGGAAGCTAAGAAAGAGGATGCTCCAAAGGCTGAGAAAAAAGAAACGAAATCTGAAGATAATTCAGATGAGAAAAAGGGAGATGAATAGTCTTTCTAGTAATAGATTTAATAAAAGGGATTGGATATTTATTCAATCCCTTTTTTTTTATTTATTTTTGTGTCGATTAAAAAATAGCTCCTTTTCATTTTCAATTTCAGGATGATATCTGATGAAGTATAAAAACAAGAACAAAGCAATTTTACTTTTAGAAGACGGAACGGTCTTCCACGGCAAATCAATCGGTTTTTCAGGGACTAAAGGTGGTGAAATCTGTTTCAATACAGGGATGACCGGTTACCAGGAGGTATACACTGATCCTTCCTACTATGGACAAATTATGGTAAACACCAATGCGCACATCGGAAATTATGGCGTGCATCCTGATGAGTCGGAATCTGACAGCCCTAAAATTTTTGGTGTAGTAATCAATGCCTTCTCTGATGATTACAGTAGAAGTCAAGCAGTAGATAATCTAAATAATTATCTTCTTAGGCATGAAATACCTGGTATTTGTGATGTTGACACACGAAAGATCGTAAGGCACATCCGAAATAAAGGTGCTATGAATGCTATCATTTCCTCTGAAATATCAGATTTAGATGAATTGAAAAAGGAATTAGCTAAAGTCCCTTCCATGGAAGGCTTGGAGCTTTCATCTTTTGTGACAACCAAAGAAGCATACGAAATGGGTCCAGATGACGGCACTAAGCTTGCTGTGATGGATTATGGAATAAAAAGTAGTATTCTAAAACAATTAATTCAGCGTGGTTTCAGATGTAAAGTATTTCCTTCTAGCGCTACTTTTAAAGAAACTGAGGATTGGAAACCTAAAGCCTACTTTTTGTCCAACGGACCTGGTGATCCTGGTGTGATGACAGATGCAATCAATAACAGTAAACAAATAATTGAAAGTGGTAAGCCTTTATTTGGTATTTGCCTTGGGCATCAGTTAATTGCATTGGCAAATGGTATTAAGACTTTTAAAATGCATAATGGTCATAGAGGTTTGAATCAGCCAGTATTAAATACAGAATCTGGAAGAAGTGAGATTACTTCCCAAAATCATGGCTTTAGTATTGTTTCGGAAGATGTTGAAAAATCTACCTTGGTTGTAGCTACGCATTTAAATTTGAATGATAATACGGTTGAAGGTTTGAGGATGAAGGATAAGAAAGTTTTTTCAGTTCAATATCATCCAGAATCTTCACCAGGGCCACACGATTCCAGATATTTATTTGATCAATTTATTTCACTAATCAACTAATAAAACTATGAGTATAATAGAGAACATTCACGCAAGACAAATATTAGATTCTAGAGGGAATCCTACAGTAGAAGTAGAAGTGTTTACAGCCAACGGTGGTTTCGGTAGAGCAGCAGTTCCATCTGGTGCAAGTACGGGTATTCACGAAGCTGTGGAATTAAGAGATAAAGATAAATCCATTTTCATGGGAAAAGGGGTTTTGAAAGCTGTTGATAATGTAAATGGTGCTATTGCAGAAGAGCTAATTGGTTTTTCTGTATTTGAGCAAAACCTTATCGATAAAATCATGATCGAATTAGATGGAACGGATAACAAAGCAAAGCTGGGTGCTAATGCAATTTTAGGTGTTTCTATGGCATGTGCTAAAGCAGCAGCACAACTTTCAGGTCAGTCACTTTACAGATATATTGGTGGGGTAAATGCCAACACCTTGCCAGTTCCTATGATGAACATCTTGAATGGCGGTAGTCATGCGGATAATAAAATTGACTTTCAGGAATTTATGGTAATGCCTGTTAATGCAGAATCATTTTCTGAAGCTTTGAGAATGGGAACTACGGTTTTTCATCATTTGAAAGAAGTACTAAAAAGCAAAGGCTTATCTACCAACGTTGGTGATGAAGGTGGTTTTGCACCAAATATTGAATCGAATGAGCAGGCTATCGAGGTGGTACTAACTGCGATTGAAAAAGCAGGTTATAAGCCAGGTGAAGATATCTTTATTGCTTTAGATGCAGCAGCTTCTGAATTTTATGATGAAGGCAAAAAGAAATATGTATTTGAAAGTACAGGAGATGAGCTAACCTCTGAAGAAATGGTTGCTTATTGGAAAACCTGGACAGACAAATATCCAATTCTTTCTATTGAGGACGGAATGCAAGAAGATGATTGGGAAGGATGGGAAAAACTTACCCGTGAAATTGGAAGAACTGTTCAGTTGGTAGGAGATGATCTTTTTGTTACTAACACGAAGAGGTTACAAAGAGGTATTGATGAAAAAATAGCCAATTCTATTTTGATTAAAGTAAACCAAATCGGTACGTTAACTGAAACTATCAATGCGATCAGAATGGCAGATAAAGCTTCTTATAAAAATATCATTTCTCACCGTTCTGGAGAAACAGAAGATACTTTTATTGCTGATTTAGCAGTAGCTATGGGTTCAGGTCAAATTAAAACTGGTTCTGCTTCTCGTTCTGATAGAATGGCAAAATACAATCAATTATTAAGAATTGAAGAAGAATTAGGTGAAATGGCTTATTTCCCTGGTATTAACTTCTAAATATAAATGATTTTAGTAAAAGGCTATTGGTGTATTCGCCAATAGCCTTTTTTATTTTTAAGCTCAGTCGACAGTGGTTTGTGAATGCTGGTTTTTAGGCGAAATCATTTTTTTATATTACTTTTAATGCGTTAATAGCAATGAGTATCATGGATAGAATTCCAAAAATTTTTAAGAATTTTTATTTCATAGCGGGAGCTGTATTCCTCATTTGGATGTTATTCATTGATGGTAATGACTTAATTTCTCAATGGAAACTTGCATCCAGATATAGTGATTTGCAAAAAGAGAAGGAGTATTATCAGGAAATGATAAAAGAGGTTGAGGTGGATCGTGAAGGTCTTTTGAGCGATGACGAATTGCTAGAGAAATTTGCGAGAGAAAGATACTTAATGAAAAAAGAATCTGAAGACCTTTTCGTTATTGTTGAAAAAGAATAATCCTTTGAAAAAACTTATTACATTTTCCTTCCTGTTTATAGGTTTGATTGTTTTCTCAAATCAAACGGCTTTTGCCCAGAAGTATGTAGATGAGAGTTCTGGTCTCATGGATAGAATTTATTTTGGGGGTAATTTTGGACTCCAATTTGGTAGTTTTACCCATATAGAGGCATCTCCCATTGTTGGTTATATGATAAATGAAAAACTTTCAGCTGGTGCTGGAGTAATCTATCAATATTTCCGAATTAGAGGTAATAACCAAGTGGGTGATTATGAAACCAATATTTATGGGGGTAAATTATTTGGCAGGTATAATTTTTCACAGCAATTATTTGGCTATACAGAGTATGAGAACATCAATTTAGATGTAATTTTTAACACATCAAATGGCTATGAACTTGGTAGAGCTTGGGTTCCTGCATATTTCATAGGCGGTGGTTATTTTCAGCCTATTGGAAACAGAGCAGGCTTTACTGTAATGGCCTTGTATAATATTCTTCATAATCCTGCACGCTCTCCTTATAATTCTCCTTTAGTATTACGAGTAGGTTTCACGATTTGAATTGTTGTTCAAATGACCTCATGTCATTACTCTTTTGTTTTCTTTTGTGGTGAAGTAAAGTACTCTAAAAATGTTAATCCGAATTTATTTCCAATATCACTCAAGTCATCAACCACTGCAGGCAACAACGGTATTCCATTTGCTTTTCTCTCAGCACTAATTTCCCTTTCTGGATCTCCAGGAATTAGAACCTTATCATTTTCACCAGTCGTTTCAGATTTTCTGAATGTATCAATCCAATTATCCATGTGTGATTTGAAATCTTCGGCAGGTCTAAACGCATCAATTCGCATTGCGCCTAAGAAATGCCCCAAGCCTTCGCCTACGGGATTTTCTTTTAAAGGTAAAAAGCTAACGAAGGGTGGTGCCCAAGGTCCGTAATTCGCACCTGAAAGTACCGCTGAGAAGATATCGACTATAGAACCGAGTATGTAGCCCTTATGTCCTGAGTGTTCTCTGGAGCCTCCCAAAGGAAGCATACTTCCACCTTTCTTTAAAGCATCCACATCAGTTGTCCCATTTCCATCTTTATCTTGTACCCAGCCTAAAGGAGCTTTTTCATTCTTTCTTTTTAGCACCTCCAGTTTGCCATTCGCTACCGTAGTAGTAGCAAAATCTGCTACATAGGGAGGCTGATTTTTAGTAGGTATTGCTATGGAAATCGGGTTAGTCCCTAATAATCTTTCTTTTGAAAATGTAGGGGAAACCAAAGGACTTGCGTTCGTCATGGACCAGCCGATCATATCTTTTTCCAATGCCATCATACTATGGTGACCAGCAATGCCATAGTGATTAGAGTTTTTGACTGATACCCAGCCAGTACCCACTTTTTCTGCTTTTTGCATGGCGATTCGCATGGCAAAAGGTGCCACCACTAATCCCAATCCTTTATCACCGTCAATTACAGCCGTGCTGGGTGTTTCGTGTACAATTTTAATGTTTGGTTTCGCATTTATTCTACCTTCTTCCCATAATCTGATATATCCATGTAAACGAGCAACACCGTGAGAATCTACTCCACGCAAATCGGCATTGACTAAAACTTCTGCAGCTTCTTCCGCCTCATTTGAGGGGCATCCCATTTGAATGAATACATCCTTTACGAAATTTTGTAATGCCTTGTAATCAAATAAACTCATCAGGGTAATTTTATTTCATCTGATAAAATAGCATCCAATAACCCTTCTTTTAAAGCATAGGTGGATACTTTGATATCAATAAATTCATTGTTCTCGATCAGGTATTGAATCAAACAGACCGCTACCACTATCATATCCACGCGCATTTCGATCATGCCTGGTATAGCCATTCTTTCTTTTCTTGGTTTGTGGATGATTTCGTTGAACATACGATCGAAATCCTCTAAAGAAAGCGAAAAAGCAACCTCTTCTGGTTTTTCTATTCCCTTTTCTTCGTAATTGATATCTATTAAAGTATCGAAAGTACCAGAGGAGCCAATCAAGTGATGTGGCTGATAAATATCCATTTTCACCTTAAGTTCTGCCAATTCCTTTCTTAAGAAATCATCAAGTTTATCAATGTCTTTTGGTAAAATAGGGTCATGTTTATGGAATTTATCTAGAAGTCTTTGAGCACCAATCTCAAAACTTTGCATCCAGAAAACTTCTATATGGTTACAGATTATAAATTCAACACTTCCTCCACCAATATCCATAATTAAGGCAGGCTCCGGCCCTAATTCCAAGGCTTTTTTAACGCCTTGATGGATGAATTTAGCTTCATCTAAACCTGAGATTAATTTTATGGAAATGCCAGTAGCATCATAAATATGTTTCATGACTTCATCCCCATTTGAAGCATTTCGCATTGCGGAGGTAGCACTTGCGAATATTTGTTCCACCTGTTCTTCCTCGATTTTATCTTTGAAATAGAGCATAGTTTTAACCGCACGCTCTTCAGCTGCTTTGCTGATATTTCCTTCACTTATTCCGCCTTCACCTAGCTTAACCGCTATTTTTTCCTTGTGAATAATTTTTTCTTCTCCATCTTTTACTTCCACAATCAGTAAGTGAAAAGTATTCGTGCCTAAATCTATAATGGCTATTTTATCCATAGTTATTTACCTGCCTAAAAACAATGCGCAATATACTATTTAGCGGGCAATTGGCAATTGTATTATTTGTTTCACTTACTTATTCTTTCAGTTTGCTGTTAAAGCTTCCATAAGCTTTAATATTATTATAACTTTGTCGAGAATTTTTAAGACGCTCTAAGCGATTATGATAAGAGGTATGCGTCAATTTTTATATTTTCTGTTTACGATGATGGCCATTTCCATGCTGTCCAGCTGTGCATACCAAGTACTGAAGGCTGATAAGTTTTTGGAGAAAAATGAAATGGCTAAGGCCAAAAAGCGTATTGATAAAGCCGTGGAAAAAGAGCCAGAAAACCCTGCCGCTCAATTTATGCTGGCGAAATATTATAGCCACCCAGTCTGGTCTTATGATGCGGTGGATTCAGCTCATCTTTATGTTCAATCGGTAAGCGATACATTTCCTAAACTTGAAGATAAAGCCATCGATAGATTAGCTAAAAAAGGTTTGGACAGCATTCATATAGCTAATCAAGCTTTGATTATTGATAGCTTGGCATTTGAAAAAGCCACTTCTATAAATACTGAAGAATCTTATAATCATTACCTCAATCATTATCAATATTTAACTTATGAAGAGGAGGCTGTTAAATTGAGAAATCAGGTAGCTTATGAAGATGCCATTGCTCAAAACACGACTCAGGCGGTAAGTGAATTTTTTAAAAAATACCCCGATGCTCCTCAAGCCCAGAAAGCGCGGAATGTTTTTGAAACGCTCTATTATGAAAAGAAAACACAGAATCAAGAGCTAATTAATTATCAGGAATATCTTGAGGAGCGTTCTCAAACTGAATATTCAGAAGAAGCTGCTAAAATACTATTGAAATTGATAAGTGCTGGTGCTGATTCTTCGGATTACCAACAATTTATTAATCAATATAGTGAGTTTGAAGCCTCAGAAATAGCGCAAGCAATTCTTAATGGCTTGAATTATGAAGAAAAGGTGCCAGAATTATTGACTCACAAGAAAGATAGCCTTTATTATTTCTATAATTTGGAAGAAGAGAAATTGATGTCCTTTCAATTTGAAAAAGCAGTGCCAGATTCTTGCTTTTATATCAAAAAACCTTTCGTTTTAACTATTCAGGATAACGAATCTTATGCCAATTTAAAATCAGGAGAGAAACTAGTTGATTTTAAAATTAATTCTATCGACTATTTATCATCAGGATTCTTTAAAATCAATGATTTCGGTCGTGAACAGCATTTAGTTCATTATAGCTTAAAAGCGGAGTTAAAGCAGAAAGCCTTGGATTTTCAGTCTGTGGATAAATTTCATTTAGCTAAGAAAGAGCAAGATGGATGGCAATTGATTTCTATTTTGAATGAACCCATCTTACAGCAGCCTGTAGATAGTATTTGGAAAGAAGACGATATTTACTTTTTTAAAAAGGGAGATGATATGGCAGTGGCTTCTTCAGCCGATTTCAAAAAAATGGGGAAAAATGATTTGAAGTCTTTAAGCTTTCTTTATGATGATTATGAATGGATAGATGAGCAATATCTAAGATTATTTTCAAATGATTATCAGACTATTTTGGATAAAAAAGGCAAGGTTATTTATCCTTTGGAGGAGGCTAAATTTGATTACTTTGATAATTTTTGGGTTAAAGTAAAAGATGGTAAAGTAAAGGTTTTAGATCAAAATAGAAATCCCTTATTTGAAGAGTATTTAGACGATTTTCAATCTAAATCGGGAGTTTTAGCACTTCAAAAAGATAGCCTTTGGTCAGTATTTGGGAATGGCTTGAAAGGATTTCCCAAATTTCAGTATGACTCTATCAGGATATTTAATGGCTGGTTGATATATGCTCTTCAAGATTCGTCTGAGTATTTACTTTTCCAATCAGGAAAAAAAATTCCTTTACCGGAAGAAGAATCATTCAGGATTTTGAAGAATTATAATGTTGCTTTTTCAGATGTATCGGATCAAATACGATTTGTAGAAATTTCTAATGGGAAAGGATATTTTAAATTGTTTAATGGTTTTGGTAGAAAAATAAAGGAAGGCGAAAAGCTTGATATTAATATTTTAACACCTGGCTTAATTCAAATTCATCAGAATAAAAAGAAGCAATTAATTGATTCTGCCGGCAATGAAATTGAGATTAAAAATGCCGATGCTTTTGGGGCTTATCAGAATGGGTTGATTCCCATTTTGCAAGATAAAATGTTTGGAGCCTTAATGGTTGACAGCCTAGAAATTATTCCTGCACATTCACAAAGCAAATTGGATGTATTCCTAAAGGACTCTCTATATATATTCAAAGAAGATAATTTATTAGGGATTAGTGATGCTTCTGCTGAAATAGTACTAGAAGCAGATTTTGAAAGTATAGAATTCTTCAATGATTCTACTGCCATTGTGGAAGAAGAAGGCGAGATTGGCATTTTAAATATTTACCAAAATGAATACCTCCATGAGGATTTGGACACTTGGGAAAAAGTAGTTTTCGGGGAAGAGCAATTCTTAATCATCCGAAAAGGAGCGGGATATGGAGTCGTAAATCAGCTTGGCGAAGAGATCATTCCATTTATTTTCAATGAGCTTCAAGCCTACGAAAGCAAAGGCAAACTGTACTGGCTTGCAGAACGAAGACTTTCCGAAATCAATTATATTGTCATTGCTTATTTCAATAAGTATGGTGAAGTCTTATTCAAAGAAGGCTTAAATTTTGATGATTATTTAGAAACGACTTGTGATTAGTCCCAGCCCTAGCCCCCTAGCCCCCAAAGGGGGGATTGGTCGCAAGGAATTAGCTTTATTGCGTAATTGAATATATACATTTTATTCATTTTTCATAGTTCAAATAATGAAGGATAAACAGATGAATCTTATTGTTTTCATCTGCTCTTAATCCGTGCGTTTCCCCTTTGGGGGCTAGACGGCTTTTAATTTTTTAATCACATAACCTTAATCTAAAATTACTATCATTAGTCAGTTCAAATTTTTAATTTGCAAAAAATTATAATTCAATTTCAATGAAGAGATATTTAAGTGTAGCATTGGCTCTAATAATTCTATATTCTTGCCAACCGGCACAAAAGCAAGAGCAAAAAGTAAAAAAGCCTAAATTAGTAGTGGGCATCGTAATAGATCAATTGCGTCATGATTATTTTGAACGTTATGCAGATAACTTTGGAGAAGATGGTTTCAAGAGATTGATTTCTGACGGTTTTTATAATCATAATACTCACTATAATTATATCCCAACTTTTACGGGACCTGGCCATGCTTCGGTTTATACAGGCACAACTCCAGCTACGCACGGAATAATTGCCAATAATTGGTATGATAAAAGCATCAAAACTTCTGTTTATTGTGCTGAGGATACCTCAATGAGTACAGTGGGTTCCAATTCTAAAGCCGGGCATATGTCCCCGCATCGCATGTTGAGTTCTACCATTACCGATGAATTAGGATTGGCAACCAATTTCAAATCAAAGGTTGTGGGGATTTCCATAAAAGATAGAGGCTCCATTTTACCCGCAGGGCATAACCCGACTGGTTCTTTTTGGTACGATAAAAGCAATGGACATTTTGTGAGTAGTAGTTATTATGGTAATGAAGAATTACCCAGCTGGTTGCAAGAATTCAATAGCCGCGATCTGGCAGATGATTATTTGAATCAAACATGGGAGCTTTCCATGCCACTGGAAGATTACACCCAATCTTCAGCGGATGATATGCCTTATGAAATGACCGTAAGAGGAAAGGATAAGCCTGTTTTTCCTTATGATTTAAAAGCCTTAAGAGCAGAAAATGGTAACTTTGGTTTATTGCCAAACACCGCTTTCGGAAATACCATTTTAGCTGATTTAGCCATTGCTACCCTGGAAGGAGAAGAAATGGGGCAAGATGATATCACTGATTTTCTTGCTTTAAGTTTTTCTTCTACCGATTATATTGGTCATGGCTTTGGGCCACGCTCGGTGGAGGTTCAGGATACTTATATTAAGTTGGATCAAGAGATTGCTAGATTATTCAAGCATTTAGATGAAAAAGTGGGCGAAGGCAATTACTTGATTTTTGTAACCTCAGACCACGGTTGTGCAGAAGTACCTGAATATTTGCAAGCCAACAAAATTCCAGCTGACCATTACGATAGTAAAGCATACTTGAAAAATATGAGTAACGCCCTGAAGCAGAAATTTGGGGAGGGCGAATGGATTGAACATTTTTCAAATGAGCAATTCTTTTTAAACCATGAGCTGATAGTTGATAAGAATATTGACTTGGATGCCATGAGAAAATTTATGGTCAATGAATCATTGAAACTAGAAGGAGTAGCAGAAGCTTATTCAGCTACCGATATGCAAAGCACACAATTTACAGAACATAAAGCAGCTGCATTGCAAATGGGTTATAACTTTAAGCGTTCTGGAGATGTATTATTGATACTAGAACCCGGCTGGTTTTACCAAACCCGTTCAGCAACTACACACGGTACTGGTTATGCTTATGACACCCATGTACCTTTGATTTGGTATGGTTCCGGCATCAAAAGTGGTAAATCTTACAAAAGACAAAACATAGACGATATAGCCGTTACATTAGCTCATATTTTAGGTACTAACTTGCCAAATGGTTCTACTGGTGAACCAATTGAAGAGGTTTTGGAATAGTGCGATTGCTATAAATTAATAAATGTAGAATTATACGGTTATAGCTCTTTATTGTGGTTTTGAGGTAGTTGGAAGGGTTTTTTATTGACTAATTTTTCAGTAGATTTATGCTAAAACTATAAGCCAGATAAGTGTACCGGTACACTTACCTAAATGTTCACATTCATTGGATTACAATCACAAAATTCTTATCTTTATTCTATGACAATCGAACAACGAAAACTGGAACTGATTACTTGGATAACTGCCATCCAGAGTGAGGATGTGATTGAACGAATTGAGGATTTTCGCAACAACCCTGAATCCAAGATTCCTGATGCAATTATTCAACTGTTACAGGAATCTAGTTCAGCCAAACTTGAGGATTGTGTCGAACACACAAGTGCTCGCAAACTTCTGGGTCGCAAATGAAAACAGTTTGGACACCCTTAGGTCTCAGATCCCTTGAAAAGACAACAGACTTCATAGAGGAACAATGGAACATGGAAGTTACAGACCGCTTTCTCGACCGACTTGACGATCGCATTGAACAACTAAAAAGAAATCCCAAAATTGGACCAAATTACGAACAAACAAGGTATCGAAGATTGACTATCCACTCTCTGGTAACTCTTTACTATGAACTAAAAAATGACCATATCAGTCTGGTTCTCGTCTGGGCGAATAAACAAGACCCTGAAGAACTACGAGAAAAACTAAAACGAATGTGAACATCACCTATGAATGAATGGGGGTTCATCAGTCAGGAAAGTTTGGTGGTACTTGGAAAGTCAGCCACAATGTGTAAATTTATTAATGGCTGTGGCTGTGTGCAGATGGGAAGCTTAGTAGTTTCTTAGCCCCACTCATCATAGCCATAGCGTTAAAATGTATTTATAACCATGAAAGAGCTTTTTCTATTTACAGCTATTTTTTTCACTATAACCCCTGTATTTGGACAACAGGCTTCCAATGACTGCTTATCTCCAATCGGGGCAAGTTTATTTGGGGACAAGGAATACGAAAAGAAAGTAGAAGAAATTCTTATTAGCCAGTTATCAAACTTTCAAATTCTTAGATACCAACAATCTGAAACCTTCTGGGCTATTGAACTCGATACCACTGACCTAAAAAAACCTAGTTTCTATTTCATTACACATGTTAGCCCTTCAAAAAGTATTTGGAACTCTCTTCCTGAAACTGATGATATAGAAATCAACAAAATCACCAAGCATATCCGAAGTGAAGACTATGAGCTAATTAGTAATCTTTTTTCTGCGGCACTTGGTTCAGTATGTTCAAATTGCCAAAATTTTGGAATTGATGGTTCTACTTTTCATTTTTCCAATATCAGAATGACGGGTAAAATTTGGCTAGTTAGTCCCCCAACTTCTAATTCAAAAAAGGAAAGACTTGTTTTGATATGCCAAGAAATAGACAAACTTGTCATAAACACGAAAATTATTAAAATCAATATTGAAGCGAACTTAAAGAATCGTATTGTAAGCTTAACAAACGACTTTAAAAAACAAAATGCTAACATTCACTAAAAATGCATTTGCTTACTGCTTCTAGCAAAGTGAGTAAGTAATTCACCACAAAGCCAAACTTATATTTTCATTTAGATTTAGGGCATGCATTCAGCATGGTTCTCTTCTTTTCTCCTTCACTAATTGTGGTTATAGTTTGGCTTCGCTACTGTAGTATTTCATCAGCGAAGTGTAGCAAACGCATTTTAGGTTCGTATTCATTCACCTTACGGATTAAACAATCACAAATTGGATAGTTAAAGTTGCAACCGCTAAACTTCAATTTGCAAAAGTGCAATTTCTTTCAATCCCTCAAGTTTATATATTTGTGCTGTATTGGTAAAAATGAAAATACATGGCTGAAAGTCAAAATACAGAATGGAAAGAAAGTTGGAGGGATGAATACCTGAAATGGATTTGTGGTTTTGCAAATGCTTATGGTGGAACAATTTTTATAGGAAAAGACGATGCAGGAAATGTAGTCGACTTGAAGGATGCAAAAAAGCTACTAGAAGAAATCCCTAACAAGGTAAGAGACACTTTGGGGGTTTTAGTTGACGTTAATCTGCACCAAACAAGTCAAGGAAAATTTATTGAAATTCTTATTGAGCAATATCCTTATCCAGTCAATTACAAAGGACAATATCATTACAGAAGTGGAAGCACCAAACAGGAACTAAAAGGGGCGTCCCTTGATAAGTTTCTCCTACAGAAAAAAGGTAAAAAATGGGATGGGGTTCCCGTTCCGAACGTCTCATCAAATAACCTCAAACAAGAAATTTTTGATTTTTTTCGTAAACGAGTACTTAGAAGTCAAAGAATTGATGAAGAAAGTTTAGCTGACAGTAATGAGCACCTAATTGAGAATCTTCAACTCAAGGAAGATAAATATTTGAAGCGTGCTTCTATTCTACTTTTTCATCCAAACCCAGAGAAATTTTTGGATATTTTGAATCTGACAGTGATTTGAGATTTCAAGATGAAATCCACGGAAATCTTTTTGAGCAAATTGAAAAGACAACAGAATTACTTTTCACAAAATACATCAAAGCGCTAATTAGGGTCTGCTTAAAAACTATTTAAAGATATCAATAATAAATCGGCCTGAAAACCACCACAGGCTGATTTATTATTTTCAGTTCACTAAATATTAACCTCAATGCATGGTTTACAGCAATAAACAGTTGTTTCCATGCTGAAAAACTAAGGCAATAGAGTGCCAGCCCGGCCAATTTAACCAGGTTGAGCACTAAAATTATGGAGGCAACCCAAGATTGACTGGTATTTTTTAGCCTTGCACGGATAAGGTTCATCCCGTATCCATTTTTTGCCTGACCAAATTTGCCCTCAATCGGATTTCGTTCCCCCGGACTTACGTGGTTTGCCACTGCCTTTGCCGAAGGCCTGCCAAGTGGTTTGGCCAAGATTTTAATGTCCATCTGTTTGAGCCAATTCCTGTTGTCCCTAGTGGCATAAATCTTATCGACCAGTACCTTTTCCGGATAATGGCCGAAGCGTTTCCTGAAGTTTTCAACATATTCCACCAAGCGCGTTGATTCGTTAAAAGCATCCCATGAGATGGTGTCCATAAACGAATAGCCGTCCACCATTGACAGGTGGATCTTGGAGCCAAACTCTGTCTTATGGCGTGCCTTTCCCCTGACCATTGGCCTGACATGAGGTTGGTGGATGCTCACGATCCTGTCTTCCACTTTATGCGTCCTGGTCTCAAACATTTCTTTCTGTTGCCGGTAGAGTGTTTGGATGATCCAATAATAGCGTTGCCACTTAGGTTTTAATGGAAATTCTGACCAATTGTCAAGCTTTTGGTCGATGATTGAAAAATTGCGCCTCAGGTACTGCAACTGATATTTTATGCCCTTTCTTATTTTCTTTTTGCTCGGATTGCGGTTCTGGGCTATGTGAAGGTACTTTTTTCTGGCTATTTGACGGTAGGTCCTGGGCTTCTTCTCCCAGGGTGACTTCCGGTGCAGACTGTCAATGATTTTCTCCGTCATTTCCCTTGCCTCGTTGAGCAGGTTGATGTCGGTAGGGTAGGCAATATCCTGTGGACATACCGTGGCATCCATCAACAACTCTCCCTTATTGGGCGGCAGTCCGCTTCCCTTATCAGGATTATCCCCCTCATTGCCGTCTTCATCTTTGGTCTTTTCAGGTGTCTTCGTGCCCACCTGTGAATACTCCAATATCTTGTCGTTCATATCTGCGATCAGCTCATCGCCCATCCTTTTCCTTATTTCCACAAAAAGCGAGGGGTCAAAAGGAGGTTCATTGCTATAACTGCTGTAGCCCAAGAAATACTGCATGCAGATGTTCTCGGTGATTTGGGCCACCGTTTCCCTGTCGTCCAGTGCGCACAGGTGCTTGATGATCACTGCACCGATGGCTACCCTTGGGTTTAAGGATGGACGGCCTGTCTTTTTTGTTTTGTTCCTTCGCAAATATTGGGATACAAGCTCGTCCCACGGAATGAGCTTTGATAAGATGACCCAACGGTTATCAGGGTCAATCTCTTCATGAAAGGGGGTGGTGAAACCTTCTATGCTTAATTGTTTTTGGCTTATGTACTCGCTTCGAGGTGCACGCCTTTTTGAGGATTTTTGCATCTTACCTTGCACTTGTTCTTCCTCAATTTCATGATTTTATCCCAATTTTTAAAATATCACCGCTTTTTTTGTTTAAAAGCAGACCCTAATTAGCTATGAAGGTTTAAACCGTGTGGAAATTCATGAATATCCGAAAGAAGCAATAAGAGAAGCATTATTAAATGCAGTTGCCCATAAAGACTATTCAGGTGGCGTTCCAATTCAGATTAGTGTTTATAAAGATAAATTAATGATTTGGAATGAAGGACAACTTCCTGAAAACTGGACTATCGAAACACTTTTGGGCAAACACGCTTCAAAGCCATTCAATCCAGACATTGCAAATGCACTTTTTCGCAGCGGATATATTGAATCTTGGGGACGTGGCATTTCCAAAATGACGGAACAGTGCTTTAATTTTGGACTCCCTGCACCATTATTCTTTTTTAGAAGTTCTGGTTTTTGGGTGGAGTTTAGAAAAGATATTTATAACTACAAGGAACTTAAAGACCTTGGACTAAATGAACGACAGGTTAAGGCTGTGCTGTTTGTAAAAGACAATGGGAAAATCACCAATAGTGATTATCAAAAAATTAATGATTGTTCGAGAAATACAGCGAGTAATGATTTATCTGAATTGGTTGATAAAGGGATATTTTTGCCAAGTGGACAAAAAGGGGCGGGTGCCTTTTATAGTTTAAGAGGTATTGCACAATAATTGCACATATTGCACAAAAGCAACTGTTATGGGAGACCTAACTAACTTGTTGAAGAATATATGGTATTGAACAGAAGTGTCGAAGTTGGTGCAGGTATAAACTATGTTTTGATTGGCTCATCATTGGCTCAGTGGGCTCAGAATTGGCTCATGTACTCATATGTAACCTGATTCATTTTGCCAGCGGACCATCTCTTTTCCATATTTTATAAAGTTGCTATATTTAGAAACTTTCTCTAATTTTGAAGTGTTACAACCAGTATTTAATTAATGAAATACTTTGAAACTATCTTCCTTGATGAAGCGGAAGACTATGTAGCCACTCTTGATAAGAAATCTATCAAGGAAGTAATTTACAATATTGATTTAGCAGAGCAAACAAAAGACCTAGTCTATTTAAAAGATTAGAAAAAGACAGTTGGGAATTTAGAACCAAGTATTTAGGTGTACAAATTCGCCTACTAGCATTTTAGGACAAGGAAGATAACAAAGAGAAATTGGTTTTGGCAACGCATGGGTTTATAAGGAAAACCGATAAAGTTCCTAATAAAGAGATTGATAGAGCAGTTGCTATCAGAATGAAATACTTTGAAGATAAAGAAAATAATAAATGATATGGCTACCAAGGAAATGAGAAAGACAACATTGTCTGAGATGAAGGACAGATTTATCGGTCAAGTAGGAACTCCTGAAAGAGATTCTTATGAGTATGAATAGAAAATGGAACTTTTAGCCAAGATGATTAAGTCTGCGAGAAAAGAAAGAAAAATGACTCAGGAACAATTAGGCAAACTTATCGGAGTTCAAAAATCCCAAATTTCTAAATTAGAAAGTAGTGCTAACAGTGCAACTATAGATACTATTATGAAAGTTTTTAAAGCATTGAAAGCTGAAATCAACTTTCACGTAAAATTAGAAGACGACTTTGTAAAACTAGCATAAAGAGATAAAGCCGAACACCCAACATTAGCTACCAGCAAGCGGGCGTTAATCAATTTATTGAGCTTGATAGCAAGCAATATTAGAAAGTCAAATCATAAATGCAGTCTGTTTTCGAGCTGATTAAGCAGGTTGAAAGAGTTCCTAAAAAGTTCTTAGAACATTTAACGGGAACTAATGGGCTTTACAAAATTAGGGTAGAATATCAATCGAATACTTACAACCTGAGTTCGATTATTAATTTAGGATTCAGACCGTTTGTAAATAGTGAGTTTCAACTAAAAATTTTGAAGCAATAGCGGGCTATTGTAAGGAATTTTTAGGAAGAAAATCGCTGTTTACAAGCGGAATCAGAAAAACTTTTCCATAAAATCCAATATACTGCGTTGTCTTTCCTCGATATAGCTCGCTATATCGAGGAAAGACGCCTTGTCCATTTATTGGATGTCAGCCGGAGGCTGGTCACCCCTTGGGTGAAAAATCTGAATTTCCAAATTAATGTCGAACTCAGGTTAATAGCATTGGGCTATTTAAAAAATTAGTGGGCCTTTAACCAGTGCGAGGAACAAGTACAGACAGGAATTTAGATATCCAAAAGAAAGATCTAAAAAACTGGGCTAAAATTTTCATTCTGAATAAAGGCAATAGCTAATCTGTACGTTGTCAAATCGCATTTAGTGGCTATAAAGAACCATGCCCCACTTCAATGACCATTTACTAGCCTGAGCGTCTCGCCTAGGCTCATTCATTTACTTTAGGTCTTGCTCAAGATCATTCTTTGGTTGGATGGTCTGCTGGATTATAAAATATTAAAATACTTTTTATCTCACCTAATTGCATTTAAATAAAAAATATGCTGGAAACTCAACGCGAAATGTGCGAATAGATCTGTTTCCTATGCTAAATTTTCGTCATCCTGAATGGCTTCGGTTAATTCCTTGCCTGCCGTTCTAATTTGCTGGTCCAGCTCTTGAGCCGAATTATTAATCATTTCGATATAATGAGGTAATTCCTCTTTATTAGAGATGGTTGATAAATAAGTTAGCCCAAGAAGTCTAGCGAGAGGGGCTCTGATTTGATGAGAATTAAATAATGAAAATTCAATTAGTCGTTCATTACTCTTTTTGAGTCTTTGAGTTCTTTCTTTTACTTTATATTCCAAAACCATATTGGCTTCCTCAATAATTTTATTTTGTCTCTCAACTTGCGCATTTATGATACTGAGTCTTTTATTGTGTTTACTTCTACTCCTTAAAACTCTATAAATGAGAAAAATTGATAGCAACAATAATGTGCATATGATTATTATAGCCAGTGTTATTTTTTGCTGCTGGTTTAATAGCAAGCTCTGCAGGATGTTTTGATTTTTTAATAATCTATTCTGCCTGCTAATTTCATCGTAATTATATTGTTGAATAATACTTGATTTTTGCTCATTAAATATGCTGTCTTTATAATTTGTTGCCAGCGCCAACTCATTATAAGCACTGAGATAATCTTCAATTTCAAGGTAGATCTTTCTTCTATGCTCATGTAGGTTCAGTATCTCAGTTTTAGCATTGATTCTTTTAGCAGCTTCCAGCCCCTTCTTACTTAAAAAAAGGCTCTCTTCTATGTTACCTATTTCAAAAGACAACTTACTCAGTTCCAAATAGGTCATGGCTTGCCCTTGTAAGTGATCTATCTCTTTCCAAATAACTAATGATTCCTTAAATCTCTTTTCTGCAAGATCATTAATATTCATCAGGTTATGTAATTTACCGATACTAAGAAGTGAGGTGGCTATCCCCCGAGCATCACTAAGCGTCCTCCTTATCCTAAGTCCCTCATTCATAAATATTAATGCCGAATCATACTTGCCAAGTTCCTGAGCTAATAATCCCAGGTTATTAACAGTATAACTGATTCCAAGCTGATCATCAATTTTGTGTCGAATATCCAGTGCTTTATTATACCATTCCCTCGCTTCGTCCCAGTTTTTTCTACTCTGGAAAACATTGCCGATATTGTGATAAGTATTCCCCAGACCAATGTCTCCTCCTATTGAATCTCTAATACTGATTGATTGATAATAAGAATCTAACGCACGATCATGATCGCCTCTTATCCAAAAACCTACACCTATATTATTTAAAGCTGTGGCTTCTCCTTCCCCGTAATTAATTTTTAAGGACATGGCTAATGCTTCATTTCCATATTGCATGGATTTATTAAGATCAGAAAACCATAAAGATTTGCACAAATTATTTAACGTATCAACCCTACTGGTATTCTCTGTAACAACCAGGGAATCTGATTCTTTTATATATTCTTGGGCGACTAATGCCCTAGAATAAATCATTAAGGTAAATACACAAACGATATGTAGGATCCTGTTTTTAATAAAAAATCAATTTAAATGACGAGCAAGACTAACAGTAGGATGTACTGTTATTTGAATGAAGATAATCATTCCTTTGGAATTTTGTTTAATATGAAACAGTAATTATTAATCGTAAGCAGCTTTACTAGCTTGGGCGTCTTGCTAAGGCTCAGGCCATTAAAGCTATCTTTTTCAACTTCAATTGGAAAACTATGTGCATCAATACCCCCGAAGTGAATCTTAATATATTTGGGGGATCTTCTCCAAAATAGCTCTTCCAGCAATTCCATGGCTAGGATGATAGTCCGTTGACAAATCTTGTAATTTATAAGCTATTATTAATTTTATTCCTACTGTTTTAAATGCGTAGATCTCTGAATACAACACCTTAAAATGATGAGCGAATAGCAAAAAATGACTTTTGCTTCTGTCTATCCCCGCTAATTTACCAAGGTTGAAAATAAAGGAAGGATCAAAAATGAATTGCATTAGGGTATTGAATGGATCATTGGTTATGATATTGCTTTGCAGGAATTTATTGATGAGAGCAACTTTTGAAATGCCTTTCAATACGGCAAAATTAAACTCAATTGCTGGCTTGATCAAGGTCGTAATCTGTTGTTATAGAATTGACGAATTTCAAAATCCATTTACCAAACAAGTCAGGTATCTGGATAAGGAGGTTGATGATTTAGCAGATGGAAAAAAAACGGAAAGAGGCTTAAGGACTCAATAGCATAAAAGAAAACAAATAGTCAGAATCAAAAGTGAGGAATAAACCACTAAGCCTTAATAAAAAGAATTATTTTTTCGGTTTATTAACCCTACAGCAAATACATAAAATGCAAATGAGCCACCAAGCCAACGCAGCAAAACAGCCACCTAATTACAATGAACAAACACGACAAAAAGGAAGGACTAAGTGCTAACATTACCATACGCACATAGGCCAGAAAAATGATAGTAAGCTTCATTGTTTTCTTCTTTTCTAACGTGGGCGTTTTGATAAATGGCATTTTGCCTAATCTAATAGTCAGTGGATCACTGCCAAGAAACGCTATTCCTTTTCAATTTCTTTTAGAACAAGCCACTAAGTCTTTTATTTCCATATTACCGATAGTTGGCCTACAATATCTTTTAAGCTTACAACACTAAAATTTTATTGTTGTTATTGATGCAGGGCTTGTTTTATATTGGGTACCATGCTTATGTCAAGAGTCGATTTTAGTTTCTTAAGTCCCTACAGTTATGCATTACACTATTTTGACCAAAACTTTAATGATCATCATTACACAAGAGCAATAATTTACTTCTTTTTATTATTTGCAATTAGTTTTTTCCTCTACATTAAAAAGAAAGAAAAAGGATTGTAAAATAACTATAACACTAAATATAGGTCATTGAACAGATAGTGCTAAAGTTGAAAATGATTACATTTAAGAAAATATGTAGGATATTGGAAGTTTGAAGCCTTGAAGTGGTCAAAAATCCGTATTCTTCAGGTTGGCACAAACGATAGAATACCTTATAAAATACAATTAAGAACATGAGATACGTAATTTTCTTTTTAGTACTATCAATTTCTCTAAGTGTTAGAGCTCAAAACAAACTTCATGTCAAAAACAAGACTTTTAGTTATGAAGCTTTTTTCATCAATTCTAAAGGAGATACTTTGACAAATGAAATCATCGAGATGAGTTTCACAGATGCTCCTTGGCAATTTCAACCGACAACACAAAAAGACGTGTTAATCACTTATAATACTGATACCGCAGGGATTAAATCTTTCATTTATCCATTCGAAAAGGTGCGAAAAAAACATCAAAAATTTCAAGCAAAAAAAGAAAGCGGAAAGAGAGGTTGGGAAAAGTGGACATGGTTAAATGATCAAGAGATAACGGGATATACTCTAAATGATACTGTATTTTGGATTCACCCTCCACGGGATAATCAATATAAATATATGGAGTTGTCAGGAATGCCCGGAATGGATTTGGTGAAAATTAGAACTGGAGAAACCTGGACGGAAGCACTATATTTATTGACCGGCTGGTATGATTGGAAAGGAAAGCTCGTTTCTACATATACTGTTACAGGCTCTTATAATTATACCTATAAAAAAGTTTTCGCGCCCGAAGCCTGGAATATTGCAATTGAACATACACATTCTAAACTAGGTGATTATAGCTCCGAAATGATTTTTGATGATAAAGAATACGGTTTTATTAGATTCGATAATAGGTATCATGACGGTAACAGAATCATAATGAATTTAATTGAAATAAAAGATACGCAGTAATGGATATGAGCTTGCCTGACATTTAAAAATTTTACTGGTGCTATACAGGTTTTACATCAGTCGGTCTGATGTCCCGTTTGGTAGTTTGTGTTGTTATTTAGCTTTAGTAACAATTTGAAAGTTCTTGCTATTAAACCCGCCCGAAAGCAAAGCCCGAAACCGTAGTTATAAATCAAAATATGAATCTATTCCCAACTCAGTACTCAACATTGTCTTCCACAGCGCTTAATGAAAGAATTAAAGAAGCTTACAATATCAATAATACAACGACTAGACTTTTATTGCGTGGAGTGAGTGACACATATCTTGTAACTGACAAAAGCCCAAAATATATCTTGAAGATTTATAGAAATTGTCACAGGTCATTTGATGAAATACAGGGCGAGGTTGAACTTCTAAATATATTAAGAAAAAATAATGCGAAGGTGTCCTTTCCGATATCAGATGCAAAAGGTAATTATATTCAAAAATTCAATACAGCTGAAGGTTCTCGATATGGGGTCTTATTCTCATATGCTGAAGGAAAGGCGTCTAATAATCTTACGAAGAATCAGATAAGAATAGTTGGGCAGGAAATGGCTTTTAACCATAATATTACCTCAAGCATTAACCTAAAGCACAATCGACCAGAATATACTATTTTTTCTACACTACATAAACCTTTAGAGATTCTCAATTCCGCATTCATTGAATACCATTATGATACTGGATATGAGTATTTAAAAGCAATTTCTGAAAAAACCATTAAGAGGTTCAAATTGATAGATACTACTTCTTTCAACTATGGATATTGCCACTATGACTACCTGCCTAAGAACTTTCATTTCAATGAAAAAGATCAGTTTACCCTGTTTGATTTTGATTTCGCAGGTAAAGGATATCTAGTGAATGACTTGATGAGTTTTCAAGTCCATTGTTTTTTTCAAATTCTGTATGGTGGCATGTCCAAAGACGACTCTAACACTTGTATGGAGGTTTTTATCAATGCTTATCGTGAAAGAAGAGAAATTTCAAACCAAGAGTTGGAGGCTATACCATACCTCGGAATAATGTTTTGGATTTATTATTTAGCAATTCAATACAATGGATATGATGATTTTTCAAATAATTATTTTAATCTGACGTATCTGAAAAAATGGGTGAATTGGATAGAACAATGGGAGGGGTTGTATTGCAAATTTTGAGAAAAACTGATCATAATTGCTAAAAGTCCATTGGCTTATGTAGTATTTGCAAAGGATATTTTAGCCAGATTCTTTTAAAGAAATTTACAAAAGAACAGTCTACGGATTTTAGTTAAGCGTTACACTACCTACCTTATCGAACAAAATCAAGATACATAAGATAAAGTCCGTTTCACACGATTTCTAGTCACGGTCATCAATTAAATTTTTAGTACTCTTTTATTTTATAGTAGTTTACAATGTTTACTGACATTTAAACTTCAGAAAAAATGAAAAAAATATTTTTGGTTATTATACTTTTAGCCCTCTCAAAAGCTTTGAATGCACAAATTTCAAACAGTCAAGTTCAAGGAATAGCATTTGGATACTACAATGATAAGTTCGGTAGTCATGGCATGCGAGCTGGTTATGAAACTGCCGTCTGGCAAAATTTTCGAGGGGATAATGAATCAGCAAGTTTGAGACATGCTTTTATTCTGAAAGCAAACATTAACTTTTATAATCACAGAAGGCATCACAAAGGTCTTTCACTGAATATTTCTATCGGATACAGATACACCTCGAAAGGCGGCATAATTATAGAGCCTTTACATATCGGAACAGGATATATGCATTCTTTTCTAAATGGAAAAACATATCAATCTAATAAGGACGAAGAATTTAATCAGGTGAGATTTGCAGGGAACTCCTCATTTATAATGCCCTACCTACAGCTAATAGGCTTGGGATATGACCTACGTCAAAAGACAAATCTGCCATTGAGTTTTATGGTCTCGCTTGATCCATATTTTCAATATTCGTTTAATGCAGAGCGAAAATTAAGGCTTGCCACACCCATCACGATGACCTATTTTGTTAAATGATAATTATTCAAGACATGAAAAAATTAATAGTCATTTGTAGTTTATTGAGCTTGATGACTTCTTGCAAAACAGAAGAACTTTGGTTCAAAGGTGATTATTTCTTCCTTAGACATAAAGGCTCAGATATGCCAATTTGGGTGCGTGGGAACCTGGCATCTAAAATTTTCATCTTACATCTACATGGAGGGCCTGGAGGTAGCAGTATAGATGAGGGCGTGGAAAAGGTTTACTTGCCTATAGAAAACGACTACGCAATGGTTTACTGGGATCAGAGAGCTTCTGGCGGGTCACAGGGCAATACTAAGGCTGAAACACTTACAATGGAACAGTTTGTAGGGGACGTAGAGTTGGTAATAGATTTATTGAATAGTAGATACAATAATCCAACAATATTTTTACATGGACATAGTTGGGGAGGGGCTTTAGGCGCTGCATTTTTAGGTAAGGGTGAAAATCAAAATAAAGTGAAAGGGTGGATTGAGCTCAATGGTGCACATAATTGGAAATTAGGTATGGAACTTTCTGTGCAATGGGTTAAGGATTATGCTGATGCAGCAATTAGTGAAAGCAGAGATGTTTCTTTTTGGACCAATGCTTTAAGCTGGTATGACAAGAATCCTGTCATTGACAATTTGGAATTAATGGATAAGCATGCTGAGCATGTTTCTAGAGCTAAGGGATATATATATGACATCAATAACCCCAATCTCCAACGGTTTTCTGGTTGGCAATTGTGGAGTCCGAGCGGTGATTTAAACAAGGATACTTTTACCAAGGAGCATCTGATTGACGAACTGCAAAAAAGTTATTCAGATGGACTTAATCAGGTTACGATTCCCGCACTTATTTTATGGGGCAGGCATGATGGAATATTACCTGTAGAATTAGCACAAGAAGCTTATGATGCTTTGGGAACAGACTCATTAAATAAGCAAATGGTTATATTTGAAAACTCTGCTCATTCACCTAATAGAGAAGAACCTGATTTATTTATTCAAAAGATGAAACAATTTATTTATCAATATAAATAATGATTTCATTGAGAGGGATATCTCTTTTTCTGCAAACCTCTATAATTATAATCTGAAAGCATTTATGATATAGCAATGTTTTCATTAGTATTAATGTTATTAGAAAATATTCTTCATTATCTTACCTATAATTTTCTCTGAAAAGTATCTAAAGATGAGGTTTAGAGTTTTCTATCATATTGCATTTTGGCTAATTTTCGTACTGTTTTTATTGCAATTTAATTTAAGTGAAAGTCTTAATGACAATTTTGATATTTTGCCCATACTTGCTATTGTAGCTGCTGTAATATATTCCAATCTATACTTTTTATTTCCTAAATACTTTTTTAAGAAAAAATATTGGACTTACAGTTTTTGCTTACTTCTCATTATTAGTTTAGGTGCTTTTACATTAGAATTATTTTTTTATTTTACTAGAAGTATATATTATTTACCAATTTTTGAGATTTATGTTAATCTGATATTTTTTGTATTTATCACCAGTTCGCTTAAATTTTTAAGTGAGTATTTTAAGAATCAAAAAAGGCTCACAAAAATTGAAAATGAGCAGCTCAAAACGGAACTTTCCCTGCTCAAGTCTCAAGTAAATCCTCATTTTTTATTCAATACATTAAATAATTTATATGGTTTAATCACGCAGAATCAAAACTTGCAAGCTGCGAAAGTTACTTTAAATCTATCTGATCTAATGCGGTATGTTTTGGAGAGCAGTAAAACCGAAAAAGTAAGTCTTTACAAAGAAGTTCGATTTTTGGAAGATTATTTAGCATTAGAAAGAATCCGTTTGACTCAAAATGCTGATATTCGTTTTGAAGTTTCTGGCTTAGAAAAGGAGGTTTTTGTTGCTCCATTATTGTTTATCCCTTTGGTTGAAAATGCATTTAAGCATGGTTTGAATTCTATTGCGAAGGGTAATTTTGCGCACTTTTCCTTATCAGTGCAAAAGGATGAAGTTTTTTTTGAGTCTCAAAACGCTGTTAATAAAGCTGTTGACCATCAGCATAATAGTAGGATGGGTTTAAAGAATTTACGTAAGAGATTGCAACTTGTTTATCCTGAAAGATATCAATTGGAAATTGAAGAAAATCAAGCAATTTTTAAAGTTACTTTACACATAAAAATATGAAAGCCAAATGCTTAATAGTGGATGACGAACCGATTGCTCAGCAAATCTTGGAGAACTATATTGCGCAAATTGATGCTCTTCAATTGGCGAGTAAGTGCAATAATGCATTTGAAGCTTTGAATATTTTACACCAAGAGAGAATTGATATTTTATTCTTAGATATAAAAATGCCTTCACTTTCAGGAATTGAAATGTTGAAAACCTTGGATAACACACCCAAAGTGATTTTCACTACTGCTTTTTCTGAATTTGGGGTTGAAAGTTATGAATATGGCATTACTGATTATTTGCTTAAACCATTTTCTTTTGAACGATTTTTAAAGGCAGTCAATAAAATTTTAATCTCAAAAAATGTAGACTCTTTAGTTGAATCGACCAGAGGAAAGTCAGAATCTGAATCTACTTTTATTTTCTTTAAAGCGGATAAAAAAATCCACAAATTTTATTTTGGTCAGATTCTTTTTATTGAAGGAAGTGGGAATTATGTGAAAATAAATACTGAAAATAGTAAACCACTTTTGGTATTAGATAAATTGTCAGATCTGATCGGCAAATTGCCAGGTAAGCAATTTATTAGAGTTCATAAATCTTTTATTGTTAACGTAGCTCATATTCAGAAAATAGAAGGCAGCATTCTAACGGTAAAAGACAAAGTGATTCCTGTTTCGGCTACCTTTAAACAAGATTTAGAAAGGCTAATTAAAGGGAATGAATGAGAGATTCTGCTGTAAACTCTATTCGCGAATTGCAATTGATCGTTAATTAAACCTAGCCTTTTAATTGAAAGACTTCCCCTATATTGAGAGATGGGCTAAAACGGGAAATAAATTATTAAATTTCAAAAGTATTGATTTCTTGAAGTATTCTTTAAAATGACGCTTTGAACATGTTTTGTATGGATTTCAATTCTTGTTAATAGTTAATATTTTATAGGATTTGATTCCTTTTACATCTAATTTATGATTCACCAAAAAACAAATAAGTCAAACGACTTTAAAAATTAATTTCAATGTGGACAAAATTTAATACTATCATTTATTTTTATGATAAAATACTGCCATTATGATCGTTCAAATATTATTGATTGTTGTTGGTTTTGCTTGCCTAGTTTTTGGGGCAAATTGGTTGGTTGACGGAGCCTCTTCCTTAGCCAAAAAATACAATGTTTCGGATTTAGCCATAGGATTAACCATAGTTGCTTTTGGCACTTCTGCCCCAGAGTTGGTAGTCAATATTGTGGGTTCAGTCAATGGTTATTCTGATATTGTAGTTGGAAACATAATTGGGAGCAATAATTTCAATTTATTCATCATATTGGGTATATCCGCATTGATAGTACCTATTACTGTTCAATCATCTACCGCATGGAAAGAAATCCCCATTTCCTTATTTGTAGCCGTTTTGATGTTGTTTTTGATCAATGACTTTAGCTTTTCTGAGCCTAGTAGCTTAAGCAGATTAGATGGAATCATGATGCTGATTTTGTTCCTTCTGTTTCTGTACTATGTATTTAATCAAATGAAGAATGATCCAAATATTCAGTCAGATTTTATTCCAAAATCAACTCCTAAAATTTGGGGATTAATTATAATTGGATTATCGGGCTTGATAATTGGCGGTCAGCTTGTGGTAACCAATGCAGTAAATGTTGCCAATAGTTTGGGGGTCAGCGAAAAAATAATTGGCTTAACTATTGTTGCGGCAGGCACATCTTTACCAGAATTAGTCACTTCAGTAGTTGCAGCTACCAAGAAGAATAGTGATATAGCCATTGGAAACGTTATTGGCTCAAATGTTTTTAACATATTGTTGATTTTATCAATAAGCAGTATCATTAATCCAATAGAGTTTAATCCTAAATTTAATACGGATTTGTATATTTTAATTGGTGGAACAGTATTTTTGTTAATAGCAATGCTAACTGGAAAAAGAAAAAAATTGGACCGATGGGAAGCGGCCATTTTATTGGCATTTTATGTTTCTTACACGGTTTTTTTAGTGATGAGGGAAGTCTAGAAAAGTAGTGTCTGATTTGATTTAATTTGAGAGCTAGGGATATATTTTTTATCTTAGTACAAGATATTCAAAATTTGAATTCTCATGACTATACCTGAGCATAAAATAAAAGAAATTGCAGAATGGTTGGATACTGGAATGATGGTTTTCTACCATAAAGAGACTGGTGAAATTAAATATCATCCTGATCCAGATGACCCTTACTTTGACCCTGAGCCGTGGAAAGAAGAAATTGATAATATTGAAAGGGAGCGGGAAAAATATCTAAAATTCGAATCTATGGAATCTCGTCAATCTTTTAAAGTAATGGAACATTTCGCTGATTCATTATCAGACCTTAAATTTAAGGGAATGGTTTATGACCGGCTTTCAAGAAAAAAGCCTTTTCAAAATTTCAAAATGCTGGTTGAGAGTTCAGATTATAGACAGGATTGGTTTGATTTCAGGGATTTTGCTAACATTGAATGGGTGAAAGAACAAATTGAAGGTTATGAATAATCAATTTCACAAAAGAATAATTTTTTAGCAAAACTAGTTTTTATATTTTTGCGACTCAATTAGTCTAATTAATGCACATCACTTTCTTTTATTCAAAGCCATTATTTTTATCTATTGTACTTTTCCTATGCCTCAATTTCAGTTTTGAGGTTTCTGGCCAAGATTTTAATTACAAGGAATTTAAGTTTACGTACGATGATGAAATTGATCACCTAACTCAGGACGAACTTGAGTCTCAATTGCCTCAAATAAGTCAAGCTCAACAAGACATAACTGATTCCATTCTACAAGAAATTAGTTATTGGAATAATGCCTATCCTTCCTACAGATGGCATCAGATTTTAATGCAGATCAGCAATGATTTTAAAGGGCATAAAAATGGTGGCCGAATAGCTATTATGCATTTGGCTATTTATGATGCATTGGTTGAAGTCTGGAAGCAAAAGCAGAAAGTTGGGCAAAAAGCACCCTATGAAATTGATAACCAATTAATTTCTTACGGTAAAAAATCAGATTATTCCTCATTTATATGTGAATGGAGTGCTGCAGCTGGAGCAGCTCATCAAATAATCGCTTATTATTTCCCTGAAAGTAAACTTAAGCTGGATGGTCTATTAGATCAATTTAAAATAAGTCGATTAAGAACTGCTCAGCAATTCCCCTCCGATATTGAATACGGAATTAAAATTGGCAATGCTATAGCCGAAAAATATATAGAATACGCAAAAACAGATGGCACTGAAGAAACGTGGAAGGGGGAGGTGCCGGTTGGTAAGAATTTATGGCAAGCAGTCCCCAGCAAATGGGATCCTATGAAAGCAAAATGGAAACCTTTGACACTCAAAAGTCAGGAGCAGTTCAGACCAGGGCCGCCACCAAATGATTGGGAGGAGGATATGGAGGAATTGCGGGAGTTTAATGAAAGCCATGAAAGTAGTGATATTGCATGGAAATGGAAAAGCGAGCCGCTTTATGATAGATTGATTGAACGAAAAATTTTAGAATATAATTTAGATTCCTTTGAATCTGCCTATGCCAATGCACTATTTCATACTGCTCGTTTTGACGCTACCATTGCTGCTTGGGATGGGAAATATCATTATTGGACTATCAGACCTTTTCAATACGACCCAGAATTTAAACCTATTTTAATTGATACGCCTAATTTCCCAGGTTATCCTGCCGGGCATACTACAGTGGCAGGGGCTTTATCTGAAGTTTTATCACACCTTTTTCCAAGTGATCGAGCTGAATTCAGAAGTTTGGCGCTAGAATGTTCAGAATCTCGTTTTGAAGGTGGAGTTCATTTCCGCACGGATAATGAAGTGGGATTAGAAGTGGGAGAAAAAGTTGGGAAATATGTGTTAGATAATTTTTGAGCATTTGATTTATCAATAGTTGAAAAAAAAAGCCTTCTAAGTTTTTTTCGAAGGCTTTCAATTTTAAATCTATATTTTCTACTAGATTATTTTTCTTCCTCCATAAAAGGATACTTATAATCATTAGGCGTTACGAATGTTTCTTTTATCATTCTAGCAGAACACCAACGTAACAAATTCAATTTAGAACCTGCTTTGTCGTTAGTTCCTGATTTTCTAGCACCTCCAAATGGATTTTGATTTACAACAGCACCCGTTGGTTTATCATTTACATAGAAATTACCCGCAGCTTGACTTAAGCGTTTGGTCGCTCTCTCAATGATATAACGATCATTACTGAAAATTGCTCCAGTTAAAGCATAAGGGGAAGTCTCATCCACTAATGTTAAAGTATCTTCGAAATTCTCAGCATCGTAAACATAAATGGTAACTACTGGGCCAAAAATCTCTTCTTGCATAGTCACGTATTGCGGGTCTTTTGTCAGGATTACAGTTGGCTGAATGAAATATCCTTTGGAATCATCACATTCCCCACCAGCAATTACTTCTGCAACATTACTATCTTTGGCTGCATCAATATATCCTTTGATTTTATCAAATGCTTTTTTGTCAATTACGGCATTGAAGAAATTTTCAAAATCTTCAGGACCGCCCATTTTAATATCTTTAATATCGGCAATCAAATATTTTTTCACATCATCCCAAATATTAGTAGGAATATAAACTCTAGAAGCTGCAGAACATTTTTGTCCTTGAAATTCAAAAGCACCTCTTGTAATGGCAGTAGCTACTTGTTTAGCGTCTGCTGTTTTATGTGCTAAGATGAAATCTTTCCCGCCAGTTTCTCCAACTATTCTCGGATATGACTTATAAGTACTAATATTTTCGCCTATCGTTTTCCAAATTGCGTTGAATACTCCAGTACTTCCTGTAAAGTGAATTCCTGCAAAGTCAGGATGTTTGAAAATCTTTTCCCCTGTGGTTGGGCCATCAACATAAATCAAGTTGATTACGCCATCTGGTACTCCAGCTTCTCTGAAAATTTCCATTACCACATTAGCAGAATAGATTTGAGTGTAGGCAGGTTTCCAAACTACAGTATTTCCCATTAGGGCAGCACTTGAAGGTAAATTTCCAGCAATGGCTGTAAAGTTGAATGGTGTTAATGCAAACACAAATCCTTCTAAAGGCCTGTATTCCATTTTATTCCAAACTCCATCAGGTGAGAAAGGCTGTTCTTCATAGATTTCAGTCATGTATTGCACATTAAACCTTAAGAAATCTGCTAACTCACATGCAGCATCAATTTCAGCTTGATAAGCACTTTTTGATTGAGCCAACATGGTAGCTGCGTTAATCTTATCTCTATATGGACCTGAAATCAATTCAGCAGCTTTTAAAAAAATGGAAGCCCTTTGTTGCCATGGCAAATCAGCCCACTCTTCCTTAGCTGCCAAGGCAGCCTTGATAGCTTGTTCAACATGACTACCATCACCTTCGTGAAACTGTCCTAATTTATGTTGGTGATCGTGAGGAGGATTTAATGGAAGAGTTTTTCCAGTTCTTACCTCTTCAGCACCAATGTACATCGGAACATCTACTTCCTGAGCTCTTAATTCTTTAAGTTTAGCTTGTAAAGAGGCTCTTTCAGGAGTTCCAGGAGCATAACTATTTACCGGCTCGTTTTTCGGGATAGGTACCTTATAAATTGCTGTTGGCATAATCTGTAATAATTTTACGCTTTGAAAAATAAAAATCTAAAATTAGGTAAATATTTCAGTATGCCTTACCAAAAGCCATGAAATTTTACCTGTCACACATGCTTACGATTTTTAAATATTTTGTTTGGAAAGTGGGTAGTTTTCTATCTGGATTTTTTTAATGATTTGAGAATTTTTCAATTCAAGAAGTCGCAATTTATTAAAATGAAAAACGGCAGAGATTATTAAAAATCCCTGCCGTTTGCATCTAATTATTGCCTTAGATTAAATTCCATCTCCAAAAATGTCTTTTAACTTACCCTTTGCTTTGTCTTTAAGGCGTTCTTTTTCTTCCTCAGCTTTTTTTCTAGCTTCTTCCTCCGCTTGTTTTTTCAATCTATCCGCTTCAGCTTTTGCACTGTCTTTTGCAGCTTGAGTTTGAGCTTCAACTTCTGCTTTTATCTTGTCTTTTTCTTCATCAATTCGATCGCCAACTTGTTCTTTCACTGAGGAAGTAACGGTTCCACCACCCTCTGTAGTAGTTTTTCCCAATTTAACTTTAGGGTCATCATAAGTTCCAGTTATATTAAAATTAAGATTTACTGAATTTCCTACTGCTTCAACATTACTTCCCAATAGATTAGATATTGCAGAATTGGCTGCTTGCCCTATACTTCCAGTGGGCACATTCATTTTCAAATTATAGGCAATGTCTCCTTCCAAACCTGTGCTACCGTCAACAGTGGCTTTATATTTGCCCATCTTAACATCAAAAGGTTTTACGCTCAACCTTCCATCTTTAATCTCAGCTTGTACTTGCACGTCATCAAGAACCACTTCATCAGTATTGTCTAATTTTGACAGTGAGGTTACGCCACTTATTACTTTTGAATCTTTTACTGAAGCATTAATAATTTTGATCAAACCATTTCCATAAATGCTGGCGAAATCAGGCATCATTTCTTGGGTTAATAATCCTTTAAGTTTAAAGTCAGTACTGAATTTTCCTTCCATTTTTTCAGCAATCGGAACGAATTTCTGAACTGTAGTTACATTCTTAAATGTTGCAGGAATGCTTAATTGTGAAATATCCAAACTAAAATCAAATTTAGGCTCGTATTCATCTTGGCTATTATATAATCCGGTCATTTTAATAGTACCTTCCAACATGTTTACTTTCAGAGGATCGAGTGTTAAGATTCCATCTTTTACTTTTATTTGACCTATGGCATTTTTCATTTCGAAATTATCGTATTTGATAGTCTGCGCAGTTGCATCAAATGTAAAATCTATGTTTTTAGGGATTATCACTACTTCCATGGCAGTAGTGTCTTCAGCTGATTCTGTTTCTTCTTCTGAAACGCCCATCATTTCATTGATGTCCAGTAAGGTAGACGTCAACCTCATATTTCCTTTGATTATCGCTTTTTCATCTATGGCATAAGCAATATAATTATTCAGGCTTCCATTCAAGCTGAAATCACTTTTGCCATAATTCCCTTTTAAGGTAGTTAAGTTGATGGATTCAGGATTAAAATTCATGTCAGCATTGGAAATGATAAAATCAGGAGCGTCTTTTTCTGCATAAGAAAAGTTTTGCATTGTGAGATTTCCATTAGTTTGCAGTTTGGTATAATCTTCTTTTTCTACATCTGCATATGAGCCTTTCGAATTGATGTTGGCTGAAATCATGCCACCCATTTTGAACTCGTCTGAAGGCTCTATTTTGGAAATAATATCAAGATTTAATGATCCTTGCATACTCAAATCCCAAATTGGAGAATCGAAATTGTTTACTACAGCTCGCGCTGTGAATCGATCTTTGTCAACTGTCAGACCAAAATCTTTCACCTCTAAAAATCCATCTTTCAGATCACCTGACTCAGATTTGGCATGCATTTCCATCGCTATACCTTCAATTGGAAGTGGTACATCAGGAGATTTTACAAAAGCATCTCTTACCACCAAATCAACAGCAAAAGCAGGCATACGTGTTTCGCTGTAAACTCCTTTTACATATCCTGAGAAATCAAATTCACCTCTGGTTTCTAAATTATCAAAACCATCTGCATACATTCCAGGCACTAAAGAAAGGATGCTTTTGAATTGAGTATCGGTGGTAGCAAAGTTGATGTCCATTTCATAATCATCGGTAGGCATGGCAAAAAATCCATCAAAATTCAAATGAAACTCATTCAAGCTTGCTTTTGCATCTTTGAATGTAAATTTCATACTATCCATGTCCATGCCTAAAAGTAAATCAGCTTTAAGGCTCTTGTGGGCAACATAAACATCGCCATCATAAGCAAATGAAAAATCGTCTGCAGTGGTTTTTGTCTGCATATCAAAAACTGAGAGTGTGAAATCACCATTTCCTGTATGGTCTACCCCAATAAGTGAAAGTGCCACATCACTCATTTGGTCATAGTAGATGATTCTTCCATTTATGATTTCCCAATGATCTATTCCAAATTTTAATTCTTCATCTGAACTAGTTTCCTCTTCCTCTTCTTCAGAAGGGTAGGTGATGTCATAATTTGCAGATCCGTCTTCCAAAACTAGAATATTGATTAAAGGATGGTCAAGGATGATGCCTTTTATATTTAAGGGGTCTCCTTTAATGATCGCCACGATGTCCATTTCTACAGAAAATTCTTTGGCTGCAAAAAGTGTGTCTCCCTCAAATATATCATTTCCTGTGATGGAAAAATCACGAACTCCTAAAGTTAGATTAGGGAAATCAGATAAAAGAGAAATATCGATTTTAGAAGGATCGAAATTCACTTTTGCGTTAATGGATTTATCAATTTCGGTTTGAACGGCAGAGATAATTCTATCTTTAAAAAGAATAGGAACTAAAACGATGGTTAAAACAAACAGCGCAATTATAGTTCCGAAGGCGATTAATAGCTTTTTCATAATTTAATCTTGATTTTATACTACAGTAAATTTATGAATTATTAACGATAGGAAAAGAATAAGGTGTAGTATTCAATTATTATTTTAGGATTAATTCCTTTAATCTTTCTTTAATGCAATTAATGCTTATCTTTTATTAACAATTGTCAAATCAAGGTGTTGATATTCAAATTTTAATTATGGTAAAGACCTTAAGATTAATATTGGGAGATCAACTAAATGAAAGACATTCTTGGTTTTCAGAAGGGAATAAAAATGTAGTTTATGTGATGATGGAAATGCGTCAAGAAACCGATTATGTAAACCATCATATTCAAAAAGTAACCGCTTTTTTTGCTGCAATGCGGGCATTTTCAAAAGAAATGCAAAAGAATGGGCATGAGTTTATTTACTTGAAAATCAATGAAGAAGGTAATGAACAGTCTTTAACTAAAAATCTTAAAAAACTTATTGAAAGGAAGGAAATTGAGCATTTCGAATATCAGCTGCCAGATGAATATAGATTGGATGAACAATTAAAAGAGTTATGCGCTGAACTTTCTATTTCCAGCAATGCAGTGGATACGGAACATTTTCTCACCCAAAGAAATGATATAGCAGAGTTTTTTAAAGGCAAAAAACAGTTCCTGATGGAAAATTTTTACCGTAAAATGAGAAAAGATCATGATATTCTCATGGATGGCAAAGAGCCGGTAGGAGGGAAGTGGAATTTCGATCACGAAAATAGGAATAAGTATAAAGGTGAAGTGGCGGTTCCACCTGCATACAGTTATAAAACAGATGTTTCGGAAGTATTGGAAGATATTGAAAAAGCTGGAATCAAGACTATTGGAAGCATTGATAAAGACAACTTCCATTGGCCAATCGATAGAAAACAAGCTTTACAATTTGCACGCTATTTTTGCCGTGAATTATTGCCTCATTTTGGCACTTATCAAGATGCCATGCATACTGAGGAAAAATTTCTGTTCCATTCCAGAATTTCCTTTGCTCTGAATTCGAAATTGGTAAGCCCCAAAGAACTGGTAGAAAAAGTAATTGAAACCTGGGAGGAGGATAAGGATAAAATTAACATCGCACAAGTGGAAGGGTTTATTAGGCAAGTGATTGGCTGGCGTGAATATATGCGTGGAATTTATTGGGCCAAAATGCCTGAGTATTCTGAAATGAATTTCTTTGAGCATAAAAGGAAACTACCTGCTTTTTATTGGACTGGTAAAACCAAGATGAAGTGTATGGGGAAATCCATTGAACAATCTTTAACTGATGCTTATGCTCATCACATTCAACGATTAATGGTTACAGGCAATTTTGCACTATTAAATATGACCAATCCTGACGAGGTCGATAAATGGTACTTAGGAATTTACATAGATGCTATTGAATGGGTGGAAATCACGAATACTCGTGGCATGAGCCAATTTGCTGATGGAGGAATTGTAGGTTCAAAGCCTTATTTAGCTAGTGCTAATTATATGCATAAAATGAGTAATTACTGCTCGAATTGCCATTATGACCATAAAAAGAAAGTTGGAGAGAAGGCTTGCCCATTTAATAGTTTGTATTGGAATTTCTATAACACACATCGCAATAAGCTTGAGAACAATCAACGAATTTCCATGATGTACAGAACATGGGACAAAAAATCAGATGATGAAAAAGAAGAGTTGCTAACACAAGCAGATTTTTACCTAAATCATATTGATGATTTGTAAGTATGATTGATTTTTCACTATAAAAAACTAACAGCCAGCATCTTAAAATTATTGAATTTCAAATTTAATATTACCTTTTTATTATATTTATTAATTAATTGTTAACTTTATGTAATCATAAATCGTTATATGTTAACAATTAGTTAATATTGGAAGCGCTCTTAACACCATATCGAAACCCTTTCAAAGTCATGCTTTGCGGATTGCTCATTATCTTTTTGAGTGTTGACAATAATCTAAATGCTCAGAATTTTAATCCGAAAAATGAAGAGTTATTAAGTGATATTGCTTTTATATCTTCCGTAGAAAGTTTTGAAAATCATAAGGAATGGAACAGGCTGGTAAGAAAGCTAGAAAGAAAGTCTGATTCAGATGCGGAGTATTTTTTGGAATATCTTTTCTACAAAACACATCAAAAGCTTTTAAAGGAGTATAACAAAGGAATCACTTTCACTAAGCTATTAGAAAATGGAAGTTATGATTGCGTTTCTGCTAGCATTACTTATTCTGTTTTGCTGAAATATTTTGATATTGAGCATAGCATCATAGAAACAGATTACCATGTTTTTATTATTGCAAATGTGAACAATCAGGAATTTATATTGGAGACCACTGACCCTAGATACGGCTTCATTTCTGATGCTGAAGAAGTAAAAGATTTTAAAGCAGATTTTCATCCTAGTGTTAAGTCTGCACAATTAAATCAAAATGAGTCGATAGGTTCTTCAGTTTATGGCCAACCAAATTCTAAAACCATTTATAAAGAAATAAGCCTTAGGCAATTAAGCGCATTACAATTTTTTAATCAGGGTTTAATTGCAATGCATAACAAAGATTATAAATTGGCTTCCAGAAGACTCCAACAAGCACTTAACCTTTACGATTCCGAAAGAATTAATATGCTATTTAGAATAGTTGCACCTTAAGAAATCAGTTTATGTTTTTATTTTACTAATTAGTAATTATTCACCCCTGATTTTTTGTAGTAGTAAGCTCAATTTTCTTTTTCTATTCCTCTTTAAATTCTTTCTCTTCAAATTATTAAAAAGGTAACCTTCGCATAAAGGATTTAACTTATAAATCGCATAAATTAGCATTTCAATAAATTAGATAAACGTTTATAATAATGCTTAAGACAATAGTTCTCTCTACACTAGTTTTTTTATCATTCACCTCACTTTTAGCGCAAGACCAGACATTTGATTTAGAGTCCAAAGAGACTTTAACCTTAGCTTTTGGATCATGTAATCGTCAGAATCTTGAACAACCCTTGTGGCAACCTATTATGGAGCACAACCCAGATTTATTCATGTTTTTGGGGGATAATATTTATGGGGATACTGATGATATGCAGATTTTGCAAGAAAAATATGAGCTTCAAAAAAATCAAGAGGACTACAAAAAGTTAAGAAATGCAATGCCCGTAATAGGCGTGTGGGATGATCACGATTATGGAAGAAATGATGCTGGAAAAGAATACCCATTCAGAAAGGAAAGTCAACAGTTGTTTTTAGATTTTTTCGATGTTTCTGAAGAAGATCCAAGAAGAAACAGGGAAGGGGTATATTCTTCATATGATTTGAAATGGAAATCGAATACTATCAAAATAATAATGTTGGATGCGAGATATCATAGAGATGATTTACAGCGTGTTAATAGAGTCTATCAAAGAAATGAAAAAGGTAGCATCTTGGGAGAGGAGCAGTGGACTTGGTTGGAAAATGAGCTTTCTGATGAAGACGTTTCGCTATACATTATAGCTAGTGGGATACAATTTATTCCTGAAGATCATGATTATGAAAAGTGGGCTAATTTCCCCCAAGAAAGACAACGACTATTTGATTTGATTCAAGAAAAACAACCAAATGGAGCTTTGCTTTTAAGCGGAGATAGACATATTGCTGAAATTTCAAATTTTCAAGTTGAAGGGTTAAACTATCCTTTAATTGATGTTACTTCCAGCGGATTGACCCATGTTTGGGAAAATGCACCTCAAGAGCCTAATCAGCATAGAATTGGAAAGTTAGTAAACGAGTTGAATTATGGATTAGTAAAGATCGAAGAAACTCAAAACGGGCTAAGAGTGACTTCTGAAATTAGAGGGAAAGATCAGGAATTGTATCAGGTCTTTGGTATGGTTTACTGATTTTGTAACCGCCTTATTTGAAACCACAAGGTTCACTGAGTTGTACAATGAGTTGCACACAGAAATATTTTTTTTATTTTGAGTAAATATGTTATACTTATTTGATGACACTAAGCTTTTTATGTAATAATAATATTGCTGTTAATCAGTGTACTTGGTGAAATTTTCAGTATAACTCTGTAGTTAAACCAAATAGCCTTTGGCTGTTTTAGATATTTATACTAAAGCTGAAGGTTACATTATGATATAATTTATCAATTGGCACCACTGGGCTGGGATCATACATATTTTGATAAAGTAAGGTCAAGCCTAAATATTGAGTAAGTTTGTAAGTTATCCTTGAACTGCTTCCTGCTCTTGGCGCATCAAATAAATTTTGAATATCATCTTGATAATAAATGCTTAAATCCAATAAAAATTTATCAGCTATTCTTTGTTTGTAGCTAATATAGCTTCCTAAACGCACTAATTCCCTTGCAATAGGATCTGCAGGATTAGGAATAGTTTCTGAATCTGGAACACCTCTATAGTCCCATGTTTCAAATTCATAAAAAGGGCCAATTCCTGCAAATAATCCAACCTTCTTTTTATACACAATAAGCCATCTTAGGTTTGCCCCTATTGCATATTTTCGGTCTAATCCCCGAACTTCATTCCAGTGTGCTTGAAAATAGGGTTCCAAGGCAAAAGGCAGTGAATCTTGAATTCTTCTATACTCTAAATATAAATAACCCCCACTTTGAAAAGTTTCATCACCAAATCTGGAAAGTTCCACTTTATTGGCAATTGTTATAGCATTATGATTTAAAAGGACAGTAAAATCTGCTGTGTTTTCGAATTTTATTAAATCCTCTTTTAGGTTTTGATACTTGAAACTCGGTACAATATTTCCCTTTACATGCTTAGTCGTATCCAAGATTACAGCAAAATTCTCATAATGGAGTATTTGAGAAAAAGATGAAAAAGAATACAAAAAGATTGTTAAAGAGAGTATGAGTTTCTGCATAATTGAAATAGAAAATTATATAGTAATATAGGAAAAACTCAGAATATTGTAAAATATCAATCTTAATTCAGGCTTTCTACTAATTCTTCTACTTCCTTCTTAAAATAGCAGATAATTGAAGCGAAACATTTAGCAAAGTCATTTTAGCACTAGCATTTCTTTCTAGATAGTAAATGGCTTTGTTGAGGATTTCATTCATTTGCGCAATCTTTTCTAGGCTTAAAGTTTTGCTGAATTTCATTACAAATTGCTCGTGTTCATCAGGAATCCTCATCAATTCAGTGCTTTGCATCAATGCCACTAGAGATTCCCTCAAAATATTTTCAGCATGAACCAGCCATTGCTGCTGGTTCATTTTTCCCCATTTGTGAAATTCATCTGAGCGCTTAACGATTTTAGTATAATCATTTGCCCAGCATTCTCGCATCCATTGTTCAAATTCTTGTTGTGCATCATCTGAAACATCATCGATCAATTCTACTGCTTTGTGCAAATCTCCTTGAGCAATATGGGCTAATTGCTTTGCTTGATTTTCAGCCACCCCATATTTTGAAACTAAAATTTCTTTTACTTCCTCATCAGCGTAATTTGGAATATGGACAGCTTGTGTTCTCGAAATGATGGTGCCGATTAATTTCTCTCTATCATTAGAAACTAGCAGGAATACCGTTTTATCCGAAGGTTCTTCTATAATTTTCAAAAGTGCGTTGGCAGCTGAAGGATGCAAATATTCAGGTAACCAAATCAGCATAATCTTATATTTCCCTTCAAATGCTTTTAGTGAAAGATTTCGGATGATGTTTTTACTTTCATCTTTAGCAATATTGAGCTGTTTGTTTCCAGTCCCTATATGATCAATCCAATTTGAAGCGGAGGCAAAAGGATCTTTTATGAGAAATGGCCTCCAATATTTCATAAAGTTGTTGCTCAACTTCGAATCATCACCTTTAATGCTGTCATTGGCAGCAGTAGGGAAGGAGAATTGAAAATCTGGATGGATGAATTTTGCATTTTTGTGGCAGGATTTACACTCACCACATGCATCATTTTCTCCCTGATTTTCGCAATTCAAATAAGTTGCATATGCTAGCGCCATTGGCAAATTAGCTGCTCCCGATTTTCCCCAGAATAGTTGGGCATGCGCAATTTTACCAGATTTCACACCCTTTATCAGTTGTTCTTTTAAATCAGTAAGTCCTGGTATGTTGGCAAAAAGCATATTACTTATTTTTAGCTGTCTTCTAATTTCTTTAACCCTGCTTCTTTCTTTTCTTTCCTTTTATGAACGATAACAGAGATGTAAATACTTATTTCATATAAAAGCATTAATGGAAAAGCAATTAGAAGCTGACTTATGGGGTCTGGTGGAGTAATTAAAGCTCCAATAACTAATATTACAACAATAGAGATTTTTCTATACTTTCTCAACATCTGCGGGTTGATTATTCCCGCTTTACTCATAAAAAGGATTACCATAGGTAATTGAAACATCAATCCACATGCTAATACTAACATGGTTAAAGTCGAAACATAAGAGGTGATGTCAAACTCATTTAAAACAGAAGCATCTACCTGATAATTTGCTAGGAAATTGATGGAGATTGGAGCAACAATATAGTAGCCGAATAAAACTCCCGACATAAAGAGCAAGCTCACAAAAAAGGTAGCTCCTCTACTGGTTTTCTTTTCTTTTTCATATAGTGCAGGACTTACAAATCGCCACATTTCCCAGAAAAAATAAGGGAAAGCCACTATAATTCCCAACACAATTGAGGAAGTAATGTGCATGCTAAATTGCCCTGTCATTTTTCTACTTTGAATAATGAAAGGCAATTCATCTATACAAAATGCAGTTGAATTCGCCACAGTTTGCCCTAATTGGCAAGCCATTTGGTAAAACCAGAAATCAGGTCTGGAAGGCCCCAATATCAAAGTGCCAAATACAAATTCTTTAGAAGCAAAGGCTACAATAGATAAAATGACAACAGCGGACAAAGCCCTCACGATATGCCATCGAAAGGCTTCCAGATGATCTAAAAAGCTCATCTCCGCTTGTGGTTGATCTGCTGGCATATATTGTTATATGAAATCTAAATTATAAGTAGATAAAATTTTGATGAGTACTTGTGATTATCAAGCCACTTCAGATTTATTTGAATAATGGAAACCCTACCATCCATTCGTTAATCTCATTTTTCACGGTAGCAATTTTCTGCTTATCCTCATGTTGAGTAATCACGGTATCAATGAAATCTACTATTCTTTCCATATCAGTTTCTACCAATCCTCTGGAGGTAACGGCTGCTGTTCCAACTCGCATGCCAGAAGTGACAAATGGTGATTTGTCATCAAATGGCACCATGTTTTTATTAATGGTGATATCTGCTTCGCCCAAAACAGCTTCAGCAATTTTACCCGTAATCCCTTTAGATCGTAAATCAATTAACATTAAGTGATTGTCCGTTCCACCAGAAATGATTTTATAATCTCTTTCCATGAATGCCTTTGCCATCACTTCAGCATTTTTCTTCACTTGCAAAATGTAATTGAAATATTCATCCGTTAAGCACTGACCGAAAGCCACTGCTTTAGCCGCAATTACATGCTCTAATGGACCACCTTGCGTTCCAGGGAATACTCCAGAATCCAACAATTGCGTCATTTTGCGTAATTCTCCTTTTGGATTTTTATAACCAAATGGATTGTCAAAATCATCACGCATCATAATCAAGCCACCTCTTGGTCCTCGTAAAGTTTTGTGTGTAGTGGTTGTAACAATATGGCAATAATCTAATGGATCGTCTAATAAACCTCTTGCAATTAAACCACTAGGATGAGAAATATCAGCTAATAAAATAGCTCCTACTTCATCCGCAACTTCTCTTAATTTTTTATAATTCCATTCGCGACTATAGGCTGAAGCACCGCAAATAATCATTTTCGGTTTTTCTTTTTTGGCTGTAGTCTCAACTTTATCCCAATCGATTAAGCCAGTTTCTTCTTCCACTCCATAAAAAGAAGGTTGATACAATTTTCCTGAAAAATTAACCGGAGAGCCGTGTGTTAAGTGTCCTCCATGTGATAGGTCAAAGCCTAATATTTTATCTCCAGGGTTTAAACAAGCCAACATAACAGCAGCATTTGCTTGAGCACCTGAGTGCGGCTGAACATTAGCCCAAGTAGCACCAAATAGTTCTTTTACTCTGTCGATTGCCAAGTTTTCAACTTCGTCTACGACTTCACATCCACCGTAATATCTTTTTCCTGGTAAGCCTTCCGCGTATTTATTGGTTAACACACTTCCCATAGCTTCCATTACTTCAGGCGAAGTGAAGTTTTCAGATGCGATTAATTCAATACCAATTTCCTGTCTTTTTTGCTCCTTTTTAATGAGGTCGAATATTATATTATCTCTTTGCATTTTGTAAATGAATTTGAACCTAAAATTAGCGCAGAATTACGGGATAAACAATTGAATAGCTTGAAGCTTTTTCAATTGGACTTATTAAGTTATAAATGGATTTTAAAAACAGCCATTAAACTAAAAAAGCATGTCTTCAATTAAGTCGACATGCTTCAGTTAAAAAAATAAACCGTAATATTTTAATCCTCAATAGTTACATGTCCCCAGTTGTGTCCTTTTCTTATTCTGTTCAATTGTGTATGAGTGATTCCAAACTGTCTTGCGATTTGACTGTATCTTGTCTTCTCGTTCTTCAACATTTTTTTGATCACCTTTACATCTGATTCGGTCAGTTTATAACCGGTTACCCTTTTCTTTAAAACTTTAGGGTTTTTATTATTGTGATCAGCTAATTCTCGTTCGGAAACCCACTTTAAATTGCTTACATGATTATTGGATTTATCATAGTCTAAATGAGTAACATACACTTGGTTGTCATTATCCTTTGGGATAAATGATTCAGCAACCAAACGGTGTACATAATAACTTTGAGTTATTCTCTTATCAAATCGAACCATTATGGCTTGATAGCCATTCACATTTGATCCTTTGATGATTTTTCCGGTTTCACGTGTAGAGTAACTCTTTATTCTACCGTAATTAGAGACTTCATATTTTGCATGTGGTAGATCCACATTAAATTCGATCTCTTTCCACTTTTCCAGTTTTGGATCCATGTTCTTTCTTAGTTATAGTTTATGCTTAGTTTTTTATCAAAATTAAAGGTAGGTAATTAAATTAATAAAAAAAATACCATAATTCTTAGATTAGTCATAATTATACTTGTTTCGCCAAAGATTTTGTAGCGTTTGTCGAAAATCTTTCTCTCTAATATTGTCCTGAGGCTCATAAAGGGTGTTTTTACTAATTTCCTCTGGCATAAACTCTTGATAAGCAAAATTTCTCGGAAAATCGTGAGAATACTTATATCCGTTACCGTAATTCATATCTTTCATCAATTTGGTTGGGGCATTTCGCAAATGTAATGGAACAGATAAATCACCAGTATCGCGCACTAACTGCCTTGCTTTTTTTATGGCCAAATAGGAAGCATTACTTTTTGGAGAACAGGCCAAATAGGTAACACACTGCGCCAAGACAATTTCCGCTTCAGGGTAACCAATCATGCTAACCGCTTGAAAAGTATTGGTGGCGATCAGTAAGGCATTCGGATTAGCTAGTCCGATATCTTCTGATGCAGAAATTAATAATCTTCTAGCAATGAATTTTACATCTTCCCCGCCTTCTATCATTCTGGCTAGCCAATAAAGCGCAGCATTGGGATCACTTCCTCTAATACTTTTGATAAATGCTGAAATGATGTCATAATGCTGTTCACCAGATTTATCATAAATCGCCATTCGATTTTGAGCGATTTCTTTGACTTGTTCATTGGTGATTTCTATTTTTTCATCTTTTCCATAGGCATCAATAACTAATTCGAATAAATTCAAAAGCTTTCTGGCATCACCGCCTGAAATCTGAATCAAAGCTTCGTATTCCTTGATTTCAATATTAAGCTCTTTTAATTTTTCATCATTTTCCAATGCATTTATTAATAATCCTTTTAAATCCTCTAATTCTAATGCCTTCAATGTATAAACTTGGCATCTGGATAAGAGTGCGGAGTTGACTTCAAAAGAAGGATTTTCAGTAGTTGCCCCAATCAGCGTAATCACTCCTTTTTCAACTGCACCCAAAAGAGCATCTTGCTGTGATTTGTTGAAGCGGTGAATTTCATCTATAAATAAAATGATTTTCCCAGATCTGGAGGCTCTTTGTATGACTTCGCGTACATCTTTTACCCCAGCACTGATAGCACTTAAAGTTTGAAAGGGTGCTTTCACCTGATTGGCAATAATATTGGCAATAGTAGTTTTGCCCACTCCAGGAGGTCCCCAAAAAATCATGGAGGGTACTTTTCCCTGAGCGATAGTTAATCTTAAAACTCCTTTTTCGCCTACTAAATGTTGCTGTCCCACTAACTCTTCCAACTTAGTAGGGCGCATTCTTTCTGCCAGTGGTTTATCTTCTCCGAATATCATAATTTTTAATTTTAAAAGAGCTTGATTTAAGCTATCAAAAACCTGTCAGGTTAACACTGAGCCTTGAGCATCATCTAATTTAAAATGATCCACTTTAAATAAACTAAAACCTGACAGGTTTCATATTTAACAAATAAGATTAAATACGTAATTGGCAATTATATTATCATAAAATTCTAAAGTGAATTTAAATTTTTTGAATTCATCAATAACCTGCAATATCCACAGATTCCATTAGTTTTGCCAAATGAATAAGACCTGGCAAATTCATGGAGCATTAGCACTTGTAGGTTTAATCTATGGCGCAAATTATGTCATAGCCAAAGGTGTGATGCCTAATTATATGAGTCCCAATGCTTTTATATTATTAAGAGCAACGGTGGCTACTATACTCTTTTGGATTTATCATGCACTTACTTCTTCTGAAAAAGTTATTATAAAGAAAGATTATTGGCTATTTGCTAAATGTGCCGTTTTTGGCGTGATGGGTAACCAGTTGATTTTCTTCAACGGACTGAGCTTGACAAGCCCTGTCAATGCCAGCATTATTATGACAATCAATCCTATTATAGTATTAGCAATATCTTTTTGGCTGTTGAATGAAAAAATCACTTGGCGAAAAGTAATTGGAATACTAATTGGAGCTTGTGGAGTAATTTTATTGGTGCTGAATAAAGAAGTCAGTTTAGAAAATGATGCCTTTTTAGGCGATATTTTTATTTTCCTCAACGCTACTTTCTATGCGATTTATCTGGTGATGGTAAAACCTTTAATGCAGAGATATGAACCCATCACTGTGGTAAAATGGGTATTTCTTTTTGGAACTATAATGATTGTTCCTTTTGGGATAGTACCGATTTTTGATGTGGAATTTAAAGCTTTTCCATCAGAAATTTGGTGGAGTATTGTATATGTAATTATTGGAACCACTTTTTTGGCATATCTCTTAAATGCCATGGCCTTAAAGCATGTGAATTCTACTATAGTAGGCTATTATATTTATTTACAACCCGTTTTTGCCACTTTAATCACCATCTTAATCGGACAAGAAGTTTTCAAATGGGAGAAAGCCCTATTTGCATTGATGATATTTTTTGGAGTATATTTAGTAAGCCAACAACGAAAAGCTAGAAATGAAGAAGCGACTAATTGAAATTAAATGGGGATTAATCTTTGTGATAATGATGCTCATTTGGATGTATTTTGAAAAAGCCATGGGCTGGCATGATGAAAAAATAGCAGAGCATGCGACTTACACTAATTTTGTGGCGATTCCAGCTATTCTGGTTTATGTTTTGGCCTTATTGGAAAAGCGAAAGAAGCATTATCATAATGTGATGAGTTGGAAGCAAGGCTTTGTTTCAGGTATGATTATTACGGCTGTAGTAGTGATTTTAACGCCTTTCAGCCAAATGGTAACCCATGATTTAATATCTCCTGAATATTTTGAGAATGCATCAGCATACGCTGTAAATCAAGGATATATGACGCAAGAAGCAGCAGATGCTAATTTTAATTTGAAGAGTTATTTATGGCAAAGTGCTGTTTTTGCACTAATTATTGGAGCTATTACTTCGGCTTTGGTGGCTGTTTTTGTGAGGAGGAGGGGGTGAATTTTGAACTTAAGATGTTATTTGATATGTTTAAATATTAAAATATTAAGTAAAAGAAATGAGCAAAGAAGAAATTTTAAATGAGATATCTCTTATGTCTTTAGATGACAGAAAAGAGATTATTCAATTTGCAATGAAATCTTTAGAAAGAGATAGTAAAGCTGAAATGAAAGATGCAGTTGAGGAGATGTTGGTGGAATACAAAACTAATAGAGAGTTAACAGGATTTACTTCAATTGATTTTGATGAATTTTATGAAGCAAAATGAAATTTGGTTAATAAACCTTGACCCTACTATAGGAGCGGAAATTAAAAAGACAAGACCTGCATTGATTGTAAATGATGATACTTTAGGAAAATTGCCATTAAAGGTTGTAGTTCCATTAACTGATTGGAAATCCAAATATGAAGTAGCCCCTTGGATGGTTAAAGTAACTCCAAATAATATAAACAATTTGTCAAAACCTTCTTCAGCTGATTGCTTTCAGGTTCGTTCTGTTTCTGAAGAAAGATTTGTAAAGAAAATTGGTAAAATTGATTTTGAAATTTCAGAGTCAGTAAAAATAGCACTATCCAAAGTATTCTCAATACACATTTAAATACCCAAATATTTCTTATTCGTAAATTTTTCCCCTTAATTTTACCGCATGGGTGAATTCTTTTATCGATTGGGTATTTCATTGTTGAGCATTGGAGTAAAACTCCATGCGCTGATTAATGCGAAATCCAAAAAGTTTGTAGAAGGTCGCAGAGATTTGTTTCTTCAGTTAGAAGAAAGGTTTAAATCTATTGAACAGCCAGTAGTTTGGTTTCATTGCGCATCTTTAGGCGAATTTGAACAAGGTAGGCCTTTGATTGAGGCATTCAAAAAAGAACATCCTGATTTCTTTATTCTATTGACTTTCTTTTCACCTTCTGGTTATGAAGTCCGCAAAAACTATGAACTGGCAGATCACATCTGCTACATGCCATTGGATACTGCTCAAAATGCAGAGCGATTTGTAAAAATAACCCAACCCAAGCTGGCATTTTTTGTGAAATATGAATTCTGGCATTATCACCTGAAAGCTTTATCCGATGCGGATTGCTGGGTATATTCGGTTTCTGCCATTTTCCGTTCCAATCAGCGATTTTTTAAATTTCACGGTGGTTTTTATCGAAAAATATTGAAGCAGTTCGACCATATTTTTGTGCAAAATAAGACTGTCGCTTCATTGCTAAAAGGAATTCATATTCATAATGTGAGTGTAAGTGGCGATACCCGATTCGATAGAGTAAAATCCATTACTGATAGTGTGAAGCCTCAACAGATGTTTGCGAAATTTTCTAATGTCCAGCCTGTTTTAATAGGAGGAAGTACATGGGAGCCTGACATTAAAGTTTTTGCACCTTTTTTACAACAAAATCCCGAATGGAAAGCCATTATCGCTCCACACGATATTAGTGAAGCCAATTTAAAATTGCATGAGGAGGTTTTGAAAATACCAACGGAAAGATTTAGCCAAATAAAATCTGTGCCTAAAGCAGAAACTAGAGTGATTCTAATTGATAATATTGGTATGCTTTCTTCTCTTTATCAGTATGGAAAAATAGCCTTTATAGGTGGAGCATTCGGTGATGGCTTGCACAATACATTGGAAGCGGCTTGTTTTGGCTTGCCTGTATTTTTCGGAAATAAAAATTACCGTAAATTTCAGGAAGCATTGGATTTACTTGATCATAAAGCTGCATTTAAAGTGGCCAATGCGCAGGAATTTTTATCTATTATGAATTCAGATGACTTTAAAATTGAGGAATCTTCCCAAAAGGCTTTGGATTATGTCAATCAAAATATTGGAGCCACGGAACAAATTATGAAGCATATTGCATCTATCATCCAAAAAATGGAAGTGTCATGATAAAGGGTAGAGTTTTTAAATCGACAGGGAGCTGGTACACCGTTTTGGCAGAAGGAAAATTTTATGAATGCCGATTAAGAGGTAAGCTTCGTTTGGATGATGAAAAAGTAACCAATCCTGTGGCGGTGGGCGACTGGGTAAGTATTGAGCCTGAAAATGATACCGAAGCCAACATAAAGGAAGTACTGCCAAGAGAGAACTACATTATCAGAAAATCTACCCGTAAAAAGAAACATAGCCACAGATTAGCGGCCAATTTGGATCAGGCGGTTTTGGTGGTGACCTTGGCTTTTCCTAGAACGAGTTTGGGCTTTATTGACAGATTTTTAGTGAGTTGTGAATCCTTTAGAATTCCAGCTGTATTGGTTTTTAACAAAGCAGATTTATTGGATAAGGAAGGCTTGGAATATTACGAAGCCTTAAAGTTTGATTATCAGGAATTGGGTTATAAAGTACTGCTAGTTTCTGCTGAGGAAAATGAAGGGATAGATGAATTGAAAGCGGTTTTGGAAGGAAAAACCTCCCTTATAGCGGGACATTCAGGTGTGGGGAAATCTACTTTGCTAAACTTACTTTCTCCTCATATAGAACAAAGAATAGGTGAGGTATCTGAATCAGTTGGAAAGGGTGTGCATACCACCACTTTTGCTGAAATGTTTGAGGCTTGGGAAGGAGCTTTTGTGATTGATACGCCCGGTATAAAAGAATTGGGGCTTTGGGATATAGGTAATGAAGAGTTAAGCCATTATTTTCCTGAAATGCGTGAATACATAGGGGAATGTAGATTTAATAATTGCACGCATACGCATGAGCCAGGCTGTGCCTTTAGAGTAGCCATGGAAGAAGGTAAAATTGCACCTAGCCGATATGAAAGTTATTTGAGTATTTTGGAGGATGAGGATAGTCATCGGTAGGTAAACTCAAATTACGGTATTTGAAAAACGCCTTTTCTAACCACAAAAGATGTGACAGCCTAAGGCTGTAAAAGTTTTACCACAAAGTATCGCTGAGATTTCACAAAGAACACAGAGTAACAGCTAAAGGCTGTGATTAACCGCAAAGAAATTAAGAAAAATAAGGATTTTCGCTTTAGCTAAAATTATGCTCCCTACCTAGTCTTAGCGTCTCGCTATGACTTAAAGGAATGAGGGGCAAGGTCTTAGCGAGACGCTAAGACCAGCAAAGAATACAAAGAAACAGCTAAAGCTGTTGGAAAGACTTCTACTTATTAGGCGCTAAGTAGCAAAGAAGGCTTAATGTGATTAGACGGTTAGAACCGTCTAATCGCTAATTTACAAAATGGTGGTTACATTTATAGGTCAGACGGTTTCAACCGTTAGACCAAAGGCTGAGAAATTTAGGTCAAAAAACTCCACCTAGTCTTAGCGTCTCGCTAAGACTTTAAGGGATGGGGGCAAGGTCTTAGCGAGACGCTAAGACGAGCAAAGAGTGTAGTAAAATTTAAACTTTTCATTTCCTCATCACCACATCAGCAAAATACTCCTTTTCATCATAGAAATATTTTTCAACCTTCAAGCCGGCTGCTTTTGCCATGTTTTCAATCATATTCTCATCAAATTTTTGGGAAACCTCAACATGAATGTGTTCCCAGGCTTTGAAATTAATCGTGGTATCGATAGCTTTTAAATTAATAGTTTGCTTTTTTTGAGAGATTAAGAAACTTTTGGTTGTGCCTGTCTGCGGGTCATAACAAGGATAATGTTTGAATTGCTCCAAATCAAAATCGGCTTCCAATTCATTATTTAATCTTGTGAGCAGATTCATATTAAATTGGCGAGTAATGCCTTGTTTGTCATTATAGGCACTCAATATCATTTCAGGATCTTTTTTCATATCAAATCCCATAATGATTCTGTCGCCAGTTCTGAGTTTATTAGCAATTTGATTTACAAATGATTGTGCATCTTGAATTTCAAAATTCCCAATATTTCCACCCATAAAAAGTACGACCATAGGGTTTTTTCTGGCTTCATTTAAGGCATCTAAGGCAGAAAAGTACTCCTTATTGATGGGTTCTATATCCAAATCAGGAATGGATTTTTGCATTCTGTCTTGCAATAAATTCAGTACATTTTCTGAAATATCTACTGGCTTGTAATTGAAGGTGGCATTCTGTTTTACAAAATGTTTTAATAAGATCTCCGTTTTCATGCCATCACCAGCCCCAAATTCTATTAGGTTAAAGCCAGCTGCGTCTGCAGAAATAATGGATAAAATATCATCTTTATGTTTTTGGAAAATATCAAATTCACAATTGGTGAGATAATACTCCGGCATATTCATGATTTCTTGAAAAAGGCGGTCACCCTCCGAATCATAAAATAACCAGCTGGGTAGTGATTTTTCTTTTTGTGTAAGTCCTTCCTTCACGGCATCTGCCACTGAAAAGTTGAGTTTTTCGGTTGTGTTTGTTGTCATAAATCTTGTGCTAATCTTATCCCACTGAAATGCCATTGCAAATGCGGATGAAAGAAGTTTCTGTATGTTTTTCTTGAATGATTTTTTGATGTAGCTATAGAAGAACCTCGCATCACCATTTGGTTGACCATAAATTTGCCATTGTATTCACCAATGGCGCCTGCAGGTTTTTTATATCCCGGATAGGGGAGGTAAGCACTGGCTGTATGTTCCCACCTCTTGCCCCAATCGAATAAATTGGCAGCTGTTTCCCATTCAAATTCTGTAGGTAACCGCAAGCCTTTCCATTCTGCGAAAGCATAGGCTTCATAAAAACTGATATGCATTAAAGGAGCATCTTTATTAATAGGTTTTAATCCAGCTAAAGTATAATAATGCCATTTTCCATCTATTTTATGCCAGTATAATGGAGCAGAAATACCAGTTTCTTCCAACCAAGCTCTGGCATCTGAGTGCCAATATTCATGATTTTCAAATCCTTTAGCTTCAATGAATTCAGCATATTCACCATTGGTGACTAATTTGTTGCTGATTTTCGCCCCTTCCAGATGAACTTCATGGTAATTATGTTCATTGTCAAATGAAAATCCTTTGCCTTCAAAGCCAATTTTGTAATTCCCTTTATTGATCTGTACCCAATCCTGCTCCCAATCTTCAGTGAAATATTCTTCAAAGCCTTTGTCATAAGCTGGGAACAATGGATTGTGCCCTAAAATATATTTAATGTCGTAGAAAAGTAATTCCTGATGTTGTTGTTCGTGGTTGAAGCCTATTTCCAGAATATTTTTCATCTCATTGGTAATGATGTGAGATAGTAATTCCCCAACGGCTACATCCACATATTTTCTGTATTGATAAATTTCTTCAACCGTAGGTCGGGTCATGTTTCCTCTATTGGGACGCAACATTCTTTCACCTGCACTCACATAATAGCTATTGAAAAGAAAGGCAAATTGAGGATGAAATTCCCTATAATCTTTGGAGAATTCTTTGAGTAAAAAGGTTTCGAAAAACCAGGTAGTATGCGCTAAATGCCATTTTGGTGGGCTCACATCCGATATAGGCTGAGCTACATAATCTTCAGTTTGCAATGGTTCACAAATGCTTTCGGTTGTTTTCCTTATTTCTTGGTAGCGATTAAGATAATTTTCCATAGAAACTTTAAACTAGTAAATTATGTGTCAAAAACGGAGGAAAAAGTTAAATTCCTTAACTAATGATTACGAATTGACAGTTAAGCGACTTATCAACAATAACAATGGCCATTGGGATAAGGTTTAGTTTAAATGGGAATTTGCCAAGAGGTTGCTTGTTGCTCTTAAAAAGTAATAAAGCTGTAAAAAATCAATTTTGATTTGAAAAATAATGATTTAGATTTGAACTTTACTAATCACATAAAATGGTTGAATTTAGGACACATTACATTATCATGAATATCTCTTAACCTTACTCTGTAGTTAAGCATAAATTCATGGGTTCCATTTGAAGCATTTCGAATGGCTGAAGTTGTCCAGTCGTAGGAATAACTAAAATGAAAAGATTCACTTAGTTTAAAATCAATGTAAGAAACAACCGCATCAATATTTCTATAAGAGACTCCAACGTTCAACAAGTCGTAAAAAAGAAAGCTGGCATTAAGGTCAAAATTTAAAGGAGCACCTTCTTGTCCTCTTATTAAGGCAGATGGCTGAAAATAAAGTGTTTTTTCGAGATTCATTGGCAACATAAAACCTCCGTTTAAATAATAATATCGAGCAGATCTAATTTCGTTTAAAGCATTTTCTATGTTTAGTTCGCCATAGCCATTATTCAATAAGAAAGGAACAGAAAAGCCAGCAAAGAATTTTTTATTATAGAAGTATGCTCCGGTGCCAAAATTAGGTTTTAAACTATTGAAGCTTGCAAAGGAATTATCTCCTATATCATCTAAGTTAAGATTTTTAAAATCGGATGCTAGAATATTTACCCCAGCTTGGAAACCCAATGCGAGCTTGCCTTTACGGGTTTTTATTATAAAAGAATAACTACCATAAATATTTTGATTAGAATAGCTGCCAATCCTATCATCATTTATTAAAAGACCAACTCCCATTCTCTCATTCATGAGCGAGGTATGTGCACTGAAAAATAAGGTTTTGGGTGAACCTTCGAAATTCACCCATTGATTTCTATACATTGCAGAAGCACTTAACTGAACATGACTTCCTGCATAGGCAGGATTTAAAACAAGTCCATTAAAAATGTATTGTGAATAGATTGGATATTGTTGAGCCCTTAACGTTCCGGCTAAAATCAACAAGGGCATTATTATATATAATGACTTAGATTTAAGGTAACTACTATTCATTTATTTTAATTTACTATTTCCAAATAACCATTTTGAGGCTTAGAACCGTCATTCTTCTCAATCACATAAAAATAGGTGCCTGATGGTAAATTTTCTCCTAAGATATTAATCCCTCTATTAGATTCCCCATCGAATCTAACATTATTATTATCATATCCTCTCGCTTCATAAACTAAAGTCCCTGCTCTATTATAGATCTTTACACTATTATTAGGGTATTGAGCTATACAATCAATTTTGAAGAAACTATTTGAGTCATCCCCATTTCTTGAAATCCCATTAAAGGCTTGAATTTCTGATTGAATAATAACTTCCTCTTCAACTATGCATCCATTAATTGTTTCTACGCTTACGATATAGTTTCCTGCTGCTGCTTCATCCAAATTAGGGCCTCTAGCAACAAAACTTCCAGAGCTATTATACCATTCAATCCTATTGATCTCTACGGCCCCGCTTACATAAACAGTGGCTGATCCATTTCTCTCATTACAATTAGCCCCTTCAATTTCTGTTTCTAGTTCAGGATAAATAAGGTTTTCAATTATTTCAGCACTGATGGGAGCTGATTCACAGCCAGTTCTAAGATCGATTGCAACTACAGTATAAAATCCTTCTGCTAATTCAGAGACTCTATCTCCTGTTGCGAACGAACTACTGTTTACATTTTCTCCTCTAAACCAGTTGAATCTATAATTACCAGTATTGCCTCCAACATCAACTCTTAGAATGCCATTATCTATTTGACAATGAGTGTCATTTGATATTACTTCAATTGTAGGTGTTTCTACCGCTGTTACTTCTGCAGAAATTGTAATGCTTTGCTCACTCGAACATTGAGTTAAATTATTAATAGCCTTAACAGTGTAAGCTATATCTTTCATCTCTGAAAATTCAGGTCCTATATGAACGACTGTACCAGAAGTTGAATTACCTTCATACCATTCGAAGGTATATCCAATAAACTCACCACGAACTCGTGCACTTGCCGCTCCATTTGCTATTGTTAAATCACAAACTGATAATGGAGCAATTTGCTCTACTGTAAGTGGAGGGATGATCTGTTCATTAGTGATAACTACCGTTTCTGAATTTTGACAAAAAGAATCCGAATCGTCTGTTACAACCACTGTATATTCTCCTTCAGGTAAAGAGTTTATTGTTCTTGTGGTGCCTACTGAGTTGCCATTTTCGTCTGTCCAATTATAAGAATAAGTGCCAGTTGAAGTGACAGTGGCAAATACTGATCCGTTTGGAGTATCGCAATTTGTTACGGGAGTAGCGGATGCAGAAATAGTAACGGAATTTATTTCCGTTACCAATTCATAGGTTTCATAGTAGATACAATATGAAACACTATCAACAATCTCTACTGTATAGATTCCCTCAGTTAAATTAATGTAATCTGGACCAGTTTGCACCACAGTACCCGAATTATCAGATCCATTATACCAGTTATAAGAAAAGGAAGCTGATGGAGAAGTGGAAGTAGCTGTAACATGTAGTTCTCCAGATCCTGGAGTTACACATCTTTCAGGGTGAATGAAATCCACACTAATTGTAGGTTCAATAATCTCAGATTCTATTGAAAACTCAATTAATGAGGTTTCACATCCTCTACTTGTATTTGTGGCTCTAACAAAATAGGTGCCTTCTGTAAGAGCACTTATTGAAGTTGAATTGTTAGGCGATGACGCATTAGGTAATATATTCATGTCAACGTCATACCATTCGAAAGTATAGTCACTTGTGTCGGCCAGGATTCCATTTTCAAAAACACTGGTTACTGTAGCCTCACTATCATTAAAATCACATCTTGTAATTGGGGAAATAACTAAGGAACTTGTTGGCACTGAAATCACTATTGGATTGTCGTTTAAAGTGAAAGTTTGGATCGTTGAGCATTGTGTAGCATTATTGAATGCTTCAACTGTGTAGCTACCTCCAGTTAATTCATTAGCTATTTCACCATTATTTCCTGAAACGTTTCCAATCGTTGTTCCAAGTGGTGTAGTAGTACCATTTCCTTCATACCAGTTGAATGTATATAAGGATAAGTCTGCACTATTATCGACACTAACTTCTACGGAACCATTTGCGAATGAATTTCCACAATTGGTGTTAGGGATTCTTTCTTCAATGCTTATAATAGGATCAGTTGCTTCGATTTCAATAATAATATCTGGTAAATAAACGGAACAACCAGAAACATCTGATAAGGCCTCTACAATATAAGTTCCTTCCTGCAAACCTGTGAAAATAGGAGGGTTGGCATCAGATATTCTTTGAATTTCATTATAATTCCCAGCTTCTTCTCTGTATAGTATTAATTGATAATCAGCATTTGTAGTTGATCCGGAGGGAGTAAGTAAGACTTCAATACTTCCATCGAAGGGTACGCAAGTTGTTGCATTCTGATAACTTACCGAATCGAGTTCATGTGCACCAAGAAAAGGTAAATTAAATACTTTGTGATTACTACATCCATTGTCTAAATCAGTAGCTACTACGGTATAAAGGCCAGTAAATAAACTATCTGCGGTGGAGGTCGTAACTGCATTATTGCTTTGAAAAGGGCTGCTAGAAATTGAAGAACCCTGATACCACTCAATCAAGAAGCCTGAGGAATTACTCGGAGAATCAACTGTTACTTCAAGAATACCATTGTCTTCATCACATGCTGTAGGTAAACTAATTACATCCTCTTTTTGCTCTATATTAACCGTAGCTTCATCTAATATTTCTATAGTAATAGCATCTGCGAAACAATTTCGAGAATTGTGGTAAGCTTGAACAGTATAAAAACCAGGCTCTAAATTTTCTAAAATATTACCTGTTTCGCTATAATCTGTTGATGTTTTTACTTGAGAGCCAATATACCATGAAAAAGTATAATCACTTTCAGCATCTAGATCAACTGAAGCCTCAATTCTGCCATTAAAGGGAGAACAAGTAGTAACAGGATCTGCACTTGCACTCAATTCAGGCTGCAATATATTGTTATTAACAGTGACACGCTCTGTTATAGCACAGCCGGTGTCATCATTGGTGACTCTTACACTATACTCACCACCCCCTAACCCATTAATTGAAACCCCTGTGCCAATTACTGAGGTAGTTGTGCCGCCTCCAGCAAACCACTCTATAGTATGATCTGATGGGTTTCCGATAATTGAAACTGTTGCAGTTCCAGTAGGAATGCTGCTATCACATGAATTATTATCTGTACTTGAAATATTATCAATTTCAGGAGAAAGTGTTTGCTCAATAATTACCGTAACAAGTTGAGATTCACAACCAGTAGTATTGTTAGTCACTTTTACAGTGTAACTTCCTTGGGATAAATTAGCAACTGTGCTTCCTGTAAAGTCTGCCGTTGGTTTTTCACCACCCCCTCTATACCATTCAAAAGTGTAACCAGAGGTTGTTCCTTCTACAGAAGCGCTAACGCTTCCTGAATTTGTATCAGAACAAATAATATTGGTTGATGTTGCGGTTACAGTAGGAGTTACGATTTCATCTGGTACTTCTGCCGATTCGATGGTTTGGCAGCCGGTTGCACTTTCTGTCACTATAACCGAATAAGTAGTCCCTGATTTAAGGCCATTAGCTTGATGGCCAGTGCTAATTACTGCACCTGTACTTAAATCAGTTCCTTCATACCATTCATAGGCGTAATTGCCTGTAGGTTGCTCATCTCCACTAGCATCCTTAACATTTACTGTAAATTGTCCATTAGGATTTGCACAATTATCATTTCCACTGTTAACTGTAATTTCTGCACTGATGGATCTTGCACTATCTTCAATAATTAATTGTACGGTATCAGAACTACATCCTACTAATTTATCTGTAGCAAACACCGTATAAGTCCCTGGTTCTAAGCCTGAATAGATAGAACCAGTATAGTCAGGAGTAGCATCCACCGTTGTACCATTAAACCAAAAGAAATCATAATCTGCTGTTATTTCTGTTCCACCCACTAGCCTAAATACTCTAGCAGAACCACTAGCGGGAACATTGTTTGCACCGCATGTTATATTATTAGTTGTTTCTGTTGATAAAGCAAAGGGGATTGGATTTACTTCAGCTGAAACAATATTGTTTCCATAATCACATTCCAGAAAATTGGTGTTGGGTAGACTTATTGGGGCTGGGGTAGAAGATCCATTATCGTTCATTACAACGTAGAGTGTAAACTGTCCACCTGTACCATTAACCACAATATCAACTGCTGAGCCCACTTGCCCTACTCCAAAATTGTTTAATGAAATTGAATCAGTATTCAATTTATTTGTTCCTGCTACTAAAGGGTCGCCATCGTAAAAAGTTATTGGAACATAACCAGAAAGCGATACATCTCCTATATTTTCAAAGTCAAAACTGACGGTAAAATTCTCGTCAGGGCAATTTGGGGGTGTAACTGAAAAGGTAGATTCAATAATATTCAAATCGGGAGAAGCAAAAGTAGGGCAGCCGTCTGAGCTTAAAAATGGAGATTGATTTAAAAAACTATTTAAAGGGCGAATCGGCCCTGAAGAACAAACATCATTTGAAAAAATTGCCTGATGCTTTTGTTGGTTTCGTGGAACAGTTAAATCATCATTTATATTGACATTAAAATAACCATGCTGATTCCATAGCCTCCTGGCAGGTACCCATGGTTCTCCTGCGGATTTGTAAATTCGTACTTCTGCTGGTGTTGTTAAAGATAAATTTCGACCTGGTGTGCCCTCGCTAAAATCATCACTTGCACAAACAATGCAAATTTCTGTTGACCCGTCTGCATCTACATCTGCAACTATAGGGTACTCTACTGAAGTTCTTGAACGGCATGGTATCGAAGTGTTAACACTACCATTATTTCCGTTAAGGATATATAAAAAATCTTCATCCCTATAGACTATTTCAGAAGGTCCATCACCATTAAAATCGAAAAGGGTACAACCTGTAATACCTGAAGTTTCCTCATTTACGGTTACTTTCCAGAACAAATTCCAATTTTCATCTAAAGCATAAATAAATCTACCAGAAATGAATGCCGCATTTAATTGGCCATCACCATCCAAATCTGCAATATTCACCCGTCCTAAACCGCGAATCCAACCACGTTCATAATCACCGCCACCAAAAGGATCTTGAAATTTTTTGACGGTATTATTGGTCACATCCCATAAAAAAGCGGAGGATACATTTCCTCCATCTGCACCAGTAACGATAACATCCAAATTACCATCTAGATTATAATCAGCAACTGCTGTTGTTGCACTCTCTCCAGAAGCATATCCTTGACTTTTTGGTTGATAAGCTCCTGGCATGGTGGCAAGTAAAGTCAATGATCCTGAACCCTCCGATCTGTCACCTAAATTGACACCGTATATTTTATTCCCAATTATTAGCTCTAGGTCCTCATCTCCCAAAATATCTACTGCTATTGGTCCTCCAGGAATATTGTCCCAATTCGTGCTTGAGCTTTCCACTATACGTGTACCTGTAAGTGGGTCCATTATTTCATCCTTATAATACATTTCAGGAATACCATCACGGTTGAAATCTGCATGACCTATAAATACAGGGTCTTTTTGTAATCGGTCTGAAGTCCATAATAAATTCAATTGGCAGTCATAGGACACAATTCTATAGTCCCATGATATACAATTCCCACGCCAATTAGTTGCCAGGCAACCTTTGTATTGAACAACAAAGACTTCCCCACAGTTATCATCTTGAATATTGGCCATGGAAGCTCTCCATTGTGGGTTACTTAGTTCTACTTCATGTTTAATCGAAGCATCATCTCCATTTAAAAGAAAAATGCGATTTCGATTTTGATTCTGCGATAAAATTTCAGGAATACCATCTCTATCTAAATCACCTATGGCAATTCGACTTAAATTATTAGTGGCATTATTAGGAGATTGGTATCCAAGTGATAGCGAAAATTGAGGAAAGGCTGAGGGTTCGGCTTCACAAGAGGCATCATTTCCTAAGTAAAAACCGTCACATGCTGCAGTATTGGTACAATCACCATCGAAGCAATCAATAAATCCATCCCCATCATTATCTATTCCATCGTCACAAATTTCTTGTGCATAAGATAAAAAGATAGAGAAGATTGAAAATGAGAACAATAGTACGGTTTTTTTCATGGCAAGGGGAGTTTACGAATTATAAAACTGAAATAGATTGAAATGCATATTAAGAAATAAAAAAAAACAAGAATTTACTAATGAACAAAATTTAAGACATATGTAATTATTTATATGAATTAGAACAAAATACAGATGAATCCTTTTTTTAATAGCATGAAAGCATTACTACTACTCTAATATTTAGACCCAAAGGAACAAATATTTCATATATAAATTGAAACTGCGTATAGTTATAAAAACAAGCTAAGATAATCTGTTTTTATTTATTTTCGTAATACAATTTCTTTTCTTTTTTTCCTTTATTTATAATGTCAAAGACATAGGCTATTGAAAGTTGGAGAGCTTGATTTCTTGCTCTCAAATTATCTCTATAGCCCACTACATTTGTAAATCTACCATCTGCCCTAGTCATATAACTATGTCCCCATTCAAATCTAAAATCAATCATAATAGATTGACCAGGGGCAGGATCGAGTACTAAGCCTGTTGAAGCTATCAAGCCTACTTGCACTCTATTAGCCTCATTGAAATATAAGCCACCATATTCAGGGTTTGCTTGTATCTCATCAAAAATGATTCTGTAATTTAACTGTTCAATATTTTCTTCTCTAAGTTCCTCGGACTCTAAAAAACCATTGCCGCCTAACCAAAAATTCACATTTGGACCTACTCCTATGTACCATTTGAATACTTTGTCACCTAAGGCCTCTTTAAAATCCAGTTTATACACTATAGGGGTATTTAAATAATGATATTTGGCATAATTCTGAAACGGAGTACCACTGATCGCTTCAATTTTTTTTCCAGCCTGCATATACGTAATATCAAGTTGTAGAAGAAACCTTTTTTGTACTTTGAATGCAGTTGTGAAACCAGCACTGTATCCTAAAAAGGGCTCTTTTGTAAAATCGTCTTGATTGAAGTTTTCATAGTTTAACCAAGATACTCTAGCACCAACCTTAGGCCCAATAAGAATTTGTGCGGTCAAAAACTCCATGCTAAAGGCCAAAAGAATGACTGTTATTAAAAATGTTGTTTTTCTTTTCAATGGTACTTTTTTAATTTTCTGCTATTTTCTTCACGTCCTGTAGTTCCAACCTTAAATCTAATTAAAAGTAGATAGTATATCATATTTATAATCTAAAAAAAGTATAAATTTGTTACACGTAAATATTTTTAATGAAGAAGATTTATATTGGCTTATTAAAAATTCTTTTTTTCTTTACATAAAGAAAGAGTAGCCCTTATACCTTATTTATATGTTCAAGTTTAGATTTTTATTATTTTTATGGACATTTATTGCATATGGACTTCCTTCTTTAGCTCAAAACTTACCTGTATATAATCATTTTTATTCCACTCCGTATTTGTATAATCCAGCAGAGGCTGCTGCCTATTCTTTCCGCAATGTTTCAGTAAATCATCGGCAGCAGTGGAGAGGAGTAGAGGGAGCACCAGTGGTGACAACCTTAACTTTTGAATCTCCTTTTGATTATAGAAAATATGGTTTGGGGGTTGTAGTAAATAATTTTAGTAGAGGACTTTTGTCAACCACGGACTTTTTAGCAACCTATTCCTATTATGTTGATATTACTAAAACAGCAACAGTTCATTTGGGAATTTCTGGCGGATTGACAGCCAATAGTATCGATTTGTCACAAGTTTCCGATCTTAGTGATCCCGCAATCTCTAATTATCTCGAGAATAATCTTCAGCCAATTGCTAATGTTGGGTTAAAACTTGAAACCGCAAGTGGAATTAATTTAGGCGCATCTTTACCCAGATTGTTTACGCCAAAATATAATAATATACAGCACTTTGAAGCACTTCAGTTTTCCCCCTTTGGCGAATTCACATTAATGGCTTATTATAAGAAACGAATAGATTATAAATTTGTCACAAGAAATAATGGACGTTTCAAACAGCGTGTTAGACTCGAAAATATTTATTCCCCCTTTCAGATTTATGCGCTTTATCACTACTCTGACCTAGTTGGGCAAAGAATAGAATTACTAAGTACTTTGAATTTTAATGAATTGTTCTGGCTAGGTGCATCTTACAGACTTAACTACGGTATGTCTGGATTGGTAGGGTTTAAAATGAAGCAGCTCGAATTTAGCTATGCCTATGAGCCATCAAATAAGTTAGTTAAAGGTGTTGCAAATGGTTCTCATGAGATTCAAATAAAGGTCACAATAGGAGAAAAGATAAAGAAATTAGTGGAAAGACCCAAGTTGAAATCACTTTCAAGAACAGAAGAAAGGGCACCGAGATTTTCAAGTCAAGATGTTCAGCATGGCGGAGAAGACGGGCAAACGGAGCAACGGAAGTATTTTGTGGTGGTAAAGGAGTTTAGGGATTTTAATCCTGCTGATCAATTAGTGAAGAAATTGAAAAAGGATGAAGACATAACCGCTGATATATTCTTTAATCAGAAAAACGGAATTTATTATGTGTACATTTATGAAACCTATTCAAGAAGAGATGCTTATAAAGATAAAAAAGCCGCAGAGGAACTATTGAATTTTAAAAATATTCAAGTGATTGTAATTGATGTTAATTGACATGACTTAAGAGGATTTGTAAAATGATATGCTGAAATCTTTTGTAAAATATTTATTCATTTTTTGTCTTGTGCTTCTCGTTATGAAAGGCTATGGACAAACTCCTTTTATTGAGTCTGTAAACCCTAAAAACGGTTACGCTGGTCAAGTTGTGTCTATACGAGGAGTGGGGTTAGCAGGCACTGATCAAGTTTTTTTTGGTGGAGTAGAGGCGGGAATAATAAATGTTAGCAATCAATTGATCGAGGTTCAAGTGCCAACTGGAGCAACCTATGATAATGTAACGATTTTAAATTCTTCAACCAGACTAACTTATGGTGGAGAGCGTTTTTTACTCAGCTTTGGAGGAGAACAGGGTATATCAGATTCTGATTTTGACGAGCAAGTCGATATCTATTCTGAAAGTGGGCTATTTGATGTTATGCTGAGTGATCTTGATGGAGATGGCAAGATTGATATAATTGGAGCGAACTCAAAGTCAAATTCAGCTACCATATTGCGAAATCTTAGCACATCAGGTAACTTAAGTTTTAATAAAACGAATCTTGGAATAGGAGCTCCTAGTTTAAACGCGACAGCCGGAGACTTGAATGGAGATGGAAAACCTGAGGTAGTATTCTCAGAAGCAAATGATGGTAACAGCCTCATTATTTTAGTAAATAATAGTTCGCCCGGAGATTTGAATTTTTTGATTCAAAAGTTAACGCTAGAAGGTTCTTCTACTAAGCGAGTAGTAATAAAAGATTTAGATCTTGATGGAAAACCAGATTTAGTGGTTTCTGATCAAGCAAATAATAGAATATTAATTGTTAAAAATACTTCTTCTGGTGGTGCGCTTTCCTTTAGTCCTGACATCATTGAACTCACTGTTGAAAATGCTTCAAGTACTGCTGGTTTGGATGTAGAAGACCTAAATGGAGATGGTAAACCTGAAATAATAACACATCAATTTCAAACGGACGCGGGAGGATTTTTTATTGGAACTAATAAAAGCACGCCAGGAAGCATTTCTTTTAACGATTTTGCAAAATTTAATACTCCTGGTACCTTGATCAATCTTAAGGTAGGAGATATAAATCAAGATAATAAACCAGACATTGTAGCCACCTTGTTTCTAAGTTCTTCCATTGCAGTTTTTAATAATGAAACTACTGCAACTGGTGAAACCCCTCAATTTGGATCCGCTCAAAATTTAACGACTGACCTTCGACCTTGGGGCTTGGATTTTGGAGATATGGATGGTGATGGAAATAAGGATATTGTGGTTGCTACTATTGGCAATGCTAAGACGATTAATATTCTAAATAATGAAGCTTCAGGAGGGATAAATTTTTCAAAAGTTGAATTACCCGTTACTTACATCAATAGAAATGTGAAACTTGGCGATATTGATGGAGACAGTAAACCAGACATTGTTTTTACCAGTGTGGATGATGATAATAATAATATTACAGCATCTAATATCTCTATTTTAAGGAATAATCAATGTATCATACCAGTGATCACTCCGGAAGGTACTATCAATGCTTGCGAAGGAAACCCTGTGAGATTAGAAACTCAAAACATAAATGGGCTAATATTTGAATGGTATCAAGACGGAAACTTAGTAAAATCAGGTGCTGAAAATTTCATCGAATTGAACACTGTTTCATCTTCAGGAAATTATACTGTTTCCATAATTTCTGAAGAAGGAAGTTGCCAAGAAATATCCAAAGAAATTGAGGTAAACATTATTTCAGAAGGAACTTTACCTAGCGCTACCATTAGCTCGAATGACCCTGTCTGTAACGGAGCTACACTCATTTTGAACTCATCAGATGTTGGCGCAACAGAGTACATCTGGCGTGGCCCACAAGGGTTTACTGCGGAAGGTATTAGTGTAGAAGTTGCTAATTTTAATGCAAATAAATCAGGTCGTTATTTTTTGGATTTATATTCTGGAGATTGTATTGTTGAAACGCAAAGCATAGTAGTAGATGTGGTTTCTTCCCCTAACTTTTCCATTGGGCAATCAGGGGAAGGAGTTTATTGTGAGGGCGAATCAGTAACGCTTGATGTAAGTCCAAATGAAAATGGATTTAGTTTTCAATGGTATAGGGGCAATTCTCCCATATCAGGAGCAACTTCTTCAACTTATAGTGCAATTACTGCTGGTGATTATTATGTAGAAATCACTGATCGGGTGAATACATTCTGCCCTGAAATTTATTCTGATACTTTGGAAGTTGAATTTTTAGAATTACCAAAGGTTTATTATGATCTGCCTTCCGCTGCTTGTATTGGAATTCCTGTTTCATTCACTAACGATGCTGAAGTGGCAGATGAATCATTGGCTGAATACAGATGGGATTTTGGTGATGGAAATGTTTCTTCGGAAGAAAATCCAACTCATACCTATAACAGTGCAGGAACTTTTGTGATAAATTTAGAAGTGTCATATGCTGGGATCAAAAACTGCTCATCTAATTTATCAAAACAGTTTATTGTTAATGGGGAATTAAATTTGAATCTAAACGCTTCCACTATTTCTCTTTGTGAAGGAGATAGTGCAGTATTATCACTAGAGGATACCTATGAATCATATTTATGGGATACGGGAGAAACGACTTCATCTATAATAATATTTGAAGGAGGAACTTATTCAGTTTCTGTAGTTGATGAGAATGGCTGTGAGGGGTCTTCACAGATCTCAATAGAAGCATTTCCGAATCCTGATGTTAATGTGGATGTATCTAGAACTACGATTAGTTCAGGCGATACGGTTGTCATATCTGCTTCAGGTCTGGTTGATTATAGGTGGTTTGCCGATTCTGTTTCATTAAGTTTCACGAATGATCAAATAGAATATGCTCCCACCAATACAACAACAATTAGAGTGGAGGGGCAGGATCAAAATGGTTGCTTCGGTAATGCTGAAATTACTTTGAACGTGGAGGAATCAAACATCGGGGACAGATTTAATCCAATGAAGTTTTTTTCGCCTAATGGAGATGCTATTGCTCAATTTTGGAGAATCGAAAATATTGAAATTTTTACGCAATGTGCTGTTGAAATTTATGATCAGCAAGGGAATAAGATTTTCGAAGCCAAACCATATAATAATGATTGGGAAGGAACAGTAAATGGAAGCCCCGTGCCCGATGGTGTATATTATTATGTGATTAGATGTGATGATGTTGGGATTGCAAAATCAGGAAGTATTACTTTATTGCGTTAGGGCTAATATTTCATTTAGTAAGCGTCTAATTGGCTGAATAGAAAAAACCGTATGAGGTTATCTTCATACGGTTTTACTATAGTATTATTTGAATAAGTTATCCTATTTCCACATCTTCCACATTTCTAAAGACAATCTCATCGTTTTCCATTTCTACCAACACGGTGCTATCATTACTGATTTCGCCAGATAGAATTTGCTTTGAAAGTAGATTCAAAATCGTGCGTTGCATAACTCTTTTCAATGGTCTCGCTCCAAACTGAGGGTCATAACCTACTCTTCCTAAATAGTCGAGCACATCATTAGTGGCATCAATTTGAACTCCATTTTGTTTCAATCGACTCTGAACCTCCTTCCATTGGATGCTTACAATCTGTCTCAATATTTCTTCATTCAATGGTTCAAACATAATGGTTTCATCAATTCTGTTTAGGAATTCAGGCTTAACTGAACGTTTCAGCAATTCATATACCTCATTTCGGGTTTGATCCATTATTTCAGCCTTCTGCCATTCATCTCCAATATAATTTTCAGGGCTTAATCTTTCTTGAATTAAGGTTGAACCAATATTAGTAGTCATGATGATGATGGTGTTTTTGAAATTCGCTAATCGTCCTTTATTATCAGTCAATCGTCCATCATCCAATACTTGAAGCAAGATGTTGAATGTATCAGGGTGTGCTTTCTCAATTTCATCAAGCAAAATGACTGAGTAAGGTTTTCTACGAACCGCTTCTGTCAACTGACCTCCTTCATCATAACCTACATAGCCTGGAGGTGCTCCAACTAGTCGGCTTACTGAATGTCTTTCTTGATATTCAGACATATCGATTCTTACCATGGCATTTTCATCATTGAATAAATATTCTGCTAATGCTTTTGCCAGTTCAGTTTTACCTACACCAGTTGTCCCCATAAAAATGAAGGAACCAATCGGTTTGCGAGGATCTTGTAATCCTGCTCGGCTTCTTCTTACCGCATCCGATAAAGCACCAATGGCTTCTCTTTGTCCCGCTACTCTTTTGCCTAATTCTTTTTCAAGATGTAAAAGCTTTTCTCTATCACTTTGCAGCATTTTGCTCACTGGAATTCCCGTCCAACGAGCCACTACATCTGCAATTTCTTCTGCTCCCACTTCCTCTTTTAGTAAAGTATGGCTGGAATCCTGCATTTCCCGCATTTTAACTTGGAAGTCATTCAATTTAGCTTCAGCTTCGGTCAATTTACCATATCGGATTTCAGCTACTTTTCCAAAATCACCAGAACGTTCAGCCTGCTCTGCTTCCAATTTCAGCTTGTCAATATGTTCCTTTTGCTTTTGAATACCTTGGATGACTTCTTTTTCGCCTTCCCATTTGGCTTTCAAATCCTGCCTTTTTTCATTTAAATCGGCTAAGTCCTTGTTAACTAAGCTTTCCTTGTCCTTATTTTTCTCACGCCTCATTGCCTCACGCTCGATTTCCAATTGCATGATTCTTCTATTCAACTCATCCAGTTCTTCTGGAAGGGAATCTATTTCAATTCTCATTTTGGAAGCCGCTTCATCCATTAAGTCAATGGCTTTATCAGGCAAAAATCTATCAGATATATATCGACTGGATAATTCTACAGCAGCAATTACAGCATCATCTTTAATGCGAACACCATGATGCACCTCGTATTTATCTTTAATTCCTCTTAAAATAGAAATAGCATCTTCCTGAGAAGGTTCATCCACAACAACCGACTGGAATCTTCTCTCCAGCGCTTTGTCCTTTTCAATATGTTTCTGATATTCTTTTAAAGTAGTGGCTCCAATTGCATGCAATTCTCCTCGTGCAAGTGCTGGTTTCAATAAGTTAGCAGCATCCATTGCGCCTTCTCCACCACCAGCACCCACTAAAGTGTGAATCTCATCTATGAATAGAATAATTTGTCCATCAGAATCAGTCACTTCTTTGATTACGGATTTCAATCTTTCCTCAAATTCTCCTTTGTATTTAGCGCCCGCAACCAAAAGTCCCATATCTAAAGAGATAAGGATTTTCTCTTTTAGATTTTCTGGTACATCACCATCCACAATTCTTTGTGCCATACCTTCTACTATGGCGGTTTTACCAACGCCTGGTTCTCCTAAAAGAATGGGATTGTTTTTAGTCCTTCTGGATAAAATTTGTAAAACTCTTCTGATTTCTTCATCTCTACCGATTACTGGATCAATTTTTCCAGCTTTGGCTTGTTCGTTTAGATTGATACTATAGCGCTCTAAAGAACGATATTTCGATTCTGCATTTTGATCTTTCACGGAATCCCCACCTCTTAATTCTTTAATGGCTTTGATTAAGTCTTTTTCTGAGTATCCGGCATCTTTTAATAGGGTAGAGGTTTTATCTCCTGTTTTTAAAATTCCTAAGATTAAATGCTCAATGGCAACATATTCATCTTTAAATTCTTTTAAGAATTTTTTGGCTTCGGTCATTGCCTTGTGGGCATCGTTGGATAAATAGGGTTGTGCCCCACTTACTTTTGGATAGCTATCGACCAACTCTTTCAATTTGGTTTCTAATTGCCCTTTATTAACATTGAGTTTTTTATTCACGAAAGACAATACATTCTCATCAGTTTGCTGAATAGCTTTCAGCAAGTGCCCTGTTTCAATGGCTTGCTGACCATTTCCCAGGGCAATCTCAGCTGCTTTTTGAATAGCTTCCTGAGACTTTATGGTATATTCGTTTAGGTTCATTTTTGTAAGTTTTTGATTTTATACATTTTTTGAATAGCAATTCTTTTACCAAGTGGAATAAGCTGACTTTTTGACTTATTTCAAATTAAAGTTTAATTAAATCAAGACTTTTTGTCATTATTATAAAATTTTAAGCCTGGTTTTTGATTTTTCATATCTACTTGACTAAACGAAAATTAGCTTTTAAAGGTCTTTATTTGAGCATTTAATTAGTAGATTAATAGAAAAGTAAAACTGAAGTTAAGGTGGAGGTTTTTAAGTTGAATTATTTCAATACCTTTATAATAATATTGATTTTACCAATAATATTTTAGCTTTCAGATGAAGTTTTTCAGCCCCTTTTTATTTTTAATATTGTTCAGTCAAATCCTAAAGGCTCAAAGTGGGGATGTAGTTCTAAATCATTACGATGTGCCATTGCCGCCACAAGATTATCTTTTTCAAGATATGGATATTGATAATCAAGGAAGATTATTATTGGCCTACAAGAAAGGGATATTACAATTTGATGGAATTAATTGGGTGAAGGTCAGAGTGAATAGTAGCCCTATTAAATTTTTAAATGTTAATTCTAAAGATATACTTTTAGCTAAAGATGGAATTTATGAGTTGAAAGAAGATCAATTTCATAGTAATAAATTAAAACTTCTACATCAAAGCCCTTTGCTTTCTCCTATAGTCGACTTATTATATTTCGAGAAACAGTATTATTTATTGGCAAATGAGAAAATCACTGTCTTTAGTGAGGAATTTAAAAAGCTAGACACCTTTGATTCTAACACAGGTTTTAAAGATATTTTTGTTTTTGACAAAAAGCTCTACGCATTTGAGGGTAATTATTTAGTTGAAAATGTGGGAGATACTTGGGTAGATTTAAATCTTTTTGCTCCTGAAAATACAGATTTTGTGTTTTCAATTAAAGGTGAAAAACAATTATACTTTTCTTATGATAATGGAGATTTTTATTCTTTTGATGGGAAAGAATTTAGACCATTTTCTTCCTCATTAAATGAATATTTACGAGAGAATTATCCTATATCAGGTAAATATTTCGATGGAAGAATCATCATCTCAACTTTAATAGGAGGAGTGGTATTAGTAGACGAAAAATCTGGTAAAATAGTATCCACAATTCAAAATTATAATGGATTGCCTTCAAATGAAGTAAATGCTATCACCATGGATCAACAAAAGGGATTATGGCTCGCCCATCCCTATGGCTTATCGCGGGCTGCTTTAGAAATACCCCTAAATGATTTTCAGTTTTACCCGGGCTTAGATGGCTTACCAGAAACTATTGCATTATTAAGAGATACTTTATGGATTGGTACAACTGAAGGCTTATATTTTTTAAATGAAGTTAAAGATTATGAGACTTTACAAGAAAAGATGATTCAAAAGATCAGAATTAATCAGCCAAATAGAACTGGTTTGGATAAGAATGAAGAAGATAATGAAGGGTTTTTGCAAAATCTATTTAGTTCAAATGAGAGTACAGACGATCAGGTTTTTATTGATAAAGAGCTAAAAAAGTACCGCAAGATATACCGAAATGATGGAATTCGTTTTAGAGCATTAAAGGAAAAATTGGATAAAAAGGAGCAAGAATTAAGGGATTCGATACAAAATGTAGGTCGAAATGGATCAAAATCAAAAAAGCAAAAACCAACAGAAGTTAAGCCGAAATATAAATCTATTGTAAAAACTATAGATATTTCTCGTTTGAAATCCATAAAATTTGAATACCAAAAAGTCAAATCTGTTGCGCCTCATGTTGAGTCTTTGATTAAAACAGAAAATGGATTGATAGCTAGAAGTAATACGGGATTATATTTGGTTAATGGAGATGAGGCTGTAAAAATATCCAGTTTGAGAATGGTGAAGAAATTGTTTTATCATGCCGAAAAGCAAACCTTATGGTTAAGCAACAATGATGGATTGTTTAGTATAGATTTGAACACTGAAGATTTTACCCTTCAAAAACATTCAAGTAATATCTTTCATGATATAACAATAAAGGACGGTCAATTATCAGCTGTTGGTGAGAATTTATTGCAAATATTTGAAGTGACTGCTAGTAGTTCAAAAACGATAAAGAAGCTCAATATTAATAATAGTTATTCTGAGGAAATGCTTTTGTTTCACGATAGAGGTAATCTAAAATTATTAAGATCTGATGGGATATTGATTTTGGATAAAGCATCAAATAATTTAAAAATCGACAGTCTGTTTGATAAACCTTTACAATACTTTTTGAAAGATCAGAGTGAGGAAATATGGCTATTAAATGCACAAGATGAATGGTCTTCTCTACAAAAGGAGATACCACAACAATTAAAGGATTGGCTGCATATCGTGCCATCTATTAAAAGCATTTATAATCAAGAGGACTCCATTGTTTATTTTGTATCAAACCAGCGCATTACAAGGTGGAAATATGTTTTTGAAAAAGATTATCCTTTGCCCAAAACTTTTATCGATGGAGTGATGGTGGAAAATGAATGGGTCTTGGATACGGAAGTGATCAAAATGAAACATGGTCAGAATAATTTGAAGATTGTTTTAAGTACCCCAGAATATTTATTTAAAGATGATGTTGTCTATCAATACTATGTAAAAGGTTTGATGGATGACTGGTCAAGCTGGTCATCTATTCGTGAAATTGATTTTCCTTATATTCCTACTGGTAAGTATTTGTTAGAAATCAGGGCTAAAACGTTCATTAATGAGGATGTTAGGAGTTTTGATTTTACTTTCGAGGTTTTACCTCCTTATTGGCAAACTTGGTGGTTTTATATGTTAGAGATTGCTTTTTTTAGTATATTGATTTTAATTTCTATAAAGCTAAATACTTCTAATCAGAGCTCTTATTTAACTAAAACCTTTACTTTCTTAACCTTGATTCTATTTTTAGAATTCTTGGCTACAATTTTAGAAAATAATTTAGAAGGTTATTTAGACGACTCTCCTGTTTATACCTTTTTAATAAACGTAGTGTTAGCGCTCTCAATATCTCCAATTGAAAAAGGAGTGAATAAAGTTTTAGTAAATATTAATACAGCTAGATCTAAAGAATTAATTTCTCAAATGAGGGCTAATCAAAAAGAAAAGAAAAAGAATGAGTAGAGTAAAAATAGAAGAACCAGATCACTACATTTTCACAGCTAGTATAAAGACAAGAATTACCGATTTAAATTATGGTGGACATGTAGGCAATGATAGGATTTTTGCTTTTATGCATGATGCAAGGGTTCAATTTTTCAAATTTTTGGGATATGAAGATGAATTGAATTTTGATGGATTAGGCAATATTCAGACGGATGCCGCTATCACCTACAAGGCTGAGGTTTTTGCTCATGAAAATATTGAAATTGCCATAGGAATTATGGATGTCAATAAATACGGTTGTGATTTTGTTTATAAATTTACGAAATCAGATGGAAGTTTAGCTGCTTTAGGTAAGACTGGCGTTGTCTTCTTTGATTATGAAAAGAGAAAAATTGCTTCTATACCTCAGTCTTTTTTAGATAAAATGAAGTAGTCAGGAAATTACCTGACTACATGTACTCCACCCCTTTGTTCATAAGTTCTGCCATTTGCATCAGTGCTTCTAAAGTTGATGATATAAGCATATAATCCTGGAGGAACTGCTACTCCGTCCAAATCTGTTGCGTCCCACTCAAAGTTTTTATCGCTAGATTCATATACAATGGTTCCCCATCGATTAAAAAGAATTATTTGAAAATCTCCAACATATTCATTGGCAAACACTCTGAAAACCCTGTTTTGGGCAATCGAACTGTTTGGCTTAATAGCGTCAGGAGCAAATACTTTAGGCTGACAATCTTCCAAAACAGTTGTCCTTACATCAAACTGGCAACCTGAAGCAGTTAATAGCACTCTATATTCACCTGGTTCATTAGCAATAATTGTTCTACTATTCGAAGTACTGCCGTTAGGTAAGGTCCAAGTATAAGTTCCAAAAGAGCCAGGGTCTAGTGTTACTGTTCTTTCTGTTTCTACTCCTGTTGGGCAAATAAAGTAGGTGCTCTGTATTTGCGGTTGAAATACCTCTTGCACTGTGATATCGCGATTAATAACTACAGCATCGCAACCGCCTGGCCCATTATCATTCACTGTAAATATGTAAGTGCCACTTTCTGTGATACTCCATTCTAAGATTTCAGAGGCAGGATCAACAGTCGGAATATTAGTTCCTTGAGCATTTGTCATTGAATAGTTAAAATTTCCACTGCCACCATTTATGCTACCTATTAATAGAACAGTTCCATCCTCACAATTGGTTTCAGTTACTAAACTAGTTTCTACTTCTATGTAAATACTTTCAACATTAATAGATAATGTTTCAGCACAGCTTATATTCCCTACAGGGTTTACTGTTACTGAGTAAGTACCAGCTTGATTTACATTTATGCTTTGTCCTTGTGCGCCATTACTCCAATTGAAAGTGTAATCATCTGGATTTTGCCCATCTAAAACTGCTGTAAGTTGATTTCCACCATCACAGTTTACAATATTTTCGATCTCTAAAATATCAGCTTGAGGGCTTAATTGCACATTAATAGTAGCGGTGCTTGGACATAAAGCTCCCTGATTAGCCTCTACCGTATAAACACCTGCAGGCACATTATTAGGGTCAGTAGGTGTTGGTGTGATAATAAACGCTGCACTAGAATCTAAACGTTCTAAATAGGCTTGTAAGTCATAACTATTTCCACACCCGAACACATTATCATCAGGATTGAATTGTACGGAATCCGGTAAGGTGATATCAAAAGGTATTGTTCCTATACAACCATTATCATCAGTTACCTCTATACTGTAGGATCCTTCGCTTAAATTGTTGACATTAAAAGGAGTTGAAGTAGCAGTACCATTATCAATAATATCACTATTTTGATTGATTATTTCCCAATTAAAAGCAGGTGCTAAGGGTCCTGGATTCCCAGTTAAACTTACTTCAATTGATTGGCTATTTGGGGCACAATCTGTCGTTGTTTGATTTACTGCAACTGTGAAATCGGTATTTGTTAAGGAAACAGTTTCAACGGTGCTGCAACCAGACAAATTATCAGTTACGGTGATATTATAAGTCCCAGCTTGAAGATTATCTCTAGTTATTTGACCGTCTGGAACTGCAGTAGGGCCTGACCATGCAATAGTAAAATCACCTGAACCACCTGAGACCGTAATTGCTATAGATCCATCAGAATTTCCGCATGTAGGATCGCCAATAGGACCCAAAGCAATAATGGGATTTCCATTAACTATAACCTCAATTTCATCTTCTGCATAACAAGTAGGATCCAATGGGTCTGGAATTTCAACTCTGATTAAAAATGTACCAGGTGTACTAGTATCCACATCAAAATTTTGTCCAGTTGCACCTCGCAAATTATCATCCACATACCAACGATATGCATTTGCATTTCCAGTGGCATTTAATCTTAAATTCTCATCTTGGCAAACCGATTGATCTCCTCCTAAATCAGCTTCATAGGGAGGGCCTACAAATATTTCAGCAGTTGAACTACATCCATTTTCACTCGTAACGGTTACGGTATAATTTCCAATTTCTGTAATTTCAATAGTTTGAGTTGTTTCTCCAGTATTCCATAAATAAGTGTGTCCTGGTTCATTTACAATATCTTCACCTAATGTTAATGTAGTTCCACAAAATGATCTTGGGCTAATCATATTACTAATATCCGGGCTAGGGAAAATCTCAAAATTCTCTACTAATAACTCATCGTAGCCACATTCATTGGTGATTCGCAAAGCTGCCTCATATACGCCAGGTTCAAGGTCTATGTCTAATGTATCATTCTGATTAGTAGAGGTATATACACTTGTAGTACTGTCTACTGGTGTGATAGTCCAATTAAATTGATCAAAATTTGTTTTTCCTGTAGCCCCTAGAATTATAGGTTCCGAAGAACAATTTGCAGTAACACTTATACTTGGTTCTTGTTGCGGAGTAGATAGGTTTTGAACAAAATTAGGTAGTCCTAAACGGCTAGTTTTGCCAGCCAAATTGAAAGACTGTAGGCTGCTTGCTAAATTATTTCCATCGGCTGGATCAAATCTCTGATCCGGTGATCCTATCGTATAAATATCAGCACTATTATTTGCAGCAATATAAAGCTGACCATTTGGACCTGTCTGAATAGCTCCTGCTTCAAAACCTAAATCTGCAATGGTTACGCTGTCAGGGTTTTCAATTTCTTCTATTGTATAATCATCACTTACAGGAATCTGTAATAAAGCTGAATTAGCTCCATTTCTAATAGTTGCATATAATAAATCAGCACTTGGCGAAAATTCAACACCATATACTTCACCGCCAAAGTTAACATCCAATAAAGCCTCTTCCCAATTGTCCAGACTGTCCCTTCTCAGAAAATCGATAAAAGCCCCACCTGAATTATAAGCCTGTGCAACTTTGTCCCCACCAGCTGCATATTTTAAATATCCTGTTGCTGTCGAGTTAGAAAAATAATCACTTCCTTGTGAAATATACTCTGCTGCATTAATACCTTGATCATTTACGGCATATGATCTATAACTATTACTTCCCAATTCATGGGTTAAAACATTTGTATTTGCATTGCCTTGAGCGGCAACTTTTTCAGTACTTCGGCTATAGATTTTTCTGTTTTTCAATACCACATCACCTAGGCCTTCATTTAATTTTAAGTCAACCAAAGCGTATGAAAAATTGCTAATGTTTGAGCTTACATCCTGATTAAGGAATAAATAATATAAAGAAGGATCATTTCCATGGGCAACGGCAATTACTCCTTGAGAGGCATTCGGATCGCCTCCTAAATCGGTTCCATTAGCCATAATATTGTGTTCTGAATCCCAGATTACCTCTCCATTTGTGTAAAAAAGTAAATCTCCATTGTCATCAGAAACGGTTGTACAACCTTCTTCAGCTTCAATGTTTCCATCTGTAACCGCAACTGGATTCCCTCCATTAAAATCGATTCCAGCCCCATCTCCAAAATACCAGAAGTTAGCTTTTTGTTTTTCCTCTTCGAATAAGGTTAATTCAAAACTTGCTGTCACAGTACAATTCCCAACAGTTACGGCAGCAGAATAAACACCAGATTGCAAAAATGTGGCAGTTCCATCGCCATTATCGGTGAATTTTTCGGGATCGGAGTTGATCCATACTACTTTATCAGGATCAGAGCCATCACTCAAGGTAGGGCCATAATTTTCTAAAGGTAATTGACACACGGTTGTGTCCTGAAGTTGTACTTCCGAATCGAAGGGGTTTACCGTTACGGTTGTAGAATCTATGAAAAAATTACCTCCTGCATTGATTCTCAAAACAACATTATAACTGCCCGCCTCTTCATAGATGACATTCGGACTAATTGCATCTGAAGTTTGGCCATTACCAAAATCCCAGTCTAATGTGGTGATATCATCAAGTGAAGTATAGTCTGCAAAAAAGGAGACAGGATTATTTTGACAAATCGATTGATTTAAAACTGTAGCGTACCAATCGAATGAAATATCTCCATCAATAATGGCTGGAGGGGCGATGGTAGGGAAATTGCCAGCCGTCCCAAATGATTGCATACTGAATAAATCCCATTGAATGTTTAATGAATCTGGAATAGAATCTGTCATTGAAATGCTACTTAAAAACTCTTCAGCACCATTATTATAAAGGAAATACATGTTTCCATCAGGGCCATTTTGTAGCGCATTGATATCTGCAATGGTTCGATCTAAGATATTCTCAGAACTGGCACTATCTAAATTCAGTTGTATTAAGCGACTTTCGGAGGTGTTAGTATTATTTCTACTGTAGTATAAATTTCGTCCTCCAACAGACCATTCAACATCGGTTATAACTTGATCGACTATGCCAGTATTATTCAAGATATCTTCATTCTGAAAAACCGGATTGCTAGGGTCAGATAAATTTAATTCTAAGAGTACTAAGTTTTTAGGGCTTCCATTTACATTTGCAGAGCTCATTGCTAAAGCAATTGTATCACTCATTTGATTCCTTACAGATAAATTATTTAAAGCATAATCAACTGAAAATGAATGCGAAGAAATTGGTGTTATCGTTCCATTATTTTGAACTTGAGTTAATTCTAAAGAATTTTCGTTCTGAAATAGTAGAAAATAATTATTTCCAATTTTAAAGGAGTTGATATAATCAGACAGTGTGGCGAATCCTGTTGGCTGCGCAGAGGCGGTCACCTCTCCAAAATCACCTAGCGCCATATTCACGCTGAGAAATTGCAGAGCGCCAGCTTGGTCAATAATATAAATATAATAAATATCATCATTTAGATTTAAAGACGGTACTATCGCAGCAGGGTGTCTTAATGCATTATTTCCCCCAATATTACTGCCCCCAGGTAATACTTGATGGTTTTTACCGTAAACATTTTCACCATCAGTATAAAATAGTAGTTGCCCATCAACCGCATTAGCAGCCACTGCAGCCCCTCCATTACCGAAAGGAATAGCTTGATTTTCGATTAAAATTGCATTTCTATCAGCATTTCTATCAAACTGAATAGCTGAGCTATTATTTCCAAAATACCAAAATGATTCAGAGAAATCCTGAGCTTGTATATTACTTGCTAAAACGGCTAAAAGAAGGGTTAAACCCCTAAATAATTGATTGCTCATACAATTGCGTGTTGTCAATAGTTTAATTCTTAACGTAAAATGGCATCGATTAATTTTCTGTATATGAAAATATATGATTTACGATTAAGTAACGTTTACTTAATTAAACCGAAATTTAAAAATAAATAGGTTAAAGACGGGAATAATTTACTGTTTTTCAATTTTTTAGAAGAAATTTATAAAATATTTATTGTGAATATCCCTCTTTCTGACTTATTTCATATCTTTCGATAAATTTGAATATAATTTGTGTTGTGGGTAAACTAATTAATAATCAAAAACTTCTCGTATTCTTAATGTCGATTTTGTTTTTTACTTCATTGGATGAAGTAAAAGCACAGGATCCGCAATTTTCGCAATTCTATGCAGCTCCTCTATACTTGAACCCTGCATTTGCAGGAAACACTCAAATGAGTAGAGCTGGTATAAATTATAGAAATCAATGGCCTAGTATAAATGCTAATTTCACTACATATTCTGCCTATTTTGATCATTACTTTGATATGATATCGAGCGGTGTTGGTTTAATCATTTCTAGAGATGAAGAAGGAATTGCCGGATTGAGGTCGACATCAGTGGGAGGGCAATATGCATACCAATTGCGATTAAGTGAAAATTTAACCTTTAGACCTGGCGTACAAGCAGCTGTTTTTAACAGAAATTTGGATTTCGGAAGTTTGACTTTTGGAGATCAATGGAATCCTGAAACACAATCATTCGAAAATCCTACTGGGGAAGTTCCAACAGGAGAAAGCAAAACATTTTTTGACCTGTCATTTGGTGGAGTTCTATATTCTGAAAATTTCTGGTTAGGATATTCAGTATTTCATTTGAATCAGCCTAATCAATCTATTTTAGGAGATGAAAGTAGGTTGCCAATGAAACATTCATTTCATGCAGGTTATAAGATCCCGTTAAAAACTGGTTACAAAAAAGGATTTACTCGAAATGGAGATGAAAGAAGTATAACACCTACTGCTCAATATAAAATGCAAGGAGGATTCCAACAACTTGATTTGGGTATCTATAGTACTTTAGAACCAATGGTAGTAGGCCTTTGGTATAGAGGAATACCTTTTGAAACCCCTAATGGATTTTCCGCTTCTGAATCTTTGGTTTTCCTTTTGGGATATTCATATGAGAAAATATCAGTAGGATATAGTTTTGATTATACGTTATCTGACCTAGGTATTCGTAGTGGAGGTGCTCATGAGATCTCTATTTCCTATGTGCTTTCCCTAACTGATCCTCGCAGACCACCAGCTGACAAATTGAGAATACCTTGTCCTAAATTTTAAATTCAGAAATGATTTTTACTGTAGACCAATTTTTTACAATCATTATTGTGATTGTGTTGGCTGATTATGCCATCAATACATTAATAGATTTTCTAAATCTAAAAAATTCTAGTGAAAACCTTCCGGAAGATTTAAAAGGGATATATGAGGAGGAAAAATATCAAAAGGCCATAAAATATCATCGAACTAATACCAGATTTGGCTTATTGAGTGGTCTTTCTAGTGTAGTTATCATGTTTTTGGTCTTGTATTTTGGTGTTTTAGGAGAATTAGATGCTTGGACTCGCGTTCGTTTAGACTCAGTAATCACTCAAACTCTTGCTTTTTTTGGGATTGTTTATATCATTAACGATATCTGGAACATACCTTGGCAGTGGTATTCTACTTTCAATATTGAAGAGAAATATGGTTTCAATAAGTTGACCCCAACCTTGTTTTGGCAAGATAAATTGAAGGCTTACTTATTGACTGCAATACTAGGGGGGATATTACTGAGTGTTTTAATCCTATTAATAATGTGGCTTGGCCAGTCTTTTTGGTGGATCTTTTGGCTGGTTATGATACTATTTATGATTGGCGCTAATTTTTTCTATACAAGCTGGATACTTCCTCTTTTCAATAAATTAACGCCTTTAGAAGATGGTTCTTTAAGAGAGAAAATTATGGCTTATGGTAAATCAGTAGATTTTCCAATAGAGAATATTTATATTATGGATGGTTCTAAACGATCTTCAAAGGCCAATGCCTTTTTCTCAGGTTTCGGAAAACGTAAAAAAATTGTATTGTTTGATACACTTTTAGATAAACATACTGAAGAAGAATTAGTAGCTATTTTAGCACATGAAGTAGGTCATTATAAAAAGAGGCATACCATCTCAGGAATGCTAAGCGGAGTTTTACAAGCTGGTGTAATGTTGTTCATTATGTCATATATGATTTTTAATTCGAATTTAAGTCAAGCTTTAGGTGCTGAACACTTAAGTTTTCCCGTAAATTTTATTGCATTTGGAATAATATATACCCCCATAAGTATGATTTTATCATTGCTTTCAAACTTCATTAGTCGAAAACATGAATTTCAAGCTGATAAATTTGCAGCAAATACTTACAATGGAGTTGAACTGCAAAATGCCCTTAAAAAGCTTTCTGTTGATAGTTTAAGTAATTTAAAGCCCCATAAACTTTATGTGATCTTTCATTACTCACATCCTCCTTTGCTACAAAGATTGCAGGCTATCGATAAGCACAAATAATTATTGCTAATTTTTTAAAGAAAAAATATATCTTTATGCTTTAATAGTACCAATATCACTATAAAAGGTTATATTTCTATTGATTAAACAAGAGAACTATATCCTCGTCAATTTTTGGTATTATTTAAATTATGAATTTGAAAGAATATAAAAGCCATATTATCATGAAAAAATCACTTATTTTTTTATTCTGCATGCTCATCTCATCTTTGGTTTATGCTCAACAGAATAAAATAGATGATCTAATCTATAGAGGTGAGAATCTTTTCAAAATACAGAATTATGAAGGTGCAGTGAAATCTCTTTCAGAGGCTGTAGAGCTTGGTGCAAATGAGTCTTATGTAAACTATATGCTTGGGGTTTCCTATCTTAAGATGCCAAATGCCACCGATCAGTTAAAAGCTTCTCCTATTTTTGAAAAGCTGGAAAGCTCCAATAATTTTAAGGACATACCAAATGATGTTTATTATTATATGGCTCAGGCTTTTCATAAAAGCTTGAAACTTGAACGGGCTTCTAAATACTATGATAAATATCTAAAAACATTAGGTGCAAATGACGCGAAAATAAAAGCAGAAGTTGAACTTGAGATGACTAAAAGCGAAAATGCAAAGCGTTTATTAAGTCAGAAAAAAGAAATTAATATTCAAAGAATGGCTCCGCCAATAAATTCAGAGTTTACAGAATATAATCCTGTGGTCTCGGCTGATCAATCTGTAATGGCTTTCACCTCTTTAAGACCTGACTCTAGAACTGGCAGAGCGTCAGAAGATGTTTATATAACATATAAAAGCTCTGGAGACTGGGGAGAGCCAGTGAAAATTGAAATACGTACTAATGAAAATGTTGGTACAGCGGGTATTTCTCCTGATGGTCAGCAGATGTTGATTTTTATAGGTTCAGGAGATAAAGGAAACTTATACATTATGAAAAAGGATGGCGAAAACTGGAGTCAACCATCTGCAATTGAAGGATTAAATTCAAGAGACTTAGAAAGTACTGCTTCCATTACTCCTGATGGAAAGAAGATATACTTCGCAAGTAATCGCCCAGGAGGATTAGGAGGGATGGATATTTGGGTTGCAGAAAAACTAGCAAATGATACTTGGGGAAATATTAAAAACCTTGGTCCTGAAGTGAATTCAAAATATGATGAGGATGCGCCTTTCATTCACCCCGATATGAAAACATTATATTTCACTTCTAATGGTGAAAAATCAATGGGGGGTAGAGATATTTTTAAAACAAATCTTTTAGGAGGAAAATGGACTACTCCAGAAAATATGGGTTACCCAATTAATACTGCTCTAAATGATAATTATTTTACATTATCAGCTGACGGGAGTAAAGGGTATTTCTCTTCAGATAGAGAAGGTGGTTATGGCGGTCAAGATATCTATATTTTTGATATGCCAGAGAAGTATGCAAATATCCCACTTACTATGTTGAAAGGGAAAATTACTGCTGGTGAAGATAAGCAACCTGTGCCTACTAAAATTAAATTAGTGGATAATGAGAATAATACAAAAGTGGATTATGTATATGACCCTGATCCTAAAACTGGTAATTATTTAATCATTCTTCCGCCAGGAAAAAACTACGATTTGATTATTGAATCTGAGGGTTATCTACCATATACATTAAATATTAATGTACCGAATCAAACATATTTTTATGAGCTTTATCAAAAGATAAATTTGAAATTAATAAAGCAGTTTGATGTAGTAGTAGGGCAAGAAGTATCCGTTAATAATGCTTTTTACGATACAAAGCAAAGTGATACATATTCTCCTAGACAAGCAAATGAAGCTATGCTGGTGCAAAGTGATAGTTTAGATGTTTACGAAATGATGGATGCTATAATCGCAGCTGAGGATACCGCTGCTTTTGATTATATGATGGATTTAATGTATAAAGTAAATCCTATTGAAGATGTTGATTTTGATGCGAATGAAGACGAAATGGAAATTGCTAGTCGAACCTACTACTATGATGAAAGTGACACAACTACTTTGCAAAGTAGAGTAGTGGAAGGTGAAACGATCTATTCTTTACCTACTATGTTTGTTACAGAGGAGGCAGAAAAGCAGAAAAAGGAAAAGGCGCAGCAGCCAAAAGCAAATTATGATAAGTCACTTTTAGAGCCTGTTTACAAAATTTATTATGAAGTTGGTGCATCGAAATTCGAAGATAAGTATAATGAACAATTGCAGGAGATTTATCAGAAAATTAAAGATAATCAGCAATTAGGAATTCAGATATCAGGTTATGCATCAGCAGAAGGAGACCCTGAATTTAATAGAAAGTTGTCTAACAAAAGGGCCATTGAAGTAGTAAACTTCTTTAACTACAAAGGAGTAGTTAGAAGGAGAATTATTGCAAAAGGATATGGTTCAACAAGAGCAGATACGAAAGATGCTGCAGAGAACAGAAGAGTTGAAGTTCAGATTGTTGATTTGAACAATTTAGATAAATAAGTTTTTTTAAAGTGTAAATATAAAGGCCATCCAACTAGGGTGGCCTTTTTATTTATTGTGTTTTTTGAGATTTTGTAAAACAAGAGGATATAGTTTGCCTATAAAAAATTCGTTTTTCATCCTACCTATTCTATCTTTGAATGATTTTAAATAAAATCTGATAGATAGCAGCAAAATGATTTTTTATGGGTGATTGGTAATTGATCAAAAATAATAGTCTTTTGTTTTATTTAATTTTAGAACTTTTATTATAGATTTTACTATGGGAAAAAACGATATGGAAAAACCTCTTTATACTAAACCGACCAACAAAGGAAAATACGAATTATTAGCGCAAAAAAATGAAGCAGCCCTGAAAGGGGGAGGAGAAGATCGAATTGAAGCTCAGCATAAAAAGGGAAAGCTAACCGCCAGGGAAAGAATTGACCTATTGATGGATGAGGGTTCATTTGAAGAGATTGGTAAATTTGTGATGCACCGTTGCAAGGATTTTGGATTAGAAAATCAACATTACCCAGGAGATGGAGTTGTAACTGGTTACGGAACCGTATCTGGTAGATTAACTTATGTGTTTTCTCAAGATTTCACCGTATTCGGAGGATCCTTATCCGAAACTCATGCGGAGAAAATTGTTAAAATAATGGATATGGCCATGAAGAATGGAGCTCCCGTAATCGGATTGAATGATTCAGGTGGAGCAAGAATTCAAGAAGGCGTAGTTTCATTGGGCGGTTATGCCGATATTTTTTATAGAAACGTAAGAGCTTCAGGAGTTGTGCCTCAAATCTCAGCAATTATGGGGCCTTGTGCCGGTGGTGCTGTTTATTCTCCTGCCATGACGGATTTCATTATGATGGTGGAAAACACCAGCTATATGTTTGTGACGGGACCAAATGTAGTAAAAACTGTAACTCAAGAAAATGTAACTTCTGAAGAATTAGGAGGTGCTAGTACGCACAGTACCAAAAGTGGCGTTACGCATTTCTCTTGTGCAAATGAATTAGAATGTATCAATAATATTAAGAGATTATTGAGCTACGTTCCTCAAAATTGTGAAGATCCTGTACCTTCTGTACCTTATGAATTGAAGGAAGATGAAAGTAAGGTAGGCTTAAATGATATCATTCCTGATAATCCTAACCAGCCATATGACATACGAGAAGTGATAGAAGGAACAGTTGATGATAATAGCTTCTTTGAAGTGCATAAAAACTATGCAGAAAATATAGTTGTTGGATTTGCCCATTTAGCGGGTAGGAGCATCGGGATTGTTGGTAACCAACCAGCTTCTTTGGCAGGAGTTCTAGATAATGATGCAAGTAAAAAAGCGGCTCGTTTTGTGCGTTTTTGCGATAGCTTTAATATTCCATTATTGGTTTTTGAGGATGTTCCTGGATTCCTTCCCGGAACTGATCAAGAGTGGAATGGTATTATCACTAATGGAGCCAAATTGCTCTATGCATTTAGTGAAGCTACCGTGCCAAGGGTAACTGTGATTACCAGAAAAGCTTATGGTGGTGCTTATGATGTGATGAATTCTAAACACATTGGTGCTGACATGAATTATGCTTGGCCAACAGCAGAAATTGCGGTGATGGGAGCTAAAGGAGCAGCAGAAATTATTTTCCGTAAGGAAATTGCCGATGCAGACGATAAAGAAGCAAAGCTAGCCGAGAAAGTGGAGGAGTATACTGAAAAGTTTGCTAATCCATATAGAGCTGCCCACAGAGGATATATAGATGAAGTGATTCTTCCTTCTGACACTAGAAAGAAGTTAATCAAAGCATTTTCTATGTTGGAAAATAAAGTGGATAAGTTACCGAAAAAGAAACATGGAAATATTCCTTTATAAATATCAGAGCCTCCTTTTGGGAGGCTTTTTGATTATCAAGCCTGTATGAGTGCGGTTTGACGGTTTTCCACCGTCTAACCGCTACTAGTTAGCTATGATTATGACAGCAGTCAAATGCTATAGCAGTTTTGAAAATATTTTTATTGTGTAACATCAGTTACAATCATCTGAACAGCTTTAGTCCTATCTTTGTTAACGATTAAAATAATAGAAATGGAATATATTGATATTTTCATCACCTCCTTTAAAGACTATGCCCGATATGTGGGTAATGAGGTTTTAAATCCACATTGGGGTAACTATTTATATTGGCTAATTGGTATATCTATTTTCTTTTATGCCCTAGAGTTAACAATGCCGTGGAGAAAAGATCAACCTAGAATTAGAAAAGATTTCTGGTTAGATGCCTTTTATATGTTTTTCAATTTCTTCCTTTTCTCATTAGTGGGCTATTATGCTTTTTCCAATGTTTTTGTCCATCTTTTTAATGACTTTTTAGGATTATTTGGTGTGGAAAATTTAGTAGCTATTGAAATCAATACTTGGCCAGTTTGGGCACAGCTGTTAACCTTATTTATCCTTAGAGATTTCATTCATTGGAATGTGCACAGGTTATTGCATAGAGTTCCAGCTCTTTGGGAATTCCATAAAGTGCACCATTCAGTTGAGCAAATGGGATTTGCAGCTCACTTAAGATTTCACTGGATGGAAACTATCGTATATCGAACAATTGAATACATTCCATTAGCTATGATTGGTTTTGGAATTCAAGAGTTTTTGTTGGTTCATTTGTTTGCTTTAGCAATAGGTCATTTTAATCATTCAAATATTAGCGTTCCACTAGGACCTTTTAAGTATATTTTCAATAATCCTCAAATGCATATATGGCATCATGCTAAACATATTCCATCAAAAACGGGTGTTAACTTTGGAATTTCATTAAGTACATGGGATTATCTATTTAGAACAAATTATATTCCTAAAGATGGAAGAGACGAGCCTTTAGGTTTTGATGATATGGAAAAATTTCCATCGAAATTGAAGGATCAATTGATATATGGTTTGAAGCCGAGGAAAGAAAAATCAAAATAATTTAGTAATTCCTTGATTTTATATTGCGCAATTACGTGCAATTCCGTAACATTGCAATCCGAAAAACAGAGCAGATAATGCAAATGTTTTTTAGGGCCTATAGCTCAGCTGGTTAGAGCACTTGACTCATAATCAAGGGGTCCCTGGTTCGAGCCCAGGTGGGCCCACAAAATGAAGCCTCAGAAGTAATTCTGAGGCTTTTTTTGTTTATTGAGACAAAAGCGTTAGGCAATAATCACCAAAAATAGTCCATAAATGAATGGAATTAAGATTGAATTTATTGCTTCTTAAGCAGCCCTGTGTTACTTAAGAAATAGTCATTTATATGGATTCTAAGATTAAATTACACAAATGATTTTAATTTGCTTCTGATTGTCAGATAGATACAATTGATTCTCGTGTAATTGGCTAATAGGCTCTATTTAAATGCTTTGAATAACTCTTTTTCAGATAGAAATGATTAATGATACTCTAAAACTAAAAGAATGAGTTTCATATCAAAAGGTATATGAAAAATAAAACCCCCGGCTATTTTGATCGATCATAGGCACAAAATTGATATTTTCATTTTTCTTAAAGGGGTTAAAATTTTTAAACGGTTCTAGATAATAAACCAATTCAGTTGCCAATATTCCTATACCTGCACCTACTAATACATCCGATATCCAATGGCGGTCATTTATTATTCGGAAAGTGCTGGTAGTCGTGGAAAAGAAATAACCGCTATAAGCTAACAAAGGTGCGCTATCTTTGAACTCATGCATTAAAACACTTGCATTGGTAAAAGAAAAAGAGGTATGTCCTGAAGGAAATGAATCATCAGTGAAATTATCTGGTCTTGTTTTGTGCGTAATTCTTTTTAAGCTTTTTGTTATCCCACTAGATATTAAGTTTGAAATCAACAGATATTTAGTTTGATCAAACCAATGGTTTTTAGCTTCTACCTTCAAAGCATCAGCAAAATACATTTCTGCAATCGGTACGAATTGAAAATAATCATCGATTTGAAATCGAAAACCACTACCCACTTTTGCTCTTATATCATATCGCAAATCTTTTTCAAACTGACTATTATTAGCAATAATTCCTGCAGTTATTAAAGATATGGGTACTATAGAGCTTTTTAAAAAGCTATTCTTTGTTTTCAGAGAGTCTTGTCCTTTACCAGCAGAATCCTGAGCTTGAAGACTGTAGATATTGAAGGAAAAAACAAGTATAAGTATGTATTTCATGCTGCTATTTCTATACTACGAATCTGTAATTTCGGCAAATTGTATTGATTTTGAACCTAGTTTGAAGTATTAGAATTGAAAGGAAATAAATTAGTCTGAAATCCTTTAAATATCAAGCACAATTCCTGCAAAATAAAATCATATACATTTTTTACTTTACATTGGATGTCTTTTAACTTAACTTCATCTAATGCCTTGCACTTAACCAATTCAGATGAATGTAGTCAGGAAAATTTTAAAATATATTCTGTATTTTTTACTGCCCGCCATTTCATATTTCGTACTTTCATTGATTCTTGGCAGTATCACTATTAATGGAACAGAATCTCACGAAGATAGTAATAAATCCATTTTCTTAGCCTCAAATGGTGTGCATTTAGATATTGTAATCCCTAAAGGAAATATAAATTCAACATTGCTTTCTGATTTAAACCATTACTCAAATGAAAATTATTTAGCATTTGGATGGGGAGATGAAGAATTCTATTTAAGCACTCCAACTTGGGGCGATTTGACCATGCAGACTGCATTAAAGGCGGTTTTTTTAAACAGTTCTGCTTTAATTCATGTCACTCGCTATCGAAATCGGCAAAGCCATTGGATTGAAATTAAAGTAACTGAATCAGAACTAGAAAAATTAAACATTTATTTGAATGAAACTTTCATTTTAAATGAGAAAGGAGAGAAAATTCTACTCAAAAATAAGGGGTATACTTCAAGAGATGATTTTTATAAAGCAAAAGGGAGTTTTTCTTTTTACAAAACTTGCAATTCATGGGTCAATACGGGGTTTAAAAAGAGTGGTTTAAAAGCTTGTTTATGGACTCCCTTTGATTTTGGATTAATGAATAAGTATAGGTGATCAGGTTGAAATAATGCCACTTGAGGTAAAACACTTTAAAAAAATCATTTCTAAAAATAGTATTTTGATTAAAGATTGATTTTGTTGCTTTCTGAAATATCAAATTCTATGAAAGCAGCATCACTGGCAGAAATCAAAAAGGAATTAAAACATAAAACAGAAGAAGAACTCTTATTCTATTGTTTAAGTTTATCTCGATTTAAGAAAGAAAATAAAGAACTTCTGACTTATTTGCTATTTGATGCTTCAGATGAGGAGAGCTATATCCAATCAGTGAAAAATGAAATTGATTTCCAATTCTCAGAAATCAATAATCAGAATTACTATTGGATGAAAAAGACTATCCGTAAAGTATTGAGATCTACCAGAAAGTACATACGCTATTCAAAAATGAAAACAACCGAAGTAGAATTGCTGATTTATTTTTGTCAAAAAATGCTTTTATTGAATCCTTCAATTAAAGGTAATACCGTTCTGATTAATTTATTTGATAGATTGGTGATCTCCATACAAAGAGCCATTGATAAAATGGAGGAAGATTTACAATATGATTACAATCTCCAGCTAGAGGAATTGCTAATCGAATAAAATTGAATACAATTATGCTGTCTTAAAATTAATTGTTATAATTTTAGTTTGATAATTGAAGTGTACTTAGCTGTAATAATTTATGGCTAAGTGTACCTGTACATTTAGCACTTCGTTGGCAATAATCACGGTACGATAAACAGACATGGTTTATAAAATTAGACAGATCAATGTTATAAAACTGCTTCTCATTACGATAGCGGTGATAATCGGCAGTTGCGGCACATCCATTTATTTAAATAAAATAGATTATCTAACTAGTGACAATCCATTTTTCTTTATTCTAATTTTTGGAGGTATAGCAGCCGCATTTGCTCATCTTTTCTATTGGCAACATGGAACATTAATTTGCGAAATTACCGACAAGTATATTAAAATAAATGAAGATATTTTTCCTTGGATAGAATTAAAAAAATACAAAATCAGAGATGATAGTCCAGAGTTTAAGACCATAAGACTTAAATCAATGACAGGTAAATCATTTACAATTGGTCATAGAAAAAAACATGAATCTGAAGATGATTTTGAAAAATTCCTACGGGCATTTCAACGGAAAGTAAAGCATTTTAACAGCAGGGAGGAGCAGCAAATCGAGCAGATTCCACTTATTTGGGATACCAAATTCGGCAAGTTCTATGGATATGTAATTATTGTTTTTATTCTTGCAGCGACTGTGTTCATGTTTGTAGGAGACTTCAAGACAAAAATGTTAGCTAATTATCTAATTTTGTGTGGGATATCCCTTCCAATCTTGTTTAGAATATTTAAAGGATAAACTATTGCTAACAACTAAGGATTCGTGTGGTCGGTACGACCCAACATGAATCCTTAGTTGAACGAATCCAAGGCCATTGAGTACTGCAATG
>Ga0076930_100061_pt1 | contig 180356 bp, 162 predicted proteins | sample HotLakConsoUCCRE_FD_71149 | JGI IMG/M metagenome (GOLD analysis project Ga0076930, IMG submission 71149) | Hypersaline microbial mat communities from Hot Lake, Washington, USA - Hot Lake Consortium UCC-RE (version 3) (version 3) ...
AAAGTTAATGCTAAAACTCATGGTGAATGCACTCAAGCAACATGCAATTACCCTGCGCCTGGGTGTTTTGCAGTAAGACATATACTAAGTCCAGAAGTGGAGTTTTCTCTAAGGCAAAACCCCACTTCTGGACTTGGACAAGGTTTAAGTCGTATTTGGTTTAAGTCGTATTTATTTAATAAAACCATGACAAATTCATCTTTAAAGCCTTCCTACCCAACAGCGGTACTGACGGGAAAAGCAGCTTTCAAGGACGAACAGATGTTCGCGGCCTGGTCAGAAGCCGTTAAACAGCAGATGCTTGCTGCTCTGCAGAAAAGGCAGAAGCTTAGTTAGGTTGGCTCCCCCCGACTGGCATGATCCAGGCAGTACCTTCCCTGCGCCTTCTCTCCAAGATGGCGTTGGTTGATGACTCTGCGTACTCCCGTTGAGCTTTAACAGAGTTGAGCCCTCTTGCCTATTTGGCATTCGCCCTAGCGTAGGGCCTGACTTATGGGGTAACTATGGTTGAGGGCAGACGAAAGTTTGGGTAGATTACCCAGGGGTTTTGCTGCCCCCACGATCTAAAACATTTGGTCTGGGGCTATACTGACCGCCGGTGTGCTGCTGGGCCTGCAGCAGTTTGTCAGCAACAGCGTGATCAAGATCGACGGTCAGTACCAGTCCTGCGGAGTGATTGGGGGTGTTATGATGCGGATGCCTTGGTTTTACTTGACCTGTTGGAGCTTGTTCTGGGTCATGAAGTTGCTCAGGTCTATGCTTACCGATTGGGGAGGCGACGACACCACACCCTGGAACGCTAATTGCCAGATGCCTGGAGCTATCTTGGCCAGGCTGAGCAGTAAGAATTAACGTAGCTTAAACTAAAGACCTGGAAAATGCTGATTCTGTTAATTCTCCATGGTCTATGTCAATAGCTGTGGGATAGATGGGTAAGGTAAATCTACATTTATTGTGATTTGTAATCCTATGACTGAAACTAAGCGTGCCTTGATTACCGGTATTACCGGTCAGGACGGTTCCTACTTATCAGAACTGTTATTAGAAGAAGGTTACGAGGTACATGGTATTATTCGCCGGACTTCCACATTCAATACTGATCGAATTGATCATATGTATGTGGATCCTCACAAAGAAGATGCCCAATTATTTTTGCACTACGGTGATCTGACCGACGGCACCACCCTGCGACGAATTTTAGAAGAGATTAAACCGCACGAAGTTTACAACCTGGGGGCTCAGTCCCATGTGCGGGTGAGCTTTGATTCTCCCGAATACACCGTCGACTCTGTGGGTATGGGGACGCTGCGTTTGCTGGAGGCGATTCGCGACTACCAGTATCGTACCGATCTCGAAGTACGCTTTTATCAAGCCGGGTCTTCCGAAATGTTTGGCAAGGTCCAGGAAATCCCCCAGAAGGAAACCACACCCTTTTATCCCCGCAGTCCCTACGCCTGTGCCAAAGTTTATTCCCACTGGCAAACCATCAACTACCGGGAATCCTACGGTCTATTTGCCTGCAATGGCATTCTGTTTAACCATGAGTCTCCCCGCCGGGGCGAGACCTTTGTGACCCGCAAGATTACCCGTGCCATAGCCCGGATCATCGCCGGTCAACAAAAGAAGCTTTATTTAGGGAACCTCGATTCAAAGCGAGACTGGGGCTACGCCAAAGACTATGTCAAAGCAATGTGGCTGATGCTGCAGCAAGATCAGCCCGATGACTATGTGGTGGCAACCAATGAAACCCACTCAATTCGCGAGTTCCTCGACATTGCCTTCAGCCACGTTAACCTCGACTGGCACGATTATGTTGAGTTTGACCCCCGCTACCTGCGCCCTGCGGAAGTTGATCTGCTAATTGGTGATTCTACCAAAGCTAGGAAGCAGCTAGGTTGGTCACCCTCGGTTACTTTCGAAGAACTGGTACACCTGATGGTGGAAGCAGACTTGAAAGCCCTTGGCATTAAGCAAGACCACTTCGGCAAGCATGAGGATCTGGCTACCCTGCGTAGGGATGTGCTGCGCATGACGTCCTAATGGCGGTCTTGACCAAGTCCAGTGGGATATCTGACAGGTTTTGCAGGTCAAGCCCAACTTCTGGATTTGGTTAAGGTTTAATTTGGCCTGCTAATTGGCAATATCAGCAATACCGTCGCTGCTCGTGAGAGCAGCGACGTGTTTTTGGTTTGGCTTTACTTTAGTATGGTGGTGGATATTCCAGAAGCTGGCCCGGCGTGGCACTCTAGTCGATTATCCGCTACTGTCTCAGGTATTTTTCTTCTATGGCTGACGAAAAAGCGACTCAACCTGCCGCTGGTGGGGCAAAACCCAAGAAAGAAAAACCCCCCGCTCCAGAAGACAAGCCTTTTCCGGAGTTTATTCAGCAAGAATTTCTGCCCACCCTCGAAAAAGCTCTGAAGGAAGAAGGCATCAGTGATGTTCAGCTTTCCTTCGAGCAGCAACCACTCGGGGTATTTGGCATTAAAGACAGCGCTCCCTACTGGCATGTCAAGGGTCAGTGGCAGCAGGGGGCACGGCAGTTCAACATTGCCTTCACCAAAGATGATATTAAAAGCCCCAAGGTATTTTATTTGGCCGATAAAGGGGCTCAGCCCAGCACTATTGAGCAGTTCATGGGGGATGAGCGCAAAATCACCCTTGACCTGCTGGTGCTGTATACGCTGCAGCGTTTAAACGGCCAGAAGTGGTTAGGCCGCAATTAATGTCCTGCTCCCCCGTCAGGTTTCCTAAGGCTTGAGCATCGTCGCCTGCCTGATTAGTCGCCTGCCTGATTAAGGGACAACATAGACGGGGGTACCGAGGGCAACCTTCTCATACAGTTCCACTACATCCTGATTGCGTAGTCTGACGCATCCGTGGGACATGGCCTGGCCAATCGAAGCTTCATTGGGAGTCCCGTGAAAGCCAATAGAGTTGGTGCCATCGCTCCAAAAGCCCAGCCATCGCTGCCCTAGAGGATTGTTATCTCCCGGGGGAATAATTTCCCCGGTGAATGGGTGCTGCCAGGCCGGGTTTTGTTGCATCTCAAAAATGCTGAACCGCCCTGTTGGAGTTTCCCAGCCTGTACGGCCAACGGCTACTGTATAGGATTTAATCAGGCTTTGCTGGTTGTAGAGGTAAAGGGTGCGTTCCGACAGCTTAAGTACAAGGTAGATATTTTCTCCTGTTTGTACTTCAGGCAGATAATCCGTAGCCCTGCCCAAGGGGGGAGTAAATGAAACTTGATTTAAGGGAGTGGGCTGGACCTTCAAGGGGGAGGGACTGGGTATGTAGGTTTCTGCAAAGGCCGGCAGTACCCCAACCATCGCTGCTACGGTGCACCCCGCGAGTCCCGCCTTCAAGAGAACTGGAAGGTGAGTGGAAATGGGGGCTATCCAGCCATGGGATGTAGAGGTATCGTATTGGCAAAGTTTTTCCATAAAATCTGCATCACTGACAGGTTGCACCCTGGGCGGCACCTTTTCGGTTTAAGGCTCCACAATGACCGTCATACCCATGCGGGCATGGGCATACAGAGCCAGCACATCTTCATTGCGGAGACGGACGCAGCCATTAGAAGCTGCAGAACCAATTGAAGAAACCGTCGGAGTGCCGTGAAACCCGATGACGCCATTGTCCATTGAGGCGAAACCAATCCACCTCAACCCCAGGGCGCTGTTGGGGCCGGGGGGAAACACCTCGCCGGTCCACGGGCTTTGCCAGACAGGGTCGATAACCATTTGAAAAATTTCAAATTCTCCGGTTGGGGTAGGGGTATCGGGTGCCCCTACGGCCACGGGGAAGTCAGCCAAAACTTTGTCGTCAGCCAGCACATAAACTCGCTTTTGGTTGAGGCGCAAAACCAGATGAGTGGCTTTGGCCACTGGCGCAGACGGCAGATAGTCTTGAGATGATGGAAGCGGGGGATTGAAACGAAAGAGGGTATTAGCGTCTAGCCAGCCACTCACAGGCATGATGGCCGGACCGACCTGCACGGGGTTTGCTCGAGCCGAGGCAAAGCTGCCATGGAGCAGGGCAACTAATGTCCCCAAAGCAATTGAGCGAAAAGACCGTTGGGATGGAAGCAACATCATGGTCGTAGACAAACCATTTCACTGGACTTGGTATAGACCGGGCCAGAGCTTAAATCAAGAATAACCTTTCGGCAGTGCGCATCGGTAGATGGGCCGGTGAGCAATCTTGCTGGCTACAGTTCCTGGTCAGGACGAAACCGCAGGAAACAGCTTTCGAGGTGGACTTGATTGATATGGCTAGGGCTCTGCCCAACCTCACGTTAGCAAAGCACTAGACTGGCCATTAGTACTTAGGAATGGGGATTCAATAGCGTGGGATAGCCGTCTCGGCTGTCCAAGAGCAGGCAGGATGCCTGCCCTACAAACATTGGATGTTATGAAATCCTCATTCCTTAGGAGATCTTTTGAAACAAAATTACCTGTTTTGTGAGGCATTCCCTAAGGGCGCAGGGCCTGCGCCCCTACCTGGGGGTATTTTCTTTCCCAGGATTCTCCTTACCAGAGGCCACGAACCGGTTCATCCGTGGTTGCGGGTTCGGCGGTTGGGGCCATTTCAGTTTCTGCCATGCGGGTTTCGAGGGTCGCAATCACTCCGTCGGGAATCAGCACCGCATCAATGGCATGAATGACACCGTTGCTGGCATCCACATCCGCCAGGATGACGTTCGCCTGGTTGACCATGACTTCACCATCGACGACGTCCACATCGACAGGACCGTTCAGGGTTTCGAGGGTGGAAGCGGTGACTACGCTATCGGCTCCAAGCTCGTCGGCAACCACGTGATAGGTCAAAACTTCGGTCAACAGGTCCTTGTTGGCAGGCTCTAGCAGGGCATTGAGGGCTTCGGGAGGAAGCGCCGCAAAGGCAGCGTTAGTGGGGGCAAAAACAGTAAACGGGCCTTCACCAGAGAGGGTTTCAACCAGGTCAGCGGCCTGAACGGCAGTAACCAGGGTAGAAAATTGATCATTACCGGCGGCAACATCAACAATTGTGCCCGCTTGAGCTAGCCAGGTGGTTTGAGAAGAGGCTGCAATACCGGAGGTCGTGACGTCTGAGGCAAGGGCAACATCGGTCGCAACTACGCCGAGGCCGCAGACTCCAGCGATAGCAACACATTGGAGGGACTGAATAGAGTTAACCATGGATGTCTAAGATTAAGCTTTGTAAACAACTTGAATGCAGGGATTATAGTACACGGCAAAATTTATTGCAGAATTGAAGGATTAGACGCCAGTAGTACCGCAGAGTTCCTGGTGGCCAACAACAGCGGTAAGCAAGCCTTAAAGCTCTAGCTAAGCCCAGCAGCAAAGTTCTATGGGTGAAGCAGTGGCTTTAGAGCTTTATACCCAGTTCAGCTCGAAACCTGTCGCTTTCCTTGAGGCAAAACTCCCCTTCTGGACTGGGAATAGGGTTTATACCCAGTTCAGCTCGAAACCTGTCGCTTTCCCTGAGGCAAAACTCCCCTTCTGGACTGGAGATAAGATTTAGTGGATACACATCCTTCCTGTATCTGTCGTTTTGAGAAACCTCCCAGGATAGATTCTAGCTGACGTAATTTTGTCTATGCTGAAGCTTGGCGCGATCAGCAGAAGATTGACATGGCAACTTATCTGGTAACGGGTACAAACCGGGGGATTGGCCTCGAATACTGCCGACAATTGCAGCAGCGAGGAGACAGGGTGATTGCTGTTTGCCGCCAACCTTCCGATGATCTGAAGTCCCTCAAGGTTCAGGTGGAGTCAGGCATAGACATTACTGACGATGCATCTGTAACCGATTTGACGCAACGGGTGCAGGGCATCACCATTGACGTATTGATCAACAATGCGGGGATGCTTGATCGGGTAACCCTGGCTGACCTTGATATCGATAGCATTCGTCAGCAGTTTGAGGTGAATGCCATTGGCCCTTTGCGAGTCACCTGTGCTTTATTGCCCAACCTCACCGAAGGCTCCAAAGTGGTGATGATGACCAGCCGTATGGGATCCATTGGTGATAACACCTCTGGGGGTTCCTATGGTTACCGAATGTCAAAAGTGGCTTTATCAATGGCGGGCAAATCCCTTGCCCATGACCTGAAACCAAAAGGCATTGCCGTAGCTATTCTGCACCCCGGTCTGGTTCAGACCCGGATGACCGGTTTTACCGAGAGCGGGATTACCCCACAGGAATCTGTGCAGGGGTTGCTAGCTCGCATTGATGAATTAAACCTGGAGAATACCGGTACCTTCTGGCATGCCAGAGGACAAGTGCTGCCCTGGTAAGAGTTTGCTGGCAGTTCGAATGTTGGGTTCTTAGAGTCATCCTCTAGCTGCCAGAACCCTAAAGCCGACTGGTATTTGTGGCAAAATTTGCCCCCAGGGAAGGACTGGGGTGTCGATCGACAATGCTGCATACAGGGGGCTATCCTTCTCTCAAGCTTTGTTGTTCTTTAGCAAGACTATGCCTTTAATCAAAGTTCAAACCTCCGTTGCGGCTCCTGACCAATCCAGCGTTGAGTCGATGTTGAAAGATCTATCGTCTAGCCTAGCTGCCCACTTGGGTAAGCCTGAGTCCTATGTCATGACAGCCTTTGAAGCCGATGTGCCGATGACTTTTGCCGGCACCACAGACCCGGTGTGCTACATCGAAATTAAGAGCGTGGGCACCATGGGCGGCACCAAGACTAAGGCGATGAGTGCCGACTTCTGTACCAAAGTTGAAACGGCCCTGGGGGTTCCCAAAAACCGTACCTACATTGAATTTGCCGATGCCGCCGGAGCGATGTGGGGCTGGAACGGCTCGACCTTTGGCTGATTTTCGATGGTTGCAATGAGTTAGAAGGGAACGTCCTTATCGGCGTGGGATGGTTGCCGGGCGGCGGCTTCAGACGGTTGCCTTCCCCCGCTTATCAGAGCATCGACGTCGTCTTCCATGTCTACCACCTGACCGTTAAAAAATTGGGCAAAGTTCTTAACGGCCCGCTCAAAGTCTGTGGCAATTTCCGGCAGAGGGGGAGCGCCAGGCGTCGTGGCCTGGTCATCATATCCCGTTACCGGGCTGGTGGGGATGGCGGGGACGGGGGCCGGATCTTCATCGACGGGCAGTGGAGCCGCGGATGGCGGTGGGGCTGAAGGCTGAGGGGGCGAGGATGGTGTTGGGGGCTGTATGGGTTCAGCTATGGGGGGATGGGAGACGGTGGGAACCCCTGCCCCCAGTGCTGTTGGGCCTGGTTCATCGGGCTTTGGGTCGGGCAGCACCTCCAGGGAAACAGTAACCGGGCGCTGAACAATTTGTTGAAAGGCTGCTTCTACGTTAGGCACACGTCCCTGGGCCATCTTAAACAGAGGCTTGGAGCTAATGCCGATGCGGGCAGCAGTGCCGTCAAAAGATAACAAACTACCCTGCTGTTTCATCAGTGCCTGGGTACCAAAGGGTTTTAAGACAGCGATCACCTGTTGCCAGAGCTGATCTAAATTATGAGACTCACCTGCAGGCGGGGGTGTCGCACCGTTAGTAACGGAAGGGCCTGGGGATGGCTCAGGTGCCGGGGTTGGCGGGGTTGTATCTTGGGTAGCAGAGGCAGGAGGTGGCCCAGCAGCTTCTGCCTGGGGGGAAGCTGCCTCCTGGTGGCGTGATACCGCAGGCGGAGATGACGGGGGTGGAGAGGGGGGCGTTGTAGAGGGGGGCGTTGTAGAGGGGGGCGTTGTGGAGGAGGGGGCAACGGTACCGACTGGGGCTGAGGCGGGTTGATGGCCCCCCCTTGCACCGGCCACAGGAGCGACCTGACCGGCCAGAGTCGAGGGCAGCAAACCCAGCAGCGTAACTTCCAGCCAGAGCCGGGGTTGGGTGGTATTTTTGACCTGTACTTCGGCAGCGCGCAAATGCTGCTGGCCCAGCAGAAGCACCTGAAGGTTGATGGTTTGCACCAGGCTCTGCATCTCTGCCCAGGTGGGAGGGGTGATGGCCACCAGATCCTGCCGGTTGCCCGCGGTTTTAGCGATCAGCAAATCTCGGTAAAACCCGGCCAGATTTTGCAGCACAATCAGCGGTTCTCGGCCCCGATCCATTAATTTTCTGGTCTGGTCAAGTACGGCTGTACTGTCGTCAGAGATAATGCCCTGCACCAGCGCCAGCAGATCCCGCTCTGGGACGGCCCCGACCAAATCCCAAACCGCTTCTGCTGCGATGGGAGGTTCCAGCAGGCTGAGCTGGTCGAGCAAACTCTGGGCATCCCGCAGTCCCCCCTGGGAAATTTGGGCCACCAGGCGCAGCGCTTCGTCGTTGATATCGATTGCTTCCTGGTTGGCGATGGCGCGCAGATGAGCCAGCATGGGCTCCAGGGGAATACGGCGGTAGTCGAACCGCTGACAGCGAGAAATGATAGTAGGGAGTACCCGCTGTGGATCCGTCGTTGCCAGTACAAAGACTACGTTACTGGGGGGTTCTTCCAGCGTCTTCAGCAACGCATTGAACGCCGCCGTACTGAGCATATGGCATTCGTCAATCACATAGACTTTGTAGCGACATTGGGCCGGGGCAAATTGGGCCCGTTCGATCAGTTCGCGAATGTTGTCAACCCCGGTGTTGCTGGCGGCGTCAATTTCAATGAAGTCTAAGGCTGAACCATTGGCAATGGCGCGGCAGGTGTCACAAACACCGCAGGGGTCCGGCGTGGGATGATCCTGGTGAATGCAGTTGAGGGATTTGGCTAAAATTCTGGCGCTGGAGGTTTTGCCCGTGCCCCTGGGCCCTGAAAATAGATAGGCCGGAGCGATGCGCTGTTGCTGCAGGGCGTTGGCCAGGGTGGTTGCGATCGCATTCTGACCCACCAACTGAGCAAAAGTCTGGGGGCGATACTTGTGGTGCAGTGGTTCGTAAGCCATAGCAATACAATAACCCGACCGCCAGCTAATCTGAGGTCAGGAGTCATCTTCAGAGTGCCAATGCTCGGGAATCTCAATAATGAGAGTATCCATTTCACTAAAAGTCTGCTCCCCAACTCGCCGGGCTTGTTGACTTTCGTGGCGAGCCCGTTGGGCCAGCCACTGCATGGTGTTTACGGCGGCAACAATTTCCCGCTGTTGACCGACCGGCTGGCTTTCGGCATCGACCGCGGTATCGACCGCTTCGACCGAACCGCGAGTTCTAGGTTCGTAGCCCTGAAAATAGGCCACCGCCAGGCGGCGAAACAGGGGCTGCAGGTATTCGGGCAGCGAATTTTCAATCTCTTCGGGTTTGTGATAGCGATCGACTAGCTGCCCCATAGCCTGGGCAATCAGGGTATTATCCTCACGACTGGTGGGGTAGTCGTCTTTAAGATCTATCCAACAGGCTTGAAACGCCTGCATCTCGCGCAACATCATGGGACTTAACCTAGGTGTGGAGATAGGGTTCGGTAGCTGCTGCTACCAATATTGACCATAGGCTGGTTCTTACCAGTATTCCCCAAAAAACTCCTCAGCCCTCTATTTCTCCGTCGAAAGGGTTTTGGAGACCTCCGCAATTAGCCGATACTATTGATGTAGAAAAGGCTGCGCCAGTCGAGGAATGTTGTGCTGCTGTCGAAAGGATTTGAAGTCGAAATGTACACCGGCACGCCGGAGGGAGACATCGTTGGTCTCTCGGATCGGATTGTGGCCCACATGAATGGCTTTGTGCGGGAGCCAGACAGCCGAAATGTTGAATATACGACTCCTCCCCTATGTCGGTACGAAAAATTATTGTGTGAACTGGTGCGCCCCCGCCACGAACTCAGAAAATATCTCCGTACTTTGGGCAACTATACCCTCGTACCCGGTAGTACCTTGTCCCTGGGTTCGGTTGACACATTCTTCCGGTCTGACCCCAGCAATCCCTACCATACCTACATTGAGCAGACCTACGGTACCAAGGTGGTCACCGCTAGCATACATATTAATATTGGCATTTCTGACCCGGAACTTTTGATGCAGGCTTGCCGCTTGGTGCGGGTCGAGGCTCCCCTCTTTTTAGCCCTCACCGCTTCCTCTCCATTTTTGGAGGGTACAGCAACGGGCCATCACTCCAGCCGCTGGCAGGTATTTCCCAAAACGCCCGCTCAGGTGCCGTTGTTTGAGAGCTACGCCCACCATATCCACTGGATGGAAGAACAGCTTGCCGCTGGTACCATGCAGAACGTCCGCCATCTCTGGTCTGCGGTACGGCCCAATGGTGACCGCCGTCCTTACAACTTGAATCGCCTGGAACTGCGAATTTGTGATTTAATCAGCGACCCTGTGGCCCTGCTAGCGGTAACCGCCCTGCTCGAAGCTCGTCTGCTGCAAATGATGGCCCAGCCTGACCTGGACCCGATGAAAGGCAGCTATTTACCCCAGGCAACCCGCAATTGGGATCTGGTTGCCCTGGCCGATGCCAATGAAGTTGCCGTGGCCAAAAGCAGTCTAGACGCCCAACTCCATCACTGGCAGGATGGCCGCACCCTGACAGCTCAGGAGTGGATTCAAGACCTCTATGAAGAAGTCTGGCCTATCGCCAAAGCGAACGGAATTAGCTGCTTTCTGAGCCCCCTCAAGAAAATTTTGCGAGAAGGCAACGAGGCCCAACGTTGGCTTAGCCAGTACGAGGCAGGGCAGTCAGTGCAGCACATTATGGCCGGGGCCATTCGGGAGGTTCAGGTCAATGAAGGGCGATTAGCAGAAGAACTCTGTGAACCTTGTGCCGCTTGAAAAATCCGGCCTTCCACATTTACCCCCTATATATAGGGGCTACGAAAAATATAAAGGGGCTACGGAAAACCTGGCCCGGGGCCCGTGCCATGGGCAAATGGTAGGGCTAGACCGGGCCAGGTTTGCCTTTGTCATCAACCTTGTCCAGGATTAGCAGGGAAGTGTTGGTATGGAGCAAACTGCAGATCTCAATCTGGACTTGGGATAGAAGCCTGGGATAGAAGCCATCAGAGTGACGACAGCTAGGCCGGTAAAACATTGGAGAAAAGGGTGAACTTTCACAACTCCGCAATATCCGCCAGAAGTATTAATAAAATCTATATCTACTGGACAATGGTTCCCCCATTGGTTCGGTTTGCTGTGTCTTCTTAATGATTATCTGCCATGCCTCGGATCGTTTTGGTCAACCCTCAAATTCCGCCCAATACGGGCAATATTGCCCGCACCTGCGCAGCCACGGCGACTCCGCTCCATCTCGTGGGGCCCCTGGGCTTTGAGTTGAGTGATCGTCAGCTCAAACGAGCTGGGCTAGATTACTGGCCCCATGTTGACCTGCACCTCCATGAGGATTGGTTACAGTTTCAGACCCATCATCAAGCCACAGGGGGGCGAACCATCGGTTTTAGCACCACTGGCCGATGTAGCTATATAGACTTTAACTATCAAGACTCTGACTGGCTGCTATTTGGCAGTGAAACCGATGGACTTCCGCCGGAGGTACTGGCGGCCTGTGCCGCTACGGTGAACATTCCTATGGATCGGTCGGTAGTCAGGAGCTTAAATCTTTCTGCGAGTGCCGCCATCGGCCTTTTTGAAGCCCTGCGCCAACTACGATGGTCCTGACTCCCCCAGCAGATACTGCCATCGGTCAGGGGGGATGGAGGGGCTGAGAAAGGGGCAGAACCCACTCCCCTGGCCCGTGGCATCGCGGCCTGAGTATCACCAGAGCCTCTTTGTAGTCCTGTAGTGCGATCGGTTCGAATCAGCACAGCGATTCCTTTGACCAGTTGGTAGAAGTTGTGGTGTGAAGCAAAAGTCAGAACCGGCAGGTACAGCGGCAAGATTTACCAACCTAGTCTTCTGGCTAAAAATAAAAAATAAGAGGTTTTCAAGGATACAAAACGGTTCCATAGTTGATAAGAAATTTCTATATCCTTCTCTGCAAGGGGTTGAATTTTGCCTCCGATGCTTCTGTGAATGGCCTTGGACCAGCCCCTATTAAGTACTCTAAAGCCTGGATGCAAGCCTGTTTCAGGGGAGTCCTTACCGCCCCGCAACTGTAGTCTGGCAACCGCCGTTTGCCCCTGGGGAAACCTGGTCAGACAATCTCTTGATTTTTTCAGTACTGTTGCTAAATCCTTTTTTTTGGGGTTAAACCTATACGTTGAGTTTGCAAAGTTCCCGATTTAACCAAATCAGATTGGGAATCTGCCTCAGTGAAAAAAGTCAGGGACGGTGATTGATTTTTGGGTTTACTCGTGTAGACTTGCCTAAGTCGCAAAAATGAAGGTATTGTTACCTAGTCTTTGTGCTTCTGGTCAGTTATCGTTCCTATGCCCTATGTTTGCGCCACCATGCTTAAGTTTTTAGGCTCTGAGGTGTTTGCAGACTGTGGGTGTCCATCGTTGAACGCTGGTTTACAGGAGGTCGTTCCTTGAAACGCGTATTTCCGCAAGAGTCCGCAGCAGACTCACATTCGCTAATTTCGAATGGGATTCAGCCGGGGGCTTCAGGTGGCTCTCGCCGGGTTCAAACTTCGGCAGCCATGTTGGGCATCGCTCTTTCCTTCGGTACGTCAGCCCCTTTGCTGATCGAACCTGAATCTGCCCTAGCGGCTGAAGGGCCAGTTGTTGCGGTCTTACCCACCGCTGGAAGTAAGGCTGAACTCGCTCAGCCTGGAAATGGCAATCAATCCAGTGATGTGGCTGCCACCATTTATCACACCGTTGAAGAGGGGGATAGCCTTTGGCACATTGCGGGTGAACACCGTGCCGATGTCCAGTCCATTAAGGCGGCGAATGGTATTGCCCCTGATGAATTGCTACGGGTAGGTCAGGTGCTGCGGCTGCCATCCGTGTTGGAAGGAGTTGCCGGTGCAGATGGTGCCGACCAAAGGCAACGCCTTGCCCTCAGTGCCGATGTGCGTGGCGGTGTCGGTGGAGACCTGTCCGTTGTCTTCGGAGAAGAGTTACCTGAACTTGCAGATGGTGCTCAGGCAGACGAAGATCCAGAGACCTTCTCAATAGCCAGACTCGATCATGAAGGCCTCGAGAAAGACGCTTCCGACAAGCTTCCTTCAGATCAGGCCTACGACATGACTGCCGCCGCCCTGGTTGAAGCGCCGGAAGCTGATGCTGCTGAGCCTGGTTTAGCTGCTGGCGAGCCCGATAATGCTGTAGAAACAACCGTTGCGGCACTTCCCGAGGCTCTGCCCGATTCATTACCCCTCAGCTCAGTAGAAGCCAACCCCCTTGCGGCTAAGGCGACTGTTGCTGCAGCCCCCTCTAATGCCTTAGAGGACGACGATATTACCTCACCGCCGGTCGTTGAGGACCCTGCTCCCATGGCTGAGGTTGAGGCTGTACTGCCTCCCCAGGCTGCTGAACCGGCAGACACCTGGCAAAACCGAGAAATTGAAACTGTTTCTGGGGTGACGACCCCTCGGGTTACTGAAAAGCCCTTGACAGCAGTTGTTTTGGGGACATCCTCTGACGACGAAGTAGAGATTTCTCCTGAAGCAGCGGAGCCTGCCTCCACCACCACTCAGGGCTATCGGGTGAAGGCTGGAGATACTTTCTGGAACATTGCAAATCGCCACGGTGTCAGCCTTGATGATTTAATGCGCCACAATGCGGGGCGCAACCCTGAAGCCCTCCTGGTCGGAGACAGCATTAACCTTCCCACCAACACAGCTCAGGCTACTCCTGAGGCTGGTGCTACCCTGGCACGGACCGGTCAGCTGCAGCCTGAGGCCAGCCGCGATGCTGCCATTCGTGATCATCTGGCGCGGATTCGGGAAGCGGCTAATCGAGAGGTTGATCAGGAAGAGCTGAAGGCGCGGATTACCGCTGTTCGCCAATCTCTGGAGCAGACCGAGGCCAGTGCAACGGGCGGCAGCGCGCCCCTTGAATATCACCGCTCTGCAGAAGAGCCTGATGCCTCTCTGGCGGCGCAGAGTGCTCAGGGGCTGGCGTCGGCAGAATCTGATGCTAATCGACCTTCTACGGCGAGATCATCTGCCTCTGCTCAGACAGACTGGACAGTGACAGATGCCGCTAGAGATATCAATGGTGCTCAACTGGCAACTTTGACCACCAGAACCGAATCTACCGAAGCGCTATCAGAGTCTCTCAGTGCTCCTGCAGTGCCTACTAATTTAATGGCCGCTGCACCCATGCGCCCTGACGTGTACCGGGCTACTCCTCAGCTGCCGGTAGGAGAGACCGTAACACCGGGTATGCCCATCCTGCCCGACTCTGGAGAATTTCTGCCGGAAGCTCCTAATCGCTTTAATGGCTATGTATGGCCGGCCCAAGGCGTTTTGACCTCAGGGTATGGCTGGCGCTGGGGCAGAATGCACCGCGGGATCGATATCGCTGGCCCTGTGGGAACCCCAATCATGGCAGCGGCGGCTGGGGTTGTGGTTCGCTCAGGCTGGAACTCGGGCGGCTACGGTAACCTGGTCGACATCCGCCATGCCGACGGCAGCATGACCCGCTATGCCCACAACAGTCGTCTGCTGGTTCGTGAAGGGCAGCAGGTGCGCCAGGGGCAGCAAATCGCAGAAATGGGTAGCACCGGTTTCAGTACCGGCCCCCACCTGCACTTTGAGGTCCATCTGCCAAACACAGGTACCGTGAATCCTATGGCTTATTTGCCGGGTCGTTAGGTACCGTTTAAAACCATAAGCCGACACTCTGTCTGACCGGGGTGTCGGTTTTTGCGTGGATGGAGTCTCTAGTCGTGCAGGAAGCTGGGTCATTTGGGTCCGTTGCAATGGTTCTATTGTCTTCAGGAAAGCGGCTGGAGTCATCTGTCCTCAGATGGAGCGTCCTCAGATGGAGCGTCCTCAGATGGAGCGTCCTCAGATGGAGCGTCCTCAGATGGAGCGTCGGAAGATGAAATCGGCAACAAGCTTTTTTGCTGGGGGTGGTGCAGTTAGCGCAGCATTTTGTGATAGGTTTATATACTGTTGGTTGAAGGCGCAAACGCCATAACCTGCAAGCGGCTCAGTAGCTCAGTGGTAGAGCAGGGGACTCATAAGCCCTTGGTCGCGTGTTCAAATCACGCCTGAGCCATTTCTCTGGAGGGTAACAGTCAGCTTTCCGGAGGCAATACATCAAACCCAGGAGATGGATGGTATGACGAGCCCGATGGAAGACTGCCTCCGTGTTGGTCAACCAGCTCCAGATTTTACGGCTACCGCCGTTTATGATCAGGAGTTTAAGACCGTTAAGCTGTCTGACTATCGGGGTAAGTATGTTGTCTTGTTCTTTTACCCCCTCAACTTTACCTTTGTGTGCCCCACTGAGGTAACTGCATTTAGCGATCGCTTTGAAGACTTTAAAGGCATCAATACAGAGGTGCTGGGAGTTTCGGTAGACAGCGCATTTTCTCACCTGGCCTGGATTCAAACCGATCGCAAAGAAGGAGGGGTAGGTGACCTCAACTATCCGCTGGTTTCTGACCTCAAGAAAGACATCAGCATGGCGTACAACGTACTCGATGCCGATGCTGGGGTGGCCCTGCGGGGACTCTTCATCATCGATAAAGACGGCATCATTCAGCACGCCACCGTTAACAACCTCTCCTTTGGTCGCAGCGTCGAAGAAACTCTGCGGGTGCTCCAGGCCATTCAATACGTCCAGGCGAACCCCGATGAGGTTTGTCCGGCTGGCTGGCAACCGGGAGATAAAACCATGACCCCCGATCCCGTCAAATCGAAGGAATTTTTCGCTTCTGCATAACGGTTTGATATGACCGCCAGCACCTCTCAAGTTGTCACCCCTAATTTCTTGCGTTATCTGCTGCCAGTTCCGGCCCGGCTGGCATTACCCATTGGCAGCATTGCGCCTGACTTCGCCCTTTGGGATGCAACCCACGACCGCATTGTGCGCCTGGCAAACTGGCGGGGCAAGCAGCCCGTAGTGCTCGCTTTCACTCGCATCTTTGCTGAAGAAGTATACTGTCCCTTCTGTTTTCCTCATATCGTGGCCATGAATGAGGCCTACGACCAGCTGCGTAACGCTGGCGCAGAAGTGTGGATGATTACCAGTACTAACCGTCGTCAGAGCCGGGGCGTAGTAGACGATTTACAGCTCAGGCTGCCCCTGCTGTGTGATCCTGCGGGAACAACCTTTCGGGCTTACCACACCGGCCAGGCCCTGGGAGCCCCCCTGCCGGCCCAGTTTGGGCTGGATGCCCAGGGACGAGTCCGTTTCTGCCATCTCTTTTCTTTTTTGCACCACAATGCCTCTCCCCAACAGCTGCTGCAGGTGCTCAGCCAGCTATAGCGGGGCACTAATACCCTCGCCCCAGAGACTGGGGCGGAGTGCTGACGGGCGGTTGGGTGGTGACCCGAGGAAGACGGTGCTTAAACCCGCACAGAATTTCCCAGGAAATGGTTTGAGTCAGGGCGGCCCAGTCATCGGCGCTGATTTGATGAGCCCCGTCCTGCCCCAGGAGGGTCACAATATCTCCCTCCTGGAGGTCAGGAATGGGGGTGACGTCAATCATGAGTTGATCCATGGTGATGGCTCCAATTTGTTGGGCGAGTTTACCCTTCACAATGACCTGCATTCGATTAGAGAGGGCTCGCGGTACCCCATCGGCATAGCCAATACCAACGACGGCGATACGGGCCGGGTGCTGGGTGACATAGTGGTGGCCGTAGCTCACCCCGGTGCCCGCTGGCACATCTTTCAGATGGGTAATGCGAGCCTTAACCTGCATAACGGGTTTGAGGTCGACCTGATTGGCCAGGTGAGGGGCGGGGTACAGGCCATACAAACCTAAGCCCACCCGCACCATGTCGTAGTGCAGGGCCGAGTCGACCAGAGTAGCTGCTGTATTGGCCAGATGCAGGCGGGGGGGTAAGAGCTGCTGTTGGCGTAGCTGCCGAATGGCTGCTTTAAACCGCTGGTGTTGCTGATTCAAGATGGTTGGTTCGGGGCTGTCTGCAGTAGCCAGGTGAGAATATACGCTACAGATTTCTATGTGGGGGAGTTGGCGCACGAATCTTACAAATTCTGCCGCACTGCTCCAGGGAAACCCTAATCGCGACATGCCGGTGTCGAGCTTGAGGTGGGCCTGCAGGGGGCGGGATGCGATCATCCCCAGTTGCGACAGCGCATCGGAAAACATGAGCGCCTGCTTGGGCATGACCAGGGTGGGCTGCAGCCGCCAGTGGGCTACGGCCTGCATCTCTTCGGTGCTGTTAATGGCTCCCATCACCATAATGGGAGCCTGAATACCGGCAGTACGCAGTTCAATTCCCTCTGGGACAGTGGCTACCCCCAACCAGGATGCCCCGGATTGCAACGCCACCTGGGCCACGGTTAGCGCCCCATGACCATAGGCATCGGCTTTTACCACTGCCATGAGTTGAGTTTTTGGTAACAGCAGGGCTTTAATCTGCTGGACATTGTGCTGCACAGCCTTCTGGTTAATTTCTACCCAGGCGCGACAGCACCGCATGGGTTCCAGACTAGGGGTTTGCTCCCAGCTCAGCATAGTGTTCTCTCCTTCACCACCCAGGCCTTACTATACCTGGCAACCTCTACCTGGCAACTCCCTCTGGTTTTGAGCTGGCAGACCGGGAAACGGTTGCTAAGACCCGACGATTGCATCGGCAACGCCAGCCAACCCGGGCACAGACCGACTGATTCAAATGGATGGTCATTGCCCCCCGAGACGCCAAACGAAAGGGCCATTTAAGCGACTGATTATGCCTTAATCAAATAGATTCAGCCACTCCCTTGTTTTTGGGTAAATCTGGCCAAGTTTTCCAGTGGAATCTCTGAATTGGCCACTTGTGCTACCATCGGGCTAAGAGTATTTCATTAAGTATCCATTCAGCCGCTGCAGGTCAATTTGTGGCTGTTAGCTGCTGTTAGGGGTGAACTGCCTCGTCATTGGGGCAACTTTTTGCCATACTCTGATCAACCTGTTCCAAGGCTAGACCGGGGTTACACCTGGGTTCAAGGCTGGTTTTGGAGGTGGGTTGGGTTTGTCCTTCATCCATCTAAACATTGACTAGGGATGAGTAAGGTTCTGGTGCTGAATGCCTCCTATGAACCGCTCAACATTACGAGTTGGCGTCGGGCTGTCGTCCTCATTATTAAGGGCAAAGCTGAGCGGATCGAGCACAATGGCAAACTTGTCTACGCAGATTTTCCGCTGCCTACCGTAATCCGGCTCAGGCACTATGTTCGAATCCCTTATAAAGATATTCCTTTGACCCGCCGCAATCTACTGCAGCGGGATAATCATACTTGCCAGTACTGCAACTATTCAGGGGACGGGCTGACCCTCGACCATGTGGTGCCCCGGTCCAGGGGCGGCGGCGACACCTGGGAGAACATGGTTACCGCCTGTGTGCGGTGTAATGTCAAAAAAGGAAATCGAACGCCAAGGGAGGCCGAAATGCCCCTCTTAAGCCAGCCTCGCAAGCCCCACAGCAGCCTCTATTTTGAAGTAACGCGGCAAATTCATAGCGGCGTTCATCAAGAGTGGCGCAAGTATGTCATTGGGTTGTCGTAACACACGTTCCTGCGGGTAGAGCCATTTTTGGGGAAACTGCTTAGGATGGTAACTACACCCTCAAAATCACCTATGACACCCCTCAAGACTGAAGCCAACGGAACTCCCGACGTCGATATTGACGGCCAGGTTGATCCTCAGCCTAAACGCGGGCTGTCGGAGGAGGACGCCCCGGTTCAGGCGATTCGGTCTTTGCTGGACAAGCATCGAGACGAACGCCAAATGATTTTACTGCAGGATTTTCCCGATCCTGATGCGTTGTCGTCTGCCTGGACTTTCAAACTCATTGCGTCTACTTACGACATTGAGTGCGATATTTTTTATGCCGGCACCCTGAGCCACCAAGAAAATATTGCGCTGGTGCGTCTCACCGGGTTACCGGCCCGTCGTTGGACTTTAACCAGTCATGAAGCTCCCGATTTGTCGCAGTATCAGGGGGTTGTGCTGATTGACAACCAGGGCACCACCAGCCAGCTGTTCCCCCATGTAAAAGAAGCGGGAATTCCCGTGGTGCTGGTGATTGACCACCATGCCCCCCAAGCCCGTTTGGATGCTGAATATGTTGATCTGCGCCCCCACATTCGGGCGACGGCCACCATTCTGACCCAGTATCTGCAGCGGGGGTTGCTGACCCTGGATCGCAGCAACACCAAGCACACCAAATGCGCCACGGCCCTCATGCACGGGCTACGAGCCGATACTAACCAGCTCATGCATGCCGCCGAAGATGACTTTATGGCGGCAGCTTACCTGAGCCGGTACTACGATGGCCAACTGCTGAGTGCCGTACTGCAGGCCTCCCGCTCAAAGCGGGTGATGGATGTTATTGAGCGCTCCCTGCGCAATCGCAAAGTGCAAAACAATGTGTCTATTGCCGGGGTGGGGTATTTGCGTTACGAAGATCGGGATGCCATTCCCCAGGCGGCAGACTTTCTGGCGACAGAAGAAAACGTCCACACTGCCGTCGTATACGGCATCGTCCACGACGAAGACGAAGAAGTGGAGGTGGTAATCGGCTCCCTGCGCACCAGCAAAATTACCCTCGACCCGGATGAATTTTTGAAGGAAGCCTTTGGCCAAGATAGTGAAGGGCGCTTTTTTGGAGGCGGGCGCTCGATGGCAGGGGGCTTTGAAATTCCGGTAGGATTTTTGTCAGGCTTTTACGAAAACTCAGACTACAACCGCCTCAAATGGGAAGTGTTTGATACCCAGATCAAGCAAAAGCTCTGGCGGCTGGTAGACCCTGAAGAGGGCATGATTACTACCGATTAAAGTCTGCAGCTAGCATAATTTTGTAACCCACGGCTCTCTGGCTTGAGCTTGGGTTAAGTTCAGCTATCGTCTGGGGCGGGCTTCCCGGTGTAATATCCAAGGACGCTACCATAGCAATCTCACGTTTGGTAGCAAACATAACGGCGGGGCTCTCATCCCCGTTGGAATCATAAGTCAGCGAATGGGAGCAGTAGTTTATGACCGTATGTGAGTATCGTCCTGGGCTTGAGGGCGTACCAGCGACCCAGTCCAGCATTAGCTATGTGGATGGTCAGGAAGGAATTCTAGAATACCGTGGCATTCGCATTGAAGACCTGGCTCAGCACAGTACCTTTTTAGAAACCTCCTACCTGTTAATTTGGGGTGGGTTGCCCTCCAAGAGCGAACTGGCAGCGTTTGAGCATGAAATTCGCTATCATCGCCGCCTCAAGTACCGCATTCGGGACATGATGAAGTGCTTCCCCGAAAGCGGTCACCCTATGGATGCTCTGCAGGCCTGTGCTGCGGCTCTGGGGCTGTTTTACTCCCGTCGAGCCCTGGATGATCCCATTTACATCCAAAAGGCGGTGGTGCGGCTGCTGGCTAAAATTCCGACCATGGTGGCTGCATTTCAGCTGATCCGTAAAGGAAACGATCCGGTACAGCCCAGGGATGATCTGGACTATGCCGCCAACTTTCTCTACATGCTGAACGAAAGAGTACCCGACCCCCTGGCCGCAAGGATTTTTGACATTTGTCTCACCCTCCATGCCGAACACACCATTAACGCCTCGACCTTTTCGGCCATGGTAACGGCCTCTACCCTAACGGACCCCTATGCCGTAGTGGCGTCGGCGGTGGGTACTCTGGCTGGCCCCCTCCACGGTGGGGCCAATGAGGAGGTGATTGCCATGCTGCAGGAGATTGGCTCGGTAGAAAACGTGCGCCCCTACGTGGAAAAGTGCATAGAAACCAAGTCAAAAATTATGGGCTTTGGGCACCGGGTTTACAAGGTCAAAGATCCCCGTGCCACCATTTTGCAAAAGCTGGCCGAGCAACTATTTGAGAAATTCGGCCAGGACGAATACTACGAAATCGCCCTGGAAATGGAGCAGGTGATTTCCGAAAAGCTGGGCCATAAGGGGGTGTATCCTAACGTCGACTTCTACTCGGGGTTGGTGTACCGCAAGTTGGGCATTCCGGTAGATTTGTTTACCCCGGTGTTTGCCATCGCCCGAGTGGCCGGTTGGTTGGCCCACTGGAAAGAGCAACTGGGCGAAAACCGTATCTTTCGACCTACCCAGATTTACACGGGTCCCCGCAGCCAGAATTACGTCGGGGTTGAAGATCGTCCCCAAATTTGGGATAAACAGGGCTTTCAGGTGCTTTTACCCTCCTGATGGGTCATACCCCCCTGGGCACATCGGTCAAACGGCATGATGATGTTTGCAGTGACGATTTTCAGGAACTCCTGCCCCTCCGGTTCTGCCGGAGGGCTTTTATTTTTAAACCTTTCTCCGCCAGGGCCATAATCATTCTCAGTAGATATTTTTATGGAACAACGCCACCCCTGTTCTTCGGATTGAGGGATGAAACGGTAGAATCATGAAGAGAAATAAAAAACCAAGTTTCGTTTACCTGCGCCAGGTGCGTTTTTCGCAGGAGACTATAGGAGCTTGGAGATGATTGACTCGACGCTGCTCAAGGTTAATACATGAATCAAGGAATCGACCTGCAAGGTAGCTTTGTTAGAGCCCTCGTTGATCTGGGCCTACCCACAGGGGTGGCAAAAACCCTCTGGCTGCCCTTACCTATGGGCCTGATTTTAATCGCTGCTACGGTCAGCATTTTTGTCACCGTCTGGTTAGAACGTAAGATCTCGGCGGCAGCCCAGCAACGCATCGGTCCTGAATACGCCGGACCCTTGGGTTCTCTACAGGCCGCTGCAGACGGCATCAAGCTGATCTTCAAAGAAGACATCACCCCGGCTAAAGCAGACCCGATTCTCTTTACCCTGGGTCCGGCAATTGTGGTGATTCCTGTGTTTTTGTCTTACCTGATTGTGCCCTTCGGCCAAAACATGGTGATTACTGATATCGGGGTCGGCATCTTTTTGTGGATTGCCCTCTCCAGTATTGCCCCCATTGGTCTGCTCATGTCGGGGTATTCCTCCAACAATAAGTATTCCCTGTTGGGGGGGCTGCGGGCGGCGGCTCAATCGATCAGCTATGAAATTCCCATGGCGCTGGCGGTGCTGGCAGTGGTGCTGATGTCCAATAGTCTGAGCACCATCGATATCGTCAATCAGCAGTCGGGCTATGGCATTTTGGGATGGAATATCTGGCGTCAGCCGGCTGGTTTCCTAATCTTTTGGATTGCGGCCCTGGCAGAGTGCGAACGGCTTCCTTTTGACTTGCCAGAAGCAGAGGAAGAGCTGGTGGCCGGATATCAAACCGAATATACCGGCATGAAGTTTGGTTTGTTCTATGTTGGCTCCTACGTGAACCTGGTGCTGTCGGCCTTGATTGTGTCCATTCTGTACCTGGGCGGTTGGGAGTTTCCGGTTTCTGTGACCTGGCTTGCCAATGTGTTCGGCGTTAGTGAGACTACTCCCTGGCTGCAGGTAGTGACCGCATCGGTCGGCATTATGATGACTCTGTTTAAGGCTTATGCCCTGGTCTTTATTGCCGTACTTCTGCGCTGGACGGTACCTCGGGTGCGCATTGACCAGTTGTTAGACTTTGGGTGGAAGTTTTTGCTGCCGGTATCCCTGGTGAATTTGTTGCTCACCGCCGGGTTAAAGTTAGCCTTCCCGGTTGCATTCGGTGGTTAGAAACACTTATTCCTGGCGAACCCGGTAGGGTTTGCTGCTAGTTACCAGCTTATTTTTCGCAGACGAGACTGTAGTATTCCGGAGGTTAACCCCATGTTGGGTTTTCTAAAGCAGGTCGGTGATTACGCCAAAGAAAGTTATCAGGCCGCTAAATACATCGGTCAGGGTTTATCCGTAACCTTCGACCACATGAAGCGTCGTCCTGTGACGGTGCAGTACCCCTACGAAAAGCTAATTCCGTCTGAGCGGTTCCGGGGACGTATTCACTTTGAATTTGATAAGTGTATTTCCTGCGAGGTGTGTGTTCGGGTCTGCCCTATCAACCTGCCCGTAGTGGATTGGGAGTTTAATCGAGAGACCAAGAAAAAGAACCTTAAGCACTACAGCATTGACTTTGGAGTGTGTATTTTCTGCGGCAACTGTGTGGAATACTGCCCCACCAACTGCCTGTCGATGACTGAAGAGTACGAACTCGCATCCTACGACCGGCACGAACTCAACTATGACAACGTGGCTTTGGGTCGCCTGCCTTATAAGGTGACTCAAGACCCAATGGTGACTCCCCTACGAGAACTGGCCTACCTACCCAAGGGAGTGATGGCCCCCCACGGTCTGCCCAAAAATTCCCGCCGGGCTGGCAAACTGCCTCAAGAAATCATCGATGAAACCCAAAAAGATGGGACCAGGGCTGAAGCCTAGCCTGCATCCTGCTTTTGGTCAGAACATAGGCCAAGTCCAGCTCGAAATCTGGAGGGTTGTCTGAGCGCAACCGCCGCTGTTGGGCTTGGACAGGATTTAGATTCAATTTGTCGTTAGGAGTCTACGGTCGTGACGTTAGCAGAAGGTGTTCAACTCGTCACATTCGGGATATTAGTCGCCATGACCATTGGCGGAGCCCTGGGAGTTGTGCTGCTTGAAAATATTGTTTACTCGGCATTCTTGCTGGGTATTGTGTTTGTCAGTATCGCTGGCTTGTACATTTTGCTGAATGCAGGATTTGTGGCTGCGGCTCAGGTCCTGGTTTACGTGGGAGCCGTAAACGTCCTGATTTTGTTCGGGATTATGCTGGTGAACAAGCGCCAGCCCTTTGACCCGATGAAGGGAGCCTGGCTGGGCCGGGTTGTGACCGGCGGGGTATGTGCCGGTTTGTTCGCCCTGCTGACGGTATCGGTGCTGAATACGCCCTGGGTGCTGTCTACCGAAGTTGCGGCGGGCGATATGGCTATCGTCGAAATTGGCAAGCACTTTTTCACAGACTACTTGCTGCCGTTTGAGCTGGCCTCTGTGCTGCTGCTGATTGCTTTGATTGGGGCCATTGTGCTGGCTCGGCGGGAGTTTATTCCCGATGTTGCCCCTGGCGAACCCGAATCAGCAGCTCTGCAGCTGCCGGAACGCCCCAGGGAACTGGTACCCTCTGGTTCTGGGCCAGATTCCAGCTCCCGCTAGTCGGTGCTGTGCCTCAGCCTCTGGGGGGGCCAGCTTGGGGAGACATGACTATCCCAAGTCCAGCTCGAAACCTGGAGCTTTCTCTAAGGTAAAACTCCACTTCTGGACTTGGGCAAGGTTTAGATTGGTCATAGTAGTCCTACCCCACCCGATTGCCTTCACCATTTTTGATTTGATTTGACTTGATCGTGAGTATTAAGCCATGCAACTAGAATATTTTCTGCTAACGGCTGCGGCCCTGTTCTGCATTGGGGTGTTTGGCCTGGTCACCAGCCGTAACGTTATTCGCGTGTTGATGTCCATTGAGCTAATGCTCAACGCGGTCAACCTCAACCTGATGTCATTTTCCAACTATTTGGACTCTGCTTCGGTGCGGGGCCAGGTGTTTGCGGTATTTGTCATCAGCATCGCCGCTGCTGAGGCGGCGGTGGGGTTAGCGATTGTACTTTCGATCTACCGCAACCGCGATACCGTCGACATGGAACAGTTCAACCTGCTGAAGTGGTAGGAAAGCTAGAGTTTTGCTGAATTTGTAGAGGGGGTAGAAGCTACTCCCTCTACGATTGTTTTAAAGTCCTGCATTTTCTCTTTGTTTTGCAACTTCAGCAAGTCATCCTGATCCATAAGGCAAAAAACCGCTTGAGCCAGCAGTGGGCAGAGAAGTGTGCCCGCCAGCTAGAAGCCCTGGGTAGCAGGGTTCTACAAGGCCCCAGCGGTCCCAAAGATAATCCCTATCCGGTTTTCCTGGCGTCGGTGAGTCAACCCATCGATCTGGCCATTGTATTTGGTGGGGATGGCACTGCCCTGACGGCAGCGCGGCACCTGGCTCCCGAGGGCATTCCCATTCTGGCGGTGAATGTGGGTGGGCATCTGGGATTTTTGACCGAAACTTCCGAAGAAATGGAAGATACCGAGGCTGTGTGGCAACGGCTGCTGAATGATCGCTTTGCGGTGCAGCGGCGGATGATGCTACAGGCCCAGATTTTTCAGGGGAACCGCACCAATCGGGAACCCATGAGTGAATATTTTCTGGCCCTGAACGAAGTGGCGGTTAAGCCAGCTTCTCCCGATCGCATGATTACCTCCATTTTGGAAATGGAAATTGATGGGGAAGTGGTGGATCAGTATCAGGGGGATGGTCTGCTGATCAGCACTCCTACTGGGTCGACGGGCTACACGGTCGCTGCGGGGGGGCCGATTATTCATCCCGGCATGGATGCGATTGTGATCACGCCCATTTGCCCCCTGAGCCTATCTAGCCGCCCCATTGTGCTGCCCCCCGGTTCTGTGGTCAGCGTCTGGCCCCTGGCCGATCCTGATTTGAGTACAAAACTCTGGACCGATGGGGTACTGGGCACCGCCATCTGGCCTGGGCAACGGGTGGATGTGCGAATTTCTGACTACATGACCAAATTTATTATTTTGCGGGAGAATTATTCTTACTACGGCACCCTGCGGAATAAGCTGCACTGGGCCGGGGCTCGGCTCAGTTTTACGAATAATAATCGCAATTAAACCTCGTCTCCAAAGCCATCACACTCCATGGTTGGTTGGGCTGAATAGGGTGGTTGCAATCGCGGCCAGATCCCCAGGATCATCAATCAGCCAGTCTGGTTTAGCCATGGCCAGAGCCTCTCGACTGTTAAACCCCCAGGTCACTGCAACGGAGCGCAGACCCGCAAACCGCGCCGCCTGGATGTCGCGCACTTCGTCGCCGACATAGACTGTCTGCTCAGGGACGAACCCATAACGCGCCACGCATTTCGCCAGCAGTCGGCCTTTGCCAAACAGAGTGCCGCCGCCGACTACGCTGACGAAACAGCGATCGAGACTGTGGGTGGCTAAAAATGGATTGACGACCATTGGGGTATTTGACGTCACAATGACCAGGGGATGGTGTTGCGAGTGCAGGTGCTGAACCACCTCTGGAATACCTTGAAACGGCGCAATGTGGGTGCTGTAGTCAATTAACTCTGCCCTCAGCCGTCGCAGCAGAGCCGGAATTTTGAGTACCGAAATGCCAGAGTATCGAATGAGCTGTCGGGTACTGAGCCCTTTTAAGGCATCAACCTGCTGCAGGGGGGTGGGCCGATAGCCAAACTCGGGTGCTAAGCGGTTAGTAATGTCAACGATGGTCGACAAACTGTCTGCTAGGGTACCGTCAAAATCAAATAAGAAAGTTGGCAAAGTCCTTCTCCCAGAACTTTAACGCCTTGATCACTGGTATCAGCATGCCACTGAATTAAGCCCGGTGGGAAATGCCCCATCCCGACCTCTTTGCTGCTCAAGCTGCACAAACGCGGCTAAAGCAGGATGTGTCTAATGCCCCTCGCCCTTTCCCCTGGGCATGACAGGAGGTTTGAGAAAAGTCCTTAAGATATATGTGTACTTATATATCAAGCTGAGTGACAATAATTCAAACCCTCGAACAGGGATTCGCCACGTTGGTGACCTGGCTTGAACATACCCTGTTCATTGATATTTATGGCCTGCCGCTGGTCATCATTTGGCTGGTGGCCGGGGCGGTGTTCTTTACTCTACGGATGGGGTTCATCAATATTCGCGCCTTTGGCCACGCCGTGCAGGTAATTTTGGGTAAATACGACACTCCTGATGAGCCGGGGGAAGTTTCCCATGCCCAGGCGTTGTTCACGGCCCTGTCGGCAACGGTGGGGTTGGGGAACATTGCGGGGGTTGCGATCGCCATTCACCTGGGTGGCCCCGGAGCCGTTGTCTGGATGACCCTCGCGGGTTTTCTGGGCATGTCCACTAAATTTGTGGAGTGTACCCTGGGTCAGAAATACCGCATTGTTGATGAGTCAGGCCATATTGCCGGTGGTCCCATGTATTACCTTTCCCGAGGGTTGTCAGACCTGGGACGCCCCTTCACCGGTCAGGTATTAGCTGCCACCTTCTCGGGCTGCTGCCTGCTGGGGGCGCTGGGGGGCGGCAATATGTTCCAGGCCAATCAGTCTTTCTATGCTGTTTCGACATTGATACCGGCCCTGGCCAACTATCGTCCCTGGTATGGCTTAACCCTGGCGGTGTTAGTCGCCCTGGTAATTTTGGGCGGGATTCGCCGCATCGGGGCTGTCGCCGGGGTGATTGTGCCCGCCATGGCCGGTCTATACCTGTTAGCCGGGCTGTGGATTCTGGGTAGCCATGCCGGAGATATCTGGCCAGCATTTCAAACGATTCTCCATGACGCCATTCACCCTCAAGCCGTGGAGGGAGGAGCCATTGGGGTAATGGTGCAGGGCATTCGCCGGGGCGTTTTTTCTAACGAGGCGGGCATTGGTACCGCCTCCATTGCCCACTCGGCCACTCGCACCAGCGAACCCGTGCGGGAGGGGTTGGTGGCCATGCTGGAACCCTTTATCGATACCGTCTTGATCTGCAACATGACGGCCCTGGTGTGTATCGTTACCGGGGTCTATACAACCCCAAATCTAACCGGTGTTAACCTTACCCTGGCAGCCTTTAGTACAGAGTTAGCCTGGTTCCCAGTCATTCTGACCCTGGCCGTTTGTTTGTTTGCCTTCTCCACCATCGTGTCCTGGTACTACTACGGTGTGCAGGCGTGGGAGTATCTGCTGGGGCCGTCTCTCACACCGATTTATCAAACCCTTTACATCAGCTGTGTTTTTCTTGGGGTGGTTTCCAGCCTGGGAGCGGTTCTCACATTTAGCGATATGATGATGTTCGCAATGGCGTTTCCTGCCGTTTTGGGAGGCATCCTGCTCTCCAACAACGTCGCTGAGGAGACTAAACTGTATCGGCAAAAGTTCCGCTATGGCATCGTCCAAAGAACTCTTGCTGACAGGAGTTCTGAACCGACAGCGTAACCCTCCGTAGCTAACCCCTGGGTCTGGCCTACCCAGTCCCAGGCTGACCATAGGAGGAAATCTTGAAGTCTCCATCGATTTGGCCCTGCTGCCATGGAAATAGACCTGCTGATATTGACCGTATACTTCATCTGCATCGGCTATGTGGTCTACCAGATGGCGCTTTCCCTGGAGGCAGAGCTGGAAGACCAGGTGGTGCTGGTCCCCAATGGCGAATACCTGGAGAATTCCGTCAAAACCCAACTGGCTCAGCAGGGGCTGTCTGAGCTGACCGTAGAGGTTTTAAATCCACCTCCGCCTCCCCTCAAATCGGGGCTGGCGCTGCGACTGACTATCCCAAATCCTACCTTGCCCAATCATGCGGATGTCGACGAACTTCCAGATGGGCAAGTCATTCTGCAGGTTTTGCCCCAGGGGCCTCATCCCATGCAGCCCCTCAAAGGGCTGACGGTCAATGTCATTAACCAAACTCAAACTCTGCAGGTTATTACCGATTGGGACCGCAGCTCCTTTACCCGCATGAATAGTCAAATTTCTCGGGTGATTCGTCACACACCGGGAATGCGTCTCGACCTGTCTTTGCCCCAGGTAGTTAGCGCCATTAACCCTAACCAGTACCTGAGCACCACCGTGACCAGCGAAGCCACCTATAGCCGCGATCCAGAGTCCCAGATACTGCAAATCAGTTCTCCCCTGGTCAATCTGGAACAGGTGGTGACCATGCCGCCCCCCCTACGCACCTATGGTCTGGATTTGGTGCTGCAGCTTAACGCCTTTTCCGGACGAGGGATGCGCCCGGTTATGATGCTAGTTCCCTTTCGGTTTCAGGTAGAGTTACTGCCGGATCGTGCCGCAATTCCCTTTGTGAATTGGGTGCTGAAACGGTGATTGGTACGGATTCACACCAAATCCAGATGCCGAAATCGGTGCATTGCGGTCCAAAAGCAGAGTCTGTGGGACTTTGAGCAAGTCCGCTGACCGCGAATGCACCCTACGCCAGGGCGGCACGCGCCTTGCCTGTCAACGTCTGTAAATCACTGAGGGGAATGTCACCAGGGGAAGCTGTTGCTCCGTCTTCGCTCAGCCACAGCAGATATTCAATATTGCCTGCCGGCCCTAGCAAAGGCGACCAGGTTAAACCACGGTAATGCCAGCCTAATGCTTGGGCACAGTGCAACACGGCGGCAATGGCCTCCGCCTGGTCGTTGCTATCGCGCACAACCCCCTTTTTGCCCACCTTCTCGCGCCCCACTTCAAATTGCGGCTTCACCAGCAACACCACTTCCCGCGGGGCGGTCAGCAGCGCCCAAAAGGAGGGCAGCACTTTTGTCAGGGAAATGAACGAGACATCCATCACCCCTAAATTGGGCCAGGGGTCTTCCGGGCCATACAGATCTTCCGGCTTGAGATGGCGAATATTGGTCCGCTCCCGTAACACCAGGCGGACATCCTGACGCAGCTTCCAGGCTACCTGGCCGTACCCCACGTCAATGCCGTACACCAGTCTCGCTCCGGCCTGCAGCAAACAGTCCGTAAACCCTCCGGTGGAAATGCCGCCATCCAGCGCCACCCGATCGGCAACGGCAATGGGGAACTCTGCCAGGGCACCGGCCAGCTTTTCTCCCCCCCGAGACACAAAGGGAGACTTAACCTTCACTAAAATCTCAGCGTCCTCGGTGATGGGAGTACCAGGCTTATCTACCACCGCATGGTTGACCTGTACCTCCCCCGCCCGAATCACCCGCTGGGCCTGCTGGCGAGATTCGCAAAACCCCCGTTCCACCAGCACCACATCTAACCGTTGCTTGGCCATGGCTTTATTCCGCCGCAACCCGAGGAGCTGTGCCCGTCTGGTGAGGCCGCTCGGCCAACTGTTGAAGCTGCTGTTTAACCAGATCAAGACCGGCCTTAGTGCCCTGCTGGTCGTAGCATTCGCTAGCCTTGACCAGGGCTCTGGCGGCGAGGCCATCGGTGCCTAGATTGGCATAAGCCAGGCCGCAGTTATGAAATGCCTCTGCACAATTCGGCTCTCGCTCCATTACCTGGGTAAATTGTTCTACCGCTCGCACAAATCGCTGCCGCTTGAAGGCTTCGCAACCCGCCTCAAACTGCTGCCGAGCTTTGTCTTGCACGGGCACCGAAGGCTCTGGCACAGGCACCGGAAACAACACCCGGTTACCCAGGGGGCGACGATAGGCCCAGACCATTGACCCCATGCCAACTCCCAAAATTCCCGATACGACCACCAACCAGGCAATCAGTTCCTTTGTCATGAGCCTCGCCTTTGCACTGCTGTGTCCCCATAGTAGCCCTGGGGCTAATCCACCAGGGTCTATTCCCTCAAACTCCACCTCTGTACTGAGACAAGGTTTATGATGGGGAAAGATACATAAACTGTTACACATTTGGTGATGGTCACTGAACTGATTTCCCCCAGCCTCGACAAACAAACCTGGACCTGGAACGGCCACACCATCGCCTATACGGTGATGGGAGAGGGCCAGCCCCTGGTATTCATCCACGGATTTGGAGCCTCTATGGGCCACTGGCGCAAGAATATTCCCGTTTTGGCCGAGGCCAATTACCGGGTCTACGCCCTCGACTTGTTGGGGTTTGGCGACTCTGACCAACCCCCCATCGACTATACCCTTGACCTCTGGCAGGCTTTGCTGAAGGACTTTTGGGCTGAATTGATTCAGACTCCGGCAGTTTATGTCGGCAATTCCATTGGTGGGCTGCTAACGCTGATGATGCTGGCGGACCATTCGGAATGCGCGATCGCAGGGGCCGTCCTGAACTGCGCTGGTGGCCTCAACCACCGCCCCGAAGAACTGCACCCGCCGTTGAACTGGGTGATGGGGGCATTTACCCGCGTCGTTAGTTCCGAATTCCTGGGTCCCTTCGTGTTCAGCCAGGTGCGCCGCAAACCTCGCATTCGCAGTTCCCTCAAGCAGGTCTACCGCAACCGCGAGGCCATCACCGACGAGCTGATTGATATGATCCACACCCCCGCCAGCAAGCCCACGGCCCAGAAAGTGTTTGCCTCTATTGTCACGGCCCCGCCAGGACCAAAACCCACGGAATTGCTGCCCAAAATTCAGCAGCCTCTGCTGGTGCTCTGGGGCGAAAACGACCCCTGGACTCCTATTAAAGGGGCGGACATCTACCGGCAACTGGCGGAAGATCCAGCTCAATCCAACTTGGTCACGTTTCACAGCATTCCCGACACCGGCCACTGCCCCCATGATGAGCGGCCAGAAATTGTCAATGCGTTGATGTTGGACTGGCTGGAAGGCTTTCAAAGCAACAGTAAATGATAAAGATATATGTGCAGTGAGCAAGCCTAACTTTCAAGCCATGAGCTTGAAAGAATTGCATACCTACGTCTTAGCGCATCGGGATGATCAAGAAGCATTTCATGCCTATGTAGACAAATTGCACGCCGAAGCAGACTGGGTTGAGATGCCACCTTTGCAGTCTGTAGAAGATTTGCAAAGTTATCCTGAATTTGTTGAGCATGTTCGCAACAGTTCTTTGTGAGACAGCTTCGTTCCCAGCCTCGATTCTCATACACAACATACAGTGGACTAAACATCATCCGAATCTAGCTCATCCTCAAGACTTCGAGGGAAGAGTTCATTAATTATTCGTATATATCTATCTGCCAGAGTCGATACTTCTAATATCGTAATCGTATTTACGATAAGATGTCATTTTTTGCAAAAGTGATTGGATTAATGACTTAGTCGAGTTTTTCATCGAGTATCAAGTTGCCATCGTGGTAGGTTGCATGGAGGACTTTTCGCATATGGTATATCCCAATAAGTATTCAAATATCTCTGTTACTGATAAAAATATGAAAAGAGTTCTGATTCGGGAATATATCGACAAGCTTGCCGGTAAATGGCTCTACAGGTTCCGGTATCGAGCTGTCGATGATTGGGTACGGTGAGCGTTTCTTTACCAGATTGGCTGATTCGACGTAGTTTGATGTGACTCCCCCGTTGACTGTAGACTTGAAAGCCAAATTGCTCCAGAATCTTAACAACCTCAGGCCCTGATAGTCTTTTAAGCTTAGGCATAGGCAGGCTGTAACTCAAAGGTTACTAAAATTGAAGGATTCACAACTAACCCAAATTCGGCTGGATCTTCGTCCTCCAGATGCAAAGCAATAGCTTCTTTCAAGTTTTTGACGACCTCATCTAGAGTTTCGCCTTGGGTGACCACGGAAATTTCTAAACATTCAGCGACATAGCCGCCTTGCTCTCCCGGACGAATAAAGGATTTGATTGTTTGTTGTAATTGCATGATCTTTACCCTCTATCAAATCAGTATTGATGCAACTGTCTCCTCAACTAAAATCACTCGCTCTATTCGCCCTTTTGCAACTGTGACTACTTTCTCAACTCAGATCATCTAAACAACTATCAAACCGTAAATGGTAATAGAGCTAATCTCGGCTTTGAGCAAACCCCCTAAGTCGTAACCGACTAGATGCTCGCCACATGAATTCTGCCGAATCCAAACATATGGCTGACCTTCTTCAAGTATATTTCTGAAACGTTTCAGGTGCCCATCAAGCCTGACGCTAGTGCCAAAATCGACTGGAGACACCGGAACCATGGGTGCTGGAGCTGAAGATCCCCATAGAAGCCAAATTAGTCCTCAGATTCTTCCTACTGCCAGCCATCCAAATCCTGCATCCAGTTTTGGGTGAGCACCAGCCACTGGTCGCGGCGACGCTCGAAGTCGGCGGCAATCCAGATCAGGGCGACTCCTACCAGGATGCCGACGACCCATTTAATGAAGGGATATTCGGCGTTGAGCAGGATGAGCTGGTTGAGGGCATTGAGGATGAAGACAACGGTACCCATGTAAAGAAAGGCGCGGGTACGGAAAAAGAGCCCGGCAGCAACGGCCCCCAGGGCCATAACACCGACGGGCAGGCCGGTCCATCGATCGGTGAAAAGAGCGGTAAGCAAAATGATGCCTGCCGCGATCAGGCGCAGCCAGTGACGGGATCCCTTAGCATTGGCATTGCTCAGGAAAGGATCGACCTGGGCAATGTAAAGGAGAGCCATCCCAAACGGCAGGACAAACGCCAGGGTGTCCTGAATGCTCTGTTGCTCTAGCCAGACCCAAACTGCCCACACAATGCAGAAGGCCGATAGGTAAGAGACCTGGACACGGCGACTGTGCCAGGCCAGCCAGCCGTAGAACCCGGCCAGAATCCACAGGGTAGGGATGTGGTCGAACCCTGCGGTCAGCACGGTGATTACCAGGGGGACGGCCACCGCCATGACCCGCCAGGGCCGCTGGGGCCAGCCCCGCCGGGACCAGGGAATCCAGTAAACCGGAACGGCGACGGCACAGGCGACGGCTCCCCACCAGGCATCCAAAAATGCCAGGGTGGGCACGGTAAAGCGCAGTAGGGCAAACCAGCCCACCAGTTCCACCAGGCCCCCATAGACCCAGGCGGATTTTAGTCTCGAGTGGTCACCCGTGCGTCCCTGGAGCAGGGCGTAGAGGAGAAGAGCGGTGGCGATCGCAACCCCACCCCAGGCCAAATCGGCATCTGTAAACGACAGCGCGATTCCTACCCCAAGCATGAGCACACTGCCAACCAGCCAGTGGCTGTGAGCGGCCCAAATTAGATCCGCTTGAGGCAGGTGCAGATGCCGATCTAACCGGTTCGCCGCCAGTCGGTAGACTGCCATAATCAAAGCGGCTACCCCTGCCAGAACAATGACTCCATCCACCGGAGAGCCACCGTCGGCTTGGAGCAGCTGGTAAATTACCAGTTCATACCAGCCCAGGGAAAGCCCCAGGAGAGCGAGCCATCGCAGTTCGGCCTGCTGGTTTCGGCGTCCCACTTCGAGCAGCAGCAGGGCGGCACCGACGACGAGCCAACCGGTCCAGGCGGTGGCGGTTGTGCTCCGCAGGGCTAAAGCCAGCACAGCATAGGCCAGCGTGAGGCTATGCAGAGGCGACACCAGGGAGGGCCAGGCTTGTCGAATGGCCACCGCCAGGATCAGGGCAACCACGCCTAACCCGAGGGTTGGGACTGCTAGATGCACCGCCACGGGTTCCTGCCAGGCCAGGAGCTGAGCCACCAGCAGCTCGACGGCCCAGCCACATAAGTAGACCGTAATGGCCTGAAACTGCCCCCAGTAGCGGAGGACCAGAACTACCAAAAAGCCAACCTGGGCAATGGCAAAGGCCCTTAGGGGGGCACCCAAGCCAGCATACAAAAAGGCCAGAGCCAGGGACATAAACACCAGCAGCCCGACCGCCAGTACATGGCTCCAGGTATCCGTCGCGTTTTTGTAGATGGATGGAACGGTTACCAGAGTCGAGGGTCCAGTTTCGGTGGGGTTTGGCAGCCATCGCCAGAGTAACCATAAGCCTGCCATTAGACCGACGGTGACTATGCACCAATCGGCGGCATGGGTTGGATATCCGGGGACCAGATCCTCCCAAACGCTGACGACGAAGCCCAGCCCCAGGGCGATGGTCATAAGGGCCACCCAGGGGCGGCGATATGATGTGCTATTCGCCAGGGTAAGGCCCGTTGCACTGCCCAGCCCGATCAGCCGGGTCCAGGGGATGGCCAGGGTGAGGGGAATCGCCATACCAGTGGCAAATACGCTGACCCGGTAGCGACCTATCAGGGTAAGGGTGAGGGGAATGAGAAAGCCGACCCAGCCCAGGGAAGACTGAAAGTTGGTATTAATCAAATGGCTCCAGAGCAGGCAATGGGACAGGCCGGAAAGCCCGTATCCATAAAGGCTGGCGGTTTTACCCCACTGGCCAGGTAGCCCTTTGCTGAGCAATAGCCAGAGCACTGCCAGAGCGGTCATGACCCCTATCCAGTCGGTGAAGGCCAAACTGGGCCAGCAGTAGTCGATGGTGACAATGGTGGTAACCAGGGTAAGCCCATGGCACAGAAAAATTCGCCATCGCCTGGTGGGAGTTCTGCGCCAGGCCCCCACCAGGGCCGTAACCGTAGAGGCCATGAGATGGACCACCAGCACGGGATGGCTGAAGAGGCTGCACAATGTCAGTAAAATATTTGACCCCAGGGCAATGCCGTCGCTGAATTGCCCCAGTTTTGTGTTGCCCTGCCGCAGATACCCATCCGCCAGGGCAACCATCGCGACGACGTAGGGAAAGAGGGAGAGCCCCAGCAGAGCATAAGCGTCTCCGCCACGGGTGCTGGCCCAGGCAGATAGGGGTGTCATAATCCCATCACGCAGGGCAGAGGGAACCAGCTGCCAGCCGACGAAGGCGAGTTGCACTGCGATCGCATATCCCACTAGCAAGTCCCGCCTGCGGCCTAGTTTCTGCAATGCCTGCAGCCGTAGCCCCAGGCCTAAAACGCTGACCCCAAATGCCTGGAAGCGAAAGTCATCGATAGCAATCAGCCACCCCCACCACAGCAAGGCTCGCCCCAGCCAGATGCTGCCCTTAGGAGCCAAACCGGCGGAAACAGACTCCCCAGGTTCTGCCTGGGACTGTCCCCAGCGTCTCTGCCCCAGCCAGATCCAGGTGGCTCCATAGAGCCCAAAGGCAAGCCCCAATTGCCCCCAGTTATCTTCAGCAATGACAGCAAGACCACGGAGCAATAAGAGACCCAGGGCGAAAAACACTGTCAGGGTAGACCAGCGCCGGGAGGCGGAGGATGGCGGGGGATCTGTACCCGTGGCTCGGGTGAAGAGGGTTGCGATGGCGCTGCCCAGCACCCCCCCATAAACGGCCAGCACCGGCATTGCCGCCCATTCCCAGCCGAAATGGAGAAAAGACAGCCCCAGGGCATTGGCTTGCTTAATTGCCGGAGTCTGTTGTTGGCTCAGAACCTGTAGAGCGGCTAGAGTCAGGGCTACTGCAGCAATGGCAACCACCAGAAAGCCACCCGTCGATGTCCACACGCCCAGGCCATCCATGGCCCAAAAATTAAGGGGCACCAGTAGCAGAGTAATCATTTGCAGGGTACGGGAAGTCAGCTGCAGGTGCTCGTTGCGGCTGCTCCACAGGCCAATGCCCCAAAACACCAGGGTGTAAGCCAACAACACCAGGTACTGGCCGACCGCATTAAATCTGGCCCACTGGGTTGCGGCCAGCACCGCCGATGACAGAACCACCAGAAACACGCCCAACCCCAGCAGCCAGATCACGCTGAGTTCACTCATCAACCGATCTAGCCAGAGGCTGACTGGTCGTGGAGAGGCTGGTGATTCCTGCCCAGCAGCAGCACTGGCGGCAGATCTGGAGACAGCCCTGGGCGCATTGGTGGTAGAGAGTTGCCCGGCAGGCCCAGCGGTAGGAGACGGCGAACTTTCGGTATCCTCCCCATAGGGTAAGAAATCGGAGACCCCAGCAGCTTCTGCCGCAAGGGATGCTCTGGCGTCGTCGAAAGGATTGGTGCGCACCGGGGCAGCTGCTTCGGACCTGGGAGGAGAGGAAGAGTCAGCTGCAATAAAATCTGGAGTCGAAACAGCGGCTGATGCAGCATCAGCCAGGGGAGGAAGTTCGCAGGTCAGGTTGTCCTGACACAGGGCGCGAACCTGTTCTTCGGAGATCAGCCCTAGCTGCAGCCATTGATCAAGACCCTCCAGCAGTCCTGGCTGATTGACTGAAAACTCTACTTCTAGTCGGATCTTGGCATCTTCACCGTCAGCCATACCGCCCCCTGGCTCAAGCATTGCCTGAATCATATCGATTGGAGGGCATATCCTACCAATTGAAGATGCCCCCAATGTTGTTTTATGGGAGCATTTGACCTTTGATTAGGACTGATGAAACTTTCAACCGCTTACTGCTGTTGAGCCGCTGCCCTTTCCTGTTACGTTAAGCCGCAGAGACACCTCAATTAAGCCTCGCACCCTAACTCAACTCCAGTTTTGGTTTGTAAATAGGCCCGAATGCGTTCGGCGACTGCCGCCATGTCTGCCGCTGGGGGCGGCTGGCTGAGGGAGCGGTAAACCTGCAGTTCAAGACCCTTTAGCCCCAGTTCGTGTTTGCCAGGGTAGCGGGGCTGCAGCACAAAATGAACATGGTAAGGCAATTGGTCAACCCAGAGACTGACGTAAACCCGCTCAGCCTCAAGCCCCTTGGCAATCGCCTCAGAAAGGTTTGCCATAAAAGGCCCCAGGGAGGCAGATTCCTCTGGGGTCAGTTGCCACAGGTTCTCTCGATGCACTTTGCTTTTGACCACCACAGCCCCTAAACCATAGGGGCCAAGGCAGTGGTCTGCTACCCACCATTCATTCTCAGCAATGACGCCACCGGGCACCTCGAACTTGCCCTCCAGGGTCTGGCAGGCCAGACATTCACCTGGGGAGTTTGAATTAGCGTTGGCAATATGGCCGTTATGGTTCATCGCCGGGTGCAGCTAAGCCCCAAAGCCTTTGCCGCGATTCGCCGAAGGCATACAGAGACAGCTGTTGAGCTGTTGCCGTAAGTCATCATGATCCAGGTCTTGGCCAATCAGCACCAGCTGGTTCTTGAGCTTGCCCTTCCACTCAGAATCGTCCAGAGAGAAACGCTTGCCGCTGAGGTGGAAGATATGGCGTTTGGGGCTTTCATCAAACCAGAGAATGCCCTTAGCCCGAAAGATCGACTCCGGCAGCTGGTTGTCGAGAAAATGCTGAAACTTGCGAATGGCAAAGGGACGGTCACTCTCGAAGGAGAGGGACGTAAACCCATCCATCGCTAAGTGGTCGGAGTGGTGATGCTCGTGGTCGTGGTCATGCTCGTGGTCGTGGTCATGCTCGCAATGACCGTGGTCATGGTCGCAGTTGGAATGATCGGGGTGGTCGTGATCATGGCTATGGCCGTGAGCCTCGTGCCCATGGTCGTGATGCCCATGGTCGTGATGCCCATGGTCGTGGTGCCCATGGTCGTGATGCTCATGATCGTGGGATTCTTCCTGGCCAAAGTACTTGTCAGACTCAAACAGCCCCACGCTAAGGATCAGCGGTAGGGGTACCTCAGCCTTAGTGGTGCGAAGGATGCGGGCACCCTCTTTCACGTCGCGGATCTTGACTTCCAGCAAATCCAGATCGGCTTCATCTACCAGGTCGGTTTTGTTGAGCAGGATGATGTCACCGTAGGCAATCTGGTTGTGGGCCGCCTGGCTATTGAACAGATCCAGGCTGTAGTTTTCAGCATCCACCACGGTGACAATGGAGTCGAGTCGGGTCATATCCCGCAGTTCGGTACCCAAAAAGGTTAAGGCGATGGGCAGGGGGTCGGCCAACCCCGTGGTTTCCACCACCAGGTAATCAATCTTGTCCTGACGTTCCAGCACTTTGTAGACCGCATCCATCAGGTCGTTATTGATGGTGCAGCAAATGCAGCCGTTGCTCAGCTCCACAAAGGTATCGTCGCTGTTTTCGGTGGTAATCAGCAGGTCGTTATCAATGCCGATTTCGCCGAACTCGTTCACCAGCACAGCGGTTTTCAGCCCCTGCTGGTTAGAGAGGATGTGGTTCAGCAGGGTAGTTTTTCCGCTACCCAAAAAGCCGGTAATGATGGTGACAGGAAGCCCATGCTTGGCGTCATCCATAGCTTTGGATTGATCGGTAGTAACGACTGAAGTCATAGCTGGCAGACCGAATGCGCGACAATCTACATCATAATGTCCATTCTAGAATGGGAGCAGACTATCGACACACAGGCGGTGGGATGATGATTCAGGTCAAAGACGACCTCCTTCCCGAACAACTGAGCTTTGAAGACTATCGCTTTTGGGAACCTCCTGATGACTGTCACTACGAGCTGTTTCGCGGCAGGTTAATTCGTATGGACCCACCCGCGCCCCTCCATGTCACCATTTCCCAGTTTTTGGTTTACCAATGGCAGCAGTATTTGGTCTCGCAAAACCTGTCTCTGGTGGTCCGCACCGAAACGGGCGTGAGAACAGAAACCTCCTCATCCAGAATTCCCGACGTTACCATCTGCACCCAGGCCCTGTGGGAAAAGCTGAGCAACCGCCCCGGCGGCGGCATCCTTGACTTTGCCCAGGAAGAGATGCCTCGACTGGTGGTAGAAGTGGTCAGCAGTAACTGGCGAGAAGACTACCTCCGCAAACGCGCCGAGTACGCCATTATTCAGGTGCCTGAGTACTGGATTGTGGACTATGTGCGGCAGCAGGTCTGGGTGTTGACCAATCCTGACCGACCTGAGGGGTACGAGGTGGTCAAACGCTACCCTGGCGAAGTCGTGGAGTCCTTAGAGTTTCCCGGTTTTTCTCTGGATGTAGACGAGGTGCTGAATCCGCCGTTTGTGGAGGACTTAATACGACAGGCCCAAAGCGAACAGGCAACATTGCGAAATCGTGCAGATTCTATGGCAGCTAAACTTCGAGAATTGGGCGTCGATCCAGATGCTCTTTGAAAAAGCCACAGCGGCTCTCTCGGCTATCTAAGAGTATTCCATGAAAATGACTATCCATTTGCCGTGACCCTCTGCCCTCACCCCTGCCCCTCTCCCTGAAGGAGAGGGGTTCTGAATCCGGCTCCCCTTCTCCCCTAGGGAGAAGGGGTTGGGGGATGTAGCTTGCTTCCCGGAGGGTGGGCCTAGCTTGGATGTTTTATTAGTTGGACTACTCTAAGAGCAGGCAAGATGCCTGCCCTACAAGACTTGGATGTTATACAATCCTCATTCCTTAAGCTCTGCTAAGCGGCGTCTTCCGTCGAGAAACGGCGACCCCGGCGACCCATAGACTTAAATCGTTCGCCCAGCTGCTCGGCTACGCTTTTCAAACCGGGGGAATGTCTGGCGGCAGTTTTAACATAGTCGTAAACCAGCAGGCTGCTCATCATTGATTCGCTGCCCGCTGCCAGCAGGGTGTCGTCAACTTTTTCGGTAAGCTGCTCCAGCAAGCTCAGCACTTCGGTCAGGTCTGCGGTGAGCTGGTAGTCGCGGGCAAACTCTGCAGAATCAAAATTGCTGGGCACCACTTCAGGGTTTGTTTGGGTAACGGTGACACTGTCGCGCACAAAGGCGAGACTTTTTTTGCCCATTTTGGGGCGCTTACGCCGCTCTTCTGGGGTCAGGCTAATTAGAAAGGCAAGGTTGTCTTGAATGGTCGTAATGGCCTGCTTAATTTCGGCCTTATTTTTGTCAGAAAGGGTAGCACTGATTTCTTTTGTTAGCATTTAGATGCTCCCAAATAAATAGGTTTTACATCGATTGAGCAGGGGTTTAAGGGGGCATCGCCTGCACAATTTCAATGGTGTCTGATGGCTATGGTGACTACCTAGGTGGTTTTACGGCTTTTGAAGGAAATAAGTCAATTTTGACCTGAAAATAATAGATTTTGCTTAGAACAACTAAAACCATAAAAGCCAGTCTCGCAGAAACAACATACCTGTCAGAACCAGCCAGTCATCTCTTCAATTAGGCTGCAGATCATCCAAAAAAATGGATACGGCTGGTCATGAAATCAGCCGAGGAGGCTTTTGTACTGCATAACTGGTACAAAAGCTCAGGCCAGCTTTTTCTATCACCAGCCAGCCTTTTTTAATGACAAGCCAAGCCGCCTTCTGTACGACTCAGCTAATACGAACAGGAAGCCGAGCCAGCTTTTGTACTGCTCGGCTAGTACAAACAGGGAGCTGAGCCGTCTTTTTGCTCGGCCATCCTATGTTCTGTACTACCGGCCTCTGATTCATTCTCGTAGGTGCTTCATGCTGATGAATACCCCCCTGGGGTAGTTGGATAACCAGAGCCTTTTGCGCTAAAGACTATAATTCTGGCAACGTTTTGGCCCTCTGCATTACACCCGTTTCATGGCTGGCAACCCCATCAATGTCTATGTCGCCTATGCCCGTGAGGATGAAAAACTCCTGACAGAACTGGGCAACCACCTCAGCAGTCTCAAGCGCAATGGCGATATTGCCAACTGGGATGATCGATACATTGAAGCCGGGGAAGAAACCGCCCCCCTGATGCAGCACAACCTGGCCAATGCCCAAATCATTCTGCTGCTGGTGAGTGCCGACTTTTTAGCCTCCGATGAGCTGTGGCGCACGGCAGTGGACCAGGCTATTGCCCGGCATCATGCTGGCATTGCGCGGGTTATTCCCATTATTCTGCGGCCCTGCGATTGGCAAAACGCCCCCTTTGGCAAGCTGACCCCGTTACCCAAAGCCGGGGGTAAAGCCCATGGCGGCTCTGCAAGCAGCCTTTTGCGCCCTATTTACCCAACCAGAAGACTGGCCCGAGGTTTACAGCCTGATAGAAACCATCGGCATTGCCCGCATCTTTAACCCCGACCCAGAAGAAGATGCCCTTGACCCGCCAGACCTGCCTACCACCCCCAATGCCAAAGTGCTGTTGGTAATTGACCAGTTTGAGGAAGTGTTTACGGTGTGCCCCTCAGAGGCAGAACGCCAGCAGTTCATTCAGCGCATTACCGAAATTTCGCAAACCCCAGCACTGCCCCTGGCTATTGTGACCACCATGCGGGCAGATTTTGTAGAACCCTGGCTGAGCTATGGGGCGCTTGTGGGGGCAATTCAGCAACAGGCGGTGTGGCTGGGGGCGCTAGAAGGGCAAGACCTGCGAGACGCCATTGAAAAACCCGCCCAAAAGCAGGGTTACCAGTTTGGGGATGGCCTGCTGGAGCTAATTTTGACGGAGGTAGAGCAGGAGAAAAATAGCCTGCCCCTGCTGGAGTTTGCCCTGACAGAGCTATGGAGCTATCGAGATACTCAACGGCGGCTGCTACCCATGGCAGCCTATCAAACCATGGGGCGGCTGATGGGGGCTTTGAACACCCGCGCCGAAGCGATTTACGGCGTGGCGCGGCGGCACCTGGCGCGACTGGCTGGCCCTGTGCTGCAACCGCTTTCGCTACCAACCCCTGTTTAAGAATGCTGACCGCGAGCCGTTTATTTCGGCCTGCAAGGTGTGTGAGGAGTATGTGTGGAGCCGGGAGGAGGGGGGTGAAGAGTAGGTTTGGTTGCACTCGTGTTAAGAAACTTGGCCACTACGGCATACTCCGATGATTGTCTAAACCTGGTCTGGTATAGGCTACCCACACAGCGGCAAAGGGAATACAAGGGTTCAGGATTTCGATACAAGGCGATGGTAAGAACCCGTAGGCAGGAAAGGACTTTGCCCAGCATCGGAATTTTGATCGCTGGGTACGCTTTACTTTGCCTGGTCTACGTTGCATATCGCTGAATTACGGCTGGTGAGCAAAGTCTGTAGTGAGGGAACCTTCAGACATCAGCGGGTTATCTTCCAGGGGGTGAAGCAACTCGTCTTCTGACACTTCGCTGACCAAGTAGATTTTGAATTGTTGTGCCTGACTCAAATAATCGGCATAGCCGGGCCGCAGGTAAACTTGGTACTCAGGCTTGCGGGCGGTGTAAGTCTCGTAAAAGGCCAGGTTGAGAGCCTTGGAATATTGCTCTAACAGGTCTGACGGTGCTAAATCAAGCCCCTCAATAGAATCCAGGGTTTGGGATATGCCTGCATCCAGGTCAGAGATATCTACGTGGGCCTGGCCTTCCATCAGCACCAGATATTTGGGTTCGGTTTCGATCAAAGGAAAAGTTCGGAACTGTTCAAAAACCGCTGGGGTAGCCGGGTCATGGCTACCGGCGGCCACCAGAATGGGTACATCCACATTATTTAAACCCTCTGAACCAAAGACAGCACTATTGACCGGGTTTTTGACCGCAACAGCCGTAATGCGAGGGTCGCGAAAGTCATAGTCTTGACGAGGTAGCTGCAAAACATCGCACTGCAGCAGCAGGGAGATGTTGAAAAATTGATACTGCTGGTCGCATTGCTGGGCCAGGTAATCAAAATTTAAGGTGGCTCCGGCCAGGGCCAGGGCAGTGTACCCTCCAAAGGAGTGGCCTCCTACCCCCACGCTATCCAGATCTAACCGCCCCGCGAACTCAGCCCCGTTGCGTTCCGTCAGGTAATCAAGCACGTAGGACACATCTGCAGGGCGATCAACAAAGTCGCTAACGAGGTAGATGCGATCGCTCAGCCCCGCCTGAAACGCCTCCAGTTGCGAGGCATCGCTGCCGGGGTGTTGGGGCACGGCTACCACAAAACCATAGGCAGCCAGGTGTTCTGCCTGGGCTGCAAAGGAGGTGGGGTCATCCCCCAGCCCGTGGGAATAGACAATGACAGGGATATCGCCGGAGGGGAGGGTGCGGGGGCGATAAAAATCGACGTAAAATTGCCGATTGCGGCTTTCATCTTCCAGGTCCAGGCGGTACCGCACCACGTCGTAGGGACCCGGTTCCGTTAAATCAGGCAACTCAGAGTAGTCAAGGGGCGAATTTTCAGTCGCTTCGGCTGCTGCCACTGTCTTCATCTGTTCAATGGTAGACAGGGTGCCCTGCACAACCCTTTCTGTGGCCTGTTGCAGCCTTTGTACCTCCCCCAGGTCAATGGTCAGGTTGGTGGGCAGCTCTTCAAAAAAGTTTAATAGGGTTAAGCCCTCTGGTTGTTGCGAGGCCAGAATTAAAGCAGACCGCAGGGAGAGCTTACTGTTTAACCCGGCAGGAGTTTTTACAACACCCCCCAGGTTTTCTAGAATTTCTTCTCCAAATTCGCTGTAGAGGAACCGGCTCACCAGCCGTGGGTCGACCCCCGCGGGAGTCTGCAGTGCCTGACGAAAAACTTCTTTTTCTGCCTCGGTGGTGCCAATCAACCGAAAGTAATAGTCCAGATCCTCCCCCGGATTCCCCGTTTCGGCGAAGGACTGGAGGGATGAAACCTCGATAGAACGCTGCAGCAACCCGTACTGAAAGCTGAGCTTTTCGGCAGCGCTGGCAGAGAAACCTGCCATTAAGGCAAAGACACCCCCCAGAAAAACCGACTTACCCCAGCGGCGAATGGGGTTTAAGGCAGACCCAAACAACCCTCTGGAAGTAGCATCGCTACCGGGGCAACGGTGCGAGAGCCTGCCCTGGCCTGGGGTCGCCAGCCGTAAAGACGTGATCTCATCACCGGGTTGACGCAAAGCAGGGGGAATGTTCGCCATAGGGGGGACCATGCAAATCTGGGCAGATTGGCTCTGCAAGGGCAGTTTCTCACATTTACCCTGACGCGCAGAGATTAAAAACCCTCCCAGCGGGAACCTAACCCCTATGGACCGGGGTAGTGACGGGATGGGCAACTAAGGTTTGCGCACTTCCTTGTTCAGGCTGGGCATATCATCCAGCCTAAGACTGCCCTTCGCAGGGGTGGCCCTGGGGGTCGCGTTTTGAGAACTCTGTCAGGCTGCGCAGGCGATGGCGAATTTCATCTGTCAGCACGCCGGGCTGGTAGCGCCAGGCCCAGTTGTCGTCAGACTTGCCGGGGGTGTTCATGCGGCAGTCGCTGCCGTAGCCCAGCACATCCTGCAGGGGAATTACCGCCTGGTTGGCCACCGAAAACAGGGCCAGGCGAATCAGCGTCCAGTGGATGCCCTCGGGGCTGATGCAGCCCACATACTCCAGCAGGCGTTTGCGATCGTAGTCAGACACTTTTTCGTACCAGCCCAGGGTGGTGTCGTTGTCGTGGGTACCGGTATACACCAGGCAGTTGGGAATGTAGCAGAAGGGCAGGTAGGGGTTGTTGTTATCTGACCCGAAGGCGAAATGCAGAATCTTCATGCCGGGGAACTCGAAGGTGTCCCGCAGCTTTTCTACATCGGGGGTAATCACGCCCAGGTCTTCCGCCAGAATGGGCAGGCTACCCAGCTCTCGCTTTACGGTTTCAAACAGTTCGTAGCCGGGGGCTTCCACCCATTCGCCGTTCATGGCGGTGTCTTCCCCAGCCGGGACGGCCCAAAATGCCGCGAAGCCGCGAAAGTGATCAACCCGAATCAGGTCCACATAGTCAAGGATGGCCTTCAGACGCTGCAGCCACCAGTTAAAGTTGCGCTCTTTTAGCACCGCCCAGTTATAGGTGGGGTTGCCCCAGAGCTGCCCGGTGTCGCTGAAGTAGTCGGGCGGTACCCCGGCCATTTGGGCGGGGGCCAGGGTTTCGGGATCGATCATAAAGTTGTCGGTGTAGGCCCACACATCGACGCTGTCGTGGGCCACGTAGATGGGAATGTCGCCAATAATCTGAATTTGCCGCTCGTTGGCGTACTGCTTCACGGCCTGCCACTGGCGGTGAAACTCAAACTGAAGGAATTTGTGACTAAAAATATCGGATGACAGTTTCTCTCGCCAGGCCTGCATGGCCTCCGGTTTGCGTCGAGCAATGGCGGCGTCCCACTGGGTCCAGCCCGCGCCGCCGTGGGCGTCCTTTAGGGCCATAAAGAAAGCGTACTCGTCAACCCAGAAGTCGCATTCTTCCGTAAACTTTGCGAAGGCAGCTTTGTCTTCGTCTGAGGCGATTTCGTGGAACCGACTGGCCGCCCGCTCCAGCAGCCGCATCTTAATGGGAATGATGTGGTCGAACGCGATGGTGTAGTCGGGTAGACCTTCCAGCTCGTGGAGTTCGTCGGGGTAGAGGAGGCCGCGATCGCACAGCACCTCCAGGCTAATCAGCATCGGGTTTCCCGCCATCGATGAGTAGCTCAGGTAGGGGGAATTGCCATGCCCCGTCGGCCCCAGGGGCAGCACCTGCCAGAGTTGCTGTTTGGTATCGGCCAAAAAATCAACAAACCGATAGGCTTCCGGTCCTAGATCGCCAATGCCATGACGACCCGGCAGTGAGGTGGGGTGCAGTAAGATACCACTGGCTCTGGGAAACGGCATAGTCTATCCTGTTCGGTTCCAGTTGACTCTAACATGGCTATCGAGTATGGAACGGCTTCCTCAGGAGTTATTTAGTTTTCACCGAAGAATCTTTCTCGAGTATGGCTTCCCACAAAAATCCAGCCCCCACCGTCGACTTAATTATTGAGCTATTGCATAAGCCCCATCGCCCCATTGTGCTGATAGAACGCCACAATCCTCCCCTGGGTTGGGCGCTACCTGGAGGCTTTGTAGACTACGGCGAATCCGTTGAAACCGCCGCCATGCGAGAAGCCAAAGAAGAAACCGACCTCACCGTCACCCTGATTCAACAATTTGCCGTCTATTCCGACCCTAACCGCGACCCCCGCCAGCACACCCTCAGCGTCACCTTTCTAGCCACCGCCACCACCGACCCCACCGCTGGCGACGACGCCACATCCGTCAAAATTTTTGACCCCTGGGACATCCCCACCAATCTTTGCTTTGATCACGACCGCATTTTGCGAGATTATTTGCATTACCGCTATTACGGTCAACGGCCAAGGTTTGGGGTGGATTTGGGGGATAGGGAATAGGGAATAGGGAATAGGGAGGGGTGTAAGGTTTACGGTTCAAGGTATAAGGTCTGCTATTCACCCTGCACCCTACACCTTGCACCCCTCACCTACCCACCCACCTCACCTACCCACCTACCTCACCTACCCACCCACCCATCCACCCATCTACTCAAAACCATGGAACGCAAAATCATCACCACCTCCAACGCCCCCGCTCCCGTCGGTCCCTACAACCAGGCGGTTGCCGTAACGGGGCAAATGCTGTTTGTTTCGGGACAGATTGCCCTCGACCCGGCCTCTGGCCAACTGGTGGGTGAGGGGGATGTGGTCGCCCAAACTGAGCAGGTGATTGCGAATCTTAAAGCGATTCTGACGGAAGCGGGGGCCGACTTCAGCAACGTGGTCAAGACTACGGTTTTCCTGAAAGACATGAACGACTTCGGCACCGTTAACGAGGTGTACGCCAAATATTTCGGTGGAGATTCTGCTCCGGCTCGGGCCTGTGTGGAAGTAGCCCGATTGCCGAAAGATGTTGCGGTGGAAATTGAGTGCATTGCCGCCCTTTAATTTTTAAGGTTTCCTTTGGTTTTGCTGATTCTCAAGCTTGACCATGGAGTCATATAATTTGGACTAATCTGGATTATTAGAATTGTTCAAGTTTCGTAATAAAGCGGGCGTTTGAGCTGGACCTTTGGAGGGCTGCCTATGCAGAGTTCTCCTGGGTTCTAGAGGAATAAAGGTATGCAGTGCCACCATTTGGGGCCGCTATTCTCCGCCGGTAAGGTGGCAGTTTTCGCTTGCCGCAAAACACATTGTTTTATGAAGGTCCAGGCGTCCTGCTTGTTTGCTGTTTATCGACTCGTTTAAGGACAAACACCATGGTTACGACCCCCCAAAACGTTGCTCAGCTTTCTGCGCCTTTAGAGCAGGATGCGGCGCGCAAATCGGTCAGTCATCAGATTGTAATTATCGGCGGCGGGGCGGCAGGCATTACGGTGGCGGCGCAGTTGTTGGATCAGGACCGGGGGTTGGATGTCGCCATTATTGAGCCTTCCAGCCAGCACCACTACCAGCCCGGTTGGACCCTGGTGGCCGCTGGTCAATTCAAATTTGAGGACACCACCCGCGATGAAAAGTCCCTGATTCCCAAAGGTGTCACCTGGATTCAGGATGCTGTAGTGAAGCTCGACCCGGATAACAATGCCGTCCTGACCCAGGATGGCATTCTGGTGAAGTATGACTACCTGGTGGTTTGCCCCGGCATTCAACTCGACTGGCACAAGATCAAGGGACTGCCCGAAGCTCTTGGGAAAGACGGCGTCACCAGCAACTATCGCCGCGACCTGATCCTCTACACCCGCCAGCTGCTGGAAACCTTTAAGGGCGGTACTGCCATCTTTACCTACCCCAACACGCCGATTAAGTGCGGTGGGGCACCCCAAAAAATTATGTACATGGCCGACGATGCCTTTAAGAGCCGCAGCGGTGTTGGGGTGAACACCACAGTCATGTTCTGCACTGCAACCCCCAAAATGTTTGCGGTGCCGGAATATTCTGCCGTGCTGGATCAGGTGGTAGAACGGCGGGGCATTGAACCCCGGTTCAACCACAACCTGGTGGAAATTCGTCCTGAAACCAAAGAAGCGGTGTTTGATGTCACTGTTGATGGCGAAACCCATCAGGAAGTGCTGCACTACGACATGATCCATGCCGTGCCCCCCATGAGCGCGCCAGACTTCATTAAAGAAAGTCCCCTGGCGGTGCCCGGAAATGCTGGCGGCTGGGTGGATGTGGATAAGTTCACCCTGCGCCACAACCGCTACCCTAATGTGTTCAGCCTGGGGGATGCGTCCTCATTACCCACGTCCAAAACGGCAGCGGCGGTGCGGGGTGAAGCTCCCGTCCTGGTGAATAATCTGCTGGCTACCCTGCGCCAACAGACCACGATGGAAACCTACGACGGCTACACCTGCTGTCCGCTGATTACCGGCTATAACTACACCATGATGGCGGAGTTCGATTACGACAACCGCCCTGTGGGCAGCTTTTTGATGAATCCCGCCAAAGAACGCTGGAGCATGTGGCTGGTGAAGAAGCACATGCTGCCCTACCTCTACTGGGAACGGATGCTCAAAGGCAAGCCTTTTGAAGGGCACATGCTGAAGCCGCTGCATCGGTTAATTGGCTACAAAGCCAAAAAATAACTCAATGTAGACCACCGTTCTGATGAAGGGGGATAAAGGTTGAAACTTAAGCATCCAGAAACCAGGGGGATTCTAAGCTCATCAAGTTTGTACCTCATTGAACTGAGAACCGCTATCCAAGGCTTAAAAAACGATGTTCTTCAGCACTTCAATTCCTGCCTTGACTGCCTCATATCCAAAGAGCAAAATCAATACCGATAACGTGCCCCCCAGTACACAAAGGACCAGACCACCAATGCTGATGGCACCATCATCATCAAGCAACCCAAAGCCGGTGACGAAAATGCCCATGGCCGGTAGGGTGTTGGTGCCTGGGATAGGAATCATCATGGAAATTGACATGAGGGAAATAGCAATCCCGATGACAATGCGCCCCGGCAAGCTAGCGCAGACATAGGGTATGCGGGGTCGAGAAATTGCCTCTAGCCGCCGTAGCCAGGGCACCCCGGCCTTTACGACTTTTTGTACAGCAATCAGGTCAAACTGCTTTTCCTTCCATTTTTCAGGTACCCAGGGGCGGGTTCGCCCCATAATGAGCTGTACCGCTAGCAGCAGCATCACGATCCCAAAGGGAACTGAATAGCCTGGTGCGGGCACCGGCAGGGCTGACGGCAGGGACAGTAAAACAAACAAAAATCCGAAGGTTCGCTCCCCGGACAGGCTCAAAATTTCCTTCAGGGTGACTTGGGGGGTCTGAACTTCTTCAAAAAAATAGTGGTGCAGTTCTGTCGAAAGTCGCGCCATGCGGGTACCACGGTCCAGGAATATTGGACTCACTTTAGCAAATACCCAGGGGCTTCCCAATCTGCAAAAGCTGCCCCTTTACGGCAAATTTATGGGAAGAGCAGAGCCAACTCCTGCGTATCGCCCGCAGAACTCCGGGTTCTTTTGCCAATCAAAGCTGTCTTCGGTCTACTTGAGGGTAGAAGCCTGGGATGTTTACCCGAGCAACGCTTACCGTTGAATCAGGACGTGGCGATGTAAGAACTGTAGAATTTGTTGCTGAAACTCTCCACCAGCTTGCTCGACCACATTGTTATGGTTGGCATTGGGCACCAGCCAGATCTCCTTGGGGGCCTGGGTTGCTGCGTACAACTGCTGGCTCATGGCTGCTGGTACAGAAGTATCCTCCTGCCCGTGAATGTACAGCACCGGCATGTCTACGGTTGGCAGCTTCGCTAGAGAGTCGAACCGCTGGGTCAACAACTGCTCAACCGGGAACAAGGTGGCGTAGCCCGACCGTTTAGCCATATCGGTCATAGAAGTGAAGGAACTTTCCACTATCAGCCCACCCCCCTGGCGCACCTGGGAAGCCAGAGCGACCCCCACCGCACCGCCGATGGAATGGCCGTAGATCACCACTTCCTCGGCGGGAATGCCTTTTTCCTGCAGAAGATAGTTCCAGGCTGCCAGGGCATCTTCGTAAAGCTGGGCCTCGCTGGGAAATGGGCCGGAACTTAACCCGTAGCCTCGGTAGTCAATCATCAGCACAGAAGCACCGATATCCCGCAGGGCTAAGGCCCAAACCAGATTTTGGGAGATGTTGGCAGCATTGCCGTGCAGGTACAGAAACGTCAGGTCCAAGGTGCCTTCGTGAGGCAACCACCAACCATGAATCTGCCCCCGCCCCACTGGAATCCACACTTCTTCGTAGGCAACTCCAGCCTCTATGGGGGTGGTGTTCAAGGTTCGATCTGGGAGAAAAATCAGCCGCCGTTGGCCCAGAAATAACCAGGCACAGGCTACTCCATACAGAAGTAACAAAAGGCCCAGAAAAGACGGTATCGGCTTTAAGAAAGGCATGGCTGAAAAATAGGTCACTGAACCCAGGGAAGTGGTGGGCAAAGCCCATCCTACAAATCGTTAGAGCTTTTGGATGGTTGTAAACGTTGTTGCAGTGACAATTTAAACCTGGTCCAAGTCCAGAAGTGGAGTTTTGCCTCAAAGAAAGCTACAGCTTTCGAGCTGGACTGGGTATATCAATCAACTATGGGCTCACTTTAGGAGCCTGTTGATGCCATTGAGTGGCCTGCTCATAGGCGTAGCCCACTTCAAACAGCAGGTCTTCCCGCAGCACGTTGCCAATCAGCTGAATACCGATGGGCAGACCCAGGTCATCGAACCCGCAGGGCAGGCTCATGCCAGGGAGCCCAGCCAGGTTGACGGGAATGGTCATCAGGTCAGACAGGTACATGCTGAGGGGATCATCCACCTTTTCTCCCGCTTTGAAGGCGGTGGTGGGAGAGGTGGGGCACACCAGCACATCGACCTGTTCAAAGGCCTTCTCGAAGTCTTGCTTGATCAGCGTGCGGACCTTCTGGGCCTTCAGGTAGTAGGCGTCGTAATATCCGGCGGAGAGGGCATAGGTGCCAATCATAATTCGGCGCTTTACCTCAGCCCCAAAGCCTTCGGCACGGGTTTTGGTATACATCGACATCAGACTGTCGTTGTTGTTGCGAGCCCCGTACTTGACCCCGTCATACCGGGCCAGGTTTGAGGAGGCTTCAGAGGGGGCAATGATGTAGTAGGTAGGCAAACCGTAGGGGAACTGCGGGCAGGAAATTTCTTGAATTTCAGCTCCCAGGTCTTTGAGTTGCTGTATGGCCTTCTCTACAGAGGCTTTGACAGTCGCGTCGATACCTTCGGCATCAAAGGTTTCTTTAATAACGCCGATGCGCCGACCTTTGAGGTCAGTTTTCAAACTCTTGGTGTAGTCAGGAATATCCACCTTAATGCTGGTGGAATCCCGTACATCATATCCAGCAATGGCTTGAAGCAGTAGGGCCGAATCTTCAACCGTGCGGCTCAGGGGACCAATCTGATCCAGCGAAGAGGCGTAGGCCACCAGGCCAAAGCGAGAGACCAGGCCGTAAGTCGGCTTTAGGCCCACCACACCGCAGAAGGAAGCAGGTTGCCGAATTGAACCGCCAGTGTCAGACCCCAGGGCTACGGCGCATTCATCTGCTGCCACTGCCGCGGCTGAACCGCCAGAAGAACCCCCCGGCACTCGCTCCACATCCCAGGGGTTGCCCGTGAGCTGATAGGCAGAGTTTTCGGTGGAACTGCCCATGGCAAATTCATCCAGGTTGGTTTTCCCCAGGGCGATGGCACCCGCTTCCATCAGCTTTTGGGTCACGGTGGACTCATAGGGAGGCACAAAGTTTTCCAATACCTTAGAAGCGCAGGTAGTGCGAATTCCTTTGGTGCACATATTGTCTTTAATGGCCAGGGGAATCCCCGCCAGCATGCCAAGCTCATCCCCAGCGGCAATTTTGGCGTCTACCTGTCGGGCCTGAGCCAGAGCCTGATCTGCAGTAACCGTTAAGTAGCTGTGGAGTTTTGGTTCCAGAGCAGCGATGCGATCTAGATAGTCCTGGGTAATCTCAACGGCAGACCGTTCTTTGCTGACAAGCTGTTGATGCAGTTGGCGGATGACAGACATGAGACTCCTTGGCGGCTCAGACAATAATTCAGCACCAGGGTATCAGTATAGAAAGGATGGGGGGTGAAAAGATAGAGGGGAGTGGGGGGGTGGAGGTGGGTTGGTGGGTTGGTGGGTGGGAGGGTGGGAGAGTGGGGGAGTGAGAGATTTCTCAGTCGGATGGGAAGGGGAGGTGGACATTCCTCTGAAGTTACGCGACCTGGGAGGCAGCATCTTTGGCGACGGTTAAGAACTGCTCTACGGCTGTTTCGGGCATATCAAAGGATGTCACCAGGCGGACGAGGGGCAGGTCTGCTCCAGACCAGGGATAGAAGATGAATCCAGCGGCTTTGAGCTGATCGTGGATGGGGGCTGGAAGATGGACAAACAATTCGTTGGCTTGCACCGGATAGGCCAGCACGACGCCTGGAATTTCCTTCAGCCCCGCTGCCAGACGCTTTGCTAGCCGATTGGCGTGTTGGGCATTGTGTCGCCACAGGTCATTTTCTAGATAAGCCTGGAGCTGCACTGAGAGAAACCGCATTTTTGAAAATAGGTGCCCTCCTCGCTTGCGGCGAAATTCGAAGTCTCTGACTAATTCGGGCTTGAAGAAAACGACGGCTTCTGCGGCCAGGGCCCCGTTTTTGGTGGCTCCAAAACTGAGAATATCGACTCCGGCCTGCCAGGTCATGGCTGCGGGGGAACAGCCCAGGCTCACCAGCGCATTGGCAAACCGAGCACCATCCATGTGCAGGTAAAGGCCGTGGTCATGGGTGACCTGGGCGATGGCCTGAATTTCTTCTAAAGAATAGACGGTGCCACACTCAGTAGCCTGGGTAATGCTGACGGCGGCAGGTTGTACAGAGTGGACCACTCCCGGAGAGGCTTTATCCAGCCAGCTCGCAAGATCATCGGCGGTGATTTTGCCGTTCTTTCCTTCCAGGCCCACGAGCTTTGCACCGTGGGTGTAGAATTCAGGGGCACCGCACTCATCCATATTGATGTGGCTTTCATGGTGGCAGTAGATGGCTCCGTAAGGAGGGGTAATGACGGCTAAAGCCAGGGCATTGGCTGCCGAACCCGTTGCCACCGGAAACATGGTGACCTCTGCTTCAAAGTATTTGTTGAACCTCTGCTTTAGTCGCTGGGTAAGGTCATCATTGCCGTAGGGCATGGCAGCGCCACTGCTGTGGTGAACAATAGCTGCCGCAATGGCGGGAGAAATTCCGGCGGTGTTGTCGCTGGCAAAGTTCATAGTAGGGTTCAGTCGAGGTGGGTGTCTTCATTTAAGTTAATGCAGACGTTATGCTTTGTTATCTGTGTTGCTATCTCGCCCCCAAAAGTCTCAGCAGGATACTATAAAAATACGCCCCACAACTAAATGACAGTGTTATGCTGGGTATGGTCAGTTTTCGGTAGATTACGCTTGTTTCATTTCATTCCGATTTTCGTTACAGGTCCGTCTCCGTTTACGCCCTACACATTTCATTCCAGGAGAGGATCCTATGTCAGTTTATGTTGGTAACTTGTCTTATGATGTCACCCGCGAAGATCTCGAACGGGTATTTAGCGAGTATGGCGAAGTAAGCCGAGTCAGCCTTCCTACCGATCGGGAAACCGGTCGTCCCCGTGGCTTTGCATTCGTTGATATGAATGAAGAAGCTCAGGAAGATTCTGTAATCGAAGCCCTTGACGGTGCTGAGTGGATGGGTCGCGAAATGCGGGTTAATAAAGCTCGCCCCCGCGATGATTCCCGCAACGGCGGTGGCGGCGGTTCTCGCAATGGTGGCGGTGGCAACTATCGCCGTTCTAGCTTCTAGAAGCTGCGGATTTTATCTGGCGAAGGGTTCAGTGCAACCCTTTGCTCATTCGACAACTAAATCATTCAATCAGAGAAGGGTTTTTGCCTTCTCTTTTTTTTGCCAAGCTAGGGTTCATCGGCTGGTGACACCGATTCAAAACAGTCAGCCCCGACGGCAGGAATAGAGCGGGGACGCCCGGTGCTGACATCGACAAACACCCGCTCGGTCTATTCAAGCAAACTGGTTGGGGGAATATTACCCCCTGGAGCTTGAGACCCTGGGATATTGCCTTCGGAAGGTTTGTTCTAGGCTGCTGCTATGGGTTAGAGCAATTTCCATACTTAGCTGATCACCCAGTAACCCCGCCTGCGCCAGTACTGTTCTTGCAAAGCCCGATTGAGTTGTTCACGATCGATTTTGCCTTGCTCCAGCAAGAGTTCTCCTAAGGGTCGAGACCCTTGGGGTTGGGCGGCAATGACTTGCTCTAAAGTATTGGGGGATATGATATGTTTACGAACCAAAATTTGACCGAGTTTCATAGGTAGAACCATCCTGAACAAAATCGATCTTGGCTGGGGAAATTCGTTCGCCAATCCGATATCAAGGTTTCCTTCAGGCTAGGGAATAAATCAGGAAGAAAAAGGTTCAGGATGCATCTCTAACCCTAATTTCACCCCTGGGGGTTATACCTTCAGGAAATTGCGTTTACTCACGACAATGGTTTTGGCTATGGAAAAATTCAGCTGTCCCTTGAATGGCTTTTGATTCTGGTAGATAATGCAGTGCTCCCAGAATCAACATAACGGTGGCCATCTCCATGCTTCCTTCCTCCAAAATTTATGACGCCATTGTGGTGGGATCTGGTGCCACCGGAGGAGTCGCCGCTAAAACCCTGGCCCAACAAGGCTTATCTGTGTTGGTGCTAGATGCTGGCCCCCAGCTTTCTCCCCAGGTTGTCAGTACCAGCAGTTTTACCCAGGGATTGTTTCGCCTGTTAAATCTGGCTACCCGTAAACAGTCTTACCAGGCCCTGCATCCTGGTTATTGGAAGGTAAATCCTAACCTGTTTGTCAACGAGCAGGAAAATCCCTATTCCACGCCAAAAGATCGCCCGTTTTACTGGATCCGGGGGCGACAGGTGGGCGGACGCAGCCTTACCTGGGGGGGCATTACCCTGCGGCTTTCGGACTACGAGTTCAAAGCTGCCAGCTACGATGGTTATGGTCAAGACTGGCCCCTCAGCCATGGAGAACTGGACCCGTTTTATGCCCAGCTGGAGCGGGCGTTTCAGGTCAAGGGCAATCGCGATGGCCTCCCCCAATTGCCGGATGGTAACTACAGCGCATCCCCCGAACTCACCCCGGCAGAGGTGTATTTACAGGAACTGGTTGAGCAGCATTTTCCCGACCGACAGTTGATTGCCTCACGGGGTTTTTCGCTGCATCGGCCAACCCCCGATCAACCCTGGCCCCGATCCTCAAGCCCGGGGTCTTCCCTGCGGGATGCTCTGGCTACCGGTAAGGTCACCGTTCAGCCCGATGCGGTGGTCAGTCATCTGATCTTTGACCCCCCTACCCGTAAAGCCCAGGGGGTGGAATATGTGCACCGGCTCAACAAAACTGCCCATACCGTGCGGGGCAACCTGGTGGTGATGTGTGCCTCCACCATTGAAACCGTCAGGATTTTGCTCCATTCCACTGAGGAGCATCAACCAGGTGGCTTAGCCAACCAGTCGGGTCTACTGGGGCGCAACCTGATGGACCATGTTTCGACCATGCAGTTTTTCAGCCTGCCGCAATTCCCTCAGCTGCAAAAGTCTTTTGATTTATCGGGATGCGACAGTTTTTACATCCCCCGCTTCACCAATTTAGAGGGTCAGCAAGAAGATTTTTTGAGGGGCTATGGTATTTGGGGCGGTGTGCAGCGGGTGAATATTCCCGCCCTGTTACGCAAAACCGGTCAGGAGGCCATTGGCTTTTTAGTGGGCTGTGGAGAAGTGCTGCCCCAAACAGAAAACCGGGTCCAACTCGATTCCGACCGGGTAGATGCCTGGGGCATTCCAGTCGCTCACATTGATTTCACCTGGTCTGATAACGAATACCGCATGCTGGCCCACATGAAACGACAGATTCAGGAGTTAATTGAGCTGGCCCAGGGACGGTGCCTGCGGCCCTCAGAAATTCTCAGGACACCCTGGCTGTCTGGAATCCTGAATCAAGTTGAAGAAAGGGCTATGACCGCAGCCCGCCCCGGTTACTACATCCACGAAGTAGGCGGCGCACCGATGGGAACCTCTCCCGATAATTCGGTGGTGAACCCGTTTAACCAGTGCTGGGATGCCCCCAACGTGCTGGTGGTAGATGGGGCCTGCTGGCCAACCTCTGGCTGGCAAAACCCTACCCTGACCGAAATGGCCATTACCGCCCGCGCCTGTTCGCTGATTGACAAGGGCTAACCCCGTTTCTCTTAGTCGGGGCTATCCATTAGAGCAGGGAATCAAGGGAACGGGGGAGGAGATATGAGGTTGCGATTCAAAGAATTGAGATAACCAACATGGAAGGCTTTACCACAGACTTTGATGCCAACTAATTGAGCTAGCCGACATCCAACCTTACCTGTGGAGTCGTCAGGGCAAATGCTGGTTGCCCTGACGACTTCGGCATTAAACCCCATTCAGAGTCAAACCCTTATTGAATGAGGAGTAAATAGTTTTTATGGAAATGCGGTGTTACACAACCCGCTGAACGTCCTCGGCTTTGGTGTCAAAGACAGTGGAATAGACCCAACCAGCAATTAGGGCTCCCAGAATGGGCGCAATCCAAAACAGCCATAGCTGGCTGATTAGTTCAAAACCGACAAACAGAGCTGGGCCAGTACTCCGGGCCGGATTTACGGAGGTGTTGGTAACCGGAATGCTGATCAGGTGAATCAGAGTGAGAGACAACCCAATCGCCACCGGCGCGAGAGCCGCCGGAGCCCGCTGGTCGGTAGCGCCCAAAATAATCATGAGAAAGAAAAAGGTCATCACCACTTCGCACACAAAAGCGGCAAAAAGGCCATATCCTCCCGGAGAATGAGCGCCATAACCATTGGTGGCCAGAGGATTGGAGCTGGTGGGATCAATCGCAAATTCGGGCTGGCCGGAAGCAATCAGGTATACAATGCCGGCCCCTACCACGGCTCCCAGCACCTGGGACACAATATAGGGTAGGAGTTCACCACTAGGGAACCTTCCCCCGGCCCATAGACCAAACGACACTGCCGGATTGAGGTGGCAGCCAGAAATATGGCCGATAGCATAGGCCATAGTCAATACCGTCAGGCCAAAGGCTAGCGACACCCCAACAAAGGCAATGCCAAGATTAAACGCCCCGCTACCATCGAGGAAAACGGCGGCCAGTACTGCACTGCCGCAGCCGCCTAAAACTAACCACAAAGTGCCGAAAAATTCGGCAATACAACGCTTGGTTAATGGCATTGTGTGTTGACTCCTAATGACGAGAAAAGTTGAATTTTTAAGGGACACAATGTCAAAAGAAAATGACAGCCCCAGCAGCAATTATGGAAGGATTTTAGGATTTTTGGGTAAGAGATTCATAAGAGATACAGTCTCTATTGGGGGTTCATAAGGCAGAAAGCCTTATGAATTCCTTATGTTTGGGGGCTATCTTAAGGGCAAACGACCACAAATGGAACGACCAATTTGCCCCAGCTTCTTGCCATGAAGCTGGGGCTTGTCTATAGATAGAGTAAAACCGTCCATAGACACAGACGACTTAGCCTGGTTATGACCTGCATTAAACTCCTGTTTATTCGTCATGGAGAATCCCTTGGCAATGTAGAGGGACGCATGGAGGGCTGGTCTTCTACGGCCCTCACGGGTGCAGGCCGCAGGCAGGCCCAGCAGTTAGGTCAGCGCCTGGCTCGGGAGGGTTGGCATCCCACCCATGGGTATTGCAGTCCCCTCCAGCGAGCCACCGAAACCTGGCAGAACCTCTGGTCCGCCTTTAGCCAGGCAAGGGAAGCGGTTGACCTTCCTAAGCTGGACATTCCCCTGCAGTTTAAAGACGAACTGAAGGAGTACAACAACGGAGTGCTGGGAGGACTCACCTGGCAAGAAGCCCAAAAACAATATCCTGAGCTATGTCAATCTCTAGAGCAGTCCCTTGACTGGCGACCCATTCCCCAGGCTGAAACCATAAGCGAGGGGCGGCAGCGAGCCCAAAAATTTATTGACGACATGGTGAATCGGCACCAGAACGGAGACCAGATCTGGGTCGTTAGCCATCACTGGATCATGCAGCAGTTGATGGCCTGTTTGCTGGGGAGCGATCGCACCTGGGGCTTTTCCATCCAACCCACGGGCTTGTTTGAATTCTGGCTGGATCGCAACCGCTGGCATCAGAATTGCGAAAACCTTTACAATACGGAACTTTGGCAGCTAAAACGTTTCAATGATTGCGAACATGACAACGCCTGACTATAATTCGGGGATCATATAACCGTTTAAAATAGTGGGCTACACTCGTAGCTGCGGAACTCATATCATGGCTCCTACCATTGACGATATCGACCTCCAGGCCCGACAAGGAAGCATTGCCGCCATCATTCAAATTTTGAATGAGCATTTTGCCACCACTGGTATTAGAACGAGAGCCGTGCAAGATAATGGCGTTTTGCAGTTACTGGTCGAAGCTCCTAGAGAAGACCAGTTGACCCAGGATGCCATAGTTAATGAAGTCCGCACGGTGCTGGAATCCATCAGCCCTAAAGGTGTTACTAAAGTCCACATTAACAGCCGCATCGTGCAGGAGCAGCAGTTGCTCTGGCTAGATGAAATCAAGCGAGACCCAGAACATAATCTACTGTGGTCAGAGCCCATTACCCTCAAACGCCCCAATCCTATCATGCGGTTCTGGCAAGACCTGCGGGCTCCCCGGCAGCGCAATCCGTTTCTGGATGACTTGCCATCTAAGAAAGGATCTCCCAGTCAGTTGGCTTTTTGGCGGGGGCTCATTGGTGGAGCCAGCCTGATTTTGTTGCTGCTGATGGTGGGCTGGGCGACGAAAGATTGGCTGGGGTTTGACCTGGGAGCCATATTGCCCGGTCAAGAAGTCACCAATCCCGACCAACCCCCAGCGCCCGAGGTATCTGCGGACCAAGACCCGTTTGTACTGGCGGTTCGCATCGCCCAGCAATCAGTAGAAGACGGAAAATCTGCCGAAACCGCTGCAGAATGGCTGGATCTAGCAGTCCGCTGGCAGCGGGCTTCAGATTTGATGTCAGAGGTTTCTCTCGAAGACGAACGCTACCCCATCGCCCAGGACCGCATGGAAACCTACATTCAAAACAAGACCCTGGCTCTGCAAGAGGCCGAGAGAATTCAGGCGGAAGGAAATTAAGCCCTATTGTGTTGATTCTTGCTGGGGTTAATTTAGGGAGCGAGAGAGCGAGAGAGTCAGGGAGCCAGGGAGCCAGGGAGCGAGAGAGTCAGGGAGCGAGAGAGCGAGAGAGTCAGGGAGTGAGAGAGCGAGAGAGTCAGGGAGTGAGAGAGTCAGGGAGTGAGAGAGCGAGAGAGTCAGGGAGCCAGGGAGCGGGAGAGTCAGGGAGTGAGAGAGTCAGGGAGCGCCTTGGGTCGTCATGGCGTTATTTAGGCATGGATGTTTGACTGCACGAGAATGAAGTATCCGTTGGCGAGAACCTTATCGGCGGCTGATCTTTTGCTTCAGGCGGTTCAGTAACTGTCCGGCTTCGGGAATGGGGAGCAAGATGGCACCTAAAGCAAATATCAACACTCCCACCAGGCCAGGAATTAACAGTTGTATCAGTAGAACCAAAATTCCCTCGCTGCCCAGCCAGGATTCCAGCCCTCGGAAGCTGCCGAATGCGGCCCCGCCAGCCATCAGGCTGACTGCAGTAAGGGCTGCGATCGCGCCGCCCCATTCCAGCAGAGGTAGTCCGCGCAGCCTCTTGTGCAACACCATCACCATCACCAGCGTGGAAAATATATTCACCCCCACCGTTGCCAGTACCAGACCCGGTGCCCCAAATTGACGAATAAAGATATAGTCCAGCACCCCATTCAGCACAATGTTTACCAGGCTAATGCGAAACGGGGTTTGCCCGTCTCCCATGGCGTAAAACACCCGCACCAGTACATCTCTGGCTAAATAGACAAACATGCCCAGGCCGTAGACCATGAGCACCGACGTCACCAGGGCAGAGGCTTCGGCATCGAAGGCCCCCCGTTCATAAATCACGCGCACAATGGGCAGCGCCAGAACTACGAATAAGGCCCCCAGGGGCAGCATGGTCAGGGCCGTAAAGAGTAGACTCTGGCGAATGCGTAACTTCAGCTCTGGCCAGTGCATGGGGTCTGCCAGGCGGGAAAATACCGGCAAAAACGGCACCAGAATGACGTTAGAAATAATCCCCAACGGGGTCTGTACCAGCAGGTTGGCGTAGCTCAGAGCCGCCGCTGTCCCAGGGATAAAGGACGCAAAGAATAAATCTGTAAACAAGTTAATCTGCAGCATCCCCGACGATAACGTTGCAGGTATGAGAATGCTGAGCACCTGCCGTACCCCGGCATCAGACCAGTCAAAGCGCAGCCTGGGACGCCCCAGGCCAGACTTCCACAGGGCCGGCAGCTGGGCCAACCACTGCAGAAACGCACCGCCCAGGGTACTGGCTGCCAGTACAACCCCACCCACCAGGTAAAACTCTGGACTGGTAATGTCGCGCCCAATGGCGGCAAACAAAAGGCCCAGGCCCACCAGCACCGCTCCGCTAGAAAAAATCGGGCTTAAAGAAGGCAGCCAGAACTGGTTATCGGCATTTAAGGTGCCAAAGCCAATGCCAATCAACCCCGCCAACAGCGCCATAGGCGACATAATCCGCAACTGTAATACGGCAATGTCACGCGCTACGGGGTCGGTTTGAGATAAGCCCTGGGCAATCAGGTCGATGATGGGTCCTGCCAATAGGAACAGAAACACCGACAGGCTGAGCAAAATCAGCCCTACCAGGGTATTGATAGATTCCACCAGGGGGGCAGTCTCTTCCCTGGGGCGCTTGGTAACCACGCTAACAATGGCGCTATGGAAAGGACCGTTGATACCCCCCAGCAGAATCAGCAGAAAGCCGGGAATGATATAGGCAAAGCTGTAGGCATCGGCCACCGGACCTACCGCAAACGCTGCTCCAATCGCCTGCTGGCGAAATAACCCAAACAGCTTGCTGATGATAGTTGCCGCCGCGACAATACCAGCAATATTGGCCAGAGAACGGGAGGGTTTAGCATCAGACACAGGCGCAGGGGAAATAAATGACCATCCCCCATTTAACTGCATATGAGAGCTACTGGCTGTCGTACATCGCTTTAATGACCACCGCCGGGTCAACCCACACCCCGTCGTATTTAAGCCCCCAGTGCAAATGCGGTCCGGTGGTACTGCCGGTCATGCCGACGCGACCAATTTTTTCTCCGGCTCGAATTTGGGTTCCCTGGCGCAGGGCAATGCCGCCTTCTCGGTCCACCAGGACTCGTCCGCCTTCTTTTTCAACCACAATGTGCCCCTGCATATGGCAGTAAACATGGGTCCATTTACCCGATTGAATAATCGCTGAAGTACCGCAGGCGGTACCTTCTGAAACTTGAATCACGGTTCCATCCCACCAGTTGCGGATGTAGCTGCCCATGGGAGCAGCAAAATCCAGACCGTAATGGAATCGGTAACCCCCGAAGGGATGGTTGCGATAGCCGAAGGGAGAGGTGTAAGCGGTGAAATTTTCGAGGGGAAAGGATGAACCGGCCCAGGGATTTAGCTCAGCCTGCTCGACCGGTGCAGGAGACTGCTGTTCAGCATGAATTTTTTCAGAATATTGGCTAAATTCCATGATGCCCCAAACTCCAACCGCTGCAACGATAAGGGATTGAGCTGCTAGCGAAACAAACTGCCAGTCGACCCTGGACTCGAAACGAGCAAACATAAGCCACGCATGCTAAAGCAGGATGATGTGAAACGTAATCAGAATTATAGATCAAAAGAACTAAAAATAGTACAAAAATAGTGCGATTGATGGTTGCTTTTCTCTTTATGTTGCTAAAGGCCGTTTAGATTTTTGGCCTTAGGGGCTGTTGCGGCTTCGTTGTCCTTCTCAACCGATGGGCGACATCACCAATCGCGGTTATAATACGGGTGATAATGGTTATCATTTTCTAGTATGAGCCTTGAGGTTCGCCAACTGTCAGCTCGATACCGCAGCGCTCTCGCTCTGCAAGATGTTTCTGTAACCCTGGGGCGGGGTGAATTGATTGGGTTAATTGGCCCCAACGGGGCTGGCAAGAGCACATTTATCAAGGCGCTTTTGGGATTGGTGCCGTTTCAGGGGCAGGTGTTGTTTGAAGGGATGCCCCTGCGGAAAAATAAGCAGCGGGTGGCCTATGTGCCCCAGCGATCGCACATCGACTGGGATTACCCCATCACCGCCTGGAACGTTGCCATGATGGCGCAATCTGTGCTGGCCGGTTGGTTTTGTCGGCCCAGTCAGGCTGCCAAGCAGCGGGTGACCGTAGCCCTTGAGCGGGTCGATATGCTGCATCTAGCCGATCGTTCCCTGGGGGAGTTGTCGGGTGGGCAGCAGCAGCGAGTTTTTCTGGCCCGTGCCCTGGCCCAGAATGCCGACCTGTTGCTGCTTGATGAGCCCTTCACTGGCATTGACCGCAAAACCGAAGGGCTGATGCTCACCATTCTGAATGAGCTTAAAGACGAGGGCAAAATTCTGCTGGTTTCTAGCCATGAGTGGGGAGAGGCCCTGCATCGCTACGACCGGCTGCTGCTGCTGAACCGCACCCTGCTGGCCAATGATGTGCCCCAGGCGGTGATGACCTACGATAATATTCAGCGGGCCTACGGTCAGGCCAGTACCACTTCATCGCAACCTGCTGCCTATGCAGACTTCTTCTGCTAATTGGGACGCCATCGTTATTGGTTCGGGCATTGGCGGCCTGGTCACTGCCACCCAACTGGCGGCGAAAGGGGCGTCAGTTCTGGTTTTAGAACGCTATTTAATCCCCGGCGGCAGTGCCGGATATTTTGAGCGCGACGGCTACCGCTTTGACGTGGGCGCTTCGATGATTTTTGGGTTCGGTAACCAGGGCACCACCAACCTGCTGACGCGAGCGCTGGATGCAGTCGGCATGGCTCTGGAGACCCTGCCTGACCCGGTGCAGGTCCACTACCACCTGCCCGATGGCCTGAATGTGCGGGTCCATCGCAACTACGAACAATTTCTGCAGGAACTGTGCGATCGCTTCCCCCACGAGGGCCGGGGCATCCGTCAGTTTTACGACGAATGCTGGCAGGTCTTCCACTGCCTGAATGCCATGGAATTGCTTTCTCTGGAAGAGCCCCGCTACGTGGCCCGAGTCTTCTTTCAGCATCCCCTGGCCTGTTTGGGATTGGCAAAGCGCCTGCCCTTCAACGTTGGTCGCGTCGCCAGAAAGTATATTCAGGACCCTGAACTGCTGCGGTTTATCGACATGGAGTGCTACTGCTGGTCGGTGGTACCTGCTGACCGCACCCCGTTGATTAATGCCGGGATGGTCTTCAGTGATCGGCATTACGGCGGCGTCAACTATCCCAAAGGAGGGGTCGGTCGTATTGCCCAGGCTCTGGCCGATGGTCTGGAAAAAGCAGGAGGGCAGATCCGCTATCGGTCACGGGTGACGCAGATTCTCACGGAGGGGGGACGGGCCGTTGGGGTCCGACTCGCCACCGGCGAATCGTTTCGGGCGGCTCGCATCATCTCCAATGCCACCCGCTGGGATACGTTCGGTTCCCTTTTGCCAGACCTGCCCCTGCCGCCCCGGGAGCAGCGCTGGCAAGCGCAGTATCAGGCTTCCCCCAGCTTCCTCAGTCTTCATCTGGGGGTGGATGAAGCTGTCATTCCCCCCCATACAGACTGCCACCATATTTTGCTGGATGACTGGCGGCAGATGGAAGCCGCCAATGGCACGATTTTTGTGTCCATTCCCACCCTGCTCGATCCTGACCTGGCCCCTGCCGGTCACCATATTATCCACACCTTTACCCCCAGCTGGATGTCTGATTGGCAGGGGCTTTCCCAACCTGAATACGAAACCCAAAAGCAACAGCAGGCCCAAAACTTGATTCGCTGTTTAGAATCCCTTTTTCCCGGTTTAGAAACTGCTATTCGGTTTCTGGAAGTGGGCACGCCCCGCACCCATCGCCGCTTTTTAGGGCGAAGAGACGGCACCTATGGCCCGATTCCCGCGGGTAAGCCCTGGGGGCTGCTGGCAATGCCCTTCAACCGCACCTCAGTGCCCGGTCTGTATTGCGTTGGGGATAGCACCTTCCCCGGTCAGGGCCTCAATGCCGTGGCGTTTTCGGGCTTTGCCTGTGCCCATCGGGTAGCTACTGATTTGGGCTGCTAAGGGGGTTACATAAAGGGGTTACATAAACTTGTTGTTTCAACTCATACCAGGGGCCCTGCCGGTGCTTAACCCGGCCCCGGTCTCCGGGCCATTGAGACCACCAGTGACCAGAAGGTGTCCATACAACAAAGCCGTTCGGCTTTCAATACCTGAGAGATTTGAAAAACTCTGACAGAATGTATAGGGATGAGCCGAGCAGTAGGATGCCCTTGCCTTAAAACCCCAGGTTCCCAGGGGGAGATTGTGGTTGGGTAGGCAAAATACCAGAATTTCGAGAACTGCCATCGAGCATCCCAATTCAGTCGCACAGGAAACAGGTTGATGGATAGTAATAATCTCTTACGGCAGTTGCTCATGATTGGCATCGGCACAACGTCATTAGTGGCTGAGCGGTTGCGCCAGGTCACCGATGAGTGGGTGCGGGAAGGACGCTTCAACCCTGAACAGGCCAGCAAGCTGGTTGACGACGTCATGGCTCAACTTAATGTCAACAGCGGTGTGCTAGAAGATCAACTGCAGCGACAGTTTCGCAATACCCTGCAAGATCTGGGCGTTCCTCGCCAGGCTGAAATGGATGAACTGCGGGGTCGTCTAGATCGCCTGGAGCGGCAGGTGCGTGACCTGGAAAATAAACTCTGGAAGTAGCCCTGTCTACCCGAGCAACATTCCATGCGGCCTGGCGAGCCATGCATTCAGACCCCAAACTGAGCCAGGTCGATAATGCCGAAACGGTGCAACGGGTGGATGAGCATAAAGATATTGCCTTGATTGGCCTTATCATCTTTACCCCTCTGCGCTCTTCTCCCCTACTCCTGAAGGTGTCGGGAGCCAGCGGCATGCAGGCGATGAGTTGTCTGATGGGTTTATTTGTCATGGCCATGGGGGTGCAGCTCATTCGCAATGGCTTAGCAGACTGGTTCCAATCCTTGGGGCTGGTCTTAAACTGAAAGCCTGGTTCTAAAATATGTAAGCAGGTCGACTGGTGCATCCCATCTCCGCACAATCTTCGCGTCTTCACCATGGTTCCATTCTGAGCCGGGGTAGCTACCGCAGTGTGTTGAGTCTGGGCAGCGCCGGATCTATTCTCAGTATCGGCAGCGCTGGCAGTATTCTCAGCATTGGCAGTGCTGGCAGCATTCTCAGCATTGGTAGCACTGGCAGTATTCTCAGCATCCTCAGTGTTGGCAGTATTCTCTCCATTCTGAGTGCTGGTAGCATTCTGAGCGTGCTGCGGTTCTGGTCCCTGGGTTCGGGAGAGGCATTGGTTTGGCTCGTGGACTTTTTGTGGGGTTAACCACCCTGGATTGCATCTATCAGGTCGAGCATGTGCCCGCTGCCGATGAAAAAGTGGTTGCCCAGGATAGTTTGCTGGTAGCGGGCGGTCCAGCCACGAACGCAGCGGTTATGTTTCGGCATTTGGGCAATGAGGCTGTGGTTGTGTCTGCCCTGGGTCACCACCCCGTCACCAGTTTGATCCGGGCTGACCTGGCCGCCCAAAAGGTGCAGCTGATTGACCTGATGCCTGACGCTGTAGCGCCTCCCCCGCTGTCTACAATTCTGGTGACGACGGCTACCGGAGAACGATCTGTGGTTTCGCGGAACGCCGTGGGTCGCCAGGTTACCCCACCTGGTCATTGGGGGATCTGGCTAGAGGGCGTTGACATCGTCTTGATTGACGGCCACCAGATGGCTTTAGGGCAAGCGATAGCAGCAGGTGCTCGGCAACGGGGAATTCCTGTGGTGGTTGATGCCGGTAGCTGGAAACCTGGCTTTGAGGCAGTGTTGCCCCTGGCCAGCCAGGTTATTGCTGCCTCTAGATTTCGAACTCCCCCAGAAACGACCGCCCCAGGGACGCTAGAGACGTTACAGCAATGGGGCATTAGGGAAGTGGCCATCACCTCTGGCGCTGAGCCGATCCGTTGGCGGCGGGGCGATACCCAGGGAAAGATTGCTGTGCCCCAGGTCTCTGTTAAGGACACCCTGGGGGCTGGCGATTTTTTCCATGGAGCGTTTTGTTACTATCGATTAACCCTAGACTTTCCGGAGGCGCTTGCGGCTGCGGCTGGGGTAGCCGCCCATAGCTGTCAATTTTTCGGCACTCGGGCTGGGTTATCGAACTTACCAATTGATTAAAGATTCTATAAACTCGGCTGCTGCTGGGTCAAAGTGCTGAGTTTTTACTGCTTAGACTGAAGCAGGTTTATTGTTGCTGATATAAGTTGCTGATATAAGAGGACTCATGGCTTACGACCAAGAGAAACAAATTGCTATCGATGCCGTCATGCAGGCGGCACAGCTCTGCGAAACCGTGCGCCAGGTCATGGTTCCTGAAGCCATCGAAAAAAATGATAAAAGCCCGGTTACGGTCGCTGACTACGGATCCCAGGCGATTATTTGTAAGGCTCTGGCCGAGGCATTCCCCAATGATCCGGTAGTGGGTGAAGAAGATGCTGCAGAACTGCGCACCGCTGCAATGGCCAGCGTACTTGACACCGTTACCAGCCAGGTCAGGCAGGTCTTGGGAGCTGCCGCCCCGGCAGAAGTGCTGGATTGGATTGACCACGGCAACGGAGAGGTCACCTCTCGGTACTGGACCCTGGACCCCATTGACGGCACCAAGGGCTTTTTGCGGGGTGACCAGTACGCCATTGCCCTGGCCCTGGTTGAAGATGGCGACATCAAGGTGGGGGTTTTAGGATGTCCTTACCTGAGCTTTGATGGCGGCGAGCAGGGGCTGCTGTTTGTGGCTGTGCGCGGAGAAGGCACCGTGATGATGCCCCTGTCTGGGGGCGAGCCTCAGCCGCTGAGAGTTGCGGACCCCTCCGATACCGAGCATTTTCGCTTTGTGGAGAGTGTTGAGTCTGGCCATGGCAACCAGGACTTGCAGAGTGCGATCGCCCAGGCCGCTGGCATTACTTCCCCCTCTATGCGGATGGATAGCCAGGCCAAATACGCTGCCGTTGCTGCTGGCCAAGCTGCTCTGTATCTCAGGCTTCCCTCGCCCAAATATCCTGGCTACAAAGAGAAAATTTGGGATCACGCCGCCGGCGTTATTGTGGTAGAAGAAGCCGGTGGTCGGGTCACCGATATGCATGGCAAGCCTCTGGACTTCTCCCAAGCGGCCCGTTTTCCAGACAACGAAGGCGTTGTCGTTAGCAACGGCCCCATTCAGGCTGCTGTTCTGGGAGCCCTAAAGGAGAGCATCCCGGCCTGATATTAACCCTATCCAGGTCCAGCCGCGAAGCTTTTCTGAGTAGGAAATAGGAAACCCCAGGATGCGGGCTGGACCTGGAACAGCCATAAAAAAGCCCTGGGTGAGCAATGCCCAGGGCTTGTGCTGTGTCGAGGGTTAGGAGACCTAAGCCTGTGTTGTTGAGTTACGTCAGTGAAAGGGAATAGGATTCAGAGCCTGTGAGGAAGCAACTCTGAATTTCCTGGCAGTAACCGAAGCTTAAAGCGGGGGTTAATGGCAGACTTGAGAGGAAAGCACAACCATTGGTGACACGCTCTAGAGATCATAAATTCGGCACTCAGGAGCACTGGGATTAAGGGCGCAATAGCCAGCAAAGCCGGAAGCAGGGGAGAGGGTCATCGACTCTGTTTGACGTGCTTTTGCCGTCAGTAACTCCTCAAAGACATCCCATGCGACAGCCACTTCAGCGGCAGAGATGCCGTACATAGCGGTTAAGCGACGAGCGTGCTCAAGGGCAGCACCTAGGTCTGCATCTAAAGACTTGCGGCTGGAAGTTACAGGAGCAGTGGGGTTAGAAGCCGTGGCTTGGATAGTGTTTTGCATGTTGTTTCTTTGATTTCGTGGTTGTTAAATACAGTTTAGGTATAAGCTCAAAGAATCACAACCTCGAATCAATATAAAAAATTTTTATCTTTCATTGGCTCTGCTTAACTGTCTACAAAACCCTATCGACTGGCGGGGTCTAGCACATCCCGTAGGCGGTCGCCCAGGGTGTTAATGGAAAGTACCGTTAGAAAAATCGCTAACCCAGGGGCCATGACCAGATGGGGAGCGCTTTCGATGTAATTTTGGGCGTCGTACAGCATACGGCCCCAGGTTGGTACATCGGGAGAAAAGCCAAGTCCCAAGAAGCTCAGGGTAGATTCGGCCAGCAGGGCGTTGCCCACGGCCAGGGTTGCCGCCACAATCACCGGGCCGATGACGTTGGGCAACAGGTGAGACTTGACCACCCGCCAGGGGTTAGCTCCCAGGGCAATCGCTGCCTGTACAAAGTTACGCTGCTTCAGACTTAAAAATCCAGCTCTGACCAGCCGAGCCACTGACATCCAATTAAGACCGCCAATCACCAGCACAATCAGGACAAAGATGCCCCTTTCCTGCCCCAGGGCTTTACGCACCGGGTCGCCAAACAGGTAAATCACCAGGAGCACCAGGGGTAGTTGCGGCAGGGCCAGAAATAAATCGGTGAATCGCATCAGGCTACCATCAATCCACCGGCCATAGAAGCCTGCCAGAGCACCAATGAGAACCCCTATGGTCATGGCAATCAGCATGGCGGCCACGCCCACCGCCAGAGAAATGCGCCCCCCCACCAGTAGTCGGGCCAGTTGGTTTTGTCCCAGGTCATTTGCCCCTAAGGGCAGTTCTCTAGATGGCGGGGCAAGGGCCCGGCTGAAGTCAATGTCGGACGGTGAGCCAGGGTAAATAAACGGCCCCAGCAGCACCGCCAAAACAATTAGCAGGAGTAGCCCCAGGGCCAGAGTGGTGGTGCGATCGCCCCTGAGCTGCCGCCAGATGCCCGGCTGGCCAGGTTGTACCTTTTCAGCGGCTATTGCCATAAAGACCCTTCCCCACCTTTAGCCATATCGAACCCTGGGGTCAATCAGCCCATAGAGCACATCTGCCATCAAGTTAAAGACCACCACCAGCACTGCATAAATCAGGGCGATGGCCATCACGACGGGGGTATCCCCCCGATAAATAGAGTCAATCAACAGTGCGCCAATGCCGGGCACTCGAAACACCTGTTCTGTCACCAGAGAGCCGGTAAAGATAGTAGGAATATCCAGGGCCACCAGGGTCACCACCGGAATCAGCGCATTTCTTAGCATGTGCAGGTTGACAATGCGCCAGCGGCTGAGGCCCTTGGCGCGAGCGGTTTTCACATAGCCCTGGGGAATTTCTTCGAGCATTGCAGCGCGAATGAAGCGTAACAGTACTGCCGTTTGAAACAACACCAGCACCGTGATGGGCATCACAGACTGCTTAACGAGTTGCCAGAAGCTGCCGAGATCCGCCACCTGTAATGTGCTGTCGTAGATAAAGGGCAACCAGCCCAGCCGGACGCTAAAAACGATGATCAGCAGCAGCCCTGAAAAAAAAGTCGGAGTTGAAAATCCCATAAACGCCAGGGTGGTAATGCCCCGATCTACCCAGGTGTCTCGCTTCAGAGCGGCAACAATACCCAGGGGAAACGCCAGGGCTACGCTGAGCAGGTAGGCAATGCCAATAATCCAGAGGGTTGTTGGCAACCGCTGGGCAATTAACTCACTGACGGGCAACCGGCTGGTGAAGGAATAGCCCAGATTACCGCGCATTAAAGCCAGAGACCACTTGACGTAGCGGATGTGAATGGGTTGATCCAGCCCCAGGGAGCGGCGAATGTTTTCCCGCACCTCTGGGGTAATGGCCGGATTAGCCGCCAGGTCCCCCAGGGGATTGCCGGGGGCAAGGGCCAGAATGAAAAAAATCACGGCACTAATGGCCAGTAGCGTCGGAATGGCAATCAGAACGCGCTTCAGCAAATACCCGAACATGAGTTAAATGGCTGGCTTTGGTGCGAGGGCAGCCTTGGGATAGGCAATGCGTTTGTGATTGTACTGCTGCCAGACCCGCACAAAGATATCAGCGATTACACTCATGTGTTCTCGGGTAAGTCCTGATTCAACCAGTTGGTCATCTTTCCAGCGAGCTCGCAGAATTCGGTTGACCATGGCTAACGCTTCATCAGGGGTGGCGTCGGTCAGGGAACGCAAAGCTGCTTCGCAGGAGTCTGCCAGCATGACAATGCCGGTTTCGGGAGATTGGGGAATGGGCCCGTCATACCGAAAGTCTTCTGCTTTGACCGTGATGGTGGGGTCTTTTTCAGCCATTTCCTTGGCTTGATGGTAAAAATAGCTAATCAACATGGTCCCCTGGTGTTCGGGTATAAACGCCCGAATGGCCTTCGGTAGACGACACTTGCGAGCCATCACTATCCCCTGGGTGACATGCTGCTTGATGATTGAGGCACTTAGCCAGGGGTCATTGAGTTCGTCATGTTTGTTCGGGCCACCCATCTGATTCTCAATAAAACCCAGGGGGTCGTGCATTTTACCGATATCGTGATACAGGGTACCGGCCCTGACCAGTTCGACGTTGCAGCCCAGGGCCTGAGCCGCTGCTTCCGCCAGGCTGGACACAAACAGGGTGTGCTGAAATGTCCCCGGAGCCTCTGATGCCAGGCGTTTGAGCATGGGACGGTTGGGGTTAGCCAGTTCGGCCAAACGAATTGGCGTCACCAGATCAAACATATGCTCCAGGTAAGGGCTCAGTCCCAAAGCAGCAATGCTGGAAATGATGCCATAGGCTCCCTGGAGCGCCGCTCCGGCCAAAATGCCTGACCAGGCGGCAATCGACACCGGGCTGACCATCAGCGTTAGGACCAGGTACCCAACCCCCTGGGTAAGGCCAACCCCGCCTCCCAGCAGGGCCAGTTCTTCCCGTGATCGCATCCGTCCAGCCAGAATGCTGCAGACCAAAGCCCCCACTGCCCCGGCGGCAAAGGACACTCCGTTGACGCTGGCCCCCACCGGCAGCAGCAGGGCGATCAGGCTGACCAGGGTGCCCCCCAGCAGGGGACCATAAAAACTGCCCGCCAGCAGGCCCACCGCTGGTAAACCGTAGGCTGCCGCTCCGAACACATTCAGCCCGGCGGAGCTAATCACCAGGGCAGTAATCAGGAGATAGTCTTGCTGGCGCAGATTATGGGTAGACCATCGTTCTGTCAACAGAAATATGATGACACCGCCACTCACCAGGGCCCCGAACCCGGCAATGCCCCAGTAATTGAACCGGCGCTGACTCAGGTTGAAATAATCCAGCAGCACAAACTGGCCCTGGGATATGGATTCTCCGGACTGGACAATTAAGTCGCCCTGTTGAACCTCGACAAAGACCGGCTTAACCGATTCTGCCGCCATTTCCGCTTGGATGCGGGTGCGGTCAGGGTCCTCCACTAAATTGGGCTGGAGTACCGACAGCAACATGTGCTGACTGAAGTCTTCAATGGGCCGGGGCAGGGTGCCCTTGAGCTGAGCCGATACCGCCCGATTGAGCACCTCCGGGGGTAACCCGGGGGAAATGCCCTGGGCCAGGATACGGTCCACTGCTCTTTTGATAGCCAGTTGAGTATCTGCCCATTCCCTGGGACTCAATTCAAACAGAATGGGGACGTCAACCAGCCCCTCTACCTGGGAGGTCAGCAAGGCTAAATTGGCTCGGGCGGCTTGATATCGCTGGTGGGCTTTATCAACATTCTCTAACAACCGCTCGAACTCTGCTGGGGTTGACCGTTGGCGATAAGACCAGAATTCGCTGATGGCCTTTTGTTCATCGGGGGTCAGGGTTTGAGACCGCAACAGATCATCAAGGGTGAAATCATCGTCAACAATGTCTTGCCCGGGGGAAGGTTCCACCAGGCCACGAATCTTCAACCAGCTGGCATCATCAGCCTGACGCAGATAGGTCTGCACCTGGGTAGAGAGTGTACTGGTCGGCAGGTAGGGCATCACCCCTGCATCCCGGCGAATATCGCTGACCTGTTCCAGGAGGTTGTCGAGGGAGCGCTCTATCGATTCATTCGTTGTAGAGTCAATTTTGAGAACGGGTAAGGCCCCGTTGCGAGCGTCTCGTCGGCGTTCTTCTGTGGTTTGAGTATCTTCTACCCTGGCGTCATCAGGGGCGACGATCGATTCGCTCGGGACACTGCCGACCTGCAACCCCGGTTGGTTGTAGAACCGCTGCCCCAGGACCGCCGTCAAAGAAAGCACCGTGATCAAGAAGGCGACCTTAGGATGACGAATGCCCTTACGGCGCTTAATAGCGCGACAGGGAGTGGTGACTGAAGGGGACTCGGTCTTTCGCTGGTGCCCGTTGGGGGTAGCCCCCCGGTGCAGTATCATTTTATTTCGGTCCGTTTGCCCGTGGCTAGAAGCACCCACTCGAGGGGGAGTTCCAAGTTTGGGGTTGAACTTTTCCATGCCCCTCACCTCAAAAAAACGCCACTGTTCTAGGGCTGCCACTAGTTCATGAATAGCCTTCATGGGTTAGGAATTAAAGCCTTGAAAAACTTATACGCCCGCATTTGGCCATACCCCTGCGATTGAAGGGAGCCTGAATAACGCTTCACTGTGGCCAAGTCAAAATACCGTCGAAAAACACCGTAGACCCCTGTATCATCACAAGCGTTCAAAGTTTGACGATCTTTGCCCTGTATTTCGCTATTATAAGCGCCTTTCTAGATGACCTGGCGATGCCGCCATGAACAGAGATTAACTCCTTACAGAACAGTGCCAATTGCTTAAATTGTGATGGCTATGGAGCCATGAACTATCTCTTTAGGTAGATGCGCTGAAGGGTTGATGCCGCTCCATTGGCCATACAATTCGTGGCTCAATGCCATCAAACGCTGCTGTTCGACCATAGACCACCCCCCCGGATTCGATGGCCCCCTGTAATCGTCAGAGAAGCGATTCCACAATTTTTGTCGGAGGGCGAGGGGAATGGCTGCTAACCCTCCCTGCAGAGTCACAAACAGGGCGATTAGCCCCATATCGGCTTGTGCCCATTGATGCTGTTGGGCGAACTGCAGACTGAGCCCGAACTGCCACTGACTCTGCGCTAATAGGCCGTACACTGTCGTCAGGCAGGGTATGGAAAATGAAGGAATGTTGGCACCGCCCAAAAACCGACCTCTCGGCAAGTAAGGAAGAGCCCCTTTCCCGGCTTGAATCTGGCATAGACCCACAAAAAGTTCATCCAGGGCTGTAGAGATGGATGCTGATAACCCCATCTGCCTGGCCCACTGGCGGAGGACTCCATGGCGATGGCCATAACGGTCTATATTGACCAGTAATAGGGGCAATGCTGCCAAAAGACAGCCTGCCGTAGATTGAAGCTCAATCTGGCGCAGTTGACTACCAAATTGGGCCGCCGTGGGATACCTTCCCCGGGCACAGTCCTCAGCTATCTCGAGCAGCAGTGTCTGCCAGGGCCCTTCTCTGTCACGAGCGGCAGGGTGAGAACCCTGCATGGCAAACAGGTCAGTGATGAGCAGTCCCTCAAAAATGGCGTTGAAAGTAGATAGCCGCAATGTTCATCCGCCCCGGTTGCTGAATGAGTATATTATCGAAAAATCATCCCCCCAGGGCGCATCCCATCCACCCTGCCATGCTGTCTTGACCCTGCATTAGCCTCAAAACTAAAAGTTTAGGTCTATAATTCATCCGTCATCCATGCCAGATTTGGAGCCAACTGATGCTTAGGTTCACTCACTACCTCGCCATGTTTCCTGGCACGTCCTGGGTTCGCCCCCTGGTGTTTGGAACGTTGACGACTTGTTTGACCTTGGCAGCCCCCCCCTTTCCATCTACCGCAGCATTCGGTCAGGAGTCGCCAACATCAGAGAGGCCAGATCTGAATGCTACTCCTGTGGTGGTTAACGGTCGTATTTCGCGCCCCACTCTACAGCCAGGGAGTCAGGGAGATGCCGTGATTGAACTGCAATCGGTGCTGATCTTGCTGGGTTATTATTCGGGACCTTTATCCGGAGTGTATCAAGACAATACTCGGACTGCAGTTCAGCAGTTTCAGGCGGATACTGGCATTAATCCTGACGGAATTGTAGGCCCCGCCACCTGGAATAGTCTATTCCCGGCTCCGCCTGCTGAAGCTAATCCTCCGGGAACCGCCAGCACTGCAACCGCCCAGCAGGGAGCCTCAGCGCCTGGCGCACCGGATGCTCAATCGCAGACCAGCCCACCTGCTTCTGAAACGTCTCAACCAGTGCCCAGTCCCTCGGCCACTGCTTCTACTTCCCAGGGTGACCGTGCCAGCCGTCCGGTACTGCGTGTGGGAGATCAGGGGGAAGCGGTCAGACAACTGCAGGAACGCCTTAGAACCCTGGGTATTTACAATGGCCCGGTTGACGGAGTGTTTGGCCCTTTAACAGAAAGCGCCGTCCGACAGGTGCAATCTAACAATTCTTTGACCGTTGATGGAATTGTTGGCCCGGCCACCTGGGGTGCGATTGACTGAGGCTGATTTGCCTGTATGCGCTCTTCTAAACCTTGTCCAGGGCCAGCGGTGGAGTTTTGCCTACGGGAAAGCTCCACCACTTCACTCAGACTTCATCAGCCAGGTGGGGTAAAGCTCAGAGCGATCTGTCAGAGTGGCGTTGAAAGAAGATTGGGGATTAGCGCTAACCTGCGGCAGCCCTTGGGATGCATGGCTCATGTACAACATATAGTTGCCCATCAAAAAGTAAACGCCCATCATGGCGGCGGCAGAAGAGGCCACCAGGAAGCCAGCCAACATCAAGGAAAATTCCTGACCTTTGACCGCCTGTTCCATCAGTCGGAGCGCCCAAGCGACCAAAGCTATAACGATTGCCAGGATTAAAAGCAACATGGAAAATGAGATAAATACTTTAGATGTGTAAAACCTTATGTTACACATCGTAACAGGCATTCATAAAAACGGCAGGCTTTCCATAGAAAGTTTTCGGTTTTGGTAGGTTTTGAGGCTCTCAGGTTAGGTGTTCCGAACGGTTACCTGGTGGTTATGGAGATAGTCCTTGACTTCTTTGACCGTGAGCTGTCCGTAGTGCAGTAACGACGCCAGAAGAGCGGCTTCGGCTTTACCGGTGGTCAGGGCCTGGTGAATGTGCTGGCAGTGGCCGGCTCCCCCAGAGGCAATGACCGGCACTGGCACCCGCTCGGCAATGGTACGGGTGAGCTCAAGGTCGTATCCTGCCTGGGTTCCGTCGGCATCCATGCTGGTCACTAACAGCTCTCCAGCCCCGCGATTCACCACTTCTTCGGCCCAGGCAATGGCATCTTTGCCAGTGTTTTCTCGCCCACCGCGAACGTACACATCCCAGCCCGGATGGGCTGAATTTTGACGCCGTCGGGCATCAATGGCGACGACGATGCACTGCGCTCCAACCCGTTCACTGGCCTCGTTAATAAAGCCCGGGTTCCGCACTGCGGCAGAGTTAATGCTGACCTTGTCGGCACCGGCTCTTAACAATTTTTTAATTGTTTCTAAGGAATTGATGCCGCCCCCCACCGTTAACGGGATAAAAACCTGCTCTGCGGTCTGGTAAACCACGTCGTAAATAATGTCGCGGTCTTCGTGGGTCGCGGTGATGTCGAGAAACACCAACTCATCGGCCCCAGCCTGGTTATACGCCTGGGCCAGTTCTACAGGGTCTCCTGCATCCTTTAAATCGACAAAGTTAACTCCTTTCACTACCCGTCCTGCTTTCACATCCAGGCAGGGAAGAATTCGTTTTGCCAGCATCTTTCAACTTTCGCCCTTGGGTTGACCGGGTTTAGGGCACTGCCAGGAAAAAGTCGATTCCTCAAAACTCATGACCCAGCGCCTTGGTTGACAGGTCTAACTCCCCCAAACCCATGAAATCGAAATTTACTCTCTCACAATAAACGAATTGCAGCCAAGACGCTGATACACTGTGATCTGGTTTTATTCGTAGGAATTGCTGTTGGAGCCCTCTAAAAACATGGGTTTAGAGATCGGACAAAAGGTTAGAGTTGCACGGCTGCGGGATCGCGTATCCCAGGATGTGGCTGAATATTTAGGCAAAAGCGGAGTCATTAGTGACTTCAAAATGGTAGATGGTAGCGGAGTTGGGGTCGTCGTCCAGTTCGAGAATAAGTACGCCACCTGGTTCTTCGAAGATGAGCTAGACCAGATTCAATAACGTCTGCTGTCGGTTACCATCAAACCGTAGTACGGCTAGCGTATTGGGGCGTTATGGCACTTATCCTTACGTATTTGGGCAAGGGGGGCTGTGGTAGCACTACCCTGTCAATTGCCACGGCTAAGCGACTTGCTCACCATGGGCGGCGGGTGCTGCTGTGTATCCAAGACAGTAGCCCCGGACCCTCTGTGTTGCTCGGGCAGGCCCTGCCGGTTGAACCTGCCGAGTTGAGTTCCAACCTATGGGCCATGCAGTTTCACACCGCAGCCCTGCTGGAGCAAAGCTGGGAGGAAATCAAGGGGTTAGAAGCCCAGTACTTGAGAACTCCACTGCTTAAGCATGTCTATGGGCAGGAACTGGGAGTACTGCCCGGTATGGATGGTGCTTTAGCCCTCAACGCCCTGCGGCAGTTCGATGCCAGCGGTCGCTATGATGTCATCGTTTTTGATGGCCACAGTGCGATGGATACCCTGCGCATGTTTGGTCTGCCAGAAATTCTGGACTGGTATGTGCGACGTTTTCGAGGAGTCTTCCAGCAGTCTGACTTAGGGAAGGCTCTGGCTCCCTTTATTCAGCCTGTGGCATCAGCGGTGTTATCGGTTGACTGGCAGGGCGATATTCTGGATCGCCCCACCGGAGAAATGCGCTCTGTGTTGGAGCAGGGTCGAGAAGCGGTGAGCAATCCCCAGCGAGTGATGGGTCTATTGGCCACTACCCCCGCTGCTGATGCGATCGCAACCGCCCGTTATTTATGGGGTAGCGCCCAACAAATTGGGTTAACCATTGGCGGTGTGATGGTTAGCCAGGGTGAACTCAAGGTCGAGCAGGAGGGTAGCTTTGCTCCCCTCGGGCACAGGGCGATTCCCAGCTTGAACGCAGGCGATTGGGATACCCTTACGGCGGCTTTGCCTGATATTGAGCAGTTCTCTGCTACCGCTCCCCGAGCCACGGTGGTGGATGTAGCCGCAAAAACCGTGAAGCTGTTTCTGCCCAGTTTTGATAAAAGCCAGGTTAAGCTTACCCAGTACGGACCCGAAGTCACCATAGAAGCCGGAGATCAGCGGCGCAATCTGCTGCTGCCTGCCCAACTCCAGGGGCGGGCTGTGTCTGGGGCAAAATTCCAGGATCAGTATCTGGTGGTCTCCTTCAGCTAGAACCCGCTCTGTTTCAGACCCATACCAGGTCCAGTTCGAAATCTGTAGTTTTCTTGCGGGTAAAACTTCACTGCTGGCCTTGGACAGGGGTTAGATTGTGGATTGGGTTACAGAATAAATTTCAAGTCGCCTTTAGAAACGCCATAGTGCTCGCATTTAGGGGAATCTCAAGCTATGACAGAACAGTCTTCTGCACCGTCAGCCGAAAATTCCAGTCAGACCGAAACCGATCAGGCGGCTAAAACGCCAGCCGCAGCCCAAGGCAGCGCAACCCGACAGCTTCTGGGTATGAAGGGGGCCAAATCTGGGGAAACGTCAATCTGGAAAATTCGTCTCCAGTTGATGAAGCCCATCACCTGGATTCCTCTGATCTGGGGAGTAGTCTGTGGAGCAGCTTCTTCAGGGGGCTACCGCTGGAGGCTCGAGGATGTGCTGATTGCCGCCGCCTGTATGCTGATGTCCGGGCCGCTGTTGGCGGGCTATACCCAGACTCTGAATGACTTTTACGATCGCGACATTGACGCCATTAATGAGCCCTATCGTCCCATTCCATCGGGGGCGATTTCGGTACCCCAGGTGGTGACCCAGATCCTGCTGCTGCTGCTGGCCGGAATTGGGGTCGCCTATGCCCTTGACCAGTGGGCCGGTCATGAATTCCCGACGTTGACGGCTCTAGCGATTGGGGGTTCTTTTCTGTCCTACATCTATTCAGCCCCGCCCTTAAAGCTCAAAAAGAACGGTTGGCTGGGGAACTATGCCCTGGGGGCCAGCTACATTGCCCTGCCCTGGTGGGCCGGTCACGCTCTGTTCGGCGATCTGAACTGGACCATTGTCATTCTGACGCTGTTCTACAGCCTCTCGGGCCTGGGCATTGCGGTTGTGAATGATTTCAAAAGTGTGGAAGGCGATCGTCAGCTGGGGCTGAAGTCTCTGCCGGTAATGTTTGGGGTGCCTGTCGCTGCCTGGATTTGTGTCCTGATGATTGACATCTTTCAGGGTGGGGTCGCCGCTTACCTGATCGGTATTCGGCAAAACCTTTATGCCGTGTTGCTGATTTTGTTGATCATTCCCCAGATTACCTTTCAAGATATGTATTTTCTCCGGGATCCCTTAGAAAATGATGTGAAGTATCAGGCCAGTGCTCAACCCTTTTTGGTCCTGGGTATGCTGGTCACCGGTCTGGCTTTAGGGCATGCTGGAGTCTAACCTGCTGCCGGTCATGCCTTGCCTAAATTTGGAAAAGTGGATGAAGCCGGTTAATATAGTCAGCTGAGTTGTGGGCCGGGTATTGGGAGAAAGGTGAGTGGCTATGAATCGCTTTTGGTTAACCTGGTTCGGGGAATTATTCGCTTCTGGTGGGGCAGAACTGGAGGGCAGTCGCCCTTTAATGAGCGCGGGGCCGCGTCATCGCATCTATGCTCCCCAAAATAAGGGCAAAAAGCGCCAAAAGATGGCGACCAACCCCATTCCCCCCCGCAGGCCCCTGTACTTCCGCCCTGTCTTCTGGGGTGTGCTGATTTTGGGGGTAGGGTTAGCGGGAGGAGCAACCCGGGCTTATCGCCTTGTGGTAGCAACCAATTCTGCATTACCAGACCCCACCCAGGCCCTTACCTATGAACGCAACGGCACCATTACCATGGTGTCTGCGGACGATGTCATTCTGCAGAAAATCGGTCCTGCCTCCCGCGAAACTCTCCCTTATGACGAGATTCCACGGAATCTGGTGGATGCCTTTATCGCTGCGGAAGACCAGCGGTTTTATTCCCACAACGGGATCGATCGTCGGGGTATCGTCCGGGCGGCCCTGGCCAATTTGCAGAATCGCGATGTGGTAGAAGGGGCTAGTACGATTACCCAGCAGTTAGCCAGGATCGTCTTCCTGGAGCAGGAACGCACCTTTCAGCGGAAGGCACGGGAAGTGCTGCTGGCCTTGAAGATGGAGCAAAAGCTCAAGAAAAACCAGATTATGGAGCGTTACTTGAATCTGGTTTATTTGGGATCTGGGGCCTATGGCGTGGCCGATGCCGCCTGGATTTACTTCGGCAAAACCATTGATGAGTTGACCCTGGCTGAAACGGCCATGATTGCGGGGATGGCTCCCGCGCCGAGTCTTTATTCCCCCACTGTAAATGAAGACGCTGCCCGTCGGCAGCGAGATCGAGTAGTTCGCAGAATGCTGGCGACGGGGGCGATTTCCAGTGCAGAAGCCGATGCCGCCCTGGCGACTGATGTAGCCGTAACCCCCAAGCAACCAAAGTTTTTGTACAGCGAGTTTCCCTATTTCACCACCTACGTTGAAAAGCAGCTAGCGGAACTGATTCCGACCGATCAGCTAGAGGCGGGGGGGCTGACGGTTGAAACCAGTTTGAATGTGGCCTGGCAGCGGCAGGCAGAGCAAACGGTCGACGAGGCTATTGAGCGATATAGCGATTGGCAGGGGTTTGAGCAGGCCGCTTTAGTTGCTATAGACCCCCGTAACGGCGAAATTAAAGCCATGGTCGGCGGCAATGATTTTCGCGAAAGTCAGTTTAATCGGGTAACTCAGGCTCAGCGCCAGCCGGGGTCAACCTTTAAGGCTTTTGTCTATGCCACTGCCATTGCGGCGGGGTTCTCCCCCTACAAAGACTATGTCGATGCCAAATATGTCGTAGATGGCTATGAGCCCAAAAACTATGGCAAAAGCTACAGCGGCAATGTAGATCTGCTGAAAGCGCTGCGCTCCTCAATCAATATTGTTGCAGTTAAGCTGTTGGTGGATGTTGGGTTTGACCCCGTAATGGAGTTGGCCCAGCGCATGGGAATTCAATCAGAGTTGTTGCCGACCTATTCTCTGGCTCTGGGAGCTTCTGAGGTTAACCTGTTGGAGCTGACCAGCGCCTATGGCACCTTTGCTACCAAAGGTATGCATACTCCGGTGCACGGCATTCGGCGGGTGCTAAACAGCGAAGGAGAGGTGATTTACGAAAATCCCAGAGAAAAATCACAGGCTTTGGATGCCGATAGCGCCGCCATCATGACCTGGATGTTGCGGGGGGTAGTTGAGGGTGGCACTGGCAGTAATGCCTATCTCGGACGCCCTGTTGCCGGTAAAACCGGTACTTCCGAGAAGAATCGAGATCTCTGGTTCATCGGCTATATCCCCCAATTGGCGACCGGAGTCTGGCTGGGTAAAGACGACAGTACTCCAACCAATGGAGCCAGTTCTACCGCAGCCAAGGTCTGGCACATGTTTATGTCTCAGGTGGTTGACGATATTCCGGTGGAGCAGTTCCCCGAACGGCCTTCCCTAGGGGGGCGAGAAGGCACTATAGAAGCGAAGCCGGTGAAGCCTGGAAAGGTTATTGCGGCAAAAGCAGCCTCGACTTCTGAGCCTTCCAGGGCGTCTCAGAACACCCAACCAGCCAGTGATAGCTCGACTGAGTCGACACCCTCCTCTACCCCGGAAACCTCTGAAGCCAGCACACCCTCTCAGCCCACAGCGACTCCGGCTCCAGCGCCCATTATTGACGAAGCCCCGCCGTCACCGGCCCAGCCTGAACCTGTTCCGGTGGCGGCTCCAACCATTGCCCCCCAACCGGTAGGGCAACCTGCCGAACCGGCCCCACCGCCTGCCCCCATTCCCCAACCCATTCAGGAGCCGCCACCGCCCCTACGGAATGCTCCCTCCCCCGCTGAGGCTGAAGGGGGGGAGGAGTAAAATTCCATAACCTGCAGGGGAAATAAACCCTGTCCAAATTCAGCAGTGGAGTTTTTCCTTAGGGAAAACTACAGATCTCCAGCTGGACTTGGTATAGTTGGCTTTTGCAGAGCTGGCTATATATCTTTTAAGTCTAATGATCGTTTTGGAGTGGTAACGGATATGGTGTTTCTTCTTGGTGCGGCGGCGAGCGGTGGTCTTCCTTCCGCCTTTGTACTGGTCTATGTGGTTGGGTTTGTTGCCGCGGTTGTCATTGGTTCAATCGCCTGGTATAACTCCAAACGACCAGCCGGATGGGAAGACAAAGATAAACCCAATTTTATCCCTGAAGTGAAAGGGGCAAAGGACCAATCCGGGGAAGACTAGGGTCTGTTTTGAACCCTACCACAACTCTTGATTTCTCATACGAGAGGATGAGGCTTTGACGGGCTTTTAAAACACGCCCTAGTACAAAGCGTCATCAGTTCTGCAACATCCACATGCGGGAGAGCAGGGGGGGCCAGGGTGCCATACAAGTTGCACAACTACTGGAGTATTAGGGCATTTTCTGGGGCAGCAGGTTCCTGACGCCTCTAGTCGACAACCCGCAGCCGCCCCTGCTGAATGGCTTCAAAAACCTGGTTGGCCATGGCCTGATCTTGATGGCTCAGGTCATTTTGGCTGAGCAAGATCTGCATCAGTTCTCGCTGAATCTGACGAGTAATGCGTCGTTTGGTAAAAATCTCGTCGATGAGTGCCTTCAGAGCTTCTGTTTTTGGGGAAGAGGTGGATGCAACCATAGTGATGACAAATTCAGGTCTATTCCTAGTTTGGAGGGGGTGAGGCGATTTATCCGTGATAGATAACGGTCAGGGTGGTGATCTTCGTCATGGTTACCGGTGATTGACGATGGTGGGAGAACCGTTGGCCCTACTTCTGTTCGATGCGGCGTTTCTCGTTGCGGTACCTCAAATACTCTGCCAGGGACGCCAGGAGGGCAGACCCCAGGATCAGCACAACGCTGAGGGCGTTAATGTCCGGTTTGACCCCAGTTCTGACCCGACTGAAAATCTCGATGGGTAAAGGATTGGCTCCCCCCCCAGCAGTGAAGCTAGAAATCAGCAGATCATCCATGCTCAATACAAAGGCGAGGAGACAACCGGCCAGAATGCCTGGTCCCAACTGGGGAAGCAGTACCCGAACCATGGCTTGAAACGGAGTCGCGCCCAGGTCTAAAGCGGCCTCCTCAAGATTGGGGTCAAGGCTCTGCAGGCGACTGGAGACCACCACGGCAATATAGGCCAGGCAAAAAACCATATGGGCCGCAATGATGGTCCACAGGCTCAGGGGAATCGCCATAGAAGCGAGGAATACCAGGGTGGCCACCGCGATCGCAATATCAGGAATAATCAACGGCAAGTAGGCCATCCCCCGATACAGCCCCTTACCCCGAAAGCGGTATCGGGCCAGGCCAATGGCCATCATGGTGCCGAACACCGCAGAAACCCCTACCGCCACAAAAGCAATGGTGAGGCTGTCCTTCAGGGCCAGAAAAATGCGGGTATCGCTGAACAAACTACGATACCACTTCAGGCTGAACCCCTCCCAGTTGGCGCTAAACCGCGACGCATTAAAGCTATAGACCGCCAGCACAATGATGGGAAAGTACATAAACCCATACATCACAGCTGTAAACACACTCTGCCAGGTCACCCTAGAAGTTGATTTCATCCCCTCTCCCCTGTTCCCTGTCCCCTGTTCCCTATCCCCTATTCCCTATCCCCTATTCCCTCTCCCCTCTCCCCTCTCCCCTCTCCCACCTCTACTGAGAAGTTTCCGCCATCGAGCTTCTATCCCCATACTTCAAAAGCAGTGCAATGGCCAGGCTTACCGCCAGTATCAGCACCATACTCAGGGCAGAGCCAAAGCCCCAGGCTCGAGTTGGCCCCAGAAACTGGTTATAAATCAGCCGGGCAATGTTCATCGAAGAGGCTCCTCCCAGCAGGGTGGGCACGACAAAGTCGCTCAGGGTGGTGATGAACACCAGCAGACATCCTGCGGCAATACCCGGTAGGGTCTGGGGTACGGTAATTTTCCAAAAGGTTTGCTGGGGGGTAGCGCCCAGGTCTGCGGCAGCCTCTAGCAAACGGGTGTCTAACTTTTCTAAGGAAGCATATAGGATGAGCACCATGTAGGGCAGGAAGCTATAGGTCAACCCAATCAGCACCGCCACCGGAGAATGCAACCATTGCTGCGATGGTAGGTGCAAAAATCCCAAAATGGTGTTCAGCACCCCCGTCGACCGTAGGATGGTAGTCCAGGCATAGGCCCTTAGCAGAGAAGAGGTCCACAGGGGCAGAATAAACGCCACCAGCAGCAGGTTGCGCCATTTCTTAGGAGACATTAAGGCCAGCCAGTAGGCCACCGGAAAGCCTAATACCAGACACACTAAAGTAGACCCCAGGGCAAACTGTAGAGATCGCCAAATGACCTTCAAGTAGATGGGCTGCAGCATTTGCAGATAGTTTCCCAGACCATAGCCGCTGCTGGGTTCGCCCAACCGCAAACCGGGGACCAGACTAATTTCCAAAATTAAGAAGGTTGGAATTACCAGCAGCAGCAGCAGCCAGAGCCCAGCTGGACCCAGCAACACCAGCCCTCCAACCCATTGCTGCCCCCAGCTCTGCCTGGAAAGCCAGCCCATGAGGCGACTCCATGCTCCGGTTACCTTAACGGGAGGACTTGCCATAAAATTCCTCTCTTTGGCCAACTAAACCTGGTTAACGTCCAACAGGGGAGTTTGGGCAGAGGGAAATCCAGGATGTTCGCTCTGGACCGGGTACAGCCTTCCTTAAGCACTGGTTACCTGAGTCCAGTATTGGTCAAACAGGTCATTCGCCTCATTGTCAATCGATTCAATACCCTCGCACTTCGCCAAAATGTCTGCCGGTGGGTAAAGGTCGTCGTTAGACTTCAACTCCGAAGGGAGTAATTCGTAGGCCGCTTGATTGGGAGTTGCGAAGAAGAGCCGTTCTACCGCAGCCTTAGAAATCTCAGGCTCCAAAATGAAGTTGATCCACTGATAAGCCGCACCTACATTAGGGGCCGTGGTCGGAATCACCATGGTGTCGGTCCACAGAGAGGAACCGCTGGCAGGAATGGTGTATTCCATGCGATCGTCTTCCTGGGTAACGGCAATGGCATCGCTGGAGTAGGCCATAACCACGTTGAGGTCACCGCCCAGAATTTCGTCTTCAAAACCGGATGACTTAAAGGTGGCCAGGTGGGGCTTAAGTTCAAGCAGCCGATTATAGGCGGCTTCTAGTTCTTCGGGCTCCGTAGAGTTGTAGGAATAACCGAGCGACTTGAGGACTGCTCCCAGGGTCTCGCGCATATCGTCTAAGAGAGAAATTTGCCCAGACAGAGCGGCCTGATTCTCCCAGAGGTAGCCCCAATCCTCGGGGTTACCGGGTACGGCTTCGCGATTGTAGAGCAGCCCTGTGGTTCCCCAACTGAAGGGCACACTGTGGCCATTGTTGGGGTCGTATGCTGGATTAGCCCACTGGTTGAGCAGTCGATCCATACCCTCAAGGCGCGTTGGATCCAGCTCCATCAACAGGCCCAGGTCAATCATCTCGGTCACCATGTAGTCAGAGGGATAGATAATGCTGTAAGCACTCCCCCCGCCGGCCTGCATTTTGGTCAACATGGTTTCGTTAGATTCAAACAGGTCAATCACGACCTTAATGCCTGTGCGCTCGGTAAACTCCTGGGAAAGGGTATCGTCTGTGTAGTTGGCCCAGGTAAAGATATGCAGGGTATCGGCATCTGCCCCGGCCTGGTTGCCTCCCGCTGCTGGGGTGGTATTATCCAAGGCAAGATTTTGGCGGCAGTTCGCTAAACCTACCCCGGCCAGGGCTGCTGCTGAACCCTGTAAAAAGCGGCGGCGGGTTGTTGTACGACGGGGCCAGGTTGAGAGCATGGAGGGCTTATGAGGCACGATGTTTTCCCAAAATCAGCTAGGTAGACAAACGGGCGAATTTCAGGCAAAGGTACTTAGAACGCTACAGAAGTGATCCAGAGCTTTAAGAACAACGCTGGTGTGATCAAGATGGTAAGGCCAGGCAATCGTCTTTATGCCAGTGCACATGCACAGGGGTATCCACTGACATCGTGGCTCCAGACCGATTAGGCTGGAGCACGGTGAGCATATCTCCTGAAGTTAGACGTACAACGCAATGGATGTGAGTACCCAGATACATTACATGACTAACTTGCCCCTGATAGCAGTTCACATTATCAGTTTGGGGCTCGAGACTGAGGTGAATTTTTTCTGGGCGAATGCTGACCACTACTGGATAGGTCGTCGGAGGAGAGTTTGCGTAGGGTTGGGAAGACTTTACGACAACCTGTAGCCCGCTTGGGGTCACGACTTTAAGGGAAGTATGGTCTCGTTGCTCGATTTGTCCGGCTAGAAGGTTGGTGTCGCCAATGAAGTCAGCTACGAAAGGAGTACAGGGGCGATCGTAAATATCGCTGGGGGTGCCGACCTGCTCAATTTCACCATTATTCATAACGGCGATGCGATCCGAAAGGGATAGCGCTTCTTCTTGATCGTGGGTAACCATGATGAAGGTGACTCCAATTTGCCGATGCAAGTTGGAGAGTTCGACCTGCATTTGTTTGCGTAATTTCAAATCTAGAGCGCCCAGGGGCTCATCCAGCAGCATCACCGCCGGTCGGTTGATCAGGGCTCGGGCCAGGGCAACTCTCTGCTGTTGTCCCCCCGACAACTGATTGGGATAGCGGTTGGCAAAGTCTTCCATCTTCACCAAGCTCAGAGCCTCCGCAACCCGTTCACGGACTTTGGCCCCAGCCATTTGCTTAATTTTGAGGCCAAAGGCAATATTGTCTTTGACGGTCATATGGTCGAAGAGAGCATAACTCTGGAAAACGGTGTTAATGGGACGCCGAAACGGAGGCACTCTTACCATATTTTTGCCCTGCACCAGGATTTCCCCTGATGTCGGGGTCTCGAACCCGGCAATTAATCTTAATGTGGTGGTTTTGCCACAGCCAGAAGGTCCCAAAATACTGAAAAATTCCCCCTGCTTGACAGACATATTGAGGTTCCGAACGGCAACCTCAGACCTAAAGGCCTTAAAAACCCGTTTAAGCTCAACGTCTGTGTCAGCCATGGTCGCCTGAGTAAGAGGCGAAAAATCAATGGTTTGAGACATGGCGGCATCCCCGGAGTAAACCTAACTTGAGCAGTTGGATCAATTTGGATCAATTTGGATCAATTTAAACCTCGTCTAAGGCCAGAAGTGGAGTGTTGCCTTGGAGAAAACGAAAGGCCTCGGGCTGGCCTTGGTATGGATAAGTCAGGTTCACAGCATTCTCTGGCCCGGTGAAGCTTCATCGTCCTGGTTAGGAGTCCTGGTTAGGAGTCCTGGTTAGGACTCGTTAGACCACTGCTGCGCCTCACCCATTCCGAAAATACTGTAACTAAATCTAAACCTTGTCCAGGTCCAGAAGGGGAGTTTTACCTGAGGGAAAGCTACAGATTTCGAGCTGGTCCTGGTATATGACCAGAATGCCCTGTGGTTGTCGATGGGGCACATCTTAGCGATGGAATCCAATCAAAAAGGTATGTTTGTTAACATTTTTCTCCTGCAATGGCCGCTAGTGCCACTATATTAATGGCCGATACGAAGTCTAGCTTGAGTTCTATAGTTTTCTCCAAGGGGATGCTATGCGCAGAATCTTCCGCCAAACTGTCGCCCCCACGACGGGTTGGCTTGTTCTCTAAAGTAGCTAATGGCCATTCCCTTCCCTTGATGAGCTACACAGATACTGATAGGAACGCCGTCAGGTAGCATCCCACTTTAGACAGGGCGAGGCTCAATTTAGGGCATTTGAGGGAGGTTGCTCTGTTGTCAGGCCGGATATCATCTTTCCAAATATCATCTTTATTGTGATGTCGGAGCGCAGCTATGGATGCTAGAGCAAATGGGATCCTGCGTAAAACCAGACTGTTCCATCTCAACCAGAGAGCCGTTTTACGGTTAACGATGGGTTGCCTCCTGCCATTGCTCATAGGTGGGGGACTGTTTTTGACCAGCTGCCAGGGCGGGGCCGGTAACAACGGCGCAGGCGACTCCACCTCTCCTCAAGCTGATGTAACAGACGAATCGGACACCTCAAGCCCTGCTGGCGATGCTGCCCCCGACGCGACCACCCCCACTGAACCAACCACTACAAATCCCGAAACGACTTCTGACTCTTCCAATGCGGGGCTTCAAGCCCAAAGCGATGCTGCTTTGCCAGATACCTTAATTCGCCAGTGGGAGCCGGCCAGCAATGTCTTGTTTACCTTTGGCCCTATGACCATTACTCCTAACGAAGTGCAATGGGAAAGCGGCCAGAGCAGTGCTTACACGGTCGTCAGCATAGATGGGGGCTATCTGCTGGAGCTTGAATCAAGCCCATCCTTTTATGACACGTCTAACCCCTTTATCAAGCTGATTCCCAGAACCGACGAGGCCGGGAACACAACCTCCTTGGATATCGCTTTTTACGAAAGCCTGGATAAGGCAAGCAGAGAGGAATACATCATGTACGGGTCTTATTTTGTGGAATAGCTTTTAGATTAGGGACCGGGTGCCTGGGGCAATCCAAGCGGACTTATACGCTGCCGGGCAGGCACTCGGTCCCTGGGTGCTAAGCCTTAGCTTTAGCTTCCAGATTCTCCAACCGACTCCTCAACTCCTGGTTCGACTTCTTCAACTCATCGATTTCCTGCTGCAGCTTTTCCACCGCCTGGTCTTTGCCGATGGCTTTCTGCACCTGCTGCACCGCTTCCTGGGCGCGGCGACGGACCCGGCCATCGGGGGTGTGGTCCGCCAGGGATTGCAGGATTGAGATCGCCCTTGGCGCTTCCATACTGCCCAACGCTGCCACCGCAGACACCTGGGTCAGGAAGAAGCTCTCGTAGGCAATGGTATCCAGTCGGTCCAGAATGCGCTCCACGGTGGGCTTGCTCTGGCCCTTGGAGATAGTGCCCAGGGCGCGAATGGCCGACAGTCTCAAGGCTTGAGGAACTCCCGGTTCCGTGTACTTGAGGACGATTTCCAGGGCATCTTCCGATGATTTAAAGTGGCTCAGGGCACCGATGGCCCCGGAACGGACCATTTCGTTCCAGCCCTCCCGCTCCTTGAGGATGCCTTCCAGCAGCTTCAGGGTTTTCTTCTCTTTAACGTTGCCGTCGAAGTCGGCGGCACCCACCTTACCCAGGGATCGAATGGCGGCAGATTCCACGTAATAGCTCTTGTCGCCCTTATCGGCGATGGTTTTGAGGGCTTTATAGCTTTCGGCAGTCTTGATATCTCCCAGGGCTTCCGCAACGGCGCGACGGACTTTGGATTCCTTATCCTTCAGTCCCTTCAGCAGTCCTGCCACCGCCTGATCGAGCTTCACGGAAGCCAGCTGTTCGGCCACCTCAGCCCGCACGCCCCAGAAAGGATCATCCGTCAGGGCTGCCGTCAGGGCATTGACCGCTTCCAGACTACCCTTCTTGGCCAGGGCCGTCGCTGCTTCGATTCGGGACAGGGGATCGGGGTCATGCTTGAGCTGGGCCTTCAGTTCCGCGACAGGATAAGTCAGCTCCACGGTCTTCAGATAATGGTTGCCCACATCAAAGCTGATGAAGTCCGGCTTTTTCTTCAGGGGGAAGAAGAACGCCTGCTCCCGCTCGTGGATGCGCACCGTGACGGTTTCCACATTCACCTTGGCGGACTTGCCGCTGGCGACGTAGCCAAAGCCGATGGGAATGCGCAGGTCGAACAGGCCGCTGGTGCTGCTGGTGTCGCCGTCCCTGGTCTGGGTCTGGGTGATGGTGAGCTTGGCCAGGTTGCTGTCGCCGTCCCAGCTGTAGGCCACTTTGTAATCGGGGTGGCCGCCCCGCAGCACGTACTGGTCGAACAGGAACCGCAGGTTGCGCCCGGTGGCCTTGTCGATGGCCCGCAGCAGGTCGATGGTTTCTACCGTCTGGTGGGCATGGTCCTGCACAAAGGTGTGGATGGCCTTCCAGAACAGCTCATCCCCCAGCTCGGTGCGAATCATGTGGTAGACACAGCCGCCCTTTTCGTAGATATGCCGGTCGTACAGCTCGATGGCTTCCCGGTAAATGTGGGTGACCATGGGGCGACGGTAGCGGCTTTTGTCTTCCGTCAGGTAGCTGCGAATTTCGCCCAGGCGGTAGTAGGCGGCATCGTCGGCCCCGTACTCCTTTTCGGTCCACATCACTTCAGAGTAGGTGGCCATGCCTTCCTTCACCCAGGCGTGGCTCCAGTGGTTGATCACCAGCAGGTCGCCGAACCACTGGTGGGCCAGCTCGTGGGCAACCAGGGATTCAGAGTTGCGGTTGTCCAGGGCGGCCCGCTCATCCAGCAGGCAGCGGTCAGTGAGGATGGTGACGGAGGTGTTCTCCATGCCGCCAAAGATGAAGTCGGCGGCGCACACCTGGGCGTACTTGGGATAGGCGTATTTATAACCGTACTTTTCGCTGAAGAACTCGATCATCTGAGGGGTTTTGCCCATGGTGAGCTGCCCCTGGTCCTTTCGCCCCTTCTCGACGTAGTAGGTAACAGGAACGTCCTGCCACTGGTCCTGAATCACATCGAACTCGCCCACCGCCAGGGCCATCAGGTAGGTGGGGTGTACCTGCTTCTGGTGCCAGTGGTGAATTTTGTCGTCGCCGTCTTCCTTCACTGCCACCAGTTCGCCGTTGGAGACCACCTGGTATTTGCCGGGAACGCGCACCTTGATTTCCGAGGTGGAGAGCTGCCCCGGATAGTCGAAGCAGGGAAACCAGAAGCGGGAGTCCTCATCTTCCCCCTGGGTCCACACCTGGACGGGTCTGTCGGGGTAGTGCTTGTCGGGGCCAATGAAGTAGATGCCCCGCTGGGGCTGCTCCAGCCGATAGGCGATGGTCAGGGTGAAGGCTTTGCCTGCTTTGGTGGGCTGCTTCAGACGGACGTGGAGCTGTTCGCCGTCGTAGTCAAACTCCTGCCTGGCGCTGCCCACTTTGATCGATTCGATCTGCTGATCCACCGCATCCAGAGTCAGTTTGTCGATGCCGTCGCGCACCGGCATGATGCGAATTTTGCAGGTGCCTTCGCAGATTTGTTTGTCTAAATCCAGGCTCAAATCCAGGGCGATGTGTTCCACCTGGCCCGGTCGGTCAGGATTGTAGTGGGGTTTTGCCCCCGGCATTTCAAAGGATTTATAGCCGTTGTTGTCTTCGTCAAATACGTGTGCGTTAAGCATGGGAGCATTAAACCTTTCTGCGAAACAAGCCTGCGTGCCAGAGTGCTTTTTGGCTAACCATCACGACAGCGGGAGATGGTTTGGCACCTTATGGTTTGGCACCTTATGGTTTGGCACCTTAATAAATAAGGTTAACCCGTTAAACTAATGGCATAGCGCCATCCTTAACTTATGGTAGAACTCTCGCCTTTAAGACTGGCAGATTTGCCGCTAAAACGATGGACCGTGGATGACTACCACCGCATGTTAGCGTCTGGCATTTTGACGCCGGAAGACCGGGTTGAGCTTTTGGATGGCCAAGTTGTAGAGATGGTACCGCAAGATCCTCCCCATGCCTCGCGGGTTGACGATGGCGGCGACTACCTGAAAGCTTTGTTTGCCAACAGAGCAGGACCGTTTGGCTCCCCTGCTGCTACCCGATATTGCCGTTGATTTGCGGCAGCTGATTTTGTAGGTCCAGGTCAGTCAGCAATACCTTTCTACAGATTTCGTCTATCCTATGTTGCGTCTAGGCTCAAGATGAGGCTGACTCAGCTTCTCAGTCGCACTCCCAATCAACCAAAATCCAAAATCCAAACCATGACCAGCCAAACCTCCAGGGCAAGCACAGCAGATATTCAACCCCAGATCGGCGGCAGCGTCGCCACCTATGCCTGGCAGTGGCACAACCAGCCCATTGCCGTTGCCTACGAAACTTTGGGAGAAGGTTCGCCCGTCCTGCTGTTGCCTGCCCTGAGCACCGTTTCTTCCCGGTCAGAAATGGCGGACCTGGCCAGGGGGTTAGCGTCCCGGCATCAGGTGATTTCCCTCGACTGGCCTGGCTTTGGAGACTCCAGCCGTTTGCCCCTGGACTATCGCCCCGACCTCTTCTACCAGTGCCTGAGCGACTTTGTGCAGAGTCAGTTTTCTGAGCCGATCATGGTGGTTGCCGCTGGCCATGCCGCCGGATACGCCCTGCGATTGGGGGCACAAAAGCCCGGCGTCTGGTCCCGCATGGTGCTGACTTCCCCCACCTGGCGCGGTCCCCTATCGGTGATGGGGGCACCCCAGGCCATGCGGGATGGAGTGCGAGAGCTGGTCAGGTCTCCCCTGGTCGGCGATGCCCTTTACACCCTCAACACCGCTCCGGCCTTTCTACGGTGGATGTACCAGCGCCACGTCTTTGTGGATGAGGGCACCCTGACGCCAGACTTCATGGCCCAGAAGTACGCCATTACCCAAAAAGAGCATGCCCGCTACGCCCCAGCAGCCTTCGTGACGGGAACTCTCGATCCGGCCACCTCGCGGGAAGAGTACCTCGGCTGGGCCAGATCCCTCTCGGTGCCGTTGATAGTGGTAATTGGGCAGCAGTCCCCCGATGCGTCGAAGGCTGAGATGGAGTCGCTGTCGGCCTTGTCGGGAGTTGAGACAGTGCGAATACGCGGTTCCCTGGGAGTCCATGAGGAGATGGGGAATGACATCGCCGCTGCCATCCTCAAGTGGGAGGATGCCAACCAGTCTTAACCACAATGTTCATCAGGCAATAGGGTCGAGCAGGCCAGCGCTATTTAAGGTGATCGAAAAAGAAAGTTACTCCAGCGAACTCTCCAAAAGCTTGATTATGGGTAGGGTGTGTCCCGGCCTCAGATTCACCGGGCGATAGGGCGAACCACTCTGCTCTGGCCGGAACGCACCGTTTGCGTCAAGGGAGAAGCCCCATACCGTAAGCGATGCGTTACGGCCCAAAGTTAGAGTTTGTAGAACTTTGCGTAGGTTGGTGGGCCGATAACGCATCCTACGCTGGTCTGGGATCTTCACGTACTACGCCGATGCTCTAGTTCACCCTAATTTCCGCGGGGTTGTACTCCAGCAAAACACGGCATCCGTAACCAATATCAGGTATGGGCTGAACAATAACTTCCAGAATGGATGGACTCTGAAAGTTTCGTTTCTTCGTCTCGGGGTGGGGGTAGTAGATCAATCCTTCGTAGGCGGTCCCCTGAAACAAAATTCGACAGCGAGAGAAGGAGAAATCTTCTGGAGGATGGCGATCCGTCCACTCAACTTTTTGGAAGGTGAATTCGGGCTGGAGAAGCTGAAAGGTTTTGGGAGCAATCGAGATGTTCAAAGTGCCCTGAAAGTATTCCGCCAGATCCAGACCGAGGGCTTTGAAAAACGGAGTCTGCATGGCGATGGTACCCCTGGGGTAAGGGCTATCAGAAGCTGTGCCCGAGGCGACCTTGTGGCCCCCCGCGACAATGCCTTCGACCTGCTGCCATTGGGAGTGATTCATCTATAGGGTTCTCACTTTCCACTTTCTAAAGGCGGTGCATTACGGCTTTGGACCGTCATCGTAGACAGCATAGGGGTTACAAAACTGATAATGCACTCCACCTACCCTTCACTCTCATCGTAAAAATTCCAATGCTATGCGGCACAACGATTCCCGCTTGCGGCGTAACGATTCCCGCCTGCGGCGCAACGACTCCCACCTGCGGCGCAACGATTCCCGCCTGCCGCGCAACGACTCCCGCCTGCGGCGCAATGACTCCCGCCTGCGGTGCAACGATTCCCGCTTGCGGCGCAACGATTCCCTTATGCGGCGCAACGATTCCCTTATGCGGCGCAACGACTCCCTTATGCGGCGCAACGACTCCCGCTTGCCCCCGAAAACCTGAGTTCGAGATAAGGCACGACTGTTGAGATTTCACTGCAGCTATCCCCTCCTGGGAGGGGCAGGGGTGGGTTAATCCCGGCATTGAGCCGCTTTATCCGTAGTCAATGGGGTATCTATGGTCATAGATTTGACCCACCCCGCCCTTCGGGCACCCCTCCCAGGAGGGGAAGTTGCTCAGCATGTCCCTATCGGAAGTTGTCCCGAACTGAGGTCCCGAAAGGTTCCCATTCGCTGCACAAGAGTTCCCGGCTGATGGATGGCCATCGCTAAAGCGTGTCGTAGATGGAATCAGCTTCGCTGTAGCCCGCCAAAAACTGCTCCGCCGCCATAGCACGCCACTCGCCGTCTTCCTCATCTTCGGATGAGTCTTCTATCAATACAATGACTCTAACAGCGTGCTGCCCCGCCAACTGCGCCCGGGCTGACTCTGGTAGTTTAAGTTGCCCATCAGGCAGAACCTTTCCAGCAAACTCATAGGCTTTCATACCTTCTTCCTTCCCTCCATCGCTAATTAGAACACCCCACCACCCCACCATCCCACCACCCCACCACTCCCTACTCCCTACTCCCTACTCCCTATTCCCTTCCTCCAACTTCCCCAAATTCTCCCGACACCGCACCGTCCAGGGATGCTCAGCCCCCAGCCTGGGTTCGAGAATGGCCAGAGCCTGCTGGTAGAGAGAGCGAGCTTCTTCAGTGCGGCCCTGGGCGGCGTAAAGAATCCCAAGGTTTTCAGTAACTCGGCCTACAAGGTGATGCTCAGTTCCTAGCGATTGCCGAAACAGTTGCAATGCCTCACTCAGATATGGCTCTGCATCCGTATAGCGCCCCTGGTCACGATAAAGATTCGCCAGATTATTAAGGCTAAGGGCAACATCGGGATGCTCGTCTCCCAACAGCCGTTTCCGCATCGCCAGGGCCTCCTGGTAGAGGAGATCGGCCTCCCCATAGCGCCCTTGCTCCCAATACAAACAACCCAGATTGTTGAGGCTACTGGCGACATCGGGATGCCCGTCTCCCAACAGCCGTTTCCACATCGCTAGGGCTTCCTGGTAGAGAGGTTCGGCCTCCCCATAGCGCCCTTGATTGTTGTAGAGCAAAGCCAGATTGTTGAGGCTAGTGGCGACATCAGGATGCTCGTCTCCCAACAGCCGTTTCCGCATCGCCAGGGCCTCCTGGTAGAGGGGTTCGGCCTCCCCATAGCGCCCTTGACTGTAGTAGAGCATCGCCAGATTGTTGAGGCTACCGGCCACATCGGGATGCTCGTCTCCCAACAGCCGTTTCCCCATCGCCAGGGCCTCCTGGTAGAGGGGTTCGGCCTCCCCATAGCGCCCTTGATTGTCGTAGAGCAAAGCCAGATTGTTGAGGCTACCGGCCACATCGGGATGCTCGTCTCCCAACAGCCGTTTCCGCATCGCCAGGGCTTGTTGATTACAGTGTTCAGATTCCTCGTAGCGACCAGTAAGCCTGCTGATGTAACCAAGTGAATCTAGGCTATTTGCTATATCTTCATGCTCATCACCTAGCAGACTTCGCCGTAGTTCCAGAGCCCTCTGCAATAGCAGGTCAGCCAGAGAGTACTGCCCTCTTTCCAGCAGATAAGCGCCCATGGCATGGAATACATCGGCAGCATCGGTAGAGGCAATTTCCCGCTGCTGGCAATGGTTTGCCAGTTCCTGTACATGGTTCACCAGCGGGGCCAGGGTGGGCCAGTCCTGGTATTCAAGGTCTTCGTCTTTTTCGGGCAGTACCTGTTTTGCTGCTTTGAACAGCGGTTCTACCCAGTTCTGGCACCCGGCATCCCCCAGTTCCGCCCGTATCACCTCCTGCACCAGGCGATGCAGGCTCAGGCTCTGGCCCTCTGGCTCCACCCGAATCAGCGAATAGCTGCCCAGCGGCTCCAGCAGGTCGTAGAGTTCCAGGGGGTCATCAGCAGCATCGGCCAGGGCCGTGGCCAGGGGCTCCCCCAGTGCTGCCGCCCCCTGGGTGAACAGGGCAAAGGGAATCGCGTCGGGATGCAGAAAGGCACAGTAGGTCATCAGGGCCGCAGCGGCGGGGGCGGTTTTCTGAACCTCCTTCAGGTTCAAGGCCCAGGTGGTGGCGATGGAGTCGGGGTAGTTGCCCAGTTTGGGTTTGGCTTTTTCCAGCCGTTTTAGCCGCTGTTTGCGGTAGCTGGCCAGGTAGGCGGCAAAGGGCACCCGGTTGGTGACCATGTAGGCGGCGGCCTGTTCCAGGGCCAGGGGCAGGTAGCCCAGCTCGGCGGCAAGGTCGGTGGCGGATTGTAGTTCGGCGGATTGTTCGTTGTCGGAGTTTTGATCCCCCCTAGCCCCCCTTATCGAAGGGGGGAACAAGTTATCTGCCCCTGCACCACGCCCACTGCCCCCCTTTTTAAGGGGGGTTGGGGGGATTGAGTCCTGACGTAGAATCGTTTGCCCATCTGGATTATTTGCTGAAGGTGCCAGCTCCATCCTGCCGGTGCGATTCAACAAAAAGGTGACGGCTTCCTGGGGGCTGAGGGTTGCCATTTCCAGGGGTTGCACAATACCCAGATCCTGAAAATCCTGAGCGCGGGAAGTGACCAGAATGTGGCCGGGGATTTCCCCTGGCAAAAAGGGCTGCACGATGTCGGGACGGTCAGCGTTATCAAAAATCAGCAGCCAGCCCTCTTCCCGGCTCAGCCACAGCCGCACATACCGCACCGTTTCATCCTGGTTTTCAGCGTCCTTGAGGGGCAGGTTCAGGGCCTGGGCAATGGCCACGTAGCTGTTGGTCAGCTCCAGTTCCGTATCAGCCCGAATCCAGAACACGTAGCGGTAATCGTCGCGGTAGCGGTAGGCGTATTCCACCGCCGTCTGGGTTTTGCCAATGCCCCCCAGCCCGCTAATGGCCTGGGTCTGGGAAATCGCTGCCGTCCGGCTGTCGTGGAGCTGCCGGTAAAGGGTACCGAGAATGTCATCCCGCCCCGTGAAGTAAGGATTTCGCGGATAAGGCACCACCCAGGGCCGCTCCACCCCACCCCCCTCACCCACCCCACCAACTTCACCCACCCCACCCACCTCACCCACCCCACCTACCTCACCCACCCCACCCCCCTGACAAACCTGCCCCAACACCTCTTGCAACGTCTCCAACCCACACCCCGTAACCCCCTCCACCCAACTCAGCAGGGCAGACACCCGGTTCCCCTGGGCGGCAACACTTTCGGGCACCACTCCCGGCGGTGGATTCAGGGTAAAACGCAACTGCTCAAACTGGGGCGCGGGCAGGGCGCTGAGGGTTTGAAACAGAATCAGTCGAGAGGGGGTAGACATGGGGCAGCGGCGACAGGGCTTGAACCGATTTTAACCGGAAGCAACTTAGAAGAAGGATAGTTATCTCAGCTGGTGGGCGGAGAGTGATCTGATTTTTGTGTAAGGGCCAACAAGCCGATCCATCAAGTTTTCCGCAAGCCTTGTAGGGCAGGCGTCTCGCCTGCATAGCTGGGACAGGCAGGATGCCTATCCCACAAGATTCCGAACACTCCCGTGGGCGGTGCCCATCCTGAGGTCATTTGAAGTCTTCTGGTATGGGTTGATAGGGCGCTATCCACATCACGACCACTTCGGCCAAATATATCTAGCGATAGCGCTCCACAAAGGCTCTCCCCGCCGACATTGCGGCGCTACTGGTTGTGTAAAAGGTGCCGTCGCTGAGCACATCTAAATCAGGATTCACAATCCAGCACTGGTAGCCTCGAGCTTTGTTATGGCTGACGCCGATGAGCCACCCCGTCATGGCTGAAATTTGTACCACCGAGTCTTCTTCCATGGCGATTCCCCCAGTGCTAGATACCACAGTTGTCTATAGGATAGACAAGTCCCTTGCCCTTGCCGGTATGGCAACAACTCGCCCCTTAACAGGCCGGATGACACTGTTGCTTGTTCTCAACTCCACAACCTGAACGACATTGACGACCGCGTTCACTTCGAGCCTACAGCTAGCCTCCCTGGCAGCCTTCAGGCTTAGGCTGGAGATAGGTTCATTTAAGATAGTCTTTTTCCATACTGGCAAAAGTCTTCTGTTTTCTTTTTTATTGCCACTGTAGATTTATCGGATGTCTGCCTCATGGCCAACCGTACCCTGGCGCTGAATGATAGCCTGTACCGCTACGTCCTGGACCACTCTGTCCACGAACATGAAGTCCTGGCCGAGCTTCGTCAGGAGACGGCGCAGCATCCCATGGGGCAAATGCAGATCGCCCCCGAACAAGGGCAATTAATGTCTCTACTGGTGCAGCTGCTGGGGGTAAGAAAGGCGCTGGAAGTTGGAGTATTCACCGGCTACAGCGCCCTTGCGGTAGCCCTGGCTCTGCCACCCGAGGGGAGACTGGTTGCCTGCGACGTGAGCGAGGAATATACCGCGATCGCACGCCGCTACTGGGCAAAAGCGGGTGTTGCCCACAAAATCGATCTCCGCATCGCCCCTGCCACGGATACCCTCAATCAATTAATTGCATCGGGGGAAGCCGGTAGTTTTGATTTCGCCTTTATTGATGCCGATAAAAGCAGCTATCCCACCTACTTCGAACAAGCTCTTGAACTTGTCCGCCCCGGCGGCCTCATCGCTGTCGATAATGTTCTCTGGTCGGGGCGAGTGGCTGATCCTACCATTCAAGACAACCGCACCCAAAAAATCCGTGGGTTTAATGAGGCCCTCTACAACGACGACCGGATTGTGCTGAGTATGCTCCCCATCGCTGATGGCTTGACCCTGGCCATGAAAAAGCCCTGAATCCCCTGGATGGTCTTAACTCCTTTACCGTTGTTGGTTCAGATGTCGCTGCCGCTGCCGTGCTTCCAGACGCGCCCGCTTTTCTGCGGTTAGCTCATGGCAGCAGTGAGGACAGGTAATCCCTTCTTCATAATGGGGAGACTGCTTATCTGCCGTGCTGACAGGATGACCGCAGCCCAGACACAGGTCATACTGTCCTTGCTCCAGGTTGTGATCTACAGCCACTCGCTCATCGAAAACAAAGCATTCCCCCCGCCACAAACTCTCTGCCTGGGGTACTGTTTTTAAGTAATTGAGGATGCCTCCCTGGAGGTGATACACCTGCTCAAACCCCTGCTGGAGCATATAGGCAGTAGCCTTTTCGCAGCGAATGCCGCCAGTGCAGAACATCGCTACTTTTTTAGTCTTTTTGGGGTCCAGGTTAGCCTTAACATAGGCTGGCAAGTCACGAAAAGCCTGGGTACGGGGATTTATCGCGCCCTCAAAGGTTCCCAACTCCACTTCGAAATCATTGCGGGTATCAACTAAAACAACCTCAGGATCCGAAACTATCTGGTTCCAGTGCTCAGGGGTAACATAGGTACCCACCCGGTGGTTAGGATTGACCTCCGGCATTCCCAACGTCACGATTTCTCGCTTCACCTTCACCTTCAACCGTTCAAAGGGAGCGGCTTCAGTAGTCGCTTCCTGATGGGGGAAGTCACCAATTTCAGGCAGGCTATGGAGAAAATGCAGTAATTCATCAATCCCCTGGCGGGAACCAGCCACCGTAGCATTCAGCCCCTCATGGGCCAGCAGAATGGTGCCCCGTAATCCTAGCGGCTTACAGATCTCAAGCAGATGCTCTCGCAGCCGGAACGGTTCATTCAGGGGGACAAAAGTGTAAAACGTGGCGATAATCCAGGGCATAGTTGATTCAACAAGACTGTCAAACAGCCGTCTGTACTCCAAGGATGATTAAGGCTCTACAGCCGGTCAAACATCCATCCTAGTCTAGTCAAAAGATGCAAGCTTTAAAGACAGATACTCATGCTCGAATGTCACTGACATAAGGCTAGTGGGCAGTGCCCACCCAGCCCTGTCAAGGTGTTCCGAAAAGGGAGATTTTAACTCCATCAAACCCCCTAAAATCTCAATTATGCGTAGGGTGTGTCCCGGCCTCAGGCTCACCGTGCGATGATGCAAAATTTCTGCCTTGGCCGGAACGCACCGTTTGCGTTAAGCGAGAATCTTGATATCGTAAGCGGTGCATTGCGGCCCAAAGACAAAGCCTGTGAGGTTTCGCGCAGATGTGTGAGCCGCTAATGCACCCTACGCCAGTCGCTGATTCGTACCAATATTCACCTTGACAGGGATGGCAGTGCCCACCCTACGGCAAATCAAGGCTTTCAGCAATTTGCAGGGGTTGATTTCAGCTTCATTCAGTGACATTCACTCATGCTCCTCTGTCTGCAGAAGAGGAGAGGTGGCCTGCCGACTTCTACTCCTGCGGGCGTTATAACCCCCATCCAGGCGGGAACTCTATTACTGGCACACCTTGTCCAGGTTTAGAAGGAGAGTCTTGCCCTGAGGACAACTCCAGATTGCTAACTGGCTCGGTATAAGCCAAGTCCAGCTCGAAATCTGGAGTTTTCTCCAAGGCAAAACTCCACTTCTGGACTTGGACAAGGTTTGGAAAAGAATCAGCAAGGAATACAGCGGCATTTTTACGCTGGAGCAGGTCTACAGTCGCTCTCGGTGCAGTATGGCTCGAACTCGATTAGCTCAGAACTTTACCGATTTCTCAATGTTTAAGGTTCAAACTTTACCCTCCCTTAATTAAGGTGGGTAGGAGAGTTTTCTGAAATGTGCTTCTCTCCAGTGAAATCCGCTGTATACCCCTTAAAGCTTTCTTTAGGGAGGGCTTTCAGGAGTTTAGTCAGGCTGGGAAATGTGATGTTCCAACTCCTCACTATTAGCCCAAATCCTTACCGCCTCTTTATAGTAAGTAATGCGGAACGAAATTAAAATGCAAGTATCAACTGAAAACTAAGTAAATTGAGCGCCAAAGTTTAATCCGGAAGGTTTACCAAGACTTTATTAATCCTTCAGGTATTGCGTTCTGCTGCTTTAGAATCCTTTAAAGATCAAATTCTTGGCAACTGAATCTTGTAATTCCGTAATGAGTTAATAAACACTAGCAGCGACACTAGCTTCCTGGGAAGTGATACAGCTAATGCTGGGCTACTAGTGGCTTTGGGGTGAAGCTACCTGATTCGGTTTCCATAAAAACCTCAACCGAAGATTCCCTAATAATCTATGTCTTTAGCTTTAGAAAAGCCAAGTGTATCCACAGATTCGGCTCCCAAAATTAATGCTGCTGCTGCCTGCAATTATCAAATCGAGCCAATTGTGTCAGTCATTATTCCCGCTTATAATGCAGCGGCCTTTATCGCTCAGACCTTAGAGTCAGTCCTCACCCAGACCTATCAAAATCTGGAAGTTTTGGTCATCGATGATGGTTCACAAGATGAGACTCCTCGCATTGTGCAAAGATACATGCAACAAGATCATCGCGTGCGCCTCTTGAGGCAGAGTAATTCTGGCGTCGCGGCTGCTCGTAATTTAGGGATTAAGTCTGCCAGAGGCCAATTTATTGCCCCCATTGATGCCGATGATATCTGGTATCCCGAGGCTTTATCAAAACTTGTTTTCGAATTTGAAGCAGCCAACTACAACACAGGTGTAGTTTACGCCTGGTCAGTGGATATTGATGAGCAAGGTCGTCCTACAGGTGGGTTTCACGCTGCCATGGTCAGTGGAGACGTCCATAAGACCCTAATTTGCCATAACTTTTTGGGCAATGCCAGTTCAACGCTGATTAGAAAAAGTTATCTAGAACAGGTCGCAGGCTACAGCACGTTTTTACAGGCTCAAAATGCCCAGGGCTGTGAAGATTGGGACTTATATCTTCGATTAGCAGAAGTTTGTGAGTTTAGAGCGGTCCCTGAATTTTTAGTAGGGTATCGAAAATTAAAATCCAGCATGTCTGGTAATTTAAGCCGAATGGCTCAATCCCATCAAATCATGGTCGACCAGGCTAAGCTTCGCTGCCCTCATGTGCCTGAATTTCTTTATCGACTATCCAGTAGCAGCTTTTATCTGTATCTAGCCCAGCAAAGCCACTGCTCTGGTCAGTCAAAGGAAACATTGTGGTGGCTGATGAGAGCTATCAAAGTTGACCCGGTTACGCCCTTTATTAGAGCCAGTCTGTACATATTAGCCATCAAAAATCTTGCTAAGCCAGGCATCAGAAGGCTTTTGGCATCAAGATTTACCCCCATGGGGATGGATTATGTTCAATATGTCATCAAACGATTTACCCATAGTCAGCAGGCTCAGCATTCTTCCGCTTCGCTGAAAAATACACCATCGGATATTGATGCATCCCTTGCCATCGACAAAAGGGTAGTCAGGCTTAAAGTGTTTGTGAGTTCCATGCTTCACTACATTGTTAAGTTCGGCACTTATGATTTCAGTAATTCCAGAGTGTCAGAAAAACCTTCTTTTTCTCGGTTATAGAATGCAAATCGTTGTTTCAAGTTGCTAAAATTTGTTCAGAATATAAAAGATGCTTTATCCAGTTAAGGTCGTTAATATTGAACTTTCCCGCCAGGTTCCTGACTTTGAGAACCTAGAAGGATACATTGCCCTACAGGCCTTAATTCGTCTCCATGGGATGCCCCTCGGTTATGTTCAGGCCCCCATTACTTTGGGTAAATGCACATCACAAGCCCTTTCTAAATTGATTTTGGAGCAATACAGTGGGTCTATCATCAGCCAACTCCTGAAAAACGGTTTGGCTGCAGTCAGCCGTCCTGCTGACTTAAATCTAGAGGACTTAGTTAACCTACCTGCTGCTGAATTTGAGGGTGACATGCCCCTGGTCACCGTAGCAGTCTGCACCCGCGACCGTCCGGATGATATCAAGCTTTGCCTGGAGGCCATTACAAAACTTGACTACCCGAATCTGGAAATCCTGGTGGTAGATAATGCCCCCAAAACAGAGAGCACTAAAGCTTTAATTGCCCAACACTATCCCCAGGTCCGTTATGTGTGTGAACCTCGGCCTGGGTTAGATTGGGCTCGCAATCGCGCCATTTTGGAAGCAAAGGGCGAGATCATCGCCTATACCGATGATGATGTGGTCGTTGATCCAGGCTGGGTCAAAGCCATTGCCCAGACCTTTACAGAGCATCCGGAAGTCATGGCTGTCACCGGATTAGTGGTGCCCTATGAGTTAGAAACCGAGGCTCAGGTTTTATTTGAAGAGTACGGTGGTTTTGGCCGTGGTTTCGAGCAGAAGTGGTATCAATATAAGCCGGGCCAAAAGCGCCGCTGGCAGTGGTTGGGTGCGGGTCAATATGGAACTGGGGCCAGTATGGCCTATCGGCGATCTGTTTTTGAGGAAATTGGTTACTTTGACCCAGCCCTAGATGTGGGTACTCCGACCAATGGTGGTGGCGATTTAGAAATGTTTTGCCGTGTTCTAAAGGCAGGATATGCCCTCGTCTACGAGCCAAAAGCCGTGATTCACCATCGACATCGTCGCGAGTATGCTCAGCTGAGACGACAAATTTCTTTTAATGGCAGCGTCTATGCCCTGTGGTTCAGTATTGCACTTGCCTATCCAGAAGAACTCATTTCTTGTCTGAAAATGGCAGTTTGGTGGATGTTGCACTGGAATGTGCGCCGAACTATTATTGCTTCTTTGCATAAAACTCAGTTCCCAAAGGATTTGATTTTGGCTGAATTTTGGGGAGCCTTTGACGGCATGGCTTCCTATTTCAAGGCGACCAAACAGGTCGAAAAGATAGTTAAAGAACATGGCTGGCAAACCGATAAACCGCTATCTATTCGATATCGCCCCTCCGCTACTCATAAAAAGTTGAATACTCCACAACATGAAGGAATTGCGATTCGCCAGATTGAGTTAAGCCAACCCCTTAAACCGCTGGCAGGACTAGAAAACTACAGCCAGATTCGCCTTTTTGTGAGCTGGCACAATAGCCCCTTTGGTTATTTTGACTATGCCAATCAAAACCGGAATGTGTCAGTTCAGACTCTAGCCCATCTGCTGGTAGAAAACTACGGTAGTAAGCTGCTTGACCTACCTGAGTTGTCAATTCACGGTGTGGGGCTGCTGAAGGCTGGTATGAATCCATTGTCCAACTCTTCACAATCTAGTGGGGGGGCAGACCCATCCGTACTCCGTTTCAACAATTCCTGGGATGTGGTCTGGTCGAAGGCTGTTCAAACTATTGCCCGAGCTTATCAACTATCCGACAAGGCTCCACTGCCTGAGTTACCGGATGATGTATCTGTCTCAGTGGTAGTTGCTACGTTCGACCGTCCAGACGACCTGCGGAATTGCCTGCATCACCTCACAGTCCAGCAAACCAAGCGTCTGGTGGAAATTGTTGTTGTCGACAATCATCCCGAATCTGGGTTGACTCCTCCCGTTGTTCAAGACTTTCCGGGAGTTGTGTTGGTCACAGAACCCCGGCAGGGATTGGCCTATGCCAGAAATACCGGATTTATAGCGAGCCGTGGCGACATTCTCATTGCCACGGACGATGATGTTACGGTGCCTCCCGATTGGATTGACAAACTGGTCAAACCCTTTACTCGTGCAGATGTGATGATTGTGACAGGCAATGTCTTACCCATCGAATTAGAAACCAAGTATCAGCAAGCGTTTGAGAACTATGGTGGGTTAGGCCGTGGGTTTGAAACCTTGGAGGTAAATGGGAACTGGTATGATGTCTTTCTTCATCGCGCTGTGCCTACCTGGTCTTTGGGCGCGACGGCAAACGCTGCCTTCCGAGCAGCTATGTTTAGGCATTCAGAGATTGGGTTGATGGATGAATGCCTTGGACCAGGTATGCCCTCTGGCGTTGGTGAAGACACGTACCTGTTTTACAAGGTGCTCAAAGCTGGTTACACGATTATTTATACTCCCGTTGCCTATGTTTGGCACAAGCATCGTAGTACTGAGGTGGCACTGAAGCGGCAACTCTATGGCTATAGTAAAGGCCATGTTTCTTACAACTTAACCACTTGGCTGCGAGACGGGGACTGGCGGGGGCTGATACACATTTTGGTCCATGTACCCTACTTTCATGTGTACCGAATCAAAGAGTATTTACTGCGTCGCAGCGGATATCCAGTTTCCCTGGTTTTACTGGAGATGGCGGGTAACTTAGCTGGGCCGTGGTCCTTGTGGCGCTCCCGCATCCGGGTAAAGAAAGAAGGCAGGAGCGGTACCTTCCGTCCGACAAAGGCTCCTGCTATTTCCCCTGCTCCATCAGCGCCTGAACGATCCCTGGTAGCTAAAGGATAGAAGTTATGCAACCTCTACCAATTGGTGTGTTCTCCAAAAAAAAGTTGCGATTCTTCTATCTGCTGGATTTGCTGCGGTCCCTGGTTGATCGCGACATGAAGCTCATGTACAAGCGCTCTGTTTTAGGGGTCGCCTGGACGCTGATTAATCCGCTTTTGCAGTTAGCTGTTTTCGTATTTGTGTTTCAAACTATTCTTAAGGTTAACATCCCACAATATGCTTCCTATGTATTTTCCGGATTGTTGATTTGGACCTGGTTTCAAAATTCCCTGTTCCAATCCACCGGAGTTATTATCAGTAGCCGGTCTTTGATCCGGCAGCCAGGCTTTCCTACGGCCATTCTTCCCGGAGTTGTCGTGACCACTGGGCTCATTCATTTCCTCTTAGCTTTACCTGTTCTAGTGATTTTTATACTCATTGATGGGGTTCAATTAACTCCGCTGGTGCTTTTTTTGCCTGTGCTTAACCTGATACAATTCGCCCTAACCGTCGGCCTTGCTTATTTTCTGGCGGCGTTGAATGTTACTTTTCGCGATACTCAACATACCCTGGGCGTGGTATTGCAGCTTTTGTTTTATCTAACCCCGATTTTTTATGAACTCAGTAGTATTCCTGATGAGTATTGGTTTGTCTATGGATTGAATCCAATGGTACATATTGTGACCAGCTATCGTCAGATCTTAATCTGGGGAGTACAGCCTGATTGGTTAGCCCTGGCAATTATTGCAGGATGTACAGCAATAGCCTTGCCGATTGGGTATCAGGTTTTCAAACGGCAGAGCCTTTGCTTTGTGGAGGAACTATAAATGAGTGCGGCGATCCTGGTTGAGAATCTAGGCAAGTCTTTTCAAAAGCACCATGCTGACAAGCCGATGACATTCATGGAAGCTGCACTATCAGGGTTTCGGCGAGTGCGCCCCATTGACAAGTTTTGGGCTCTCCGGGGAGTATGCTTTGAGGTGGCTGCTGGAGAAATGTTAGGCGTCATTGGCCACAACGGTGCCGGTAAGTCTACCCTGCTACAACTGCTGGGGAAAGTGGCGCACCCAACGGAAGGGCGACTTAAAATGAGGGGACGGGTCGGGGCATTATTAGATCTGGGCGCGGGCTTCCACGGCGATCTGACCGGTCGTGAAAATTTATTTGTAAGCGCCATTGTGGCCGGGTTAAGGCGTCGGGAAGTGGAACGACGCTTCGATCAAATTGTGACATTTGCAGAGTTGGAAGCCTTCATTGACAACCCAGTGCGCACCTACAGTTCGGGGATGATGATGCGACTGGCCTTTGCTGTGGCGGTGCATACCGATCCAGATATTTTGCTGGTGGATGAGTTTTTGTCGGTCGGCGACCTGGCTTTTCAGGCGAAGTGCCTGAATCGCATTGCCGATATGAAGCAACAAGGCTGCGCCATTGTTTTGGTATCCCACGATGTGAGCCAGGTGGAAAGGTTGTGCGATCGCGCCCTCTGGCTCAAACAAGGGACGGTGGTGGCCTACGGTGAACCAAACATCGTTACTGGACAATACACTATGGAAATGCGCTCACAAACTCAGCAGCGCACACCCTACCGTCCCCCAGAACTCGCCGCTTCTGGTACCGCATTGAAGACTAACGAAAACCGTTTCGGCTCTCTAGAAGTGGAGATTGCAGCAGTAAGACTGCTACCCCAGGCCTCGCTACAGACTGGGGAGCCTCTCCATATCGAAATTGAATATCACAAGATTGCCCAGATCAAGACGGCTATTTTTAGCGTTTCCATTAGTCATAGCGACGGCCAAAAATACCTGGATGTGAATACTCTGGAGGCAGGGTTATCTGCTGTTGCCCTGGAGGAATTTGGTACGATTTGCCTGGCCGTCGATCGCCTCGATTTATCTGGCGGAAACTACTTCGTCGATGTTGGCATCTATGAGCAAGACTGGAGCTATGCCTATGATTACCACTGGCATGTGTATCCCTTAACGGTGACATCATCACCTCAAAGTCGAGGGATCTTGTGTCCTCCCATGCGGTGGGAGGCAAAGGCTAAACAGCATCTATCCCCACTATCGAATCCTCATCATTCTATTCAAATCAGTCACTGTGGACCACGACAGTGACGATTTGGCCGAGACGGCTATCCCACGTTATTGAATCCCCATTCCTAAGGAGATCTCTTGAAACAAAATTACCGGTTTTGTGAGGCCCTTCCAGCGGGCGCAGGTTCTGCTCGGTGGTATTTTCTTTTCAAGAATTCTCCTAAGGTTGCAATGCACTTAAATTTTTGACAAAGCATTTACCAGCATATTTTTAATGGCTAAAGCAGTGGCAGGGGCTAACAGTACTCCATTTCGATAATGTCCGGTGGCGAGCCAGACGTTAGAGTAGCCTTCCACAGGTTTAATTACCGGAGCTGCCTGTCCCTGGGGACGGGGGCGAAGGCCAAACCATTTCCGCACGATTTCCCCTTGAGCCAGGGCAGGACAAAATGCGATCGCGCTCTGCAGTACTTCCTCCAGCCGTTCTGCCTCGGGCTTTAGTTCCAGAACCTCCTCAGGGGAAGCGTCCGGCGGAAACTCTACGGTCGCCCCGACCCAGTAGCGCCCTGCGCTCAGGGGAACGACATGAATATCATCCCCATTAACAACCGGCTGGAATTCTCGCTTGCCGAGATCCCTACTCAAATGCAGTTCCAGTCCCTGTCCCAGAACGGGACCAATTGCGGTAGGTTGTCCTAGCTTTTGGGTCAACGGAGTGGTGCCCAATCCTGAAGCTAAGACAACGTAATCCACATCGAAGGTTTCGGCGGAGGTGATGACTTTGCGGCAGACTTGAGTGTCGCTATCGCCCGTTGCCTCAAAATCCACTACCGGCTGGTTAAAGTGGAATTTGACGCCATTAGCCTTGGCCGCCTGTACAAGAGCTTCGGTTAAGCTAACGGGGTTGACCTGAAAATCCTGGGGCGAAAAAATGCCTGCCGCTACATTATCCGTTCTCAGGTGGGGACAGGCATCAGCAACCTTTTCAGGAGGCCAGATTTCCAGGGAATATCCCTGTTCCCGACGGATTTTTTGTAGAGACTCCCAGCGGAGCAGGTTGTCTTCCTCAAAACACAGATCCAGCAAACCTTCGGTGTTTCGCTGAATTTTCGATCCTGTTGCGGCTTCCAGCTCAGGAATCAAAGTCTGGTAGCGCTGCCAGCTTTGCTCTCTTAACTTCCAGTTGCGGCCCTTTACTTTCTGGCTGATGATGGCCACCAAAATTCCCAGAGCTGTGCTGGTGGATGCGGTGCCGGGGGTGCTGGCATCAAAAACCAGCACCTCAAACTCAGGATTGAGGCCGAGTTCGTAGGCAATGGCGGCTCCAACGACACCGCATCCAACAATGGCTACTCGCGTCAATTAGGCACCCTGTTGAAACGTTGGCACCAGATTCAGGAAGCTGTCGAAGTCGTCCAGGGCATTGCGGTACTCCTGACCGGCAATTACCTGCTGGCCTTGCTGAGCTGCCTCATCTAGCCGTTCGAGGTGGGAATAAAGTTCCTGGGCTAGCTCCTTAGCCTGAGGCTGGTCTTTGGTTAGTAGGGAAGAGGCCAAACGATTGACGCGGGCACGCAATTCTCCCATCGGCCCGTGGATGAAGCTTTGCACATCCACCCAATCTTTAGCCTGAATGTACTGCTCTAATTCAGGGAAACGGTTCCGCAGCTCCGCTACACCGGGGGAATAAAGCTCAACCCGCTGCATAATTTCCGGAGTGTAGGTGGTGGGTTCCTTCGCTGCCGGACCACCACAGGCCACCAGGCAGGTCGCCATGATTGCTAACAAAATTCCCAGTAGAGGTCTGAACCGTCCCATAAGTCCCATAAAACTCTCTCTCGTCCTCTCAAAACAGCTTGGTGTGCGAGCCTTGCCCAGGATGGAACCCGTCAGCAAAGTGTTTCGCCGTAAGTATTCTACGCCCCTAAGTTGCCCTTGGTAAGGGTTTGGGGGGTTAAGCTTCATGTCAGGTCAGGTGCGCCAGATGGCATCTGCCACCCGACAAACATCGTACATTTCGGCACCATCATGGACCCGCAAAATGTCTGCCCCCTGGGCGATGGCCCCGCAACAGGCGGCGGCAGTACCCCACACCCGCTTTTGGGGGTCAGGTTGATCTAAGATCCAGCCGATAAAACTCTTACGGGATGGGCCTACCAGAATAGGACAACCCAAATCCCGAAAATCTCTCAGGGACCGCAGAATTTCCAGGTTTTGAGGATAGGTCTTGGCAAATCCAATACCTGGATCGATGGCAATCTGGTCAGGAGTGACCCCAACGGCAATCGCGTCATCAATCTGGTGGCGCAGAAATTCGTGAATTTCCCCAATCAAATCCTGGTAGTCGGTGTGCTGCTGCATGGTTTTGGGATTGCCTCGAATGTGCATGATGACGATCGGTACGCCCAAATCCGCCACGGTGGAGAACATGGCCTTGTCGAAAGTACCACCGGAAATATCGTTGATGATGTCAGCCCCTGCCCGTACCGCCGCCCGAGCTACCGCCGACTCGGTGGTATCCACTGAAATGACAACCTGGTTCAGGGCATCGTCTCCATCAGCCCGAAGCGCCTTGATGACAGGAATTACTCGATTTTTTTCTTCTTCTACAGAAATAGGCTCGGCCCCTGGTCGGGTAGACTGCCCGCCAATGTCGAGGATGTCCGTACCGTTTGCCACCAGGTATCGCGCCTGGTCCACCGCCCGCTCTACCGTGTCAAACTGTCCGCCGTCGCTGAAGCTGTCGGGGGTGACATTGAGAATGCCCATGAGGTAGGTGCGGCTACCCCAGGTGAAGGTGTGATCGCGAAATCGCCAGGGGGCGGGGGCGCTAATGACTGTCATGGCTCATCGGTAGAAACAACAAATGGATTGGGGGCACGGCCAGAACAAACTCCCGAAATTTTGCTCATTAATAATTCTGCTTATTTTGGAGTCATCCTTTGACTGGCCTATCTCCATTTTGGATCTTAAAGCGGGGTATGAACGTGAATCCATCGGTGCAGAGACAGACTTACTCTGACAGTAAATCTCTCGCTGCAAAAAAATGCCAAATCTATCACACTAAAAGAGAAGACTCTATCTGTAGGAGATGACAACCACCCCAAAACCAACCGCTCACACCTCGGCATCCGAAGACTTTGTCTACCATCCTCCCGACTGCGCCAGGTCTGCCCGACAAATTCTGATCAAGCCCAACATCGGGTATCCCGTAGGTCCACCTGCCACTGTCAGTATGGCAGTGCTGGGCAAGGTAATTCAGGGATTGAAGCAGGCTAACCCTGACGTCAAAATCCTGATTGTGGAAGGGGTTTGCTCCAAGACATCCTTTGCCACCATCATGGCTAAGAGCGGCGTTCACAGCTTGCTTACTGAAGGGGTTGAGCTGCTTGACGCTGACGCCCTGGAGGTCGTGGAGTACCCCAATCGGTCTCCAAAGCCAATCCGGTTTTCCTCCATGTGGGCTCCCAGGTTGCTGCAGGAAGTGGACTGCTGCTTTTCCGTCAGTGCTTTCAAACGCACTCAGTTGAAAGGGGAACCGCTAATTTCCGCCAGCCTGAAAAACCTGTACGGATTATTTCCCAGGGACAAGTACAAAGCCCGCAGCAGCAGCTCCCGAGGGCAACTCCATCGGCCATCGGTGCCCCTGGTGCTGCAGGATGTGTACAACACCATTGGTCCCTTTTTTAAGGGCGCGGTGGTGGACTGCACTCAAAAGTTCGTCAGCCACGACTGGAAACCCGACCGGGGAGAGGCAGTTCCCATCGGTCAGGTAGTTTGGGGAGATGATTTGCCCGCAGTCGACAGAATGGCCTGCGAAATTGGTCAGGAGGATATCCCCAGCTACATCACCGATCTGGAAAAGCAGATGGCCTGAATGGCCCTGATGTAAGCCTGGTGGGTACAGCGAAGCTGCCTGAAAACTGCTCCCTTGCTCCCTATCATCAGGATGTTTGGGGAGCTAGCCCGCCTGCCCTAATCCGACAGGATAAACGTGGGAGCCAGATCCACCGGGCGATACCCGGCGACGCTGCAGGTTGCCAGGGATGCTTCCGGAGTCAGATCTGATTCTGCCGCCAGCCCTGTAACGCAGTCTGAATAGCGCATAGGCAGAATGCTGAGCTGGCAGTTGTCCAGGGTTTCCAGGGGATCGGCTCCTTCTAGATTGGTGTAGATGGAACCGAAGCAGGCGGCGACTTCGTCGGGTCTGCGATCGCGGCTGCAGGCGGCCAGGGTAGCTTCCGGCGTGATCTCGGCGGTGTTGGTGACATCCACCACGCAGCTGGCTACCTGGTCAGGGTGCAGGGCCTGGGCGCAGGCGAGGGCGGCAGAGTCAGCGTCGATGCCAGCGGCGAGCAGTTTTCCGGTACAATTGCCAAATTCGTTGGCCTGGGCTACCAGAGGGCTGAAGAGCATGGCCGGAAACGCCAAAGCCCCCGCAACGGCGAACTGTATTGCAGGGCACTGGATGTGATCGAGAGAAAAAGGAAAATGAACCATAACAGAACGTTAAGGGTTATATCGGTTGGTTAACGGTTGTAATCTGCGGTAACAGGGTGTTGATCAATAAAATACATGGGATTGATACCAAGTCCAGCTCAAGATCTGGAGTTTTCTCTAAGGTAAAGCTCCACTTCCGGGTTTGGATAAGATTCATTCCACCGTATATCCAATTTCTCCCCTGTATAGAATCCAGGCTGAGATCTTTAGTTTTTCACTAAAGAAATCTCGCTCCTGGCTATGAAAAAGTCAAATAACCGCCTTCTGTTCTAACTTTCTCTTTCTTCTACAGTGAAGAGTAGCAGGAAATTATCATTGCGCGACCCAGAGGTTAATTCAGTATGCTCCTGAGTGAAATAACTCATCCGAATCAACTGCACGGACTCTCGATCCGGCAGCTGGAAGATATCGCTCGTCAGATTCGCGAAAAGCATCTTGAGACAGTCGCCACCAGCGGCGGCCATTTAGGCCCCGGTTTAGGGGTAGTCGAGCTGACCCTGGCCCTGTACCAAACGCTCGATCTAGACCATGACAAAGTCTGTTGGGATGTGGGGCACCAGGCCTACCCCCACAAGCTGATCACCGGTCGCTATTCCCAGTTCCACACCCTGCGCCAGAAGGACGGGGTCGCGGGCTATCTCAAGCGCAGCGAAAGCCCCTTTGACCACTTCGGGGCGGGGCACGCTTCCACCAGCATCTCTGCTGCTCTAGGCATGGCCCTGGCCCGAGATCGCGCCGGAGACAATTACAAAGTGGCTGCCATCATCGGTGACGGTGCCCTCACCGGAGGCATGGCCCTGGAAGCCATCAACCACGCCGGCCACCTGCCCAACACCAACCTGCTGGTGGTGCTGAATGACAACGAAATGTCCATTTCTCCCAACGTCGGCGCAATTCCCCGCTACCTCAACAAAATGCGCCTCAGCCCGCCGGTTCAGTTCCTGACCGACAATCTGGAAGAGCAGTTCAAGCACCTGCCCTTTGTGGGCGACTCCCTCACCCCGGAACTGCACCGGGTCAAAGAAGGGATGAAGCGTCTGGCTGTACCTAAGGTCGGGGCCGTATTTGAGGAATTGGGCTTCACCTACATGGGTCCGGTAGATGGCCACAACCTGCAGGAGCTGATCAACACCTTTAAGGAAGCCCACAAGCACGTCGGTCCCGTGCTGGTCCACGTTGCCACGACTAAGGGCAAGGGATATGCGATCGCTGAGAAAGACCAGGTCGGCTACCACGCCCAGTCCCCCTTCAACCTGTCCACTGGTAAGAGCCTGCCTTCCAACAAGCCCAAGCCCCCCAGCTACTCCAAGGTATTCGCCGAAACCCTGATCAAGCTGGCGGAAGATAATCCTAAAATTATCGGCATCACTGCCGCCATGGCCACCGGCACCGGCCTTAACAAGCTGCAGGAAAAGCTGCCGGACCAGTACATCGACGTGGGGATTGCCGAGCAGCACGCCGTTACCCTGGCCGCCGGTCTGGCCTGTGAGGGGATGCGCCCCGTCGCGGCAATTTACTCCACCTTCCTGCAGCGAGCCTTTGACCAGATTGTCCACGACGTCTGCATTCAGAAGCTGCCTGTCTTCTTCTGCCTGGATCGGGCCGGCATTGTCGGAGCCGATGGCCCCACCCACCAGGGCCTGTACGACATCGCCTACCTGCGCTGCATCCCCAACATGGTGCTGATGGCTCCCAAAGACGAAGCCGAACTGCAGCGGATGATGGTCACCGGCATCAACTACACCAAGGGGGCGATCGCCATGCGCTACCCCCGCGGCAGCGGCTACGGTGTTCCCCTGATGGAAGAGGGCTGGGAAGCTATCCCCATCGGCAAAGGTGAAGTGCTCCGCCAGGGCGACGATGTGCTGCTGGTGGGCTATGGCTCCATGGTGTACCCCGCCATGCAAACCGCTGAAATCCTCAGCGAGCATGGCATTGAGGCCACTGTCGTCAACGCTCGCTTTGCCAAGCCGCTGGATACGGAGCTGATCCTGCCCCTGGCCAGGCAAATCGGCAAAGTGGTGACGCTGGAAGAAGGCTGCATCATGGGTGGCTTTGGTTCTGCGATCGCCGAGTCGATCATGGATGCCCAGATTCCGGCCTCCGTCATGCGCCTGGGTGTTCCCGATGTCCTCGTTGACCACGCCAAGCCGGATGAGTCTAAGGCCACCCTGGGCCTGACGCCGCCCCAGATGGCCGAGCGCATTCTGGCCAGCTTCTCCCTAAATCAGCCTGTGCTTGATCGGGAAACGGTGGCTTAGAAATCTATCAAGACACAAATCCTGCTGGATTCAACAGTTCCTAGAGGGTATGGAGATTGCTCATCCATACCTTCTTTCTTTTTTTAGAATTTTAGAAGAGTCCGAACAAAGCTCCCGCTCGTCCTTCATACTGTTGAAAAAGGCTGTAACGCAGTAATTCTCCCCCAGACCCATGGCTGAAAACTCTCTGGATACCCATGTGTTTCCGGTGCTCTGGCAAGATGATCACGTTACGCTGATCGACCAGCGTCAACTGCCAGAACAGTATGGCATCGTTACCATTCGCCGCTATGAAGACATCATTCGTGCCCTGGAATTGCGAATTGTGCAGGGTGACTCCGCCCTGGGCCTGGCGGCAGCCTATGGTCTGTACTTAGCGGCTCGGGAAAGTCCCAGCGATGACCCTATCGCCTTTTGGGAAAGGCTTGAGGCCATTGGAGAACAAATGAAACACACGCGCCCCGATAAAGAAAATTTACGCCGGGTGGTAGACCAGATGTTATCCCTGGCCCATGGTAGCGAAGCCCCGGTGGCAGAAATTCAGACTCAACTCCTGGCCAAAGCCCAGGCACTGCAGGCCGAGGATTTCACCATTTGCCACGCCATTGGCGACTGTGGCTTAGAGTCCCTGCCCAAAAGTCCAGAACAGTTAACCCTGTTTACCCACTGTAACCATGGAGCCCTGGCCACTTCTGGCTATGGTACCTCCCTGGGCGTTGTACGGTCGGCCTGGCGCGAGGGACGGCTCAAACGGGTGTTTGCAGGAGAAACGCGACCTAACTTACAAGGGGCTCGCCTGACGGCCTGGGAATGTGTACAGGAAAAAATTCCAGTAACCGTTGTAACCGATAGTATGGCTGCCCACTGCATGCAACAGGGCTGGATTCATGCGGTTTTAGTGGGGGCAGATCGCATCGCTTCTAATGGCGATACCATCAATAAAATTGGCACCTATGGCCTGGCCCTGGCCGCTAAAGCCCACGGCGTTCCTTTTCTGGTGGCTGCTCCATTTTCTACTATTGACTTTGGTTTGACCACCGGGCAGGCAGTTCCCCTGACTCAACATGATCCGGAAGAAATTTATCGCATCGGTGATACCGTCACTTCCCCTAGCGCAGCGACGTTTTATAATCCTGCTGCCGATGTTACTCCGGCGGATCTGGTCACAGCCTTCATTACTGAAAAAGGAGCATTTCCCCCGGCTGATCTGGCTGAGGTGAGAGGGTGACCATGCCTTCCTAGCTGGCAATAGAGCTGACCTGATGCCCTTCGGGACGGAACCCCTGCTGGGCCTGCGTGGTAGTCTGACTCCACACCTGAGGGGTAATCTGATACTGAGGAGCCACAGCCCCCATGGCTGCAGGAGTTGGCTTTAAATCAGTCCACCTTGATTCATGCTCGGTGAGTACATTCATTTGGTAAAACTCCATCAAAGCCAGGGCCACGCTGAGCAAAATGCCTGCTGTTCCCATCACAAACATAAATAAGGCCATCGTAATTAAAAGATTGCTATTGACCAGGGCCCTTAGAGACAGCAGGAACAAACTGGCTACCTGAGCCAGTAACACATAGTGCATCATCAGAACGCTATGGCGGGTCAGGCGGTATCGTACCGTCAGGTCGTGGCGGTGCTGCCTCAGCCGCGATCGCACCCGTTGTTGATTGTCATCAGGAGGAACACGGCGGTATCGCCTATGAATTCGCCGCATCTGGTTAGACACCGTATTTAAGCGAAAAACAACCACGCCCCACCAAACCAGGGCAATGACCATCATCACCGCCGAATTGAGGATGAGCTGCAGCAGTTGGGAGGTTTGGGCAATGGACACAATGCTAAGCCCTTACGACAACAGTGCAATTGTACTATAAGACTCGTCCCCTGGTCTGCAGTTTCTCAGGCCAAAGCTTCCCGTCCAGACCTAAATTCGGTCTGAGTAAGCTGAATAAGGTATGCACATCTCCAGGCTTCGTCTAAACTTATGGACAATCTAGCCCTCATGCGCACCATGCGCCGCTGCCTGAAGATATGTCTTCTCCATCGACTCCAATCACAAACCGCAAAAGGTATAGCATCTTGAGGTATCTGGTTACCGTTGTAGCGGTGACGGCGGCATTGCTGGGGGTAAAGCTATTGATCGCCTGGGCGGCGGAAATTTATCTCCATCCCATTCCTATTCTGGGGGGATGGCTTAAAAGTCTGGAAATCGTAGAGCTGGTCAACATTGTTATCTTTGCTTTATTGGGGTTTGGGTTAGGGGGGGCGACCCTCTACCTACCGGCCAAAACTCCGATGGCATTCAAGGCCCTGGTGTTAGTTTTAGCCATTCCCTTGATTTTCTTCAGTAGCTACTGGCTACGTCAAATTGTTTGGTTAAATCAGCTGGCGATTGAAGCCAATCAACCTGTTGAACAAGTCGTGGCATTGGCCAATCAGGCCATACTCCGGGAAAGCGGGAGCAAGGGATTTTGGGGATATTTCAAAGTCACCACCAAAATGCCTATTTTGCCCGCTAACGTCGCAGAACTTGAACGTATGGCAGAAGACCAGCAGTGGTTTCGCTCAGAGCTAACACGCTTTAGCGGTATTGAACCCGGCGTGTTTTCCATGATTTTTGACGGAGCCGGTTGGGGCATCCGCATTTTTCACATGGCGCTGGCAACCCTGACGGGCATCATTTACTTCGTTAAAGGGGTAACCTGGGCCGATGCCGCCCGGCTCAGACGCTGGACTAAAGGCAAAGTATGACCCCTTCGGAAAACTAAACCAAGTCCAGCTCGAAAAATGGAGTTTTTTCTAAGGCAAAACTCCACTTCTGGACTTAGACAAGGTTGATATCGCTGGTAGATGCGTCATGGGGGGCAGTGTCAGTTCCATGACGCATCCTTTTTTTTAGGGCATCCTGCCTGCTCTTGGAAAGCCGAGACGGCTATCCCACGTTATTGAATCTCCATTCCTGAGCTTTCCATAAGAGCAGTGCGTTGAAACACCATCAACTCAAGTCAGCCTTTTTGACCAAATGAGCTTCCAGGAACCACAGACGTTTGTCGATGGTTCGGGAAATCTCGGTGTACAGGTCGGCGGTGTCGGCATCGCCAAGGTTGTCGGTTTGATCAATGGCTCCACGCACGTGCTTGGCATAGGCAGAGAACCGCTGCGCCAGAGCAGTTAAGTGTTCTGCCCCATCCACGGCGTCTAAGTCATATTCCGGCAGAATGGAGTTGGTCGCTGCCAGGCGAGCGGTGCCCAGGGCGGTGCCTCCCAGAGCCGTGACTCGCTCAGCTACCATGTCAACATACTCTTCTAGCTCACCAGCCATCTCGTCAAACATCTCGTGCAGTTGGTAAAAGTCCATGCCCTTGACATTCCAATGGGCCTGCTTGGTCTGGGTTTTGAGATCCAGAGTGGTCGCCAGAGTTTGATTAAGAAGACTGGTAACCTGTGCTCTTACCTCTTTCGCCAGATCAATGCGGGTGGGATAGAAGTGACGAGACGATGCAGATTTTGTTGGAGTAGTAACCATATTGGCCTCTCTAAATAAATAAACAAACTTGGAGTAAACAAACTCAAAACGGCGATCACCGTTGAAGCTGCTATCAAGTTCAGCCTGAGAACAGCAGTTTTCCCTGATTCATCCTGGCCCAGAGCAAAGTTGGTTGTGCTTTTGGGGGAAGCTGCCGTTCTGAACCTCGATAAGGCTTCGGCCACCGACCAAACCAGGAATGGGATTGTGTCGGTTTCGGTGACGCTCTTCTAAATCATACTCGTTATGACTTCGACTTGCAAGATTTGTCTGGTCAAGGAATTTTTCGTCAAAGCTTCCTCATGGTTCCCATGGCTCTATAAGGTTTCTGCCAAGGAAGCCAGTTTTATCAGGAATCCAGTAGTTCCGTGACGTAGATTATGGTGTCGGTTGACCACCGTCACGTCCCTGGATTGGGCCTGGACTTAAGTTAGAAGGTAAGGTCGCCCGGTCTTGTCCCCTGCTCTGGTGGCTGTGTGACGTTCAATTTCCGCCTAAGCGAAGGCTAGCCAACCCATTTTTTACCAGGAAATGTTCCAAAGCCCCAAGACTTGGGAAAACTAGGCTCATACGGCGTCCACCGACGGTCTATTTGTAGGAACTCTTTATAATAAGAAGTGCCATGGTAGCAACATCCCGATACAGCGTAGCCCCAGCCCCCGCTAAGGCGACCTCAGCAAACGGCAACGACTTTGCCATCGATGTAGATGAAGAGGCGACCTCATCGCTCGCTGACTTTTCGGAGGATGAATCAGAGGCTGAAAATTTTAGCGAAGCCGATTTAGAAGAAGAGACCACGGCGGTTTTGAACAATCGCCGGACTACAGACCTGGTCCGACTATATCTTCAGGAAATTGGCCGAGTACGGTTGTTAGAGCGTCACGAAGAAGTGGCAGAAGCCCAGCGAGTTCAGGCTTATATGAACCTGCTGCAAAGTTTAGAGCAAGCGGCACAAACCAGTGGCAACACTATTTTGGCGGCCTACAGCAACCTGCTGCAAACCCGAGACCGCCTGACCTCTCGCCTGGGCTACCGTCCTTCCTTAGAGCGCTGGGCTGCCGCTGCTGAGGTTCCTACGGCCGAACTGAAGCCTACCCTGTCTGCGGGCAAGCGAGCCTGGGCCGAACTTAGCGGACTTTCTGTAGCAGAGTTAGAAACGGCTATCTCTGAGGGGATTCGGGCCAAAGAGCACATGATTAAAGCCAACCTGCGCCTGGTGGTGTCTGTGGCCAAGAAATATCAAAACCGGGGGCTGGAACTCCTGGATCTGATCCAGGAAGGCACCCTCGGGCTAGAGCGGGCGGTGGAAAAGTTTGATCCCACTAAGGGTTATCGATTCAGTACCTATGCTTACTGGTGGATTCGCCAGGGCATTACCCGCGCCATTGCCACTCAGAGCCGCACCATTCGCCTGCCGGTACACATTACCGAGAAACTCAACAAAATTAAAAAAGCTCAGCGTAAGCTTTCCCAAGAGCAGGGTCACACCCCTTCCATGAAGGATATTGCCCAGGAACTGGATATGACCGTTCCCCAGGTGCAGGATGTGCTGCGTAAGGTTCCCCGCTCTGTTTCCCTGGAGACCAAAGTGGGTAAAGATCGGGATACCGAGCTGGGAGAACTGCTGGAAACCGACTACATCTCCCCTGAGGAATTGCTGATGCGCGAGTCCTTGCGTCTGGATCTGCAGCAGCTCATGGCCGAACTGACCACCCGTGAACAGGACGTGATTAAGATGCGGTTTGGTTTAGGGGATGGTACCCCCTATTCCCTGGCGGAAATTGGCCGCACCCTGGAACTATCGCGGGAACGTGTGCGCCAGATTGAGTCGAAGGCTTTGCAAAAGCTACGTCAACCTAAACGACGCAACCGCATCCGCGATTATCTAGAAGCCCTGAGTTAAGCCCCGTCCAAGTCTAGACCTGAAGTTTTACCCGCAGAAAACTACAGATGTCAGGCTGGACTTGGTATGGCCCCACCGTGAGGTGACAGGAACCCTGGGAAAACCCCCATCTACAATAACCCCCCATCTACACGACAAGACGGGGGGTTATTGTTGTCTAGTTGAAGATGCGAAGAGATCAGCAGAAATCGTCAGCAATAGTCTGATGGGGCCTGGGTCCCTGCTGCCAGACTACCCCTAGAGAAAGTGGTCGATGGCTACAGCCGAGACGGCTGCAAAGAGAGTGATGCCCATACCAACTAGAGGATTTTGCCCCTGGCTGACGGCAAAAGAAGTGATCACCCCTGCTCCCAGGGCTGCAATTACGGTGGCACCAATCCAATCTTTCTGTACGTTATGCATAGGTTAGGTCTGAATAGCTCACACAGCAAATGAATGTCAGTACCAGACTGAATTCATTGACTTCAACCTATCATTTTGGTTTGAGGGAAAAATCGAGAACCTGAGGAAGTGATACTAACCTTTAGGGTTAGTCAAATTAGTTAACATTATGGTCAGAATAAGGCCATTCCAAGTTCAGAAGGGGTGCTTTGCGGCGCAGAAACTCGTTCATCCCGATTTGGCCCTGGTACATATGCCCTGAAAATGGATTCAGTTTTCTGTGCGGCGAGTGTTTCCCGTTTTTACCCAGCCTTCCTGGCCGTTGGCAACCACCCGTACTCGCATCCAGGGCTGATCGGCAGATTCTTCCAGGACGATGACTTCCGCTTCGTAGTCAACCCCACCGACCTGGGGAAAGCTTGTTCCGGGCCCTTCTCGCATCACCAGTCCGATCGGCTGAATCACCTCGGCGTTATAGGCTCCTTCGGGAACCTCAGGTTCAGAGGGGGGTTCCGGTTCGGCGATTGATTCCGGTGCAGGTTCCGGGGATGGGGACTCGGGCTGGGGGGCGGTCTCTGGAGTTGAAGTCTCGGCTACGACTTGAACTGGTTGTTCCCCTTCATAAATGGGTTTGGGCGGTAATACAGACAGTCGGGCCATGAAGTACCGTGCCGTTGCCACCCCAGCCATAGACAGTAGCACCAGCGCGATGGCAATGCCTAAAGTTAACTTAGACAGTCCGACGAAAAATCCCTTCATGGCAAAAACCAGTCTTTAGCTTGCTAATGGTATAGCAGGATGGGGTTAATCGACATCCTGAATCTGCTGTTTTAACCGCTGCTTAAGCACGTCGCTGCGGGATGCGGGTCTGGCTTTACCTGAGGCAGCCCAGGCCTGCAGCGCGTCAATCTGTTCTTGCGCGGTTCTGGCCAGGGGCACAATTTGACTGGCTGCCTCTAGAACGTCATCAGTGGTAAAATCTCGCCCCTGGCTAAACCCCAGATACATCGCTTCAATAATTGCCTGCTCGATCTCAGCGCCTGAAAAATCGGGGGTTTCGTAGGCCAGCCGAGACAAATCGAAATGTTTGAGGGTGTGGGGCCTTAAATGAGATAGATGGACCTCGAAAATGGCCTGGCGCTCCTGTTGGTCTGGCAGACCAACAAAGAAAATTTCGTCAAATCTGCCTCGGCGTAACATTTCTGGGGGCAGAGTCTGAATATTGTTAGCGGTAGCAACGACAAACACGGGGGAGGTCTTTTCAGCCATCCAGGTAATGAAAGTACCAAAAACTCGACTGGTGGTACCTGAGTCTCCTTGACCGCCGAGGCCACCGAAGGCCTTGTCAATTTCATCAATCCACAGCACACAGGGGGCAAGCGCTTCTGCCAGTTGGATCATCTGACGGGTGCGAGATTCTGACTCCCCCACCAGGCCACCAAATAATCGCCCTACATCCAGGCGCAGCAGGGGCAGGTGCCAGTGGTGGGCAATGGCTTTAGCGGTCAGAGATTTGCCGGTGCCCTGAATGCCAATCAGTAGCAATCCCCTGGGATGGGGGAGCCCATACTGCCGGGCTTTTTCCGAAAAGGCGGTACCCCTTTTTAACAGCCAGTCTTTCAGATTATCCAACCCGCCAATATCAGAAATTTGCTCGGTGGCTGGATAGTAGTCCAAAATTTGAGTCTGGCGAATGGTCTGGCGCTTTTCTTCCAGAATTAAATCCAGGTCGTCACTGTCAAAGACTCCGTGGGTGGCAATGGCCCGAGCTAAAACCCGACGGATACGCTCCAGGGAAAGGCCCTGGCATGAGCGCACGACATCATCCAGCATCGAGTCCGTTAGCCGCTGCCCGGTTGCTACCAGCAACTCAGAGACTTCCTGGCGGATCTCGTCGGGGCCGGGTAGGGTGAATTCCAGAATGGTCAGGGTTTCTCGCAACTCCTCTGGAATGGTGAGCTGTGACGACAAAATAATGATGTTTTTGGGCTGAGCCTTGAGCAGTCGAGCCAGGTTCCTGAGTTTGCGGGAGACGGCAATATCTTCCAAAAAACGATGGAAGTCTCGCAAAACAAAAATAGCAGCAGCGGATGCTGGCAGCTTTTCCAAATGTTCTAGGGCCTGGAGGGGATTGCGCCGGGCCGTACCGGCATCGTTCAGGTTGCCCTGGTAGCCTTCGACAAAGTCCCAAATATACACGGCCCGGTTATTCTGCTGCCGGGCACAGTGCATGATAGCCGTTTCGGCTCGCTCTTCTTCAGGAGTGGCGATGTAGACAATGGGATACCGTGCCCGAATCAATAGTCCCAGTTCTTCTGTGAAGCCCATAAGTTCAACCGGTTTCATTTCCCTATGTTTTAGGTTAAACCGGAAGCCGCCCCGTTGAAGGGCAAAATTAGTTAATCAGACTGATTGAGTTGGCGCTGCAGCTGGCCCAGTACAGCCCAACGGCTATCGATAGTTGATTTTGGGGCCAATTTATCGTCCTGGGTTACCAGGTCAATGCCGCCGCAGTTGGGATCGCAAATCTGGCGCTGGGGCAGGGCCAGGCATATTTGCTCGTAGAGCCAGGTCTTGGGGTGAAAATACCCGTTGGGAGGCAAAGTTTCTACCAAATCATCTAGGCCCACTTCTTGTTCAGCGGGCAGACTAGATGGATCAGGGCTGGCTTGCAGCCAGATCATTTCTTGGGGAGCAATAGATACTCGAAAGTTGTAGTTTTGCAGGCATCGGTGGCAGTTAAGCGTAACGATAGTTTCTGCCTCAGCCTGAACTTCTAGGTAAGTATTGTGGTGAGTTATGGTAATGGTTCCCCGGATTGGAGTTAGGGTTTCCAGGTCCGGCAGATGGTGATTAATGTCTACCTCTAAACTGTGCTCTGGTTGTTGTAACAGCTGGGGAATGTAGACCTTATCCATGAATTCGTCTGGTCTGGTGAAGGATCATTCTTTCGTTTCCAGGGTAACCACCAGGCGGCGATCGGGCTCTTTGCCACGGCTAAAGGTCGATAGACCGCCATGGGAACTCAAAAAGTGATGCACCTGCCGCCGTTCTGCGGAAGATAAACCCTTAATTTCAAACTCTTGTTTTGAGGCTAAGACCTGTTCGGCTGCTTCATTAGCGATAGCTTTAAGTTCTTCAAGGCGTTTTGCTCGATAGCCCCCCAGCTCGATGGTAAAGGCCAGCTGTTCGTCGGCAGCTTTACCCAAGTTAAGGGTAGTGTTGGCCAGATACTGAATCGAATCGAGGACAGCTCCCTGATCTCCAATCAGGGTCTTGACCTGATCTTCAGACAGGCCAGTGTGGTTGATGATCAGCCAGCAACTTGACCCGGATTCATCTTCAACCATTTGGGCGGTAACGTCTGCCTTAAGCCCCTGAAAGGCTAACAAAGACTGTAACCAGTCTATCCCTGCTGCTTGACTCTGTTCATTCATGGGGGTTAATGTCAGGCCTTCTTCTTTTTAGAACGACCAGGCTCGAAAGGAAGAGCTGCCTTGCGGTCGTCGCTATCTTGACCAGATTTCGATTTTTGCTCAGCATCAACAATTTTCTGCAGATTTTCGGGCAGTGGTTCCCGTGACAGGATAAAGGTCTGCAGGGTTTGGAAGATGTTGGCAATGACCATGTACATCAGCACACCGGCTGGCAGAGGGAAGAACAGAAACATGCCGGAGAAGATCAGCGGAGTAAACTTGTTGACGGCATTTTGTTGGGGGTTGTCGGAGGTAGACCCCTGGCCCGACAAAACCTGGTTGAGGTAAAGGCTGGCACCAAAAGCCAGAACCATGAGCAAAATATCCCAGTGGATTTCGCCGTCATCTCCGGTCACGCCTACCCGACCAAGGGCTTTGATGAACAAGAAGCCTTTATTAGCTGCTAACCCCGGAACTTCGACCTTAACGGTGGCGGAACCAGGAGCGAGGGCGGTGATAGTGCCGTCTTCAGTGACATCAATGAGTTCTTCGCCCTTGGTCACTGTCCAGCGGGGTTGGAAGCTTTCGACGTCGTCGTTGTATCCGGACACCAGGGTGGTAATTGACTGACCTTCGTTGGTCTGCAGTCGAATATCTGTTTTTTCTCCAACGACTAGCTTGTTGCCGCCGGGAATGACTGCCGAGATAGGGAAGTGAGCGCCGTCAGAGATATAAATTGTTTTGGGATTCGTCGAGAATACTTGGGGCTGGATTTGCTCGATCTTTTCTTGAGGAAAAACATCGAGGTTGACATCGTAGCTAATATCGGCAAACGGTGACCCCCTGAGGGTTGCAAACAGGGCGAAGAGTATCGGCATCTGCAGAAGAACTGGGAAGCAACCGGCCAGAGGGTTGCCAAACTCTTTGTAGACTTTGCCCATCTCTTCCTGGAGTTTGGCTGGATCGTCTTTATAGCGGTCCTGGATCTCTTTCACCCGCTTTTGCATAAGAGGTTGGGCCACCTTCATGCGCCGCATGTTGCGAATGGACCCAGCATTCAGCGGATACAGCGCAAAGCGAATCACCAGGGTGAGAGCCACGATGGCTAACCCATAGCTTGGCACGATCCCGTAGAAAAAATCCAGGATCGGCAACATAATGTTGTTCGAAAGAAAGCCAATACCAAAATCCATGCGTAGCTGACCCCGCTCAAGGGGAAATGGACGTCAAATGCTCAGTTACTTAATCTAGCGTATCCGATACCCTAGCACTCACCAAACGAAATTAGGGATTTCCGCCGCTAGGATCAATTCCAGGTTAGCGCTGGCCAATGGCACCGCTGGCAACCTTGGCACTGGGGGAAATTTTGTCGTTGATGTAGTCATAAATTTCGCGGAACTTAGGCAATGCTCGTAGCTCCAGGCGACTGCCATCTTTGAGGGTAATCACCATGTCGCCCCAGAGCCCAATGCCCCGGGGAACGGTAACAATTTTACGAATTTCGGAATAGACGATGTCGGTGCGATCTCGCCCCATCCAGCCCCCAGTTACGGAGATACGGCGGTTGGTGATGCGGTAGCGCAGCCATAGTGCCCGCGTAATGGCCCCGACGGTCAGAGGAATACAAATAATCGTAAATGCCAGCAATAGATTAATAACGAGATCCCCAACGTGGGGGCCGCCCTCATAGAACACATCCTCACGAATGCCCATGGATAACCTCTAGTTTGGTCAACAGCTCTTCTAATTCTCGCAAAATTTCGGCATATTCGCACTGAACCGCCTCGGGGCGCAGGTTGATCACAATCCACGAGCCCGGTTCGAGCTGCGGCAGCAGACCCCTTAGCGCGGCCCTCACCTGTCGTTTAAGCCGATTGCGAACCACCGCTCGCTTGCTCACCTTTTGGCTGACGGTAATGCCGATGCGGGCGGGGGGCAGGGGGGGGTGGCCCAACAAAGAATGCTCACCCCCAGATGGTTCAGCCTGAGGATGAGCTAAAGCCCGCAGCACAAGATGTTTGGAAACGACCTTCTGACCGTGTCGGTAAACCTTAGAAAAATCGCGAGATTGCCTGATACGGTTTTCTTGAGGCAGCATAGCCATGTCTCTCTATCAATTTGCACCATTAGCCTGGATGGCGAAACGGACAACCAGAGGATGGAAATCTGCCTGTTGGGAAAAACCTAAACCGCCAGCCGAGCCCGACCTTTGCGACGACGGGCTTTAATCACCCGTTGGCCAGTGTGGGACCGCATGCGAGCACGGAACCCAGAGGTTCTTTTCTGCTTTCGGTTGGTTCCCTCTAACGTACGCTTACTCATGGGATGTGCCTCTGCTGTCTGTTTCCAAAAATGTCACGGTTTACTATCTTATCATCTGACTCGCAAGAAGCGCGATAATTCGACCCGATGACCCCGATGACTCTACCAGTTATCGCGGGTGGAGTCGACCGCCACCTCCAGGGGCCAGGTGCCAATGTACTGGTTAATCACATCTCCCTGGTATGTGACCCGCAGGTTGAAGTAATGGTAACCGTACCGGCGGGGGTTGTTGACGCCTTTCATGGCGATTACAATGTCGGTGCCCGCCGGGATGGGATCTTCGGGAATGATCTCAATGCGGGATTCGGCTTCAATCCAGTCGATGGCACGGGTCGGGATGGGGTCACCCCCACGCCCTGAACCTTCCCGTACTTCAATTTTGTCTACTTCAAAACTGCCTTGAAGTTCGACAAACTCGGGGGGGTACTCGACCTCCATGCTGATGACATCTCGTACCATTTTTTCATCTGATACTCGCAGGTAGTAGCGGGCATCGTTGTTGCGGACGGAGTTGAAATCGATCTGATAGCCCAGCCGATATTCGGGGTCGACGCCACCAAAAATAGTGAAGCCGGACTGGGCCACGCTGGCCGGGGGCATTAGAGTACCGACACCCCCAGCCATTAGAGCCGTTGCCAGCCCCAGGGCCGCAAACTTAGTGAAACGTTGGGCGGATACCATCCTTTACCTCCTGTAAACTTGAACCATGGATAGACCCAATGCTGAACAACGGTATCGCTTTCCATTAAGGGCGTGCCGTAGGCCTGTGCCAGTGACGCAACCGGGCTGTTCCGGGGGCTGTTCTGCCCTGCGTATGAACAGGTTAATCTACCGTTACAAAGTAGAATCCTACCACTTAGTAATTTCCTTTTGAGGGGGGGAGTAAATTACCAGCTGTCCCTAGCTGTCGTTTTCGTCGATGATGGTACTACGGTCGAGCAGCAGCAGGTTGCGCAGTTGTTCGGTGTCAAATTCTGTCAACCAGGCTTCACCGGCATTAACCACCTGTTCCGAGAGGGCCCTTTTGCTTTCAAGCATCTCGTGGATACGTTCTTCGAGGGTGCCCCGGCAGACGAATTTGTGAACCTGGACGTTACGGGTCTGGCCGATGCGAAAGGCCCGGTCGGTGGCCTGATTTTCTACTGCGGGGTTCCACCAGCGGTCGTAGTGGAAGACATGGTTGGCCCGGGTGAGGTTAAGGCCGACCCCCCCTGCCTTCAGGGACAGGATGAAAATGCGAGGGGCAGCAGGATCGTTCTGGAACCGGTCTACCATAGATTCCCGCTGGGCCTTGGAGGTACCACCGTGGAGGAAGAGGGTGTCGTAATCGAGGGACTCAAGATGCCGCTGCAGCAGTTTTCCCCACTCTACAAACTGGGTAAAAATCAGGGCTCTGTCTCCCTCGGCGGCCACAATTTCAAGCATTTCCGTCAGCCGCTGCAGTTTGGCCGAACGACCCTTTAAGCCCAGGGTCTTTTCCTGCAGGAACTGGGCCGGGTGGTTACAGATCTGTTTGAGTTTAGTCAGCAGGGCCAGAATTTGCCCTTTACGCTGTACCCCGTCGGCCTCGTTGATGGTTTCCAGGGACTGATCCACTATTTTTTGATACAGGTCAGCCTGCTCAGCAGAAAGTCCGCAAAAAACGGCCATTTCCTGCTTTTCGGGCAGATCCTGAATGATGCTGCGGTCGGTCTTGAGCCGTCGCAGGATGAAGGGCTGTACCAGAGACTTCAGGGTCCGCAAGGAGGAGGTGTCGCCATACCGTTCAATGGGGGTGGCAAATCGCTTTTGAAAGAAGGCCTTGGGGCCTAAATAGCCTGGATTGAGGAAATCCATAATGGACCAGAGTTCTCCCAGGCGGTTTTCCACCGGGGTACCGGTGAGGGCGATGCGGAACTGGGCCTCAATTTGCCGGGCGGCTTTAGATTGCTTGGCATCTGGATTTTTGATGTTCTGCGCTTCGTCTAGAACGACTCCCTGCCAGGTGGCCTGCTGGAGCTGTTTGAGGTCACGATAAAGCAGGGAGTAGCTGGTGATGACCAGTTGTTTGGTGGGAATGGTTTTTTTGAAGGTCGCCCCTTTCGGACGACTATCGCCGTGGTAAACCAGAGTTTTAAGCTCAGGGGCAAAGCGGTTGACTTCTTTTTCCCAGTTACCCAGCACCGAGGTGGGGCACACCAGCAGCACGGGATCAGTTAACCAGCCGTTTTCTTGCAAGTGGAGCAGAAAGGCAATGAGCTGGATTGTCTTACCCAGACCCATGTCGTCGGCCAGACAGGCTCCCAGCCCCCACTGCTCCAGAAAGGCCAGCCAGGAGACGCCCCGGGCTTGATAGGGGCGTAAACTGCCCTGAAAGCCTTCGGGCTCCTGCATTGGCTCCAGGGTCTGGTTGCCGGTGGTCAGGGTGTCAATGAGTTTTTGCAGCGCCCCAGAAGCCTCGAAGCTGACTACGGGCAGCTTGTCGATCAGTTGGGTGTCGCCGGTACTGATGCGTAGGGCGTCTTCCACCGATAGCGGGGTGGCTTGCTTTTGGCCTTCCAGAAACTGTTTGGCCGATTTCACATCCTGGGGGTTGAGCTCGACCCATTTGCCGTTGATTTCAACGATGGGAGAACCCTGGTTAATGAGTTTTTCGAATTCGGCGGCGGTCAGGGTTTCCCCTGCGATCGCAAGCTCCCACTTAAAATTCAGCAAGCTCTGCAGTCCTAATCGCTGGCGCTGCTGCTGTTCGGGCACTTCGGCCTGGACCTTGAGCCCAAGGCGACTGGCCCCATCTGCCGCCGTTTGGGAGAGACCGGGGGGAAGTAGCACCCCAAAACCGCTGTCCTGCAGTTGCCAGGCGGAAGCCTTAATGAACTGGTAGGCCTGGATTGGGTCCAGGCTACAGTGGATCGGGTTAGGCTGCTTCAAGCTTTCCCGAATGGGGGCGTAGAGACGAGCAGCCCGACCCAGATTCCCGAGCAGGGTTTCCTGGGGATCCTTCAGGGTGCTGCCCTGGTGGTGTAACTCCGCTACCGGGTGCTGCCAGATAAACTCGGCGGTTAACTTCCAGTTAGGATCAAGAACTGACTGCAGGCTGTAATGAAGGGTCCAATTTTGGTCCGGGGAGGGGGGGGGCTCTAGTTCCAGCAAGAGTCGGAACTGGGCCGCTGGGTCTGCCTCCATACTCTGTAGGGGAGCCGTCCAGGTGTTGAGGGCTTCCTGCATCCGGGAGACGGCAACGGGGCTAGCCTCCAGCCTGGCATCGGGTTGGGTCAAAGCCTGCAACCATTCTTTCACAGGCAATTCTGGACTTAAATTGGTCAAACCATTGAGGGGAGCTTCCTGGGCGATTTGGCGAATCTGGCTGTCCACCAGAGCGGTAAGCAGGGTCACGATTAATTCCCTGGCGTCCGCCGGAACCTGGTTACAGGCCAGCAGCTGTTCCTCTTTGCCAGAAGAACGAATGCAGCGGAGACTGAGGGGCATTTTTGAGGCGAAATGGCGTAGCCGTTCCTGGTCACTGGCGCTGTCGAGCAGCGGTTGCCAACTGGCCGAGAGGGTCTGGCTGGTCAGGTGAATGGCGGGCAGAATTTTGCCCCGAGCCAGCAGACTCAGCCCCCAGCGGGCAAGGTGGCTCCAAAAGCGCAGATCTGGACCAATAAACTCTGCCCCCCCCAGGGACTGTTGCCCCAGGGGAAGCCCCAGTAATATGGGCAGAAAGTCTTGCACAGTCAGCCACCAACCGCCCACCTGCCAGGGATGCAAAACCCGGACCCTGAGTTCTGAACCCAGATCTTCAGCAGCAACTGCCGAGTGAATGGGCAGTAGGGTACTGTCCTGCAGACGGGACGGTAACTGGATGACGACCTGCTGCCAGTCGACGCTTTGACCGGAGGGGGAGGATTTTTGGGTTCTACGACCGGTAGAACTTTGCCTGACCTGAGTGGTCTTGGAACTGGTCTTGGAACTGGTCTTGGGGCTGGCCTTACTCCCGGCGGGCGCTTTAGCGGTGATAGCTTCCGGAAACAAGCCGCCATTGCTGCCAGAAGAGCGTTGACTGGACTTGTTGAGGCTACCAAGGTATGACGCTAACTCTTCGCGGGACATGGAGTAGGGATGGACGAGAACCCCATCCCAGCTTTGAAAACCCTCTGGGGATAGGGGCTTCCAGGTTTCTCCCCATAATAAAAACCGTTGAGCCTGGGGAAACCAATGAGCGTGTAGTAGGGCCATTAACCTAAATGCGAAATACTGCAGACACTCCAAAGCAGGGGCATAGAAGCGCCGTCAGCACTTTCAGCCCCCTGGCTGCAGAAAAGCCTGCCTAATAGGCTTATTCTATCCCCTCACCCGGGTTTCGTAGAGGGGGGGATCATGTTTTGGGGTCAGTATTCGATGATAACGGGGGTATGGTCGCTGGGTTTCTCCCAGCCCCTGGGCTCGGTGTCGATGGTACAGGCGATAGCCCGCTGGTAGAGCGCCTCAGAGAGGTAATGGTGATCGATGCGCCAGCCCATGTTGCGTCGGTAGGAGGCAGCCCGGTAATCCCACCAGCTAAAGTGACCGCCCTCGTCGGTGAATTTGCGAAAGCCATCGGCCAGCCCTACAGATAAAACGGTTTTTAGAGCACTGCGCTCCTCGGGGGAAGACATAATATGCTTCTCTTTACCTTCGGGGTTATAGATATCTCTGTCTTCGAGGGCGATGTTAAAGTCCCCGCAAACATTGAGTAGGGGATAAGTCTTCAACAACTCGGTGAGGAAGTCTTTCAAATATGCCAGCCATTTGAGCTTGTAGACATACTTGGCGCTGCCGATGGAACTGCCGTTGGGAACGTAAAGGTTGACGATGTAGACATCTCCCAAGCGTCCGGCGATAACCCGCTTTTGATCATCTAAATCGGCTACGCGCGCTGTTCCTAGAACTGGCTCAAAGCCCCGCTGTACGTCCTCCAGCGGTTGGCGGCTGACCAGGGCAACACCGTTGTATGACTTCTGCCCGCTGACGTAGGAGGTGTAGCCTAATGCCTCAAAGGCGGCTACGGGAAAACTGTCATCCATCACTTTGGTTTCCTGCATACACAGGACATCTACCGGATTGGTCTTGAGCCATTGAGTCACGTGGTCGAGGCGGGTACGAATGGAGTTGACATTCCAGGTGGCAACTTTCATAAATGGCAATTAGATTAGATTGGAACCGGGCTCAGGTTGAGAACAAAGTTCGCCAGACCTAAAGCTTGAGGCTGAATCTGACGGAAATTGCTGAGCCCAGTCTTCTAGCTTAAGCTGTCATCTGACCCATGGGATAGGTTGCTCCAGTTCATAACGTCATCGCCATGCCTGCCTCTGATCAACCCCTCGAAGGAAAAGCCCTGGTGAAGGAGGTGTGTCGCCGCATTCGGGTGGCTCGCAGCTACTGGGATGCTCACAATAATCGGGCCTGCCGGGGCGAACGAGAAAAGGCACTGGCGTTGTACAACACTTTGACTCAAGAACAAAAGTCGGAAATTCCTCAACAATTGCGGGTCTGGTTGCGATACCGCAGTGAAAAATATTTTGGCGAACATCAGACCTCGCCGGGGAAGAACCGCCCCTCGCAAAAGTCGCGCAGGGGAGCTAAGCCCAAACGCCAAAAACCCCGTTAGGGCTACAGACCACCCCACCGGGAGAGGGAGCCAGGGTGGCATCATCACTCTGGCTCACTATGCACTGGTTGTTAACCCCCGGCTACAGCGGGGACGATGCTGACTTCGTCACCGTCTTTGAGGGCCGTGTCTTTGCCATCTAAAAAGCGGATGTCTTCGCTATTGACGTAGAAATTAACAAACCGACGCAGCTCTCCCTGTTCATCGCAGAGCCGCGCCTTAATGCCGGGGAAGCTAGATTCTAAGGAGTCTAACAGCTCCACAATGTTGCCTCCATCGCAGCTGAGGGAGGCCTGGTTGTCGGTGAACTTTTGCAGGGGAGTAGGAATGAGAACTTTTACAGCCATTTCAGTGGGTAAAAAACAGTAGAACTTCCAATCAGTAAAGTTTAGGGGACAGGACAAGCCCCCTAAACAGATTTTGCTTCAGCAAAGCTCAGCAAATAAACGCAGCGGGTTCACCACTTTAGAAGAGTGGTGGCCACAGTAAAAAAGGATTAAACCAGAACCTGCTGCCACTCTAAACGGTTCAGGGTATGAGCCCGTTCTAGAGCACGCTCGAAGCTTTCTAACTTAGGGTCAATGGTTAACGGTTCGCCGATGTAGCCCTGCACCGCTTCCTGGGTCTTCAGACCATTGCCGGTAATGTAGGCTACCGTGCATTCATCGGGATCAATCTTACCCGCTTCCACCAGCTTCTTCAGGACCGCAATGGTGGTGCCGCCAGCAGTTTCGGTAAAGATGCCCTCGGTTTCGGCCAGCAGCTTGATGCCTTCAACGATTTCGACATCGGTGACATCTTCAATGGTGCCGTTGGTCTTGCGGGCAATATCCAGGGCATACATACCGTCTGCCGGGTTGCCGATGGCGATGGATTTAGCAATGGTGTTGGGCTTCACCGGGGTGACAAAATCTCGCCCTGCTTTAAAGGCCTGGGAAATGGGGGAGCAGCCTTCGGCCTGGGCCCCGCTGAAGCGGACATGCTTTTCATCCACCAGACTGACTTTAATAAATTCCTGGAAGCCCTTGTAAATTTTGCCGTAGAGAGAACCAGATGCCAGCGGCGCAACGATGTGGTCAGGAAGTCGCCAGCCCAGTTGCTCGACCACTTCAAAGCCCAGGGTCTTAGAGCCTTCGGAGTAATAGGGGCGCAGGTTGATGTTGACGAAGCCCCAACCATGGGTATTGGCCACCTCAGAGCAGAGCCGGTTGACCTGGTCGTAGTTGCCCTTAACCGCCATCACCGTGGGGGCATAAATCAGGGTGCCCAGCACCTTGCCAGCTTCTAAATCAGCGGGGATAAAGACACAACAATCTAAACCGGCATGGGCTGCGATAGCCGCAGTAGAGTTGGCCAGGTTACCGGTGCTGGCGCAAGAAACCGTTGAAAAGCCCAGTTCCCGAGCGCGAGTTAGAGCTACCGACACCACCCGGTCTTTAAAGCTCAGGGTAGGCATGTTGACGGCGTCGTTTTTGATGTACAGCTCTTTCAGCCCCAGCTGTCGAGCCAGTCGGTTTGCCCGTACCAGGGGAGTCATACCCGTGCCCACGTCAATGGGCTGCTCAGAGGTGACGGGCAAAAAGTCTTTGTACCGCCAGATGGAATTTGGCCCGGCCTGAATGGTTTCGCGGCTGACCTGGCGGCGAATAGCGTCGTAGTCGTAGGTGACTTCGAGGGGGCCAAAGCACACATCTTCACAAACATGCTTGGCCCCGAGTTCGTAGGTTTCCCCACATTCACGGCAGGTGAGGGCGGTAAAAGTATGGGTTGTTCCCTGAGCCTGGGTGGGGCGCTCAATCGACTGGGTCATGGCGGGTTGGCGGTCCTTTGCTGAAACACAACTTAAAACGGCGACCCTACAACAGCCTTTTATCGCTTGACTGCCAGGGTAGCCGGAGTCTAACACAGCCTAAAAAACAGGGTCAAACATACCCGACAAAATTGGTCGGGTATGGCCGAGGAGCTTTCTTTGCCGTCCGTTTGGAGTTTTTAGGGCGAGATTTAGATTCGTCGGCAGAAAAATTTTTCTCGCCTCCAGGAAGGTAGTGAGTTATACAAACTTTCCCCTCGTCCTTAAGGTTAAGTGTTCTAAAGTCATGGAACGTTTGCATTCAAAAGTGCTTCATGCTGACGAATCTGACCTATTCTTAAAGTCTTATACGGTCGGTTGCTGCAGCGTTTTCTGAAGACAGCATAGGGTCGATTGTTCGACCGGCGTTCGAATTGCGGAGTGGTCTTAGCAGAAGTTATGGTGGTGACCCAAGATCAGCCTCTAGCCAATGTATTTCGCCAGTTGTCCGGTGGGGCATTCCCGGCGGTCGTAGAGTCTTACGAACGCGGGAAAACTATCTTTTTCCCTGGGGATCCGGCAGAACGGGTTTATTTTTTGTTGAAAGGGGCTGTAAAGCTGTCGCGGGTTTATGAAGCCGGTGAGGAAATTACCGTGGCTTTGCTGAGGGAGAATAGCGTGTTTGGGGTTCTGTCCTTAATTACCGGTAATCGTTCTGACCGGTTTTACCATTCGGTGGCGTTTACCCCTGTGGAACTGCTTTCTCTGCCCATTGAGCAGGTTGAACAGGCGTTAGAAGACAATCCTGATCTGGCCATGGTGATGCTGCGGGGGCTATCGTCCCGCATCCTGCAAACTGAGATGATGATTGAAACCCTGGCCCACCGAGATATGGGGTCTCGCCTGGTTAGTTTTCTGTTGATTCTTTGCCGCGACTTCGGGGTGCCCAGCCAGGATGGCATTACCATTGACCTGAAGCTTTCTCACCAGGCTATTGCCGAGGCAATTGGCTCAACTCGGGTCACGGTCACCCGGTTGTTGGGCGACCTCAGGCAAGAGGGCATGATATCAATCTACAAAAAGAAAATTACCGTGCATGATCCGGTTAACCTGAGCCAGCAGTTTACGTAAGTTGCTGTGGGTCGGGCTGGCTGTTTCCTCGGGGAGCATTAAAAGGGGATCTATAGCCGTTAGACCGTTTTGCCATCCTCCCGGAGCAATTTACGCCATAGGAAATTACTCCATAGAGTAGAGTGGATGGGAAATTGCCTAATAACGCTGGTGCATGGTCTCTGGATATATTCTGATACTTGCGGTGCTGTTGCTGGGAGGGGTAATTGCCACCCTGGGCGATCGCATTGGTATGAAGGTCGGCAAAGCCCGACTCAGCCTGTTTAATCTTCGCCCCAGGCAAACCGCCACTGTTGTCAGCATTGCTACGGGTAGTGTGATCTCGGCCTCTACCCTGGCTCTGTTATTTGGGGTGAGCAGCCAGTTGCGTACCGGGGTATTTGAACTGGGGGAAATACAAAATGATCTGGCCCAGGCCGAAGCCGACCTGGCTAATGCTCGCCAAACCCAGGCCGAAGTTCAGGCCGATCTGGAATCTTCGGTGGAAGAGCGGGAGCGGGCTATGTCCCGCTTGCGAGAAATCAATCAGTTTCTGGCCCAGGCCGTAGAGCAGCAGGAGCGGACGGAAACTCAGCTGCAACAGACCCGCGAGCAATTGCAGAAAGTGTCTGAGCAGGCCCAAACCCTGCGCCAAACCACCGACGAGTTACGATCTGAACGGGATAGTTTGCTGGCGCAACAGGCCAACATTAGCGAGCAAATTGCCCAGCGAGATGCTGCTATTTCTGCTTTGGATAGGGAAATTGCTGAGCGCGATCGCGCCATTACCCAGCGAGAAGAACGTCTCACCCTCCTTGAGCAGGAGCAAACCTTTTTAGAGCAGCAAGTTGCCGCCCTGGAGGAGCAGTACCAGGGGCTATTTCTGGGCAATATTGCCCTGGGACGTAATGAAGAAATCGTTTCCGGCATTCTGCGGGCCGATACCCCCGAGCAGGCCCGCAAAATCCTGAACCAATTCCTGGCCGAGGCTAATTTTCGAACGCTACAGCGTATTGCTCCTGGTACTTCCATAGATCAGCAAATATTGTCCCTGAGTAATCGCCAACTGCAGCAGTTAATAAACCGCATCAGTACCGGTCAGGAGTTTGTGATTCGTATCCTCTCTGCGGCCAACTATGTGACGGGAGAGTCCTGCGTGCTCGAAGGACAGGAACCCTGCATTGATATTTTTATCGACGCCAGCCCGAACCAACTCGTCTATACCCCTGGCGAACGACTGGCCTCCATCGCCCTTGAATTTCCCCCTTTTAGCGATCAGGAAGTGGTAGAGCGGTTCAATTACCTGGTCGTGGCAACTCAATTTCGGGCCCAGCAGGATGGCGTTGCCGTAGACGATGTTGTTGTGGCTGACAATAGTACTGAAACTCTGGTGGCCTTTCTGCAGGCAATTCAGGCCTACGGTCGCCCCCTTGATATTCAGGCCATTGCTGCTCGCGATGTTTACACCATAGGACCGGTCAACATAGGGTTGGTCGCTTTGGATAATGACCAGGTCCTATTCTGGACCAATAATCTGGCTCCCCTCTGGGATGATCTAAACCCCCCATCCCTGGAGGAATCCTCCGATACCGGACAGAATCGAAGCAATCCCTAATACAGAGCGCCTGCCTGGGTAGTGCCCTGGCTCTGCCGGGGGATCTTAAAATTGCGCCTCTGTCGCTTCATTTCGGAGACAGAACTGCCGAAGTTCATCCAATGCAGAACCTGGGAATGAAGGGCAACGGTTCTGTAACCATGTTCTGGTCAATGTATTGTTTGGCCCCTGACGATGCGCCCATCGCACAAGCGATCTGGCACCCGCTAAAGTTCCATCAAAATCCTTGCAAAATCCCTCTCTAGGGGGATGATCGGATCCCCGAGATCACGAGTCGAATTATTTTTAACCACGAATATTTAATAATGTCTAAAAAAATTTGCAGATAGTTACTTTCTCGCCACTGTGGCGCGCTATGGGGATCGCCTGTGATTAGAATTAATCTACAAATCAGTCAAGCGCAAAAAATCAGTCAAGCGCAAATTTCGAGTCCGCTCGTTAAAAATCAGATTCGTTCAGGGTGATTTGACCAAGTCATACCCAAGGGCAACCTTGTCAGGCTGAATGACCGCTGATTGTTTTGTGTTGGTGTGGCTTGATGTCCTCAAGCTGATGTATAGCTTATCTGGAGCGATCCCATGAAATTTGAAGACATTTATCAGTTCTTCGAGGATCCACCCCCGATCTACCTCAACAAAGAGTTAGCGGTTTGCTATGTCCTGTCTGTGCTGCTGCGCCAAGACTCCTACGGCACAGAACTGATTCAGTGGCTGAGCCAGCAATACCCAAATTACCGGCTTTCTGACACCGTCCTCTATGGGGCCCTCAAGTTCTTAGAAGACGAAAATGCCGTTGATGGGTACTGGAAAAAAGTTGAAGGACGAGGCCGCCCCCGTCGCATGTATCGCCTGAATCCTAACTGGCGATTGAGAGCCGATGAGCTTTCTGAGTTCTGGAAAAATTACATGGGCGAAACGGTAAATCAGGTTCAGTACGAAGAAAGTCCGGCCATGTCTTCTCCCCGTCGATAACTCAACCTTGTCCAGGTCCGAAAGTGGAGTGTTGTCCTCAAGAGAACTACAGGTTTCGAGCCGGACCTGGTATATCGCTGTGTTGCCACAGAACCCATGACCTGAAAGGAGCAGGTATCTGCTCCTTTTTTATTCCTTTTTTATTGGGTGGAATTTTATTGGGTGGAACGGGTTTACCCCACCCTGCCCCCTACCTGAATGGCGCAACATTTCGTAATCTAAAAGGACGTTGTAATGTTTCTCCGTTGAATCTAGCCCTGTGACAGACACCGCCACCTACTCAACCCTGCTCCTAACCCTATTGATGATGATTGGGTTAGTCTTTTTTATTCGAGCTTCAACCAAAGACCGTACCGAGGTTCTAACCATGACCAGACCAGCCCAGGCCGACGAGGTGCTGCAAGAGCTAATCCGCCATTTTGAGGCCAGGGCCTATGTTATTCAAACCGCAGAGCGTGATAAACATCAGGTCAGTCTAAGGGGAATGGTGCGCCCGAGTATCTTTCTAGCCTTGTTTCTCACGATGTTAGCGATCATTGGGCTGGTCTGTTTGTCCCTGGTTTTAGTCAGCCTATTTCCCCAGGTGGGTTTTGCCTGGTTAGGGCTGGCTCTGTTTGCCCCGGTTGCCGGATGGTACTACTGGCGACGGGCCAAGCGAGAAGAGCAGGTTATGGTTCAAGTGCAGGCGGCAGATGCTTCAAATTTAGAAAACGGCAGTTTGGCGACCGTAACAGCCCATCGGGATGAACTCATCGCCCTGCAACAGGCCCTCAAGACCTAACCTCTCTCAACACCCTGACTGACAATAACCTGACTGGACAACCTGACTGGACAACCTGACTAGATCGTCCCAAAGCGATCTATCGCTCAAACCTGCTCGGGTAACAGCCCTAGTACTCTACGGCGTAAGTCGGCCAACTATTCCTGAAACCTGACATCCTGACACCCGGTACCTGGCACCCTCAGCACTGGCATCCTCAGCCATAGCTGTCTTATTTCTGCCAGCTGATCCTGGACGGGGCCTACAGCACCTAACCGTAGCAGACAAGGCTTGACAAACTAAAGCGGCCAACCCGTCTGGGCTGCCCGCTTAGTGGTTCCTAGCTGGTTTGGGTGTCGCTAACCTTCAATCTGAGAAACTGACATCGTTGCTAGCGTTAACGAGCGGCAGCGCCAATCTCAGAGGGGTCTTCTTCTTCACCCAATAGAACTCGAAGGCTTGGGAACAGAAAGTGATTCTCCTCAACGTACTGAGCGCCGAAGAGTCCCTTCTCCGCCCAAAAATACCGATCGGTCGTATGCTCGTTGCGTTTTACCAATAGCAACGCTGGTGGTGAAATTCCCTCAGAATGAATAAAGTTACGAGCAGCAGTTACAGGTTTTTCATTGCCACTCTCGATACTATACTGAGGAACAGCCTCCAGAATTCGGCGTCCTTCCAAGCGACGACGGCTCTTGCGCTTGCGTCTCCTTGCCAAGTTGCCTACCTCCCTCTATGTAGATGTTTGGATGTAGTTTTGGTTACAAAATTGTTAACCAGAACGAGTATATCGGCTCTAATTAGGAATTTCAACTTCTCTTAAAAGTTGGTTTATAGTGGCTATAACCTATGTTTTGCAGGCAACACGGGGGGCAAAATCATTCTTGGGCATGAACATTTTTGTCAAAATTTTGACAAAACTTTAATTTTTCTCCCATCAGAAGTGAAGATTGGGGCGCTATGCTAGGGTCCGCCAGTACAGAATTTATCGCTTTGTGCCAGTCACAGGTTCTACTCCTGACCCGGAGCCTGGGGGCCAGCTCAACCGTTATCTATCTGGCGGAACAGTCGAGCAACCTGAGTAGCCCCACCCTGGTGCCTTTAGTGGCTTACCCGGACGATGCCGATGTCTGGACGGTTCAACAAAGTGCCCTGTCAACCATGGATGATGCGCTGCCTGCGGCTCCCCAGGGGGCATATGCTTTGACCAGGCTACCCCTGTTTGGGGCTGGCGACGCTGATACTGCTGCTCCTCGTTCTGACCGGGCTGACGCGGCTGCCGCTGGGGAAAATAGGGTTTACCCGGCAAAACCTGATGTTTTTTATGCCTTAACCGATGCTGCTGTTGCTGCCGACGAGGGGGATGGCAATGCCGTGGTTAGCCAGCCGTTAATTCTGCCTCTGGCCCACGAGGGAATTGTGCTTGGGGTTATGGTCAGTACCCGTGAGGTGCCCCCCTGGAACCGAGAAGACTATCAGCAGGCTGAGCGGGTAGCAAAGAGCCTGGCCATCGCTTGTGTCATGGATCAACGCAACCAGTGGTTGCAGAACCAGCTACAGCAGCGGCAGTTTACCCAGGCCGACCAATCCCAAACCTTCCATGATTTGCTGCACCAGTTTCGCAATCCGCTAACCGCCCTGCAGACCTTTGGCAAGCTGCTGCTGAAACGTATGCAGTCTGATGATCCTAATCGCACTATCGCTGAAGGGATTGTCCGCGAATCTGGCCGTTTACGGGACCTGGCTCAAACCTTTGACGATGCTGTGGCCCAGGGCGACGCCGACCTGGCTGAAACGGCCACCAATCCCCCCCTGGAGCACCTGTTACTGCCGGCCTCAACGGAGACGTTCGCTGCTCTAGAAGATAAGGATATTGCTCCTTCATTCTCGCTGGCTTCTAACCATGGCTCCCATAGCCTGGGACGTACCCTCGACTTAATTCCTGGCTCCATTGCAGAGGTGGTTGAACCTTTGCTGTTATCCGCCCAGACCATTGCCCAGGACCAGGACATTGCTTTAATTGCCGATATCCCCACCGATCTGCCTGAGGTCTGGTTGGATGCCACCGCCCTGCGGGAAGTGGTCAGCAACCTGCTGGACAATGCCTTTAAGTACTCCCCTGCAGGAACTCTGATTTGGGTGCTAGGGGGACTGGTGCAGTCTTTAGATGATGCTCTTTATCAGGGCATTGCCATTGGTGACACGGGACCCGGTATTCCGGCGGAAGACCAGGCCCATATCTTTGAACGTCACTACCGGGGAGTTCAGGCCGAAGGCCAAACGCCGGGAACCGGCCTGGGGCTGGCTATTGTTAAAGATTTAGTTGCAGCTATGGCAGGCCACATTGATGTCGTTAGCCCCGTGCAGTTCGACCACTGGCTGCCGGTAGAGAGTCTTCCGGAGGATGCTGGCCCCGGCAGTTTGTTTATCGTTTGGCTAAAAACGGTATAGGCAGGCACCCCTTCCGTAAGAGAATAGGGTCATTAAGCCTCTTTAATGCCTGCGGGGCGGCAGACGGTTCGCCCGGAAGCAGGCTATCTCTCCCCCTGGGGCGGATGATTACCCGACTTCACTACGCGGACAGAACGCTGCTATGACTACAACCCTTTCGATGGAACACCCTGCCGTTAACGAAGCCCATCGCCCGGCGCTGGCTCCTCTGCAGGTGCCGGAGCGGTTACTGTTAGGGCCAGGTCCTTCCAATGCTGACCCGACGGTGATTGCGGCCATGCATCGTCAGCCCATTGGCCACCTCGACCCGGCCTACCTGGCCATGATGGACGAGGTGCAGGAACTGCTGCGCTACGCCTGGCAAACCAGCAATTCTCTCACCTATCCAGTAGCAGGGACAGGCTCAGCGGCCATGGAAGCGACCCTGGCCAATGTGGTTGAACCGGGTGATCGGGTGCTGGTGGCAGTGAAGGGATACTTCGGCCATCGGCTGGTGGATATGGCCCGGCGCTATGGAGCTGAGGTGTCGACTATTACCAAACCCTGGGGGCAGGCATTTTCTCTGGAGGAGTTGACCGCTGCCCTGCAAACCCATAAGCCAGCGGTACTGGCCATCGTCCATGCCGAAACCTCTACCGGGGTGCGGCAACCCCTGGAAGGGCTGGGAGCGGCCTGCCATGCCCAGGGCTGTTTATTGATTACCGATACGGTGACCAGCCTGGGCGGGGTGCCGATTTTTCTCGATGAGTGGGAGGTCGATCTGGCCTATAGCTGCGGTCAGAAGGGGTTGAGCTGTATGCCGGGCATTTCCCCTTTCACCATGAGCCCCCGAGCCGAGGAGAAACTGGCTCAGCGTAAAACCCCAGTGACCAACTGGTACCTGGATGCTTCCCTGCTGAGGAAGTATTGGGGCAGTGAGCGGATGTATCACCACACGGCACCGGTTAACCTCACCTATGCCCTGCGGGAAGCGCTGCGGCTGCTGGCGGAGGAAGGGTTAGCGGCCCGCTGGCAGCGGCATCAGAAGACTGCCGCATATTTCTGGGATAGCCTGGCTGATCTGGGGTTAACCTGCCATGTCGAGCCAGAATTCCGGCTACCGACCCTGACAACGGTGCGGGTACCCGATGGGGTAGATGCCAAAGCCGTCAGCCGTACCCTGCTGCACGACTACAACATTGAGATTGGCGGTGGTTTGGGAGAACTGGCTGGCCAGGTGTGGCGCATTGGTTTAATGGGCTACAACAGCCAGCCTGAGAAGGTTGATACGCTCTTAACTGCTCTGGGGCGAGTGTTGGCTGATCAAGCCTAGTCCGGATTAGTTTCGCACCATCAAAGATGCCCGGAGGGTTGGGTGCTGCTGGCGCTCCACCCAACCTACGTGGCAATACTTTCGGCGCGGAACATTGGGCAGCTAAGGGGGCCGGGGACGTGGGGATCTGGGGGCTATTTCAACTTGTTGCAGGAACAGGAGTATTAGGGTATAGACCGGGAATCCTAAATGGAGGTCAACTCTTTGGGGAGTAGATTGATACGGGTTCATGAATCTTTCACCGTTTGATGGTCTGCAAACGCCCATTTGGATTTTTGACATCCAGCGTTTGAGGATGGTTTGGGCCAATCAAGCCGCTCTGTGGGTCTGGGCTGCCCCCACGTTAGACGGCCTGCTGAATCGGGACTTCAGTCAGGTGTCGACCTCCACCCAGGCTCGCCTGCTGAGCTATCTGGAGGAGTTTCGGCGGGGGCAAACGGTGCAGGAAGCCTGGACGTTTTACCCCCAGGGTAATCCGGTGTCGGTGCAGTGCCTGTGCTCAGGGGTAGAGCTAGATGACGGGCGTCTGGCTATGCTGGTGGAGGGCCATCTGCCGCAGCAGTCTCAGATTGAGCAGGATACCCTCCGCTCTGTGGAAGCGTTTCGCCATAGCTCCTGTCTGGTGTCGCTGTTTGCCGAGACAGGCGCACTTCTGTTGCAGAACCCGGCGGCGGTACTCTGCTATGGGAATACCCCCAGCTTTGAGCAGCGGTTTCTTGATCCGTCTCTGGCTCAGCAGGCCATTGCCGCCCTTAAACAGCGGCAGGTGTGGCTGCAGGAATGTCAGGTGCGTACCCGAGCAGGTATCCTCTGGCATCGTCTGGAACTGCGACCCACCCAGGACCCGGTGACCGGCCAGGCGGCCATGGTGTTAAGCGAAACGGATATTAGCGATCGCAAGCGTAGCGAAATCCGCCGCCAGCAGCTTGAGCAAGAGCGTCAGCTCATCGAACAAGCCCTGGAAGAGAGCGACATTCGCTACCAGAGCGTGGTACAGGTGCTGGCGGAGGGGGTGGTGATTCACCAGGCTGACGGGGCCATTATTGCCTGCAACCCCAGTGCTCAAGAAATACTGGGTCTATCTGCCCACCAGTTGATGGGCAAAACCTCTGTTGACCCCCACTGGCATACTATTTACGAGGACGGTACCCCCTTTCCGGGTGAAGATCATCCTGCCATGGTGACCCTGCGGACAGGGAAACCTCAACGCAACGTTGTTATGGGGGTTCATCGACCCGATCATAGTCTGCGCTGGATTTCTATCAACACTCAGCCGATTTTTGACCCTGGGACCGCAAAACCCAACACCATCGTGGTTTCTTTTGCCGACATCACCGAGCGCAAAATCAACGAAGATTTGATTCGTACCAGCGAGGCCACCAAACGAGCCATGCTGGAAGCCATCCCCGACCTGCTGATGAGGATGAACCGGGAAGGTCGGTGCCTGACCCTGATTTCCGGAGGGGAAATTCAACTCTGGAAACCCGTTGATCCTGAAGGGCAGCAACCGCTCCATGAAATTTTGCCCCAGTCGGCAGTGCAGCAGCGTTTGCATTTCATTGCCCTGGCCCTGGATACGGGGGAACGACAGATTTATCGTCAGGATTTAGAGATCGATGGAAAACGGTACCACGAGGAAGTGCGTGTCGTCCCCATTAATGCAAAAGAAGTGCTGGTGATGGTGCGCAACTTTACTGACACCCATCTGGCCGAGCAGGCCCTGCGAGAAAGTGAAGCCCGCTGGCAGTTTGCCCTGGAAGGTTCCGGTGACGGAGTCTGGGACTGGAACGTCCAAACCAATCGGGTCTTTTTCTCAAACCAGTGGAAAGCCATGCTGGGTTACGAGCCAGATGAAATCGGCGACACCCTGGAGGAATGGGACTCACGGGTACACCCTGATGATAAAGCCCGGTGCTATGAAGACCTGGAACGTCACTTCCACGGCGAAACACCCATTTATCAAAACGAACACCGGGTGCGCTGCAAAGACGGCAGCTCCAAATGGATTTTAGACCGGGGCAAGGTCATTCAATGGGATGGAGATGGTCGCCCGCTGCGAGTGATTGGTACCCACACCGATCTGACCGAGCGCCATCAGATGGAGCAAGCCCTGCGCCAGCAGGCCGAAATGCTGCAGGCCATCTTAGATCACATTCCCATCATGGTGGTGTTAATGACGCTCAAGGGAGACGTCCAGTTTATTAACCGGGCCACGGAAAATATTCTGGGATGGTCCCTAGAAGAATGGCAACAGCTGGACATTTTGGCCCGGTGCTACCCTGACCCCCACTATCGCCAGCGGGTAATTGACCATATTCAAACGCCTAACCACCAGTGGCAAGATTTTAAGACCTACAATGCCCTGGAACAGATCATTGATACTTCGTGGTACAACATTCGCCTTTCAGATGGCCAGATCATTGGTATTGGCCAGGACATTACCGATCGCAAGCAGTGGGAAGAGCGCCTGCAGCACCTGGCTACCCACGACCAACTCACCTCCCTACCCAATCGCTACCAGTTTGACGAATATCTGGCCCAGGAGTGGAAACGCCTATCGCGGGAGCAGCAACCGCTTTCGCTAATTCTGTGCGACATTGATGACTTTAAGGCCTATAACGATGCCCTGGGGCACATTGCCGGAGATCACTGTCTCACCCAGGTGGCCCATGCCATTGCTGGCGTGATCAAACGTCCCGCCGATCTGGCCACTCGCTATGGCGGAGAAGAATTTGCCCTCATTTTGCCCAACACTCCCTTAGGGGGAGCTGTTTCCCTGACTGAAGACATTCGTCAGGCCCTGGCCCAACTGAGGTTGGAGCATCCTAAGTCCGGAGTAAGCCCCCATGTTACCCTCAGTTTTGGGGTGGCGTGCGTTTATCCATCTGCCCCGTTGGTGCCCCAACACCTGACCGCCATGGCCGATGGGGCCTTGTACGACGCCAAAAACTACGGACGCAACCGTTACTGCATTGCGGAATAGGCTTGACATCATAGGCTTGACATCACAGATAAGCAACCGTTACCCCGGTGCCTCCGTCCGCCTGCTCTGCCGCCTCAAACCGCTGTACCTGGGGATGGGTCTTGAGATACTCATGCACCCCCCGCCGCAGCTTGCCAGTGCCGTGGCCATGGATGATCCAGATGGCACCGCTGGCCGTAGCCAGGGCGTCTTCTAACACCGACTCGGCCTCGGTCACCCGCATGCCCCGCAGGTCGAAGGTATTGCGCGATGTACGCACTGTCGGCCCAGGAGGAGCCGCCTGGGCGGTGGGAACCGTATCCTGGGGTTTTGGCTTGACCGGCACTTCAGCCTTCTCCCCCTGGAGAGACTCAATATCGGCCAGGCCCACGGTCATTTTCATCAAGCCAAAGCGCACCGTTAGCTTGCCATCCTCATCCGGTTCCGTCAGGACCTCAGCCGTTTGCCCCAGGCTGGGCAGGCGAACCCGGTCTCCTGCCCTGGGTTTGAAGCCCGGTTTCGGTTTGGCCGCCGGAGCCTGGGGAGCAGGTATCCGATTTTGGGCAATTTTATCGACCGCTTCGGTCGCTTTTTGAGCATCCTGGGCGGTGGCATCTCCCTGCTGCAGCCTGCGAATGACCTTAGCAATTTCACCCTTAGCCTCGGCAATGGCCTGTTGAATTGCCACCTCCTGCTGTTGCCGCAGGTCTCGCTCTCGTTCTCGCAGCATGTCGGCCTTGCGGCGAATTTCGTTGTGCAGCTTCTCGGTTTGGGCCAGCAGATCTTCCGTTTCCTTCGACCTGGCTTCCTGCTGTTTGCGCTGGGCCTCCAGTCCGGCAATGACCTGGTTTACATCTTCCTGGGAACCGGTACCCAGGACCTGCTCGGCCTGTTCTACCACAGCTTCCAATAGCCCCAACCGCCGCGCAATCGCCAGGGCATTAGACCGACCCGGAATGCCCCACAGCAGCCGATAGGTGGGCGATAGACTCTCCACATCAAATTCCACCGAGGCATTCTCAAACCGCTCATCCTGGTACTTGAGGGCCTTAAGTTCCCCGTAGTGAGTCGTAGCCACCGTCAACCGGGCATGGTCCGCCAGGTAGCGCAGTAAAGCCATGGCCAGAGCAGTACCCTCGGAAGGGTCAGTGCCAGCACCGACTTCGTCGAGGAGGATGAGGGTGTTGGAGGGGGAGGGGAGGTGGGTGGGTGAGGTAGGTGAGGTGGGTGGGGTAGGTGAGGTAGGTGGGGTGAGGGGTGAGGGGTGAGGGGTGAGGGGTGAGGGGTGAGAAGGAGCTGCAGTTGCCTGCTCCCTATCCCCTACTACCTGTTCCCTATTCCCTACCCCCTGTTCCCCATTCCCTATTCCCTGTTCCCTATTCCCTACCCCCTGTTCCCCATTCCCTACTCCCCATTCCCCATTCCCCACCCCCTGCTCCCCCCGAATCGCCTCAAGAATGCGACTAATACGCCGAATATGGCCGGAAAACGTAGATAAACTCTGTTCGATGGACTGTTCATCCCCAATGTCAGCCAGCACCTGCCCAAACCAGGGCAGTTCCACCGGCTCACGGGCGGGGACAAACAGCCCGGCCTTGGCCATCAGCATGGCCAGCCCCAGGGTTTTGAGGGTGACGGTTTTGCCGCCCGTGTTGGGGCCGGTGATGGTGACAACTCGCAGGGCTGGTTTCATCAGCACGTTGATGGGCACTACCTCTGGCCCCTGTTCGTGGCGCTGCTGCCACACCAGCAGGGGGTGACGCAGATCTCGCAGGGTGGTTTGCTCTTCTGACTGGATGAACCGGGGCGGATTGGCCTCTAGCCAGAGGGAGTAGCGGGCGCGGGCGTTGGCCAGATCCAGCTGGGTGACGATAGCCAGCAGCAGTTCCAGATCGTCGTGGACTTCGGCTACCTGTTCCGTGAGCTGCCAGAGGATAATTTCTTCTTCCGCCTGTTCTTGGCGAATCAGTTGTCGCTGTTGATTGCCCAGTTCCACCACGCTGTTGGGTTCCACGTAGAGGGTGGCCCCGCTGGCGGAGGCATCGTGGACAATGCCGGGAATGGCGTCTTTTTGGGGGGCTTTGACGGGGATTACAAAGCGGTCGCCCCGTTGGGTAATCAACTGTTCCTGAACGGCCCCGGCCTGGCGCTGCAAAATGCGCTGCAGTCGCTCGCGAATGCTACTGCGGATGGTTTTTAGCTTGCTGCGAATGCCCCCCAGCTTGGCACTGGCCCGGTCAGCCACATCGCCCCGGTCGTCAATGCAGTGGTGAATGTTTTGTTCCAGTTCTGGGTAAGTTCGCAGATCGGCCACCAGAGCCTGCAGGATGGGCAGGTCGTCTGGTTCCTGGGCATCAATAGCACGGCGGAGTTGGCGGGCACCGTTCAGGGTTGTGGCAATGGCCAGCAGCTCTTCTCCACTCAACATACCCTGCCGCTGCGCCCGCTCCAGAGCTGAACCAATGTCACGAATGCCGGCAAAGCTGAGGCCCGTGCTCTGTTGGTCAAGCCAGTAGGCCTCCTGGGTTTGGGCCAGGAGCTGTTCGCTGTCGGTCTGGGTTTGGGGAATGACGAGCCGCTGGGCCGCTATCGTGCCGGGTTTGGTGGCCGTAAAAGTAGATAGGTGCTGGCACAGGCGTGACCACTCCAGCAAATCGAGGGTTTCTTGCTGTATCAAAGGAATTTCAGGCAGGGACTGTGGCTGATTAGGGGTACTGAATCAGTATAGAAAATTCCGGTAGTGAGCTTGAGGGAGAAAGGTAGAAGGTAGAAGGCAGAAGAGCTAGAGAATTGTTAGATAGGTATCGACGGATTCGGAAGGTAGAACTTTCAGGGTTTGATTATGGAGGTCTGGTTCCAGTCCCAGGGCTTCCAGGGGGATAACCCCAATAAGGGGATCTCGTCCACCGGGGAGTTCCAGGCACTCAAAAGTGCCTTCTCTACCGCATAGGGAAAGGCGCGCATCTTGAAAAATTCTGGCTTTACTGATTCCTTGTGCCGTTGCTACATCGACTTCTTTCAGTAGGCTCAGGCCTAACCGGGCAATGAACTCTGAAGGTAGACATAGGGTAGTTGCCCCTGTGTCTACCAAAACATCTTGAAGAACAATTGAGCGTATTTCATCTTCTGGAATGACTCCGCGTTCTGCCAGAATCTGATCAGCCCGATTCGTTACCGTGACTTCGACCAATACTTTTCCCATTTCCCTGACTCTAACCATGGGGTTGCCTGCAGAGCGACTCTGCTTATTATCCCATGTCCTTTTCGGTGATGAGGCGGGCACCGTGTTTGCGGGTGAGGTAGTTGGAGGCCCACTGGGTCATGACCATGATCTTGTTGTCAAACTCGATCAGGAAAAAGATGTGGACGAACAGCCACACAACCCAGGCGGGGAAGCCGGTGAGTTGAGTCCAGGGCATGTTTACCACGGCGGAGTTGCGGCCAATGACCGCCAGATTGCCGCTGTCTCTGTATTCGAACTGGGGTAGGGTGTCGCCATCCAGGCGTTTTCGGATCAGTTTGGCGACGTACTGCCCCTGCTGCATGGCGACGGGGGCAATGCCCGGTAGGGGGCGTGCTCCCTGGGGGGCGTAGTGGGCCAGGTCTCCAATTACAAAAATATTGGGATGATTGGGCACGCTCAGGTCTTTGTTGACGATGACGCGACCGCTGCGATCGCGCTCTGCCCCGGTGCGTTTGGCCAAAATTCCACCCATGCCGGGGTCTCTTACCCCGGCTGCCCACAGCACCGTAGCTGCCTGTACTGTAGTGACTTCATCCCCCTGTTTAATGGTCACCTGCTGACCCTGAATGTCGGTTACCAGGGAACCGAGGCGAATTTCGACGCCGATTCTTTCCAGGTCTCGCTTAGCCCGGTCGGATAATACCGGGGGAAAGGGGGGTAAAACCCGATCCATGCCCTCCACCAGAATGACGCGGGTATCGGAGGTGTCGATCTGGCGAAAATCGGGCTTGAGGGTGTGGTAAGCCAGCTCCGCCAGGGCACCGGCTAGCTCTACCCCGGTGGGGCCACCGCCAACGATGACGAAGGTGAGCAAGGCCCGGCGCAGGTCTGGATCATCGGTCTTTTCTGCGGTTTCAAAGGCGGCAAAGATGCGCCGCCGCATTTCCAGGGCATCCTCGACGGTTTTCAGGCCGGGGGCAATTTTGGCCCAGTCATCCCGGCCAAAGTAAAAATGGCTCATGCCGGTGGCCACAATCAGGGTGTCGTAGGCCAGGGTACCGTCGTCTTTGAGGGTCACCGTCTTGCTTTCAGGGTCAACGTCTACGACTTCTCCCATCAGTACGCGGGTGTTTTTTTGACGGCTCAAAACTCCCCGCAGGGGTGATGCAATATCGCCCGGTGACAGTCCTCCAGTGGCCACCTGGTACAGCAGGGGCTGAAACAGATGAAAATTACGCTTATCGATCAGGGTCACATCCACCGGGGCACGCCCCAACTGCTGGACCGCATAGAGCCCCCCAAAGCCCCCGCCGATAATGACGACGTGAGGACGACCGGGCTTAGCTTCAGGAGTTGCTGAAACGGGGGAAGAATCTGCGACGGTCTGCATGGCTTCACTTAAAGACGACGAATTTGGTTATACGGTAGCGGGCAAAATCGTTCTGTGCTTTATGCTATATCGCCGTGTAGTGGAGTCTTTAAAATCTCGTTAAAGCAAGTTCCTATCGGTGCATTGCTGCGCGAATGCCCCTACAGGGATTGACATCCGGTCCTTTATTTAGACGCATGTCCCCAGGCGATTGGGCAGGCCACTCTGCTCTGGCCGGGAGCACCGTTTGCGCCAAGGGAGAAGCTCAGTACCGTAAGCGATGCGTTATGTCCCAACATTAGTTACGTCCCAACATTAGTTACGTCCCAACATTAAAGTTTGTAGGGCTTTGCGCGAATTAGCGGGCCGATAACGCATCCTATGCTGTTCGCATGTGCTATTCGAATGCACCTTGACAGGGTTAGATGCGTTAGGCATTGCCGTCAACCATCAAAGCCCATTTCAGCGTGGAGTGACGCGGCGCTAACCAATCCTACATCCGGTTTTGAGTTCACCTACTTCCCGACAGGCCAAATTCCTGCAGAGCGGGGAGGAAGTTGCGGTTTTCGTGGCTGGGACGGCTGAGCTTAATCAGGGCAAACCGCTGCAGTGAGCTGAGCTGCTGCCACTGCTCAAGGGATAGGGTGGCCCCCACTTCCTGCAGTTTGGTCTGCACGTCTGAAGGAATCTGGGTGGCATCGGCCCAGGGGGGAGTGGGGTCGATGGCCAGTGCCTTTGCCTGGGAGCCGGTGTGGGCCACTACCAGAGACTGCAGATAGTCGCGGTACTGGCTGACCTCCGAACCCTGGTGGCAGGGGAGGGAGACTAATTGCTGCCGCTCCTCGGTCGAAAACTGATGCCAGTGGTGCAGCTTCAGCTTGACTCCGCAGGTATCGAGCTTGTAGCGCACCTGCATGGGAATACAGCGGAGCGACTCCACAAAGTCGGCTTCAAATTGAAAGTACACAGGGTTCGATGGGGTCATAGATGACTCTAAGGCTGCTCTTGCCTACTGTTATAACTCCTGAGACTGCACCAGCATGGCGGCGGACTGGGGGGTATGGGTGCCCCGCGATCGCTGCTCCGGCGTGGCCAGAATCACCGGCACCACTTCCACCGCACAGGCTTTCAGCTCCGGCTCCAGGGAAATGGGGCACAGCTCCGGGTGGGTGAGGGCGTTCACTTCGGCATCATCGCTCCACAGAAAGCCCCAGTGCATGGGCATAAAGACGGTGCCGGGGGCGATGGCTTTGGTGACCCTGGCCTTGAGGCGGGCGGTGCCCCGGCGTGATCGCACCTCCACCCAATCTCCCTCCTCAATGTTGCGCCGCTTAGCATCGCGGGGATGCACCTCCAGAAACGGCTCGGGATGCATGGCGGCGGTTTTGGGGATGCGTCCGGTGCGGGTGAGGGTGTGCCAGTGGCCATACAGCCGCCCATTGGTGAGCACCAGGGGAAACTGGGGTTCCGGTGCTTCCGCCAGGCCTTTGGGGTGGAAAGCGGCAAACCTGGCCCGACCATCGTCCGTTGGGAAGCGGTAGTTGGTGTAGAGCCGCTTGCCGGGGTCTTCCTCCACCTTGGGACTGGCAAAGGGGGGAGTCGGATGGCCGGAATAGGGCAGAAACCGCCCCAGGATTTCCTTCATATCGCCCTTTCTCTGGGATTTCTGGATGGGAGCCGCGTCATTTCTGGGCCACTGCAGCGGCCCTTCTGCGGCCAGGGATGCGTAGGTGATGCCGGTCTGATCGCACAGGCGACCGCGGGTGAGTTCGATGAACTCGGCCCGTACCTCGGCGGCGGCGGCAAAGGAAAATTGCGCTGTAAAGCCCAGCCTGCGGCCAATGTCAGCAAAAATTTCCCAGTCGGCTCGGGCTTCGCCGGGGGGACGGCGGAAGGCGGGGCACAGGGTGACCATGCGCTCGGAGTTGGTCATGGTGCCGGTTTTCTCCCCCCACTGGGCGGCGGGCAGCAGCACATGGGCATAGTGGGCCGTTTCTGTGGGGAAGTAGGCGTCCTGCAGAATAGTGAAGGGGGACTTGGCCAGGGCCTTTTTCGTGCGCTCCAGGTCGGGCATACTCACCGCCGGATTGGTGGCGGCCACCCACAGCACGCTGACCTCGTCCTGCTCCAGGCCGCGAATCATGGCCCAGGCATCCCGTCCAGCCTGGGGGGAAATGCTGCCGGGGGGCAATCCCCAGGCCCGTTCCACTTCCGCCCGGTGGGCTGGATTTTTCACCACCCGATAACCGGGCAGAATGTGGGAGAGCCCCCCCGCTTCCCGACCACCCATGGCGTTGGGCTGCCCCGTCAGAGAAAAGGGACCGCAGCCGGGCTTGCCGATGGTGCCGGTCATCAGGTGCAGGTTAATCAGAGTCCGCACCTTGGCGGTACCTTCGGCATACTGGTTAAAGCCCATGGACCAGAGGGAAAGGATGCGATCGCTCCGACCCCACAGCCGGGCCACCTGCTCCAGATCGCTGAGCTTGATGCCGCACCGTCGGGCCACCTGCTCCGGTTCATACTGCTGGAATACTGCCGCATACTCGGAGAAGCCCCGCGTACATTCGTCAATAAATAAAGAGTCGATGTAGCCCCACTTCATCAGCAAGTTAGCGATGCCGTGGAGCAGGTCGATGTCGGTGCCGGGGCGAATGGGCAGGTGAATGTCCGCCGCTTCCGCAGTGGGAGTGCAGCGGGGGTCCACCACCACCAGCTTCATTTTGCGGTCTTTTTTGTGCTGCTTCTGCAACCGGTTAAACACAATGGGATGGCACTCCGCAGTGTTGGTGCCAATCAAAAAGGCCAGGTCCGTTTGTTCTAAATCGTCGTAGCAGGCGGGGGGACCATCCGACCCCAGACTCTGCATATAGCCCGCCACCGCCGAAGACATACACAGACGGGAATTGGCATCAAAATTGTTGGTGCCCAGGCAGCCCTTCATCAGCTTTTGGGCGATGTAGTAATCTTCCGTCTGGAACTGGCCCGACCCGTACATGCAAATACTGTCGGCCCCTCGGGTTTGCACCGCCGTTTGAATCTCATCAGTAATACGGCGGGCGGCATCTTCCCAGGACACCTGGCGGAAGGGTTCGTCCAGACTGTCCCGCATCATCGGGTAGAGCAGCCGGTCTTTATCCAGGGAATCCAGGATGGTGGCTCCCTTAACGCACACCATGCCCTTGCTGGAGGGGTGGCTGCGATCGCCCCGCACTTTGTACGCTGGCTTAGCCGAATCGGAAGCAGCGCCCGTCGGCACTACCTCCAAACCGCAACCCACTCCACAGTAGGGGCACAGGGTTTTAATCGGTTGGGTTTCTCCAGGTTTTGCGGTGTTGGGCTGGGACATGGAACCAGTCCTTTCTTAAACAGCGAATAGTGTGGTCTGAAAATGGCAGTTATTGGCCTTTCAAACTCACCGAAACCTTGATTATGCGTAGGGTGTGTTCCCGGCCTCAGGCTCACCCTGCGATAGGGCAAACTACTCTGCCTGGGCCGGAACGCACCGTTTGCGTCAAGGGAGAAGCGTAATACCGTAAGCGATGCGTTACGGCCCAACGTTAGAGCTTATGAGGCTTTGCGAAGTTTGATGGGCCGATAACGCATCCTACGCTGGTCGCAGATTCGGCTTAAATATACTTTGACAAGGCTTCAGGGCCGCAAGGCATCGTTCGAAAATTTAGAATTTTTGGGTTTCGCTGGCGCTTCACCTAGCCCGCAGGCTTAAAGCACAGGCCACCCTCAGGCAGCCCATGCTTCTTAACTGAGATTAGATTTGCTCTTCTCTGACGTAGGGAATCGACGGCTCGATGGGGGGCATTGGCTCAGTGGTCTCTTCACCTTCGTGGAAGTCCGCAAAGGAACCCTGGGGCTCATCCAAAAAGAAGATGCAGAGGAAAGCCACAATCAGACCGGCAACTCCCAATATTTGGAAGAAGGCAGAGTTCACAGCGGCCATATTCGCTGTGCCGTTCGCGGCTTCAGACCCGTCCACCAGCAGCAGGCGAATGGTCAGGTAGGCCACGGCCCCAACGTTACCGTAGGCCCCAACGTTACCGGCAATTTGGCCCGTAATGCGCCGCTTGACCAGGGGAACGATGGCAAAGGTAGCCCCTTCAGAAGACTGCACAAAGAAGGAACAGAGCATGGTCAGCATGACGGCTCCAGGCAGCCACCAGCCGCTGTTGACCTGGCCCATTAACAGATAGCAGAAGCCCATACCGGCAGTCAGAATCACCATGGTCCACTTACGGCTGCCCAGGTGGTCCGAAATCAGGCCGCCACCGGGGCGCGACATCAGGTTCATGAAGGCATAGCTGGCGGCGATAGTACCGGCAGTGGCTTTGTCCAGGCCGAAGGTACCCTCAAAAAAGGCGGGTAGTATGGTGACGACAGCCAGCTCAGAGCCAAAGTTGACAATGTAAGTCAAATCCAGCATGGCCACCTGCTTAAACCTGTAGCGGTCCTGGGGAGGGTAACGTTTTCTGCCACTGAGCAGGTCTTTGTTCACAGACCAGCAGTTGTACGCCTGGAACAGATACAGCCCAAACAGCAGGATGATGGCAACCCACATGCCGCCAGTGGTGAGAAAATCCACCCGCTTCAGCCGCCAGGCCAGCACCATCAAAATGGCGGTGAGGGGCACGTTCATGGCCATCATGAACCAGAAGTCTTTAACGGTGGTAACTTCCATCCCACGAGCGCTACGGGGACGCTGATACACCTTGCCAGGGGGAGTATCGCTGACGTTGAAGTAATAGAACACCCCATAGGCAGCAGCAACTATCCCCGTGCCCATGATGGCCGCGCGCCAGTTCAGAATGTCGGTCTGAAAGGGAGGGAACAGCAGCACTCGGAAGCTTTCAGCCTCGGGGAACTGGAAGGCACCGGGTAAAAATGCCAGGGACAGACCAAAAATCACCATGGTGAAGGCCGAAAAGGCAGAGCCAAAGTTGCCCCAGCCACCGTAGATGCCTTCGGCAGTGCCCACCTCTTTGGGGGGGAACCACTCGGCGGTCATACGAATGCCGATGACAAACCCGGCCCCGACAAGACCCATGAGCAGACGACCGAACACCAACTGCCCAAAGCTCTGGGCCGTGGCAAAAATGAAGCAGGGAATGGCGGCGTATACCAGCAGCACCGAGTAGGTCAGTCGGGGACCGTACTTATCTAGCAACATGCCAATGATGATGCGGGCCGGTACGGTGAGGGCCACGTTGCAGAGACCGATGGTACCCAGCTGGGCCGGGGTCAGGCCAAACTCCTGGCCGATGGTGGTGGCCAGCGGGGGAAAATTAAACCACACCACAAAGGTGAGGAAAAACGCAAACCAGGTAAGGTGCAGAACTTTATATCTGCCCTGGGTTGCATGGGTAAATAACTCCTTCAAAAACATGGAAGATTCCTTCTCGCTTTACTCATTGAATGGCAGGATGAACATGAAAACTAATTCGGACTAGATTTCGGATCTCTCAACACTTTTGGGAGGCAACCGACACTGTGAAAAATGATTACAGCGTTTCTTGGCTCAGGGAGGTACAAACTTGATTGGCTTAGGATCCCCCCTTTGGTTTTGAATATTTAAGCTTCAATCTTCACCCCCATTATTAAGGGGAGATAGGGGGGATTTTTGAGGTGTACTTCATTCGAGTGAAATCCGCTATAGCTGCCCTGAAAAATGGCACAAAAAGCTCTGTGACAACCGTGTCTCGGGTTGCCGATGCTCTAGAATGCAATCACGAATTCCTTATTTCGGAGGAGATCTAGAGGCCGTTTTTACAACAGTCCCTAAGGGGAAATAATTCATAGTGGTCTCACTGTTAGAGGTATGGGAGAGCTTAGATAAGTCTGTAAATGCAGACTCGTTAGGGGCAAAATATCTCCTGCTCGATCAACAAAGATCGAATTCAGAGATTGGATTGAGCGGAAAACTTTTCGACGAGTAAATCTCTCAAAACAGGCTTTAAATCGTCGCAGGGGATGCTCTTCATCACCCGCTCACCGAGCTGGGCATCTTTCCCGACTTTGCCGCCCATGTAAATATCCACTCCTTCGACGGTTTTGCCGTCCTTGCGCACCTTGGTGCCCATGAGGCCAATGTCGGCCACCTGGGGTTGCCCGCAGGAGTTGGGGCAGCCAGTCCAGTGAATGCGTACCGGACGGGTAAGGGAAAGCTCGGTTTCCAGTTCCCGAATCAGGGCGACGGCTCGCTGTTTTGTCTCAATCAGGGCGAAGTTGCAGAACTGCGCCCCGGTGCAGGACACCAGCAATCGTTCCAGGGGATTGGGGTCCAGGGAAAACCGCTGCAGCAGAGGTTCCTGCTGCAGCAGCTCCAGCCGGGAATCGGGAATATGGGGGATGATGACGTTCTGTTCGACCGTCAGGCGAATTTCGCCGCTGCCGTAGACCTCAGCAATTTGGGCCAGGTCAAACATATCCTCAGCGGTGAGGCGACCCACCGGCACATGCAGCCCGGCGTAGTACAGCCCCGGCTGTTGCTGGGGATACAGGCCGATGTGGTCCCGCTTGTCCCAGTCGATTTCGTCTTCCAGGGCAGCGGTTGGCAGCGGTCTGCCATAGGCCTCCTCCACCCTGGTCCGAAATTGGTCAATGCCCCACTCGTCAATCAGCCACATCAGGCGAGACTTGGTGCGGTTAGCCCGAGAGCCGTGGTCCCGAAAGACTTCCAAAATGGCGCGGGACAGATCCACCACATCGTCGTTGGGAGACACCCAGGCATCCAGGGGAATGGCCGCCTCGCAGCGCTTGGCGGAGAAGAAGCCCCCCACCAGCACGTTGAAGCCTAACTTTCCTTCCCGATAGGCTGGCACAAAGGCGATGTCGTTAATTTCGGCATGGACGGAATTGTCCCGTCCCCCTTCCACCGCAATGTTGAACTTACGGGGCAGGTTGGTGAAGGCAGCGTTACCCTCGCCATTGTTGGTGATCATGTCCTGGAGCTTGTAGACCAGGCCACGGGTGTCGATCAACTCACTGGCGTCCAGGCCGGCCACCGGGGAGCCAGTGATGTTGCGCACATTGTCCATGCCCGACTGCATAGAGGTCAGCCCGGCGGCATGGAACCGCTCAAAAATATCGGGAATATCTTCCAGACGAATGCCCCGCAGCTGGATATTTTGTCGGGTGGTAATGTCGGCACTACCTTCATCGCCGTAGCGCTGCACCACTTCCGCTAAAACCCGCATTTTATGACTGGAAAGAATGCCGTTGGGCATCCGCAGCCGCAGCATAAATTGACCGGGAGTAACAGGCCGAAAGAAAATGCCGAGCCACTTCAGCCGCTGGGTCAGGTCAGTTTCATCCACCGCTTCCCAGCCCATTTCGGCAAAGCGCTGTAGTTCTTCCTTAACGGCTAAACCATCTTTTTCAGCCTTGAATCGCTCAAACTTGTTGAGCTTTTCAGTTTTTTCTGGGGCTGTACCAACCACAACAGTTCCTCTCTAAAATGCTAGGCGTCTGATTCAGCAAATTCCTATAAAGGTGGCTCAAAAACTTGGGTGCAGGGGTACCGGAGCGCCCCTGTCCGGCCTGATTTCGTTAACTTGGTTCTCACGTTAAGGATTTTGAAAGGGGCTTTTTGTTTTTTCAGATACAAAATATTTCTCTTTGTGCAGAAACTGCATTGACTCAATGCAGTTTCTGAATTTGACGCGAACATATACCTCTACAGGATTCAAATACCTCAATATCTTGCCTGCCCTGATGTGCTGTGCAAATCAGGTCATGCTTTGCACGGCAAATCTTCTTGTTTGGGTCGGTAATGCAAAACTCGTTGCATATCGATGCAAAACCTGCATAGCTAGTCAAGTTTTGTCCATCATGAACCCCAGTCGAGCTTGCGGTTGGGCTTAGCTGGAAGAGTTGCTCCACTTACCTTGCAGGTTTTTTAACCCCCTATGTCTCGATCTCCTTCTCCCCAGCATTCAGTTATGACGTCAGTTTCCTCCATCCCTTCAACGGCTGCCCCAACGGCTCTGGATGCTATCTTGAACGACTTGCTAGAGGGAGACTTTCAGCAGCGCTGGCAGGCTATGAAGGGAGTTTTGGATCTGGGGGAAATCGTCATTGCTCCTCTGCTGACCCTGATGCAGAACGAAGATATGGATTGGGAAGTGCGCTGGTTTGCCGCTCGGGCTTTAGGACAGTTTCCCAAACCTGTGGTGCTGCAATCCCTGGTAGATCTGCTGACCAGTACTCAAGACGAGGAACTGCGGGCCATTGCAACAACGGCGTTAGCACAGTTCGGCTGCGACGGTATTGCTGCCCTGGTCCAACTCATGCAGAACCCCCAGCACCGTCTGCTGGCGGTGCAGACCCTGGCTGCGATGCACCATGCAGAAGCACTTGCCCCCCTGTTGCAGGCTACGCAAATGGATGACCCTTCAGTCAGACAGGTTGCCGTTGCAGCTCTGGGTCATTTTCGCGCCGAGGCGGCGGGGAGGACGGTGTTAAAGGCTCTCAAAGACCCGGCATCGAGGGTGCGGCAGGCAGCGGCCATCGCGTTAGGGTACCCCTTTGATGCATTAGCACAAGATGAGGTGGTAGACCATCTCGTGCCCCACCTTTGGGATGTTTCCCTACCGGTGTGTCAGGCTGTTGCCCGTACTCTGGGGCGTCTGGGAACGGCGTCTGCGATCGATGCCCTGGCGCAGGTTGGTCAATCCCGCCATACTCCAGAGGTGCTGCAAATTGTTATTGTGCAGGCGTTGGGATGGCATCTTCAGGGGCAGACTTTAGAGGCATTGCTATCCATCAAAGACCAGGTTTCTCCATCGGCGCAGTTAGAAATTGTGGGCATTTTAGGCCGCATGAGGGCATCTGAGGCACTGCGATCGCGGGCCGGGCAAGCCCTCGAAGCCTGGCTCAGCCTTTCCCTGCAGGAACCCCAGGCCGGACCTCTGAAGCGTTCCTTAGCGATGGCATTGGGGCATCTTAAAGTAAATTCAGCCCGACCGCTGCTGCAATGCTTGTCTGCCGATGCCGACCAGCGCATCGCCCTCTATGCGGATGCGGCCCTGCGCCAACTGCCCATGTGACTGCCTTTGGCAACGGTTGTTACGAATTGATGCCGCTAAATCTGTCAGGATAAACCATAGATTTTTCCTTATGTAACGCAGGAGAACCATGCGCCTGGAGCAACTAGAAGCATTTCTGGCCGTTGCCGACACCGGCAGTTTTCAGGCGGCTGCAAAAATGTGCGGGGTCACACAATCTACCGTTAGCCGCCAGGTGCAGTCGTTGGAGACAGAACTGGATGCGGTGCTGTTTCTTCGCCAGGCCCAGGTAGAGTTGACCGTTGCCGGAGACGTTCTTCTGCCCCGAGTGCAGCGCATCTGCCAGGAATGGCGCAGGGCCGCCAGGGAAATTGCTGACCTGATGGCGGGTAAGCAGCCCGAGCTATGCGTGGCCTCAGTGCATTCGGTCTGTGCCTACATGTTGCCATCGGTACTGCAGCAGTTTCGGGATGATTATCCCCAGGTGCAAATGCGGGTTACGGCCCTGGGCAGCGATCGCGCCCTGAAAGTACTGCGGGATGGCCTGGTGGATGTGGCCGTAGTGATGGATAACCCTCGCCTGACCAGCAACAGCGAGTTGTACATCGAGCCGCTCTATGAGGAACCGGTGGAAGTGTTGATGGGTGCTCGGCATCCCCTGACCCAGTTTGATACCATCCCCTGGAATGAGTTAACCCTCTATCCCCAGGTCGTGTTCAAAGACGGGTATGGCATGCAAAGACTGGTGCAGGAGCAGTTTGATCGCTGTGGTCAAACTCTTCAGGCGGTCCTGGAACTGAACACCCTGGATGCTTTTCGGGGAGTGGTGCGCCAGGGTAACCTGATTGCCCTGCTGCCCCAGTCTGCGCTGATGGAAAGTCGTTGGGACCCAACTCTGGCGGTGCGCCCCACCCAGTCACCAGTCCTCACCCGGCGGGTAGTGCTGGCGACAACCCGCGATCGCATCACCATCCCCCCTATCCGGCGCTTTGCTGATCTGGTCAAAGCCCAGGGAGACAGCGCCATCTGCCCCCCGGACCTATCTCATCTTTTATCTGCCAATGCGGGATGTCCATGAGCCAAGAATTTCGTGATCTGCTAAAAAAAGTCGGTAGCGGGAGTCACACCTCCACACCCCTGACCCGCGACGAAGCGGCCCGGGCAGGGCGGATGATGCTGACCCAAGAAGCGACCCCGGCCCAGATTGGAGCCTTTCTGATCGCCCACCGCATTAAGCGCCCCGTACCTGCCGAACTGGCTGGACTATTAGATGCCTACGCCGAGTTAGGACCGGTAATTTCTCCCATCGACAGCGACCAGCCCGTTGCAGTGCTGGGCTGTCCCTACGATGGCCGCTCTCGCACCGCCCCGGTCACCCCCATTACTGCGTTAATGCTGGCGGCTGCTGGCATTCCCACTCTGACGCATGGGGGAGATCGCATGCCCACCAAATATGGCATTCCCCTGAGAAAAGTCTGGCAGCATTGGGGTTTACCGCTGGACCAGCTGAGCCTGGACGAGGTACAACACTCGCTTCAGCAAGAAAACTTCGGGTTTGTCTACTTGCCCCACCACTTCCCCACCGCCCAGGCTCTGGTGCAATATCGGGATGAAATCGGCAAACGCCCTCCCCTGGCTACCATTGAGCTGTTCTGGTGTCCCTATGGCGGCAACGCTCACGTCGTTAGCGGGTTCGTACATCCACCGACGGAAAACCTGGCCCAGGAAACCTTTAAGCTCAGGCAAGTTCACCTATTTACCACGGTTAAAGGCATGGAAGGCAGCTGTGATCTGCCCCTCAGCCGCACTGCCATCATCGGCATGGCCCAACCGGACGGTTCCTTTGAACGTCTGCTGCTGCATCCTAAAGATTATGGCTTTCCCCATGAAGATGTTCCCCTCGATGATGAAGAGGAGTACCTGGATCAGCTCGGGGAAGTGCTGGCGGGGAAACCTCATCCCCTGACCGAGTCTGCTATTTGGAATGGAGGCTTTTACCTGTGGCGCTTTGGAGTTTGTGATTCCCTGGAACAGGGCTTTACTACCGCACGAAAGCTGCTTTTGGAAGGGAGCGTAGCAGCAAAGCTAGAGGCGCTTAAGTCAGCTCTGGCGGTGGCAACCCCTGGCTAAGGTGAGCTTTTGGGCAGTATGTATGCAAGCCTGGTGCCCCGACAGATGAGGGGGCAACGTTAGGATCTACCTGCATCAGACTGCTTCATTTGAGAGGATATCGGTTTTGCTGTATTGAGTCTTTGAAAAGCTGCCAATCTTCAGGGGTGTTGCAATTAAACAGAGCAGTATCGCCATCAGTCGTGATGGCCTGGACGGGGATGGTATCCAACCATCGCTGAAAACTTCTACCCCCCTTGTCTACGAAGTCCTTTAGAGGCTGCAGGCTCTGGGTCCGGTAAAAACCGCACAACGGTTCCCATCCCTGGGGTGATCGGGGCACGTAGGCCAGGGTTTCGTCGGGTAGGGTCGTCAGGTTTTCGGCCCAGGAGCGCAAAGGGGTACTGTGCAAAGCCGGTAAGTCGCAGGCCAGGAGCAGCACCCATGGGGATGATTGCAGGGCCAGGCCTCGCAAAAACCCCATGAGGGGTCCGGCAGATCGGCTGTGATCGGGGTAAGGTTCCTGAATCAGGTGAATTGTTTTCGGCAAAACAGGGCGATAACGGTCAACCCAGGGGGTGACCACCGCAACAGGGTTACAGATTGCAGCCGCAATCTGGCAAGTTCGAACTAGTAACGGTTGCCCGTCGACCTGCAGCAATGCCTTATCTTGTCCCATGCGGCGGCTTTGCCCTCCAGCCAATACGATGGCTGCCAGGGGGGGAAGGCTTGTTCGGCAGGTTTGATGAGTCATTGGCAGAATCGAGAATCACCTGGGTCTTTATCCCTACCCCTGGTTTTCCGGCGCAGATGCTTTGCTAAATTCCCCAGCGGCCCCATGCTCAAGTGCTCATGGTTGGGGGCACTTTAGGCACCCGATGTCTTTTGGCTGGAGACCTTGACCTGGGCCGGCGGATGCTGCTTCAAAACTTTATCCAGGTATTGGCCGGTGTAGGAAGTTTTGTTTTTGGCAACTTCCTCCGGAGTCCCCTCCGCAATCAGCTCACCCCCCCGGTCACCGCCCTCTGGCCCCAGGTCAATCAGCCAGTCGGCGGAACGAATCACGTCCAGGTTGTGCTCAATCATAAGTACGGAATTGCCCTTATCTACCAGGCGCTGCACCACATCCAGCAGCTTGTGGACATCGTAGAAAGAGAGGCCGGTGGTGGGTTCGTCGATCAGGTACAGGGTTTTGCCGGTGGAGCGGCGGGCCAGTTCCGAGGCCAGCTTCATGCGCTGGGCCTCTCCACCAGAGAGGGTCGGGGCCGTCTGGCCCAGGCGAATGTAGCCCAGGCCCACATCCACCATGGTTTGCAAGCGGCTGGCGGCCTGGGGAATGTTTTCGAAGAAGTTAAGGGCCTCTTCCGCCGTCATATTCAGCACGTCGGAGATGTTTTTGCCCTTGTAGGTCACCTGCAGGGTTTCCCGGTTGTAGCGCGCCCCCTTGCAGACTTCGCACTGCACATACACATCCGGCAGGAAGTTCATTTCGATCACGTTCACCCCCTGGCCACCGCAGGCTTCGCAGCGTCCCCCTTTGACGTTGAAGGAAAAGCGCCCGGCTTTATAGCCCCGCGCTTTAGCCTCAATGGTTTCCGTGAAAAGGTTGCGGATGACGTCGAACACCCCGGTGTAGGTGGCGGGGTTGGATCGGGGAGTACGACCAATGGGGGACTGGTCAATAACGATCACCTTATCCAGCGCCTTCAGCCCCTCTACGTTGTCCAGGTCTTTGGGGAAGGGCACCTTGCTGCCGAAATGGTGCTGTAGGGCGGGGTACAGCAGTTCATTCACCAGGGTGGACTTTCCGGAACCGGATACCCCCGTCACGCATACCAGCTTACCCAGGGGAATGTCTACATCCAGGTTTTTCAGGTTGTTGCGGCGGGCGTTCTTCAGCACCAGGGAGCGCCCGTTGCCATTCCGACGCTCTGCCGGGGTGGGAATCGTAGATCGTCCCGATAGATACGCGCCCGTGAGGGAGTCTTTGGCGCTGATCAGTGCTTTGATGGAACCATGGGCAACAATGTCTCCACCGTGGATACCGGCCCCCGGACCAATATCCACCAGGTAGTCGGCGGCGCGGATGGTGTCTTCGTCGTGCTCCACCACAATCAGAGTGTTGCCCAGGTCCCGCAGACGGTTGAGGGTGTTGAGCAGGCGGTCGTTATCTCGCTGGTGCAGACCGATGCTGGGTTCATCCAGCACGTAGAGCACCCCGGTCAGACCGGAACCAATCTGGGTGGCCAGGCGAATGCGCTGGGCCTCTCCACCGGAGAGGGTCATGGCTTTGCGGTGCAGGGTCAGGTAGTCAAGCCCCACATCCATCATGAACTGCAGGCGGGCGCGAATTTCCCGCAGCACCAGTTCGCCAATTTGAATTTGACGGGCCGAGAGCTCGGGGGCGCCCCCCTCTTCTCCTACCAGGGTTTTAATCCGGGTGAGGCATTCTCGAATGGAGACATCCGTCAGGTCGTTGATGGCGTAGGGGCCAATGCGCACCCCCAGAGACTCGGGCTTGAGGCGGGTGCCGTTGCAGACTTCACAGGTCTGGTCAACCAGGTACTTTTCCAGCTTTTGCTTGTAGAGTTCGGAGGAAGTTTCCCGGTACTGGCGATCCAGCATGGGTAGAATCCCCTCGTACTGGCGGTGATAGCCTTTGCGATCGCGATACCGGGAGTCCGTCTCGATATAGATCTTCTCCTCGCTGCCGTAGAGGAGGATGTGCTGCTGCTCGGGGGTGAGCTTTTCCCAGGGGGTCTGAATCTCAAAGCCAAAGGCCTGCCCCACGCTGTAGAGCAGGGAGAAGTAATAGGTGTTGTCCTTTTCAGACCAGGGGGCAATGGCGGCATACACGGGCAGCGTCGGGTCCGGCACCACCAGATCCGCCGCAAAGGTGCGCAAACTGCCCAGACCGTGGCAGTGGGGACAGGCCCCATAGGGGGAGTTAAAGGAGAACAGCCGGGGAGAGAGTTCTTCCATCACCGCCCCATGTTCGGGACAGGCAAAATTTTCGGAAAATACCAGCTCCTTCAGTTCCTTCAGTTCCTTCACCGGCTGCCCGTAGCTGGCCTCCCCCTCCGCCGCCCTCGGCAATCTATCCGACAGGGAAATGACATTATCCCCCCCCTTGCTCCCCTGCTCCCCTGCTCCCTCGCTCCCTTGCTCGCTTTTCCGGTCCGGCAAAATATCCACAATGGCAATGCCATCGGCCCGCTTCAAACAGGTGGAGAGGGAGTCCGCCAGCCGTTCCTGCAGGTCGTCTTTCTTGACCAGGCGATCTACAACCACTTCGATATCGTGCTTGTAGTTCTTGTCCAGCTCAATGTTGTCGGTGAGTTCGCGAATCTCGCCATCCACCCGCACCCGCACAAAGCCTTCGGCAGCCAGGCTGGAGAGCAGCTTTTTGTGGGTGCCCTTCTTGCCCCGCACCACCGGAGCCAGCAGCTGGAACCGGGTGCGATCCGGCAGGGCCATGACCCGGTCGATCATCTGGTCAATGGATTGGGGGGAAATGCTGCGATCGCAATGGGGACAGTGGGGGTCCCCGGCCCGTCCGTACAACAGACGCAGGTAGTCATAGATTTCCGTCACCGTGCCCACCGTAGAGCGGGGGTTGTGGGAAGTGGATTTCTGGTCAATGGAAATGGCCGGGCTCAGCCCCTCAATGGCGTCTACATCGGGCTTATCCACCTGGCCCAAAAACTGCCGGGCGTAGGCGCTGAGGGATTCCACATAGCGTCGCTGGCCCTCGGCAAAGATGGTGTCAAAGGCCAGGGAAGACTTACCGGACCCCGAAACCCCGGTAAACACAATGAGCTGGTTACGGGGCAGTTCTAAGTCGATATTCTTCAGGTTATGCTGCCGCGCGCCCCGAATGCGAATGACATTATCGTCGATGGCGGTGTGATGGTGAACCAATCCGGGGGCCACTGCCCTGGCTCGACCGTTGCTAGATTTGCCATTGTTAGACGCGGTGGATTTCTTAGAAGCAGCGTCTGGTTTGGGCATATTTGGGGGCCTGATGACAACGCTTTATCAATTTAACGTTTTTCCAACGATTCTTACTAACGCAATGAGCAACTAAATACTCGAAACCCTTGGTTTTTCGTAGGACAAGTTCTGCTTAAAGCGGTTACCGGGCGATTAAATGACGACAACATGAGCTTTTGGGAAAAATTGCACATCCCGCTACCAGTCGTCTGCTGTGGAATCAGGCCCAAGGAAAAGAGTTCAAGCCGTCAACTGCCAAAAGTATTGGTGAATACCAACTTTAGTGATGAAACCCTGGCTAACCCAAGGATGGCCTAAAGAAAACCTTTCGAGAGATCCGGCATTCCGAAAATGTTGTTTACCCTGTTGACAGATCTGGTTTTAGCAGGCGAGCCACCCTGTCGGCCACTCGCCGCCCTACTCAGAAATACAGAACAGTTACCGAGAGAGCTATATGGCACAGAGTTTTGGTGTAATCGGCCTGGCGGTCATGGGTGAAAACCTGGCTTTAAACGTTGAGCGCAACGGTTTTCCTGTGGCTGTCTATAACCGTTCCCGCGAAAAAACCGATCGCTTTATGGCAGAGCGAGCGGGCGGTAAAAATATAAAAGCAGCCTACTCCTTAGAAGAATTTGTTCAGTCCCTGGAGCGTCCCCGCCGCATTTTAGTGATGGTAAAAGCGGGAGGCCCGGTAGATGCAGTCATCGGCCAGCTCAAGCCGCTGCTAGAAGAAGGGGATATGATTATCGACGGGGGCAACTCCCTCTACGAAGACACCGAGCGGCGGGTGAAAGAACTGGAACCCACCGGCCTGGGCTTCATTGGCATGGGGGTCAGCGGTGGTGAAGAAGGAGCATTAAACGGACCCAGCCTGATGCCCGGTGGCACCCGCGCCGCCTATGCCGAAATTGAGCACATCCTCACCAAGATTGCTGCCCAGGTGGATGATGGCCCCTGCGTCACCTATATCGGCCCGGGTGGTGCCGGTCACTACGTCAAGATGGTGCACAACGGCATTGAGTATGGCGATATGCAGCTGATTGCTGAAGCCTACGACCTGATGAAGAATGTCTTGGGCCTCAATCACGACCAGCTCCACGACGTGTTTGCCGAGTGGAACCTGACCGATGAGCTGAATTCTTTCCTGATTGAAATTACCGCCGACATCTTCACCAACCTGGATGAAGACACCGGCAAACCCCTGGTGGAGCTGATTGTAGATGCCGCCGGCCAGAAGGGTACAGGACGCTGGACCGTGATCAGCGCCCTGGAGAAGGGGGTCGCCATTCCCACCATCACGGCGGCGGTGAATGCTCGAATTATGTCTTCCATCAAAGCCGAGCGGGTAGCGGCCTCTAAAGAGTTGGATGGACCTACCGCTAAGTTTGACGGCGACGTCAAGGCGATGATTAGCAAAATTCGCGATGCCCTCTACTGCTCTAAGATCTGCTCCTATGCCCAGGGCATGGCGCTGATTGGCAAAGCATCCCAGACCTACGACTACGGCATTGACCTGGGCGAGACTGCCCGCATCTGGAAGGGCGGTTGCATCATTCGGGCCGGTTTCCTGAACAAAATTAAGCGGGCGTTTGACGAAAACCCCAGCCTTAACAACCTGCTGCTGGCCCCCGAGTTCAAGCAAACTATCCTCGACCGGCAAGACGCCTGGCGGGAAGTGGTGGCCATGGCGGCTCAGCTGGGGATTCCCGTTCCAGCCTTTAGCGCGTCGCTAGATTACTTCGACAGCTACCGCCGCGATCGCCTGCCCCAAAACCTGACCCAGGCCCAGCGGGATTACTTCGGTGCCCACACCTACGAACGGGTCGATAAAGAAGGCACTTTCCACACCGAGTGGACTAAGGCTCCTGCCAGGGTTTAGTCGGTGCCAGATCCCGGGGTTCTTGAGCCGGTTAGATGCACGCTAACTGATCTGGGTTAGAACCCTGGGATCTAGCTTCAGTCTCTGAGAGCCGCTGTAACGTTCGACCCCGGTCGCCGTCTGTCATCTTAAGCGGGCTAAGGTTCACCAGACGTTCAAGCACTTGGCGGGATGGGGCAAATCCTTGGTGGGATGGTACTTCGGCTTTCATCTCCACCTCATCATCAATGACCAGGGGGAGTTGCTGGCGGCGACCCTGACCCCAGGCAATACGGATGACCGTAAGCCGGTTCCCGAGATGGCGAAAGACCCCATGGGCAAGCTGTTGGGAGACCGAGGATATATTTCGCAGGCCCTTTTGAATCCTTTTTTGAATCCCTTTTTGAATCCCTCTTTGAACCAGGTCTGGAGCTGACAACCAAACGTCGCAAAAACATGAAAAACGCGCTAATGCCCCGGTTAGCCAGGATTCTCCTGCGCAAGCGGTCAATCATCGAGACGGTTAACGACCAGCTCAAAAATCGCTGCCAGATCGAGCATGCTCGCTACCGCAGTCCGTTCAATTTCCTCGTGAAGTTGGTCTCGGGCCTGATTGCCGACTCTTACCACCCTGATCAACCCTCGCTCGACATCCCAAATGAGGAGCTAAAAGCCCTGCCACAAGCTGCTTTCTAGCTGTCGAACTCAGGTCAGGTTAGATTAGTTCACCTTCCAACTGGCTGGATTGATCTGGTAATAACGCCGCAACAGTTCAAACAGTTCCGGGTCATGGCGCTTTAATTGTCCAGGCTGCTCAAAAAAAGTTTCCGTAGCCACCGCAAAAAACTCTGCAGGGTTAGTTGCCCCATAACGATTGAGGCAAGTACGCCGTTTGTTTTCAACGGCTGTGGTCAGATCGTTGTAGGCTGCGGTCATCACTCGGCTCCAATGTGCAGAATCGATCCCCTTGGGCAGTCGGGGTACGCCGTTGGCAGAACCTTCAGCCTGATCTAGCTGGTGGGCAAACTCGTGCAGTACAACATTGCGGCCATCCTGCCAGTGGTGGCTGTCGTAGTCAACCTGATCCCACGCCAGCACCAGCTGATCCCGTGACCAGGATTCCCCCAGGCGAGACACCCGTCGCTCTTGATGAATGAAGCGGTCAGTGGGGACGGTTTCGGTCACCCAGTAGGTACTGGGGTAGAGCAGGATGGTTTTGAGCTTGGGGAAGTAGTTGCCCTGGTCTTGGAGCAGCAGGAGGGATGCAATCGCCGCCACCGTTACCCGCATTTCTTCGGTCACGGCCAGTTTGTTGCAGCCCAGGTACTGCTTTTCTGCCAGCAACACCTGCATTTGTTCGTGCAGGCGCTGTCTTTGGTCGGCGGTAAGCTGCCCATAGGGAGCCACCCGCTGTTCCAGAATGGCTCGCCACTGGGGAGATAGCGGACGCCGGGCTACTTTCTGCCGCCCTTTTTCTACCCACCTGGGGTACAGAAAAATGACTGCAACCAGTAGCCCCATGATGGCGAATATCAGTAGAACTTGAAACAAGGGGCAACTCCGCCGGAATCACTGGAATTAGCCTGATGTTCTCATCCTGCCATATGGGTTTGTTGCGGCGGTCGCAGGGAGCAAACCCGATGCCTGGGACAGGCTCAGGCATCAGCCTGTATCTGTTTTGAATAAACGGGGAAGGAGTTTGGTAAAGTTTCCATGAAAAATATATAAATTTTCCGGATGATGGAACTTCCGTTAACGAAATTTTGCCTTCACCAAATTAACCTCACAGCCCAAGCTTTGAACAGATGCTCGGTTGTGTAACTTGAGTAATCCCTATGCTCTGAATCGTGACTACACCCTTTGTTCTTCTGCTCCCTCGTTCTTCTGCTTCCTCGCGCCCTATCTCCCCAGTCTCCCAGCTCCCCAGCCCTCCTGCTCCGATCAGTAGCCCTGGCGAAAAGCAACGGTATAAGGCCTATGGTTTTCAAGCCCGGGGCTTGAACAGCGGGGCTCAAACAAAAAAGATAGAGCAACGTTGCTCTATCTTTTGTGCACGAACCTAAGGAATGAGGATTTTATAACATCCAATTTTGGTAGGGCAGGCAGGATGCCTGCCCCTGGACAGCCGAGAAGCTATCCCACGTTATTGAATCCCCATTCCTAATCAAAATCGGGGGGAATTCAGCTACGGCGTTTTTGCCGAGGCTGAGGTACGTCGATTGTCTCACCAGCCTTGCTTTTGGTGCATTGATCGACCCTCACCAGGCAAAAAGTGCTTTAAAGCTAGTTTCACCGCCGTTATCCCGCCATGCGGGTCAGCAATACCGGGCAGGGCGTGTATACCCGCACATAGTCGCTCAGAGATTCGCCCAGCACCTTATCCAGGTCAGGTAAACCCTTGGCTATGGTGGGGCGACGGTCAGGGGAACCGAGAATAATCAGATCGATATTGCGGTCATCAGCCAGTTCGCAGATTCGGCGACCGGGCTTGCCTTCGGGAGCCGCCAGTTTATAGGGAATGTTGTATTTCTTCACCTCGGCCACGGCATCCATCAAAATCGGGTCCTGGCTGGGATCAGGGCTGGTGACATCGAAGGGTTTCGCCTTCAGGTTACTGACCGTGTGAACCAGGGTGAGTTCGCCCCCTTTGATGTCTCGCAACAGGGAGATAGCAATGTTCAGCCCTTCCTTAGCCGAGTCTGACTTGTCCATGGCCACCATGATGCGCTTGAGCGGTCTTATGGTATAAAGATCATCTTTCACCAGCAGCATGGGGCGAGAAGACAACTGAAAGACATACTGGCTAACGGAATTTTCTAGAATGGCCTTCAGCCCCTGCAGCCCTCGGGAGCCCATGATGATCAGGTCCGCTTCGATTTCGTCGGCTACCTGCACCACAACATCTTTAGGATCGCCTTCCCTCAGTACGGCATTGACCTTAGAGGGATCAAGATCCAGAGTGTTGATGGCAGTTGCAAGGGTGCGGCCTCCCTCTTCCCATTTTGAGGCCATGGCTTCAGCCGAAACCTGGGATGGCACCACGTGCAGTACCGTTACCGCAGCCCGTTGAATCAACGGAATATCCATCAACACCTTCATCATGGTTTCGGTGTTGCCCATGCCGGAGTCTGCTAACAGAATTTTCTCTATCATGATGTCCTCTTATAGTGAACCCAATGGGGTTTGACCCGCAGAGCCTGTCTTATACCAAGTCCAGCTCGAAGTCACAAGGTTGCCCATCGGCAAAACCCCGCTTCCAGTCTTGGACAAGGTTTAATTCATCATATGCACTGGGTTCAGGCCAACTTTTGGCCAATTCATAATTTGTAGTAGAGTCGTTCAGGCCATCAACGTAAATCTGAAATGGCAATGACCTCCTGGTTTGAATATCCTGTTACGGTACAACCCCACCATACTGACTTTGCCGGTATCGTCTGGCATGGTACCTACGTCAGCTGGATGGAGGAAGCCAGAGTCGCTCGCCTCAAACAGTCTGGCCTAACCTTTGCCGATTGGCTCAAAGCGGGAGTTGATCTGCCCGTAGTCGATTTATCCCTGAAGTATCAACGGTCCCTAACCCTGGGAGATGAAGCCCTGGTGAAAGCCTGCCTGGCTCCAAAAACTGGGGTTCGCATGATTTGGCATTACGATATTCAAAACCGGACCAGTGGAGAGACCTGTCTCCTGGGCACGGTGACGCTAGTGCCGGTAGATTTCAAAACCCGACGAATTTTACGTCGACTCCCTGATTCCCTGCAGCTTGCATTCGAGCATCTGTCGCAATGAGACTCGATATGACGTCTACCCTGACCAGTCGTTCGTTTTGGCTCACCGAGCTGGAACGGTTCTCCCCGCCGGGCCAGGCCCATCTACCCGCGGTTTCGGATGCGGTCGTCATTGGCGGAGGGCTGACAGGGGTTAGCACCGCCTACTGGCTCAGCCGCCTTGGAGTTGGCGTAACGTTGCTTGACCGCAGTCATCTGGCCAGCGGTGCCACGGGCCGTAATGGAGGCCATGTGGTATTCGGCCCCAACCAGAACTTTGCGACTTCCATCAAAGCGATTGGGCTGGAGTCATCCCTGGAACTATGGGACTTTACCAAAACCAGCGTTAAGCACATGGGGCAACTGGTGGAAGACCACGGCATCGACTGTGACCTGCACTTTACCCCCTGGGTAACCCTGGCCCTGACCGCCGCGCAAGCCGAAAGCTTGCGGACCAGCTATGAGTTGATGGTTCCCTATGGTCTGGCGACGGATTTTTGGCAAGGCGAAGAACTGCGACAAGCCCTCCGCAGTGACCGTTTTATCGCCGGTTTGGTAGAACCGCTCCATGCCCAGATGTGGCCGGCCAAGTTGGTTTTTGGTATCAGCCGGGTGGCTACCGAGCAGGGAGCAGTAGTTTGCCCCCATACGTCTGTCCAGTCGGTTCATCGCCAGGGCCAACACCTCACGGTCGCCACGGACCGGGGCGAGATTCACACTAAAGCCGTGGTCTATGCCACCAACGGCTTTACTCATCACCTGCTGCCCGAACTGACATCTGTGGTCGTTCCTGTGCGGGGACAGGTGCTGGCAACTGAACCCCTACCGCGTCTCTGGGAGTTCGACTGGCTGGCTAACGACGGTTATGAATATGCCATCCAGCGCCAGGATGGGCGCATTATTTTTGGAGGTATGCGCCGTCAGTCGCCGACCCACGAAGTTGGGATTGAGGACCACGACACCCTTGAGCCGAACGTGAGTAAGGGGCTACGACAGTTCCTGCAAGAGGCGTTCGGGTTGCCGCAGAAAATCCGCATTGACTACGAGTGGACGGGCATTATGGCCTACACTCCCGACGAAAATCCCCTGGTGGGGCCATTACCCAACCGCCCCGGAGAATACATCGCGGCGGGATACACCGGCCATGGCATGTCCCTGGGGTTTTGGGTAGGGAAGGCTCTGGCCGAGCGCATTGCTGGGGGGACTGCAACTCCCCTACCCCAGGCCTTTGATCCCAATCGGTTTTAGCAAAATCCTTGAGGTTAGCCAAAACCGTTTTAGGGTTTGTGTGCTGGGTGCGCCTGTATATCTAAACCACAACCTGTTGCGGTAAAAGCGCAAGGATACTGGCTAACCTGGTCTGGTAAGCGGCCTCCGTGAGCACAGGAGTGCTGCCCCGAGTAGTGACCGATGCGCCCAGCTCCACCCAGGAGCGACAGCCACTGTATCCCTTATGACGCGGTAATTCCATTGGGGAAGGGAGTCGATAAGCCCTCAGCGCCATACCGTACAGAGGCCTGTCAGGTCTCCACTGGATACGGTCCTCCACAAAGGACCGGTTCCAAATGAGGTGGGGCAACAGGTCATAGGCAATAGATGGCGGCTTCAGGCAGAACACATGGGTAATGTCGGCCCATCCGATGAAGGTTATGCGGTCACTATCAATTTCCGGGTTGGGAGAATCCATCAGGGATTGAAACTCTGGCTTCAGCAGTGGGGCCTGTTGATGCTCGTAGGTGGGCAGCAGCAAAACCTGGCGAGAGGCGACTTGAAATTGCCCCCCGCTTTCACGAATGCCCCCTTTCCGCAAAAGCAGCACCGTCTCCCCCTGCATCAGGGTTGTTACCGCTGTTTGCCATTCTTTTAAGGCCCAGTTAACAGTCATAGCGCTCAATCCTTCATCGGCCCTGCATCGGCAGGGTGAACAGTCTGGGAGCAATGATGAAGGCGGTCAGAACCCATGGCGATATCCAGCAGGTCGCCCCAGTTGGCTATGACCAGATCTGCCCCAGGTACAGACGAGCGACCCCAGGGCTCACCAACGGAGACGAAAGCTGCCGCCCCGGCATTGTGGGCTACCTCCAGATCAGCCCAGCTATCCCCTACCATCAGCGTCTGTTGGGGATTAACCCGCAGGCGATCGCACAATTCCCAGAACAACTCCGGATGGGGTTTTGCCTTTTCCCCAGGTTCAGTGCCTCGCCACTCATCTACATACCGGGTAAACCCGTAATAGTGCAGAAACTCCATCACATGGGCGGTGCTGTCGGAAGACAAAATTCCCACTTTGATAGAACTCTGCCTTAACTCTAAAAGCATGGCCTCGGTCCCGGCAAATGGAGGCGTCTGAGCGGCCTTCAAGGTTACAGCGCTATCTACGGCCATAAAGCTTTCAGGGACTAACCGTTTTGCCTCATCCTCAGTGCCGCCCATGGCCATAAACAATTCTACAGCAGACTGCTCGTTAGCTGTTCTGGTACCCACTGCCATCAACCTGTTGGGATCTAAACCCGCCTCTATAACCCCAAAGGCGACACAAAGGGCGTTGTAGTACTCTTGAGCTTGGACTGAGGAAGGGCGAAAAAGAGCCTCAGCACAGGCCCTGGCTCGGGAGATCGCAAGCTGCCTCAAAAAGGGACCGGCATCAGCCAACGTCCCATCCTTATCAAAAAGGATCGCTGCAATCTCATCCTGAATGGGCGAAGGGGGAACGGCCAAATCGTTATCTTTCCTCAAGGTTAATACAAAAATAGCCTGCCCTATTTCAAAAACGGGCAAGCCATTAGAGTTACAAATCGGGCATAGCGGCAGCTAAACCTTGCCCAGGCCCAGCAGTGGAGTTTTGCCTCAGAGAAAACTCCAGATTTCGAGCTGGACTGGGTTTAGGTGCCCCGTTTGTGGTTACTAGTCAACGGCGACGGCCACTTCCTCTTCCATATCGTAGGAGTCACCAGAACCATTCATAGACTCAGCTGCTTCTTTTTCAGCAGCCTGCTTGCGCATTTGCTCCCGATACTTAGCCGCCATCTCTTCAGCCTTGTCGTACACCAGGTCGGGATTCTTAACCATGTCGCCCGGTTCAGGTTCAAGCTGCTTGGTGGAGAGCGAAATCCGACCCCGCTCGGCATCCAGGTCAATGATCATGACCTTGATCTCATCGTTCACGTTGAACACGCTGTGAGGCGTATCAATGTGATCGTGGGAAATTTCAGAAATGTGCAGCAGACCGCTAACACCGCCAATGTCGATAAATGCGCCGTAGGGCTTCAGACCCCGCACTGCACCCAGCACAACTTCACCAACCTGCAGACCGTTCATCTTGCGCTCAACCAGCGCCCGGCGATGGCTCAGAACCAGACGGTTCCGCTCTTCGTCAACCTCAAGAAACTTCAGGGGAAGCTCTTCGGCTACCAGGTCTTCCTTCGGTTTACGGGTACTAATGTGGGAACCGGGAATAAAGCCCCGTAGTCCTTCAATGCGCACCAGGGCACCACCCCGGTTGGTCGCAAATACGCTGGAGCGCACCGTGGCATCTTCCTGCTGGAGCTGACGCACCCGCTCCCAGGCCCGCATATACTCAATACGGCGAATGGAAAGGGTCAGCTGCCCATCTTCGTTTTCGTCGGTAAGAATGAAAAACTCTCGGGTTTCGTTAGACCGCAGTACTTCCTCAGGATGATCAACCCGATTGATCGACATTTCCTGAATAGGAAGATAGGCCGCAGTCTTCGCACCGATGTCAATCAGGGCACCTCTGGGCTCAAGACTGAACACCGTTCCGGTTACGGTGTCGCCGGGATTGAAGTGATAGTCGTATTGATCTAGTAATGCGGCAAAGTCTTCGTGTGTAAACCCGATGTCAGTGTCCTTTACTTCCTGATTGACCATGCTAGTGTTTTCCTATGTTTTTCTCCGTAGATACTGCGGTTTTTGCAGATGTACAACAGTTAACGCATCCAACCAGCACCACACTGATGAACGGTATCCATCAGTACGGCAAGCCCGATAAACCCACAGGATTAAAATTATAGCGGATGTAACCCCGTTGGTGAATAGGTTAAGATTTCATTTCAAATTTCGTTGAGAGTGTGCCAGCGAAATAATCAGCCAGCAGCTCAGGGACAATTTCAGGTCATTCGCTCTTACAAGGGAAGGGCAACCCGATATTTAAACCTTATCCAAATCCAGCAGTGGAGTTGCGTCTAAAGGAAAGCTACAGGTTTTGAGCTGGACTTGGTATAGATCGCTGTTTCGATAGAATCCTCTCGGAGGCTTCAGAGATGACCTCCCATAAAATAAATATGGGATAAATATGGAACCAACTTACGACTGCCTCGGGGGGGGGCAGGCGAGACTTGACGCGACAGAGTTGGCAGCCTGGCCATTTTCAAAATCGTCATCCTGTTCCCCGGAACCAGATGGGGTTTTCTGAAGTTGGTTCAGGGTTTCGGTAAAATCTCGAATGCCTTGGAACTGGCGATAAACCGAGGCGAATCGAATAAACGCGACTTCGCTGAGGGGCTTCAATCGAGTCAGCACCATTTCACCAATTTCAGCGCTGCTGACCTCTCGACTGTTGCGCTGCTGCAGGTCGGCCTCAATGTCATCCACGATGTTCTCCATCCGTTTAGAGGGGATGTCTGTTTTTTCGCAGGCTAGACTGATGCCTCTCAAAACCTTGGAACGATCGAACAACTCCTGTGATTGATCTCGCTTCGTCACGGTGATAGGGACATATTCAATTCGTTCATAGGTGGTAAAGCGCCGTCCACAACGCAGACATTCGCGTCGCCGCCGAATGCTGTGACCAGCTTCAGCAGAGCGGGACTCAAGAACTCGGTTATTGGGATGCTGACAGAACGGACAGTGCATTAGTAAGCCTCCGGGGGAGGGCGCTCCACATCATAGTTTCTATTGAAGGGCTAATGATCACCGTTGATTAGACCGCTGAGCTGAACAATCTAGGGCGATTAATGTTGACTGATAAGTCCCTAAAACAACAGAAGCAAGCTTCTTTAATGGAGAAGCTTGCTTCTATATTAATTAACTTGCGAGAAAATCAACCAAACTTGGTTAATTAGTTTCATTTTCAGCCTTGGCCAGGCTAAGCCCGACCTATTTACCAGCTTAATCCTTAGAAATGCGAGGGGGCTCGCGGAAAGCAATGGCAAAAAATAAGGTTCCGATAATGCAGGCAAAAATGAAGATGTATGCAACAGCTTCCATAGCAGATAACGCTCCTACTCTAGCTTGCTACTTTCAGTGTACAGGTTTCGGCAGTAAAAAGCCCGGTAGGGCAGGCTAAAAAGCTCAACTACCGGGCAAAACCTCAAAGGGAGATAGCCTTAGACCCGCTCTTCTTGACGGGTAGAGGTATCACCCACCTTGGCGAAGAAGCCCCATTCCACCTGCTCGGGAGATAGGTCGGGGTCGATACCGGCAAACACATCCCGGAACAGCGTCCGAGAACCGTGCCAGATGTGCCCGAAGAAGAACAGCAGGGCAAACACAGCATGACCGTAAGTAAACCAACCTCGGGTACTGGTGCGGAATACTCCGTCAGAACCCAGGGTTTCACGATCAAACTCAAAGGGCTCGCCCAGCTGGGCCTTACGGGCGTAGCGCTTAACCAGGGCAGGCTCGGTCACGGTTTGACCGTTAAGTTCGCCACCGTAGAAGCTAACGGTTACCCCAGTTTGCTCAAAGCTGTATTTAGATTCAGCCCGACGGAAGGGAATATCCGCCCGAACCACACCATCTTTGTCGACCAGAACAACGGGGAAGGTCTCAAAGAAGTTAGGCAGACGACGCACGAATAGTTCGCGGCCTTCGCCATCCTTAAAGACGGGGTGACCAATCCATCCGGTCGCAAGACCGTCACCCTGGTTCATGGGGCCAACGCGGAACAAGCCACCTTTGGAGGGGTTATTGCCCACGTAGTCGTAGAAGGCCAGCTTCTCGGGTATAGAGGCATAGGCTTCTTGCAGGGATGCTCCGCTGGCGGTTTCAGCCTGAACCCGACGCTGAATTTCCTGCTGAAAGTAGCCGCTATCCCACTGATAACGGGTAGGTCCAAACAGTTCGATGGGGGTAGCGGCACTGCCGTACCACATAGTACCTGCTACCACAAAGGCTGCGAAGAACACCGCTGCGATACTGCTGGACAGCACCGTCTCGATGTTACCCATACGCAGAGCTTTGTAAAGACGCTGGGGTGGGCGCACGGTCAGGTGGAACAGACCGGCAATAATCCCTACGATACCCGCCGCAATGTGGTGGGCCACAATGCCACCGGGGTTAAACGGGTTAAACCCGGCGGCTCCCCACTCTGGCGCGACCGGTTGCACATGGCCGGTTAAGCCGTAGGGGTCAGAGACCCACATCCCCGGACCCCACAGGCCGGTCAGGTGGAAGGCTCCAAAACCGAAGCACAGTAGACCAGACAAAAACAGGTGAATGCCAAACATTTTGGGCAGGTCGAGGGCAGGCTCACCGGTGCGGGGATCGCGGAACAGATCCAGATCCCAGTAAACCCAGTGCCAGCAGGCTGCCAGGAACAGCAAGCCAGATAGCACAATGTGAGCGGCAGCAACGCCCTCAAAGGACCAGAAGCCAGGGTTGACAGCAGTGCCGCCAGTGACGCTCCAACCCCCCCAGGAGTCAGTGACCCCCAGACGAGCCATGAAGGGCAGCACAAACATACCCTGCCGCCACATGGGATTAAGCACAGGGTCGCTGGGGTCGAAGGTGGCCAGCTCAAACAAGGCCATAGAGCCAGCCCAGCCAGCAACCAGGGCCGTATGCATCAGGTGTACAGCAATCAGTCGTCCTGGATCGTTAATGACGACTGTGTGTACCCGGTACCAGGGTAGTCCCATTGACTACTCTCCTCCTCTAGGTATTAACAGTGTTGTCTTGGAATTGTGTTAAGAATGCCAGATACTGATAAGCCTATCAGATTGGCTTTACAGAATCGCCCAAATTGTTTCCCTAATTGTGAATCAGCAATTCGCTTGCTAAATCTCTGGGTTAGGAGACGCGAGTTGGGCAGGCAAAATGTAACAATGAGATTACTACTTAAAGAAGTGTAACCACTCCAATTTCCCCTCGCAAGCCGTTTCTGACGATGCTGTTGATGCCGCCGGACAAAACGTTTAACCCGTTGGCACCCCTGAACTCTTCAGCATCCAGCAACCTTCAGATGTAGACGCAAAACAAGGAGGATACCCAATGCCTAATATTAAGTTTCGTAACGAGGATAAGGAGATCGTCGTTGCGGAGGGGGCGAACTTACGATTTAAGGCGTTAGAAAACAAAATCGATCTTTATACCTTCTCCGGAAAACTCATGAACTGCGGCGGCTACGGCCAGTGCGGTACCTGTGTGGTAGAAGTGGTGGAAGGACAACAGAACTTATCTCCCCGCACAGCGTCTGAAGAACGGAAGCTCAAAAAATGGCCCGACAACTGTCGTCTGGCCTGTCAGGCGACGGTACACGGCCCCGTGACTGTGGTGACCAAGCCCAGCCGCTCCAAGAAAAAATCATCGCAGTCGTCTCAAACGGCTTAGCGACAGGTGATATCCTAGTTTCGTCAGGCCGTCATATGGTTGAGAGTAGAGGCAAGCACTGATGGAAGTTAACAAACTCGGTTTCGTCGCCAGCATTCTCTTTGTGTTGGTTCCTACCGTTTTCCTGTTGATTCTGTATATCCAAACCTCCAGCAAGCAGACTGGATCCTAGGTTTAGCCGGCATTGAATTCGACATTGCTGGTTGGTGTTGTTAGGTTGCAGAGGCGTTGGCAAAAGTCAGCGCCTTTTCATTTGAAGTCCACCATGTTGCGTTGGGGTGGGAATATAGGTTGGAATGAATCATCCCAAACGACCCATGACTTATTGCCTAGGCATTTTAGTAAACGAGGGTCTGGTGCTGGCAGCAGACTCCAGAACAAACGCTGGCGTTGACTATATTTCGTCCTACCGCAAGTTATTTGACTTCTCTCGCCGTGGAGAACGAGTGATTCTTCTCTGTACCTCCGGGAACCTCTCCATTACCCAGGGGGTGTTGCATAATCTAGTGCAGGATATTAAAGGGCAGCGTGAACCCAACCTCCATAGCCTACCTACCCTCCACGATGTTGCCCGCTATATTGGCGAACAAATTCGTAAGCTGCAGGAGACCGAGCGCCGTTGGCTGGAGAAAGATAATATTGACTTTCAGTGCAACTTTTTGTTGGGGGGGCAAATTCAAGGGGAAGCCCCCGGCTTGTTTCTGATTTACAGCCAGGGCAACTGTATTGAGGCAACTGCGGAAACCCCCTTCCTGCAAATTGGCGAAACTAAGTATGGAAAGCCCATTCTTGATCGGACCTTGTCCGTCGATTCCTCCCTGAATGCGGTGGCTAAATGTGCCTTGCTGTCTATTGACTCCACCATGCGTTCTAATCTGTCGGTGGGGCCGCCGGTCAACATGACCATGTATTATGCCGATACCCTGCAAGTGCGGCATCGGGCCCAGTTTCAGGCGGGAGATCCTTACCTGCTGAAGATGCGCAAGCACTGGGAGGTGGCCCTGCGAGAAGCTTCCGCTAAAATGCCAGACATTTCCTGGAATCAAGAGGAAGCCCCTTTGACCCTGGGCATTGCTGATTTAGATGTCTCCTGAGTGATTGACTCAGGCCCTGGATCAGCTCAAATGGTCTGGATAACGCTTTCTGAGAAGAACCTGACCGGCTGGTTTTATCCCTCAGTGATAAACTATGACGATACCCATTGATGCCCGGTCATTTCCAGGCAAGGTTAATTACCTTGAGGCGGTATGGCCTGATTTTTTCGCAATAGTTTAAGATTATGCCTTGGACGCTTTTGGGTTGTTCTGTGTAATTTGCCCGTTGTTGTTATTCCTAGAGTAGTCATGGGTCTTTTTGATCAAGTCGTTAGCGCCCTCGATAACCCCAACCAGGAAGCCAGTTCTGACCAACTTGGCAGCATTTTAAGCGTGGTAGGTCAGTTGTCTGGTAGCCAGGGGATCGATGCAGCTTCTACGAAAACCCTGCTATCTGTGGTGGGTCAGCATGTTCGTGGGTCTTTGAATGAAAAACGGCAAACGGGTGGGCAAGGTCTGGCAGAATCTTTGGTGACCCAGTTCAGCGGCACCCAGGCCAACCCAGATGCTGTGGCCAACCTGTTCTCTCAGCAGGAGCAAGCCGCCACAGTGCAAGATGCGGCGGACAAAACCGGTATTGATCCTCAAACGATTCAATCTCTACTGCCTGTGTTAGTTCCCCTAGTGCTGAAGTTTTTGCAGCAGGGGAACACCAAACAGGCTGGGGCAAGCAGCAATTCGGTATTGTCTGCATTTTTAGATGCTGATGGCGATGGCGATACCGATATTGGCGATGCCATTTCCATTGCCGGGCGTTTTTTGAGTCGATAAATCGTCTCTTGGCGATTAGACATGGTCGGTAGTCCTCTGCCTGGGGGAAATGACGGGCTCAGCCAGGGCATATTCAGAGTTGCCCTACCTTTACCCCAAGTATCCCCCGCCGCCCCTGCTCACCCATGGGGTGATTAGGTTGGGATAAGTTACTTTTCGGTGGGGTTTCGGTATGCTCAAAGAGAACCTTTCCTATCGCTAATTGAGACGCTGTACCTGTGAGTCTGAAAACCCTCGTAAAAAATTCCCTCAAGTCCCTGAACTTTTCTGCCAACGGTCATGGGGACTTTACCCCCGAGCAGTTTGATACTGCGGTGATGAGCACCTACAGTCGCTTCCCCATTGCCCTTACCCGAGGTCGAGGGGTTCAGGTGTGGGATGACCAGGGGCGTCGCTATCTAGATTTTGTCGCGGGCATTGCCACCTGTACTCTGGGCCATGCCCATCCGGCCATGGTGGAAGCGGTTAGCCAGCAGATTCAGACCCTGCATCATGTCTCGAATCTCTATTACATTCCTGAGCAGGGGCAACTGGCTCAGTGGTTGGTGAATCATTCCTGTGCGGATCGGGCTTTTTTCTGCAACTCTGGTGCAGAGGCTAATGAGGGTGCCATCAAGCTGGCTCGTAAGTACGCCCATGTGAAGCGGGGCATCAACAATCCTCTAATTCTGACGGCCAAGGCAAGTTTTCACGGTCGCACCCTGGCCACTATTACCGCTACGGGGCAACCTAAGTATCAGAAAAATTTTGATCCCCTAATGCCTGGGTTTGCCTATGTGCCCTACAACGACATTGAGGCTCTGGAAGAGGCCATTTCAACCTTGGATGCCGAATCTCCCCAGGTGGCCGCTATCATGCTTGAGGCTCTGCAGGGAGAAGGGGGCGTATGTCCCGGTGACCAGGCCTACTTTCAGCGGGTAAGGCAACTCTGTAATGAGAAGGGGATTCTGCTCATCCTCGATGAAGTACAGGTGGGAATGGGCCGCACGGGTACCCTTTGGGGCTACGAAAACTTAGGCATAGAGCCTGATATTTTCACCTCAGCCAAGGGGTTAGGGGGGGGAATTCCCATTGGGGCGCTGTTGTGCAAGTCGTTCTGCGATGTGTTTCAGCCCGGCGATCACGCCAGTACCTTTGGGGGTAATCCCTTTGTATGCAAGGTTGCCCTGACGGTATGTGAGACTCTGGAAGCCGAGAACGTTCTGGCCAATGTTAAACAACGAGGTGAGCAACTACGAGCTGGGCTACAAAAGCTGGTTGATCAAAATTCCCCATGGCTGGATCAAGTGAGGGGATGGGGATTAATTAATGGTCTGGTGCTCAAAGCCGATGCACCCATTAAGTCGGCAGATATTGTTCAAGCGGCTATGAATGAAGGACTGCTATTGGTACCGGCAGGTCCTCAGGTGGTGCGTTTTGTGCCGCCTCTGATTGTCAATGCTGATGAAGTACATCAGGCTGTGGTAGCTACCGAAAAGGCGTTATCTAGCTTAAAGAGGACAGTTAGCAGCTAGAACAACTGCAGGCTTACATCCTGGTTTGGGGAACCTTTCGCCAACCGGAAGGGTAAGTTCTATCTGGCAACCCCTGCTCCAGTTTTGAAAGCGGGATGGCAATTTCAACGGGGTGCATCCCAGTTTTGCAAGTCTGCCCTCATCCCCCAATCCCTGCTTCGCGCGTCCTTCGGCCTACTCCCAAAATGGGAGAAGGGGAGCCGGAGTCAAAGTCCCTCTCCCGCTCTGGGAGAGGGATTTAGGGTGAGGGCTGCAAAACTGGGATGCACTCATTTCAACGTCCCATCCTACAAAAAGCAGGCTACCCCTACTGGGAGAGACATGGACAAAGACCTGAGGTATTAAGGAATAGCCTCAGGTCTTGATACTGAAATTTATAGAACGAACTCACTAGATTTTTGGGAAACGTTTCGGGTACCAAGTCCAGCTCTAAAACGGTAGCTTGCCCTTAGGCAAAACTTCACTTCTGACCTTGGACAAGGTTTAAGGGTTGCTGAACCTTCGGTTTGAAGTGGAAGCTATTTGCTTCTTGCGATTAGAATACTCTGGTAGTAATCGGGCCATAGCAAAGGATGACACTAAAGTTTATCGGTGGGTTAAGTATTACTCTTCCATCGCTTAAACTCAGGTCTGGTAGCCAATATCTATCGAAAAGTGTTCTATGGAAATCAACCCTGTTCCCCTTGAAATCCCTGAAGAATCTAACATTATTCTGGGGCAATCCCATTTCATTAAAACCGTAGAAGATCTGTACGAAATTATGGTGGGCACTTCGGCTCAAGTGAAGTTTGGTCTGGCATTTTGCGAAGCCTCTGGTCCCTGCCTGATTCGTACTGCCGGTAACGATTCTGATTTGATTGTTGTGGCTACTCGCAATGCCGAGGCTATAGGGGCCGGCCACAGCTTCATCATTGTGATGAAAGAGGCGTTTCCGATTAACTTTCTCAACAGCATTAAGCAGTGCCCGGAAGTTTGCCGCATTTATTGCGCTACGGCGAATCCGGTACAGGTCATGGTGGCCGAGACAGAGCAGGGCAGGGGCATTTTAGGGGTGATTGATGGGTTTTCTCCCAAGGGAGTTGAAGGGGAAGCGGATGTGATGGCTCGGCAGGGGTTTTTGCGGCAAATTGGCTACAAGATGGGATGAGGGGAAGAGGGAAGAGGGAAGAGGGAAGAGGGAAGAGGGAAGAGGGAAGAGGGAAG